>Ga0116171_10000887_pt1 | contig 31061 bp, 29 predicted proteins | sample AD_JPNHW2_MetaG_FD_89798 | JGI IMG/M metagenome (GOLD analysis project Ga0116171, IMG submission 89798) | Active sludge microbial communities of municipal wastewater-treating anaerobic digesters from Japan - AD_JPNHW2_MetaG | ecosystem: Engineered > Bioreactor > Anaerobic > Digestate | place... | reverse complement strand
CGGTATCGGGAGTTTGCATACGATTGAGGAAGAACATAAGATTTTATTGAACAGAGGGCCTTCCCGGCTTTCCCCGTTTCTTATTCCGATGCTGATTGTGAATGAGGCTGCCGGTTTAGTGGGTATTGTCCACGGGTTAAAGGGGCCGAATTCCTGTATTGCTACTGCTTGCGCTTCAGGTTCGCATGCCATCGGAGATGCATACCGTACGATTCTTTACGGGGATGCGGATGTAATGGTTACCGGAGGCACAGAAGGCTGCATTGTTCCTACCGCGGTAGGCGGTTTCTGCGCGTTACGTGCGCTTTCTACCAGAAATGACGCGCCGCAAAAAGCTTCGCGCCCGTTTGACCGTGATCGCGATGGTTTTATTATGGCCGAAGGCTGCGGTTTAGTAGTTTTAGAAACTTTGGAGCATGCTCAAAAAAGAAATGCTCATATTATCGCTGAAATTGTCGGCTATGGCTTGACCTGCGATGCTTATCATATAACCGCGCCTGATCCTGATGGGGCCGGGGCAGCTGCCGCTATGACGATGGCTTTGAAAGACGCGCAAATGAATCCGGATCAGATTACCTATATAAATGCGCACGGAACTTCCACTAAACTTAACGATAAGATTGAAACTTTAGCCATGAAAAAGGCCTTTGGCCAGCACAGCAAGAAGGTAATGGTTTCTTCGACAAAGTCGGTGACCGGCCATCTTTTAGGTGCTGCCGGCGGCGTAGAATTTGTAGCTTGTTGTTTGGCGATTAAAGACGGAGTTGTTCCTCCTACCATTAATTATGAGCATCCTGATCCTGATTGTGATTTAGACTATGTTCCTAATACCGCGCGTAAGACTGAAGTTTTAGCCTGCATGTCTAATTCTCTAGGGTTCGGCGGACACAACGCCTCTCTTATAGCAAAAAAGTTTAAATAATAACTGATATTCCCCATGGGTTACACAATAGCCGAAAAAATTTTAATGGCGCATTCAGGCCAAAAATCAATTAAGCCGGGTGAATTTATCCAGGCCGATGTGGATGTGGCTTTGGCTAATGATATTACCGCGCCTCTGGCGATCGCGGAATTTAAAAAGTCCGGTTTTGCCCAAGTTTTTAATAAAAATAAAATCGTTTTGGTCCCGGATCATTTCGCTCCGGCTAAAGATTTAAAAAGCGCTAATCAATGCAAGATCCTGGCGAATTTTGCCAAAGAGCAGAAGATAAAAAATTATTTTGAGATCGGCCAGATGGGTATTGAACACGCGCTTCTGCCGGAAGCCGGAATTGTCCTGCCGGGGGATTTAATCGTTGGCGCGGATTCTCATACCTGTACTTATGGAGCTTTGGGGGCTTATGCCACCGGGATGGGTTCCACGGATTTAGCCCGTGCTTATATTGATGGTAAATGCTGGTTGAAAGTGCCAGGCTCGCTTAAATTTGTTTTTAAAGGTAAATTGAATAAATGGGTAGGAGGCAAGGACCTGATCCTTTATACCATCGGCCAGATCGGCGTCGACGGCGCTTTATATAAGGTAATGGAATTTTGCGGGCCCGTGATCAGGAAATTGGGTATGGATGACCGCTTCTCAATGTGTAATATGGCGATTGAGGCCGGAGCGCGCGCCGGATTAATTGAACCGGATGCGATTACTAAAAAATTTGTCGCTAAATTTAAACGTAAACCTAAGTTTTATACTTCCGATCCGGATGCGGTTTATGAAAAAACTTTTGAATGGGATGTTTCTGGTTTGGAACCTTTAGTTGCCTGTCCGCACCTGCCAAGCAATGTTAAGCCGGTCGGCAGTTTAAAAGATATAAAAGTCGATCAGGTAGTGATCGGTTCATGCACTAACGGCAGGATCTCAGATTTGCGGATTGCCGCCAGCCTGCTTAAAGGAAGGAAAGCGGCCCCGGGAATAAAATTAATTGTGTTTCCGGCAACCCAGAAGATCTATCTGCAGGCGGTAAAAGAAGGCCTGGCTGAGATTTTTGTCAAAGCCGGAGGAGTTTTTTCAACGCCGACTTGCGGGCCTTGTTTAGGCGGCCATATGGGTATTTTAACCGAAGGTGAAGTGGCGATTGCTACAACTAACCGGAATTTCCTGGGCAGGATGGGCAGCCCGAAATCATTTGTTTATTTGTCTAATCCGGCAGTGGCTGCGGCCAGCGCGATCACCGGTAAAATTACGCATCCGGGGAAAATATAATGATCATTAAAGGTAAAGTCCATAAATTTAGCGATGATATAAATACCGATGATATTATCGCGGCTAAATATCTGGTTTCTACGGACCCCCAGGAGCTGGGCAAGCATTGCATGGAAACGATTAGCCCTGATTTTTCTCAGGCCGTCAGCCCGGGAGATATTATTGTGGCCGGCCGGAATTTTGGCTGCGGTTCAAGCCGGGAGCACGCCCCGGTTGCAATTAAAGGCTGCGGGATCTCGGCGGTAATTGCCAGGAGTTTCGCCGCCATCTTTTTTAGAAACGCCATAAATATCGGTTTACCGTTTTTAGAGTCTGCGGATGTGGAGCAGATCAATGACGGGGATATTATTGAAATCGATTTAAGCAGCGGGATAATTAAAAATTTAACCCAGGAAAAAAATTATAAAACGCAGGCTTTCCCGGAATTTTTACAAAAGATCGTTGAGAGCGGCGGCCTGATTAATTGGGTAAAGAAAAGCCGTAAGTTATAAGCGGCAAGCTTACCGCTTACAGCTTAAAGCTAAAATTTACAGTAGATAACAACTAAGAGGTGCTCATGTACAAGATAGCGGTAATACCCGGTGATGGGACCGGCCCGGAGGTGGTTGCTGAAGGTTTAAAAGTTCTGGCCTCCGCCGGTAAAAAGTTCGGTTTCAAATATGAAACTAAAGATTTTGATTTTAGCGGTAAACGGTATCTAAAAACCGGAAAGCTCGTAGATGACAATGATATCGCTGAATTAAAGAAATTTAATGCTATTTATCTTGGCGCAGTCGGTGATCCGGATGTAAAACCCGGGATCATTGAAACCGGGGTATTGCTTAAGTTGAGGTTTGCTCTGGATCAATATATCAACCTGCGTCCGGTCAAACTTTATAATTCCGCGTATTGTCCTTTAAAAGATAAAAAACCGGAAGATATCGATTTTGTGGTTGTGCGCGAAAATTCCGAAGGCCTATATAAAGGTATGGGTGAATTTAAAGATAAAGGGACCAAGGATGAGGTAGCGATCCAAATTTCTTATAATACGCGTAAAGGTGTCGAACGTTGCATCCGTTATGCTTTTGAGTGCGCCCGCAAGCGCAATAAAAAGAAAAAGCTGACCCTTTGCGGCAAGACTAATGTCTTGACTTACGCCTGGGACCTTTGGCAGAGGACATTTAATGAAGTCGCCAAAGAATACCCGGATGTGACTACGGATTATGCGCATGTGGATGCTACGACGATGTGGTTTGTGAAAAATCCGGAATGGTTTGACGTAATTGTCACCGATAACCTGTTCGGAGATATTATTACGGATTTGGGGGCAATGATCCAGGGCGGGATGGGGATTGCTGCCGGTGGAAATATCAATCCGCAAGGCGTTTCCATGTTTGAGCCCATCGGAGGAAGCGCTCCCAAGTATACCGGCAAGAATGTGATCAATCCGCTGGCAGCGATTTGCGCAGTCAGTATGATGCTTGATAATTTAGGCGAGCCAAAAGCCGCCCAGGCGATTGAAAAATCGGTTATCGGCCTGGTGAATAAAGAATTAAAATCGCTGGCTGCCGGTAAAATGGGGTATTCGACCACTGAAGTCGGAGATCTGGTAGTTAAAAATTTATAATTTATTCATATTTAACGAATCCTGCCTTGAGTATTTTCTGGCGCTAACGCGCTGCGAAAACACCCAAGTTATTCGTTAAATAAGATACAAATTTTAAGGGTGGAGGGTGGTAGTTATGAAAAAGTATAATGTCGCGGTAATCGGGGCAGGGGTGGTAGGAATCGAGATGTTGCGGGTTTTAAAACAGCGTAACTTTCCGGTAAATACTTTAAAAGTTTTCGCGCGTTCGGCGCGTGATATTAACGTGGATGGCCAGATTTATTCAGTTGAGCCGATTACGGCAGAAGGTTTTAACGGTGTGGATATCGCTTTGTTTGCCGGAACCGAAGGCGAAAAAGGGGCCGCGGTTACTTATGCCCAGGAAGCGGTAAAAAGAGGGGCGGTAGTGATTGATAACGGCGCGGATTTCCGGATGGATCCTAAGGTTCCCCTAGTGGTTCCGGAAGTGAATGCTGCGGATGTCAAAAAGCACAAAGGGATTATCTCCAATCCTAATTGCTCGACCGTTCAGATGGTGGTGGCGTTAAACCCCTTACATAAAAGATTTGGCATTAAGAAGATTATTGTAACAACCTTGCAGGCCTCCAGCGGCGCTGGCAAAGGGGCGGTTGAACAGTTAAATGAAGAAACTAATTTAATTGCTCAGGGAGGATTTAAAAATCTAAATGTTGCCGCGGTAAATAGATCTATGCCGCAGCAATTGGCCTATAATTGTTTTCCGCATATCGGAAGTTTTGTGGAAGGGGATTATACTAATGAAGAATGGAAATTGGTCAATGAAACCCATAAAATTATGCATGCGCCAAAAATTAAAATTTCTGCCACCACCGTGCGCGTGGCGGTAAGAACCGGGCATTCTGAATCGGTTTATATCGAAACCGCTAAGCCGCTCACTCCGCAGCAAGCCAGGAAAATATTAGCGGGTGCTCCGGGAGTGGTGCTTATGGATGATCCGAAGAATAATTTATACCCTATGCCTAAAGATGTTGAGGGCCGGGATGAGACTTTTGTGGGCCGTATCCGCCAGGATGCTTTTAATAAAAAAGGATTATGGCTGTGGGTAGTCGCGGATAACTTACGTAAGGGAGCTGCGACCAATGCCGTGCAAATTGCTGAATGCGTAATTTCAAGCTCGAAATAGAGTACGATGGTACGCATTATTACGGTTGGCAGGTGCAGAATAGCAAGAGTGCCAATTACCGTAATTCTCAGACCGTTCAGTATCAGTTAGAGAAAGTTTTAAAAAAGATCCTTCAGGAAGATATTCATTTAATCGTTGCCGGACGCACAGATTCCGGGGTTCACGCTCTTTCACAGGTGGCTAATTTTAAAAGTATATCTGGCATGCCTCTGGAAAAATTACGCTGGGCTTTAAATTGCCTGCTTCCGGAGGATATTAAGGTTACGCAGGTTAAAAACGTAGGGTTGGATTTTAACAGCCGTTTTAGCGCTAAATCCAAACTTTACCGCTATACGATTCTAAACCGTAAATATTCTTCGGCTCTTTTGGCCAACCGGGTATATTTTTTCCACTATCCCCTAAACGTAGCTTTGATGCGCCGGGAAGCCAAAGTTCTTTTAGGCTGCCATGATTTTTCGGCGTTTGGCGCCGCTGAGATCCGGCAGCGTAATCCCGTACGAACGATTAGGTCGCTTAAGATCAGTAAGGCCGGAAATTTTTTGTATATTGATATTCAGGCAGACAGTTTTTTGTATAATATGGTGCGTAGTATTGCCGGGACGCTTTTAGAGATCGGCCGGGGAAGGTTCGCACCGGGAACGATGAAGAAAATACTGAAGAGCCGGGAGCGCAAGCTGGTGGGGCCGACACTGCCGGCTAAAGGGTTGTGTTTAATAAGAGTAAAATATTAATAAAAAATAGTTTGACTTTATTTATTATTCTGTTATACTTATCTTTCTATGAAAAAGACCTATACAGCTAAAGCAGAAGATATTAAAAGAAAGTGGTACATTGTCGACGCTAAAGGCCAGATACTGGGAAGGCTGGCGGCTCAAGTTGCCACTATCTTAAGAGGCAAGCATAAACCGATCTTTACTCCGCATATGGATACCGGCGATGGAGTAATTGTAATCAATGCCAGCCAAGTTAAGGTTACCGGCCGTAAACTAAAGCAGAAGGTTTATCGCAGGTATTCCGGTTATCCGGGTGGTTTAAAAGAAATAAAATTAGAAGATCTTTTACAAAAGAAGCCGACTACCGTTATACATTTGGCGGTGGAGAGGATGCTTCCGATCAATCCGCTGGGCAGGGACATGATCAAGAAATTAAGAGTTTTTGCTGGTGATCAGCATGATTTGACCGGTGTTAAGCCGGTCGTCTTGGAGGTTAAAAAGTAAAAATGGGTGAGTTAACTAAATATGTAGCATTGGGCAGGCGTAAGGAATCAACGGCCAGAGTGCGGATGGAGGCAGGCAGCGGAAAGATCGTGATTAACGGCCAGCCTTTTGAAAAATATTTTTTGCGGGAAACTGACCGGATTATTGTTTTGCAGCCTTTGGCGCTTACCGAAAGTGCGGGAAAATTTAATATTGCCGCTAATCTTACCGGTGGCGGATTGACCGGCCAGGCCGGCGCTTTGCGTTTAGGTATTTCACGGGCGCTGTTAATTGCCGATGAAAATTTTAAAGAAATTTTCCGTAAGAATGGATATTTAAGCCGCGATCCACGCATGAAGGAACGTAAAAAGTACGGCTTAAAAGGCGCCCGTAAGCGCTTCCAGTGGACTAAGAGGTAAAATTTCTGTATGTAAAATATTGCAGTTAATATTTAAAATATCAAAAAGCCCCGCTGGTTAAAGCGGGGCTTTTTATTTCCGTCGAGAAAAACCTTGACGGAAGTTTGATTTTATTCTAATATAAATAAATTATAAGTTGTTCAGCGAGGAGGAGACAGCATGTTGATCAAGGTGGGAATAATCGGAGCGACCGGGCATACGGGGGAGGTATTGATTGAACTCCTGCTTGGCCACCCCAATGTTAAAATCGCACATCTTTATAACAGCGGTAAGAGCTCACCCAGCAGCCAAGCTATTTCCGATGTCTTTCCTAAATTCAAAAATCGCCTGGATTTAATTTGTAAAAAACCGGATTGGGCAGAAATTAAAAATGATTGCGATCTGGTTTTTCTGGCTCTTCCGCATACAGTTTCCATGCAATTTGCCCCCAAACTTTTAAGTTTAGGTAAAAAAGTGATCGATTTAAGCGCCGACTACCGGATTAAAAATACCCTGGTCTATGAAAGATTTTACAAAGTCAAACATCAGGACAAAGTTAATTTAAAAAGGGCGGTTTATGGTTTGCCGGAATTAAACCGGGCGGAAATAAAAACCGCTGCTCTTTTAGCTAACCCCGGTTGCTATCCGACTTGCGCGATCTTGTCTCTGGCACCGTTACTAGCTTTAAATTTAGCGGATATCGATTCGATCATTATCGATGCTAAAAGCGGGGTCAGCGGCGCCGGTAAAAAGCTGGAAAATGAATATTTGTTCTCTGAGATCCAGGGTGATTTCCGGGCTTATAAGGTTAATGTGCATCAGCATGCTCCGGAAATAGACCAGCAGCTTTCCAAACTATCCGGGAAAAAAGTTGAAGTAACTTTTGTGCCGCACCTTTTGCCTATTGAGCGGGGTATCCTGGAAACGATCTATTTAAAAAAAGCTCATGGCAGCAAGTTAAAGGCCAAGAGCCTGGTGGAGTTATACAAAAAGTTCTATCAAGGTGAACCTTTTATCCGGATTAAACCGGAGGGAGTTTTTCCTAGAATTAAGGATGTCGCCAAGACTAATTTTTGCGATATCGGGATTAAGGATACCGGTAAGGGCATTATTATTATCGGGGTTATTGATAACCTGTTAAAGGGCGCTTCCAGCCAGGCAGTACAAAATATGAATATTATGTACAAACTGCCGGAGACTGCCGGATTATTATGAAATTAATTAAAAAAGCGATTTTACCTAAAGGGTACCAGGCTAATGGTGTGGCCTGCGGACTAAAGAAATCCAAAAAAGCTGATTTGGCTTTAATCTATTCGGAATTTCCGGCCGTAGCCAGCGCTAAGTTTACTACCAACAGTATAATTGCCGCGCCGCTGGTAGTTTGTAAAAAACATTTAAAATCGGCAAAAAGATTTCAGGCAGTATTGGCAAACAGCGGAAATGCCAATTGTTTTACCGGCAAATCCGGAATTAAGGATGCTAGTGAGACGGCCAGTTTTGCGGCGAAAGAATTGGGAATAGCTAAACATAGCGTCTTGGTCAATTCTACGGGGATCATCGGTAAGCGGCTGGATATTGAAAAAATTAAGCAGGCGCTTCCCGGGTTAGTTTGCGGGCTGTCCGCCGCCGGTATTCATCTGGCTAAAAAAGCCATTATGACCACAGATACTTTTGCTAAAGAAATAAGTGTAAGTTTAAAGATCGGAACTAAGACCGTCGAGATTTGCGGGATTGCCAAGGGGGCCGGAATGATCGCTCCGAATATGGCTACCATGCTTTGTTTTATTATGACGGATGCCGCGATTACCCAAAGCGCGCTGGATAAGGCTTTGAAAGCTGCGGTCGATAAATCATTTAACTGTATTTCGGTTGATGGCTGCATGAGCACGAATGATACGGTGTTGGTTTTAGCGAATGCCGCCGCCGGTAATAAAGTTATTTCCGGAGGAGATGCTCTGCGGAAGTTTTCGTTGGCTTTAGAATTGATCTGCCTGGATTTAGCTAAGATGGTGGTCGCCGATGCCGAAGGGGCGACTAAATTTATTCAGATTGATGTCACCCAGGCTAAAAATATTCCGGAAGCTAAAAAGATCGCTTTGGCTATCGCAAATTCGGCGCTTTTTAAAACCGCGGTATACGGTCAAAATCCTAATTTTGGCCGGGTGGCTGCGGCGGTGGGCGCCAGCGGTTTTAAAATTAAAGAAGAACAGTTAAAAATAAAACTGGGTTCTTTAAAAGGAAAACAGGTAAAACTGGAAGTGAGCCTCTTTCGGGGCAAAGCGCGATGTACGGTTTATACCAGCGATCTTACTCCCGGGTATGTAAAAATCAACGCGGCTTACAATTAGAGTATTCAGTGTTAACCGGTATTGCGCTGCTTTGTCTCTGCGCACAAGAAAGGATGTATGGAAGAAGCAATTAGAAAAGCGGATGTTTTAATCGAAGCTTTGCCTTATATTAAAAGATTCCATAAGAAGACAATCGTTATTAAATACGGCGGCAGTATTTTGGGAGATGAAAAAATCCGCAATAGTATTTTAGAAGATATTGTTTTTTTAAGTTTTATGGGGCTGCGTCCGATCCTGGTGCATGGCGGTGGGCCGAATATCAGCGAGCGGATGCGTTCGGAGGGGAAAAAAGCGGAGTTTGTGGATGGTATCCGGGTTACCGATGAAGAAACTTTGCAGCTGGTAGAAGAGGAGCTCCTGCTTTTAAACGGGGTGATTATCAAAGAGCTGAATCTTTTAGGCGCCAAGGCGGTGGGCTTAAACGGTAAAGAAAATGATTTGATCCAGGTCGAGAAAAAGAAAAGTAAAATGGATATCGGTTTAGTAGGGCAGGTTAAAAATATTAATATTCAGCTTTTGAGCGATGAATTAAAAAAAGATAAGGTGGTCGTGGTGGCGCCTTTAGGCTGCGGTAAAGACAAAAAAACTTATAATGTAAACGCTGATGAGGTAGCCGCCAGCATCGCCGCTCAAATGCAGGCGGAAAAATTTGTTTTGTTGACCAATGTTAAAGGGATCATGCGTAATCCGGAGGATGTGCATTCGTTTATTTCTACTTTAACGGTTGATGAAATAAACGGGTTAATTACGGATAAAATTATTCAGCAGGGAATGATCCCTAAAGTGATGGCTTGTGTGGAGGCTTTAGACGGCGGGGTTAAGAAAACGCATATTATTGACGCCCGCACCCCGCATGCTCTGCTGCTTGAAATTTTTACGGACCAGGGTATCGGAACTGAAATTATAAAATAAATTCCGCAGCCGCTAATTATTTAATTAGTAAGGGCGCAGGATTTAATGAATTGAATATAAAAGAAGGTGGAGGATGAAAGTAGACGAAATTTTTAAAGTTTATCAGGATAACATTATGCCTACCTATAACAAGATCCCGTTGATCTTTGTTAAAGGTAAAGGTTCCTGGCTTTGGGATATTAATGGAAAAGCCTACCTGGATTTTTTCCCGGGTTGGGGAGTAGGCAGTTTAGGGCATTGTCATCCTAAAGTTATGCAAGGAGTCCGGGATCAGATCAGTAAGCTGATCTTTGTGCCGAATAATTATTATCATCCTTTTCAGGCTAAACTTGCCCATGAACTGGTCTACCATAGTTTTCCGGGCAAAGTGTTTTTTGCTAATTCCGGAGCTGAAGCCAATGAAGCGGCAATTAAATTAGCCAGAAAATTCGGTAATGGCAGATATGAGATCATTACTTTTGAAAATGCTTTTCACGGAAGAACGCTGGCGGCTTTGGCGGCTACCGGCCAGAAAAAATATCAGAATGGTTTTGACCCTATTCCGGATGGTTTTAAGCAGGTTAAGTTTAATGACCTGGCAGCGGTCCAGCAGGCGGTTACGGATAAGACAGTTGCCATTATGCTGGAGTTGGTTCAGGGAGAGGGCGGGGTTAATGTTGCCAGCGCTGATTTTGTCCGGGGTTTGAGAAAAATATGCGATGAGAAAAGAATACTGCTCGTCATTGACGAGGTGCAAACCGGGATCGGACGCACCGGCGAAATGTTCGCTTATCAGAATTACGGTATTACTCCAGATGTCATGACTTTAGCTAAGGCCTTGGCCGGAGGTTTACCGATCGGAGTAATGATCGCTAAAAAAGAATTTGGCGATATCTTAACTCCGGGCATGCATGCTTCTACTTTCGGAGGCGGCCCGGTTATTTGCAGGGCGGCGCTGGGAGTTTTTAAAGCCATGCAAAAGGAGAAAGTCCTGGCTAATTGCCGGCAGATGGGTAAATACCTTGGCGAAAAATTAACTTTACTTAAAGCTGCCTGTCCGGTGATCAAAGAAGTCCGGGGCTTAGGCTTAATGTTTGGAGTAGAGCTAAACATTGAAGGCAAGCCGATTGTGCAGGCTGCTATCCAGCGGGGTTTGTTGATTAATTGCACGCATGATAAAGTCTTGAGATTAATGCCGGCATTGAATGTGACTAAAAAAGAAATTGACCGGGCCATTCATATACTAAAAAGCGTATTTCAGGGTTAAAAACTAAAAAGTCCTGCCCTTGAGATTAGCAGGCGGAAGGCGATCAAAATGAAAAAAGATTTAATTTCGATTCAGGACCTGACTTCCCAGGAGATCGATGAATTATTCGACCTGGCGGTTAAATTAAAGAAGAATAAACTTAAGTTTAATAAAGTCCTGGCCGGTAAGAGCCTGGCTTTAATTTTCCAAAAACCATCCAATCGTACGCGGGTATCTTTTGAGGTCGGGATGTATCAGCTGGGAGGCAATGCCGTTTATTTGTCCCCCAACGAGATCAACTTAGGGGTAAGGGAATCGGTGAAAGACGTGGCCAAGACCATCTCCCGATATGTCGACGGCATAGTTTTAAGGACTTTTGAGCATAAAAATTGTCTGGATATGGCTCAAGCGGCGACCGTCCCGGTAATCAACGGCCTGTCTGATTTTTCGCATCCCTGCCAGGCCATGGCCGATCTTTTTACGATCGGTGAAAAATTTTCGCGTTTTAACAATGCTGCGCAAAAAACCAAGAGAAGATTAAAAGGCCTCACCCTGGCTTATGTCGGCGACGGTAACAATGTCTGCCATTCTTTACTTTTTGCCGCGGCTAAAACCGGAATGAATATTGCTATCGCCACTCCTGCCGGATACGCCCCGAGCATCCATGCGGTAAAGGAGGCAAAAGAGATTGCTAAAGATACGCTTAGCCAGATAACTATTACTGAAGATCCCTTAAGCGCTGTAAATGGCGCCAATGTTGTTTATACGGATGTCTGGGCGAGTATGGGGCAGGAAGATGAAATTAGCAAAAGAAAAATTATCTTTAAAGATTTTCAGATTAATGCTAGACTTTTAACTAACGCTGCGGCGGGAGTTTTAGTTATGCATTGTTTGCCTGCGCATCGCGGTGAAGAGATTACCGAAGAGATTATGGATAGCAAGAGCTCGGTAGTTTTCGATCAGGCGGAAAATAGGATGCATGTGCAGAAGGCGATTTTAATAAAATTATTAGGCAATGGTTAACGGGTTCTGTCTTAGGTATTTTCTAGCGCTAAACGCGCTGCGAAAACACCCAAGCCGCCCGTTAACTGAACAAAAATTTTATTCAAATTAGGAGAAAAGATGAAGAAAGTGGTGTTAGCATATTCAGGCGGATTAGATACTTCCTGTATTGTTCGCTGGCTTAAAGAAAGAGGTTATGAGGTTATTTGTTTCGTGGCGGATCTTGGCCAGGGTTTGGGGCAGGGGGAAGATTTCGAGGCGATTGAAAAACGGGCTTTGGCCGCCGGAGCCTCTAAAGTATATATCCGCGATCTCCAGGAAGAATTTATCAGCGATTTTATTATTCCGGCTTTAAAGGCCAATGCGGTTTATGAAGGTAAATATCTTTTGGCTACGGCTTTAGGCCGGCCTTTGATCGCTAAATATCTGGTGCAGATTGCGCATAAAGAAAAAGCGGTAGCGGTGGCACATGGTTGTACGGGCAAAGGTAATGATCAGGTAAGGCTGGAAGTGGCAGTGGGCATCCTTGATCCCAGATTAGAGATTATTGCTCCGGTAAGGGAGTGGGAATTTAAATCGCGGGATGAAGAGATTGAATATGCTCTTAAACATAATATCCCGATCGATGTCACTAAGAAGAAGCCTTACAGTATTGACCGTAATATCTGGGGGATCAGTATCGAAGCCGGTATCCTTGAGAATTTAGATCAGGAGCCTCCGGAAGATGCATATATGATCACTAAGAGCTCAACGCAATCTGCCAGTTATCCGCGGTATATCGAGATAACTTTTTCCCGGGGCCTGCCGACCAAGATTGACGGCAAGGTATTTAAAATTAAAAATTTGATCAAACATCTTAATGAGGTAGGCGGGCAATTTGGTGTGGGCAGAAGCGATATGGTTGAGAACCGGCTGGTGGGGATTAAATCCCGGGAGATTTATGAAGCTCCGGCGGCCACCATCCTGCATACCGCGCATAAGGAATTAGAGGCGCTGGTATTAGACCGGGAGCTGGCACATTTTAAGGAAATGGTTAGTCTTAAATATGCGGAGCTGGTTTATTACGGGCTATGGTTTTCAGCTTTAAAAGATGCTTTAGATGGTTTTGTAAATAAGTCTCAAAAATTTGTCAGCGGCACGATCAGATTAAGATTATCTAAAGGGACTTGCGTGGCAGTAGGAAGGAAATCCGCAAATTCTCTTTATAAAAAAGAATTAAGCACCTACGGTAAGGAAGATAAGTTTGATCAGAAGTTGGCGGAAGGGTTTATAAAGTTGTGGGGTATGCCTTATAAAAGATAGCTGTAAGTTGTAAGCTATAAGCTGGTTGATAGTTGCTTGATAATCTGAATATTCGGAAAGGCACCCCGCGCTTATTGGTATTGCGCGGGTGTCCTCCTAGTGGAGGAGAGATAAAATGGCAAAGAAATTGTGGGGAACAAGATTTGGCAAGGTGACTGCTGCGCTTACGGATAAATTTACTTCTTCTGTAGCTTTTGATCAGCGGCTGGCTAAGTATGATATTTTAGGCAGTATTGCTCACGCCAAAATGTTAGGCAAACAAAAAATTATCCCGCAAAAAGACGCCCAAGTCATTGTGAAAGGTTTGAACGCAATACTTAAAGATGTGTTAAGCGGAAAATTTAAATTTGATCCAGATGCCGAAGATATACATTCAAATATCCAGGATTTGCTGGTTAAGAAAATCGGCCAACCGGCGGCTAGATTGCACACCGCGCGATCCAGAAATGACCAGGTAGCTTTGGATATCAGAATGTATCTTAAAAGCGAGATTGACGAGTTGGCTGAAAATATCGGCCAATTACAGAAAGCTATTTTAAAGTTCGCTAAATCTAATCTTGAGGTGATTATCCCCGGCTATACGCATTTACAAATCGCTCAGCCCGTATTAATGAGCCACCATCTATTGAGTTATCTTGAGGGTTTGGAAAGAGATAAAAACCGGCTGTTTGATGCAAAAAAAAGAATTGATGCTATGCCTTTGGGGGCCTGTGCCTTTTCCGGCACCGGCCTGCCTATTGACCGGGAGTTAGTCCGGAAAGAATTAGGCTTTGCTAGCCTTACCGCTAACAGTATTGATAGTGTTAGCGACCGGGATTTTATTCTGGAAGTGCTGGCCGGATTGACCATCCTTTCCGTGCATTTATCGCGGATCGCCGAAGATCTGATCCTTTGGAGCACCCACGAATTCAATTTTATTGATATTGATTTTTCTTTTTGCACGGGTTCAAGTATCATGCCGCATAAGAAGAATCCGGATATCCTGGAGTTGATCCGGGGATCCGTTGGCAAGATCCATGGAGATTTATCCAGCGTGATGATCCTGATGAAAGGGTTGCCGTCTTCATACAACCGGGATTTACAGTTAGATAAGCCGCCGCTTTTTGATGCTGTGGATACGGTCAAAGATATTCTGGGGATTTTTATGGTGCTTTTTGGGAATATTGTCGTTGAGAAAGAGGCGATTGCCGGCAAAATTAAAGATGAGTCTTTATTCTCGGTTGATATTGTAGAATATCTGATCAAGAAAGGCCTAACTTACCGCCAGGCCCATGATATTGTAGGCAGGATGGTTATCGATTGCTTAGACCAAGGGAAAAAGATTTCCAGCTTATCTGATGCGCAGCTGAAAAAATATTCGGATAAATTAACCGCGGATATTAGAAATATCTTAAATGCTAAAGCTTCCGTGGGGTTGAAGTCTTCTTACGGCAGCACGAACCCGAAATTGGTCTCTAAGCAATTAAGCAGGTGGGATAAACAATTATAGCGAAAATCGGTTAAGAGGTCTTAAGCAATCAATAAGGATCTAATGCACGATTTCAAATACAAAAATAATAAGCTTTATTGCGAAGATATAAAGGTAGAGGATTTAGCGAAGAAATTCGGCACCCCGCTTTATGTCTATAGCTATCATACTTTAACTGACCACTATTTAAAGTTAAAATCCGCATTTGCTGAAATTGACCCGCTGATCTGCTATTCGGTAAAAGCCAACTCTAATCTTTCGATATTAAAATCTTTGATCGCTAAAGGTGCCGGCCTGGATATTGTTTCCGGAGGCGAGTTGTTCCGGGCTCAAAAAGCCGGCTGTCCTCCGCAAAGGATCGTTTATGCTTCAGTAGGTAAAACCGATCAGGAGATCCGCGCGGCGATTATCGGCGGCATATTATTTTTCAATGTCGAGTCATTAGCGGAGTTAAAGAATATCAACCGGATCGCCCGGAAATTGAATAAAATTACGCGGGTGGCTATCCGGATTAATCCGGATGTGGAAGCTAAAACACATAAATATATTTCTACCGGAAAAATTACCAATAAATTCGGCATTGACTTAAACAGCGCTTACAAGATCCTGTTATTGCGGGGCCAATTTAGAAATTTGAATATCTGCGGTTTACATATCCATATCGGTTCGCAGATCACTCAGAGCGCTCCTTTTGTGGAGGCGATTAAGAAAGTTTCCGGATTTATCCAGCGGCTTAAGGCCAAAGGCATTGAATTGGAATATTTAAATATCGGCGGAGGATTGGGGATCATTTATGATCAGGAGGCTCCTCAGACTGCGCAGATTTACGCCAGCCAGATTATTCCGCTTTTAAAGAAAACTCAGCTTAAGATTATCATGGAGCCGGGTAGGTTTATTGTCGGTAACGCCGGGATCCTGGTGGTCAAAGTCCTTTATATCAAAAATACGCCGAAAAAGAAATTTATTATTGTTGACGGCGGGATGAATGATTTAATCCGCCCGGCATTATATTCTGCCTACCATAATATTTTACCTTTGGCTAAAATATCCGGAACCGAAAAAGCCGATTTGGTGGGGCCGATTTGCGAAAGCGGGGATTTTTTAGCTAAGGAGCGTTTAATCGCTAAGGTTAAAGAAGGGGATTATCTGGCGGTAATGAGCGCCGGAGCATATGGATTTAGCATGTCCAGTAACTATAATTCCCGGATGCGTGCCGGCGAAGTGATGGTCATCAAGGGGAAGGTATCCCTAATCCGCCGGAGAGAAACGCTTGAGGATTTAATACGCAATGAATCCTGCGCTTTTTAAGTAATCTTATTTCATGGAAGATGCGGGCATAATAGAATCAAAAAGAAAGAGCTGATGAAAAAAATTAAATTTACTAAAATGGTAGGAGCCGGGAATGATTTTATCGTTATCGATAAAAAGCCGGCCGGAAATCTTCCCAAATTAGCCAAAACCTTATGCGACCGGAAATTCGGTATCGGGGCTGACGGCCTGCTTTTGCTGGGTAAATGTGCCGGTGCGGATTTACGCATGCGTATTTTTAACGCGGATGGCTCAGAAGCAGAGATGTGCGGAAACGGATCCCGCTGCGCCGCTTTTTATAGCGGTAAACTTAAAGGCAGGCTGCGAACTTTAGCCGGGGTTATTAATACGGAGGTTTCCGGTAATCAGGTAAAAGTCCAGCTCACCTCTCCTAAAGATATTAAATTGGATATTCCTTTGGCCGTGAATGGCCGCCAGCTTAAGGTAAATTTTATTAATACCGGTGTTCCGCATACGGTAATTTTTGTAAACGGAATCGAGGGATTGGATGTGCGGGGTATCGGCGGCATGGTCAGGAACCACCCAAAATTTTCGCCGCGCGGGACAAATGTCAATTTTGTCGAAGTAAGAGGAAAAGACCTTATCCGGATCCGTACTTATGAAAGAGGAGTGGAAGATGAGACGCTGGCCTGCGGGACAGGCTCAACGGCCTCGGCGCTGGTCTTTGCTTTAAAAAATGATTTGCACCAATTAATTAAAGTCCAAACGCAAAGCGGCCAGATCCTGAAGATTTCTTTTGAGAAAGAAAACAATAAGTTTAAAAAAGTTTGGTTAGCCGGCGGTGTAAGGATAGTTTACAAAGGAGAATACTATGTTTAAGGGCTCGATTGTCGCCATTGTCACCCCTTTTTCTGATGCCAAACACGGTGGAAATTTAACTATTGATGAAAAAAAGTTACGCGAATTAATTGATTTTCAGATTGATAACGGCACCAGCGGTATCGTGCCTTGCGGGACGACCGGAGAATCCGCGACGCTTAATTTCGATGAACATGAAGCAGTCATCCGGATAACTATTGAGCAGGCCAAGAAACGGGTACCGGTAATTGCCGGGACAGGATCCAACTCTACCCAGGAAGCGATCATGCTTACGCAGCAGGCCGCTGCCGCCGGAGCGGATGCCTCTTTGCAGGTGAGCCCGTATTATAACCGGCCTACTCAAAAAGGCCTGTATGAACATTTTAAAGCGATCGCCCAGTCCGTGGATATCCCGATCATTCTTTATAATATCGCCGGGCGCACCGGGGTGAATATCGAACCGGAGACCATTGCGATGTTAGCCCGGGATTGCAAAAATATTGTGGCGGTAAAAGAGGCTTCCGGAAGCCTAGACCAGATGTCCCGGATCAAGCAGCTTTGCCCGAAAGAATTTAGTTTAATGTCGGGGGATGATGCTTTGACTTTGCCGGTATTAAGCATCGGGGGGACCGGGATAATTTCTGTGGTCGCTAATATTGTGCCGGCGGATATGGCAAATTTGGTGTCCGCTTTTCAAAAAGGAGATCTTAAAAAGGCTAAAGATTTACATTTTAAATTATTACCGTTGATCAAAGCCGTATTTTTAGAGACTAATCCTATCCCGGTTAAAACCGCGATGGGTTTGCTGGGGATGTGCGATCCGGGATTGCGTTTACCGATGTGCAGCATGTCGGATGTTAATTTAGAGAAATTAAAGAAAGCCTTAAAGGATTACGGTCTTTTAAAGTAGAGCCGTAAAATTTGCGGCTTTTAAAAAAAATATAAGCGTTTTTTTAGTTTTCGCTTTGGAGGGTAAAAATGATCAAATTAGGCATAACCGGTTCCTGCGGAAAGATGGGTAGGCGAATTTATGAGTTTGCCGGTCAGGATAAAGATTTCGAAGTAGCTTTGGCTTTAGAAAAGAAGGGCACGCCTTTAATTGGTAAGGATCTGGGCAAAATAAAAGTCTCTTCTAATCTGGACGGTTTATTCCTGATCGATGTGTTAGTGGATTTTACCTTACCTGAAGCTGTGGATACGCATCTGGATTATGTAGCGAAATATAAAAAAGCCTATATTTTAGGAACCACGGGCTTAAGCGATGCCCAGAAAAATAAAGTTGAAGAGGTCGCTAAACTTGTGCCGGTGGTTTTTACTCCCAATATGTCCGTAGGGGTAAATGTCCTATTCTCCGTTCTTCCTGAGCTGGCTAAAAGATTAGGCCCGGACTATAGCGTAGAAATTGTTGAGGCTCATCATAAGGCGAAAAAAGACGCCCCCAGCGGGACCGCTAAAAAAATGGCTGAAGTTATTAGCCAGGTTACTAAAAAAGATATTCCTATGCATTCTATCCGTTTAGGGGATATTTTCGGTGATCATCAAATAATTTTTTGCGGTAATTCTGAAAGGATCGAGATTAAGCATCAGGCGCATTCACGCGATTTGTTTGTGGTCGGCGCTTTAAAAGCCGCCAAATGGATTTTGGGTAAACCCGCCGGATTATATTCTATGCAGGATGTTTTGAAAGGATAAGCATGTTTACATTATCTAAAAAAATTCAAGCCTTACCGCCATACTTATTCCTGGAGATTGATAAAGCCAAACGCCAGGCCCGTGCCCAAGGCCGGGATATTATCGACCTGGGGATCGGGGATCCCGACCAGCCTACGCCGAAATTCATTATTGATTGCTTAAGCCAGGCAGCGCAGGATCCGGCTAATCACCGGTATGCTTTAGACCAGGGTATGCCGGTGCTGCGTAATGCCATCCGGGATTGGTATAAAAACAGGTTTGATGTAGTTTTGTCTCCGGAAACGGAAATATTACCGTTGATCGGATCAAAAGAAGGCATTGCTCATTTTCCTTTGGCGTATTTAAATCCTGGCGACATTTCCCTGGTTCCTGATCCTTGTTATCCGCCGTATAAGGGCGGGACAATCTTGGCCGGAGGTAAGCCATATTTGATGCCTTTATCCGCGGAAAATTATTTTTTGCCGGATTTAAAGAAGATCCCGCTAGCTGCGCGTAAAAAAGCCAAGATCATCTTTGTGAATTATCCGAATAATCCTACCGGCGCCTGCGCCAGTGACGATTTTTACGTTGAGTTGATCAATTTCGCGGTTAAAAATAAAATTATTATTATTTCGGATTTAGCTTATTCTGAAATGGCTTATGATGGATATAAGCCGCGCAGCCTTTTAGAGTTTCCCGGCGCCCGGGAAGTGGTGATTGAATTTCACTCTTTATCTAAAACTTATAATATGACCGGCTGGCGTGCCGGATGGGCTTGCGGTAATCCGCAATTAGTCTGGGCCTTAGCAAAAGTTAAATCCAATATTGATTCCGGAATATTTTCGGCAATCCAGTTGGCCGCGGTTGCTGCTTTGCGGAGCTCTCAGGATTATTTAAAAAGCATGTGCGCGCTTTACCAGCAAAGGCGGGATGTTTTGGTGGATGGGCTTAATAATTTAGGATGGCAGGCGGTAAAACCAAAAGCCACATTTTATGTTTGGATAAAGCTGCCTCCTAAAGCCGATGCCATAAGCTTTGCGGCTCATCTTTTGAAAGAAGCCGATATCGTGGCTACCCCCGGAGTTGGATTCGGCCAATACGGCCAAGGTTATATTCGTATGGCTTTGACGGTTCCCGTTGAAAGGATTAAAGAAGCTTTAGAACGTATAAAAAAAATATTCTAATGTCTATTTGTTATCTTGGCCTTGGCTCAAATCTGGGCCAGCGCAGAAAGAACATAAAATTGGCAGTTAAAAAGATCGGGGCTTTGAAAGATACTAAAATAATTAAAACCTCAAAGTTGCTTAAGTCTCAGCCTTGCGGCGGGCCGGGCGGACAGCCGGATTATTTAAACGCCGTTATCAAGATCAGTACTAATTTCTCTCCCAGAAGCCTCTTAAAAAAATTAAAAAAAATAGAAAATGAATTAGGCCGCCAAAAGACTGCGCGTTTCGGGCCGCGGGTTATTGATTTAGATATATTGCTCCATGGGGATCGGTCTGTTTACGGTAAAACTTTAACTATTCCGCATCCGCGCATGTTTAGCCGTGATTTTGTAATTAAACCGTTAATAGAGGTGCTGTGAACCTGGCGCCTTCTAAATTTTAGCTATTAAAACCAGGTGGCCTGATAGATCAAATAGGAAAGAAGGTAGTGGGTGAAGGTTATCCGTGATCCGGTAAGATTAAATAAAAATCTTAAAGCGCAAAGCCGTAAGGGCAAGTCAATCGGTTTTGTTCCGACCATGGGCGCTTTGCATTTAGGGCATTTAAGTTTAATTAAGCAGGCTGTTAAAGACAATGATTTAGCGGTAGTGAGCATATTTGTTAATCCTGCCCAGTTCGGGCCGCAAGAAGATTTAAATAAGTATCCCCGGCCGCTTAAAAACGATCTGGCTTTGTGCCGTAAAGCCGGAGTAGATTTTGTTTTTCTGCCTGATCAAAAAATCATGTATCCGGAAGGTTTTTCTACTTTTGTTAATGTCGGGGAAATGGGGCAGGTGCTTTGTGGCCTGACCCGTCCGGGTCATTTCCGCGGAGTGGCTACGGTAGTGGCCAAATTGCTTAATATAATTGCTCCGGCTGTACTTTATTTAGGCCAGAAAGATGCCCAGCAGGCGGCGGTGATTAAAAGAATGGTTGAAGATTTGAATTTTCCCGTGGCAGTCAAAGTAATGCCTACTGTTCGGCTGGATAGCGGTTTAGCCATCAGTTCAAGAAATTTATATTTAAATGCTAATCAAATTAAATTAGCCGGCGTTCTTTGGGAGGCTTTAAGTTATGGCCGGGAATTAATACAAAGCGGCTTGCGGAATTACCCGCAGATCATTCTGCGGATGAAAAAAATTATCCTGAAGAAAGGCCCGTTTGCGATCGATTATATCTCGATTGTAGATGCTAAAAGCCTAAAGCCGGTGGATAAATTCAGCAGGCGGATCCTGATTGCTCTGGCTGTGCGGATTAATAAAGTCAGGCTAATTGATAACTTGATTGTTACCAAAAGCGGTAAATTAACCGGGGCAGGTAAATGATTCAGGTAGAGAAAAATTTAAATATTGTGTTTTTTTTAGTTTTTATTGTGCTTTCCTTGTTCTGTTATTCCAACGTATTGAATAACGCATTTATTTTAGACGATGATTTTCTGATTACCAGCAATCTTTATATCCAGGACTGGAGCTTGGTGCCCAAGCTTTTTAAGGTGGATATTTTTCATTTTAAAATTCCGGATTTAACGGCCTCTAACCTGTATTACCGTCCGCTGCAATCTTTAAGTTATGCTTTCGACTATTCGTTTTTTAAGTTCAATACCTGGGGGTATCATTTAATTAATATCCTGCTGCATGGATTAAATAGTTTTGTGTTGTTTTTATTACTCGGGTTGATCTTCAAAGATAAGATCTTGGCTTTCTTAACCGGAGTTTTCTTCTGTGTGCATCCGATCCAGGTTTCGGTAGTTGCCTATATCACCGGCCGGGGGAGTATTTTAGAAGCTTTTTTCATCTTGTCGTCCCTATGGTTTAGCGCAAAATATTTCTTGGAGGGAAAAAAGGTTTACCGTATTTCTTCATTATTACTATTTATTTTAGCGCTCCTTTCAAGAGAAGGGGCTATTTTATTGCCATTTTTTACCGTGCTCTGCGCGTTTTTCTTAAAAATTGACCGGAAAAAAATATTTGTTTATACTTTGCCGTTTTGGCTGATTGCCGCTGTCTATATCGTTGGGCGGATGTTTTTCTTGCCTTGCAGTAAGTGTACTTTTTTAAATCTATTTTCCGTGTTTAAAATCAAGGATTTTATCCTGCTCTCCCAAAATTACTTAAGCCAGCTAATCCTGCCGGCAGGTCTGCGCAATTTATTTTTCGGCCAGGCCGTATTTATAAAACCGGTTTTGATATTTTCCGCCTGGCTGATCACGCTGGCTTGCCTTGCCGGAGCGTTTATTTTTAAAAATAAACCGTTAATCTTTGGTTTGCTTTTTTATTTCTTAGGTTTGTTGCCTACCTTAAATCTGATCGATCATATTAACTACTACGGGGTTATCCTTTGTGAGCATTATTTATATCTAGCCGCTATCGGGGGATTCTTAATTTTAGCTAACTTGGTTATATTTTTAGAGAAGAAATCCGGTATGATTGCTAAATTTTTTATCGGGGCGTTGTTTTTATTTTATTTTTTCTTAACTTTGGTTAATAATAATTATTACAAAGATCCGATTACTTTTTACCGGCAGGTCTTAAGTGTAGATAAAGATCATTCATTTGTGAGGGTTAATTTAGGCAATGCTTATTTGCAAAAATATATGTTTGATCAAGCCATCCAAGAGGGGCAAGCGGTATTGCAGGCGGAACCGGGGGCTTGGGATGCCTATTTACTTTTAGGCCATGCTTATAAAGGCAAGGGAGAATTTGATCAGGCGGTTAAATTTTACCGCCAAGCTATTCAACTTAATCCGGTGGGTATTCAGGGTTATTTGAATTTAGGTATTACTTTGGCCGAGACCGAAGATGCCGTTTCCGCCGAAGGTGTTTTTAAAGAGGCCTTAGCCCGGTTTCCTAATTCTGTTGATTTGCACAGGAACCTGGGTGTTTTATATGGTAATACCGGTAAATTAAAAGAAGCGATCCGGGTTTGGCAGGAGGGGCTGCTTTTAAATCCTGGCGACCGGGGATTAAAAGATAATATTAACGACGCAGAAGAATTATTAAAAGATGGGAATTTAAAATGAAAAAATTAAGCATTGGTATCGTTGGGTGCGGGGCGATCGGGAGTTCATTGGCTAAAGAAATTAGCCGAAATTTCCGCCAAGATGCTATTCTGACCGGGCTTTTTGATATCCAACGGGAAAAAAGCCTGCTGCTTTCTAAAAAAATAGTTAAAAGTTCAAGATTATGCGCCAGCGACCTGGATAGTTTAATTAAAAGAGCGGATTTGGTTATCGAGGCTTCTTCGGGAAAAGCCGCCTGGGAGATCGCCCGTAAATCATTGTCGGGCGGATGCAAAATTATGGTGATGAGTGTGGGAGGGATGGTTGGTCATTTAGATCAGTTATTTATTTTAGCCAAAAAGCATCGCGGGCAGGTTTATTTTCCCAGCGGAGCGGTTTGCGGTATTGATGGTTTAAAGGCGGCAAATATCGCCGGAATAAAAAGCGTAGTTTTGACTACCCGCAAGCATCCGGATGCTTTTTGCGGCGTGGAGTATGTGGCAAAAAGATTTAAACTTGCGGGTTTAAAAAAAGATAAAATTTTGTTTAACGGCACAGCCGGAGAGGCGGTAAAATATTTTCCTCAGAATATCAATGTTGCCGCGGTGTTGGGGCTTGCCGGCATCGGTATGCATAAAACCCGCGTGCGGATAATTGCCAGCCCCAGTGTGCATAAAAACATTCATGAAATTTTAATTGAATCGCCGGCGGCTAAAATATTCACGCGCACTGAAAATGTTTTACACCCGCTTAACCCCAAGACTTCTTATCTGGCGGTTCTGGCGGCGGTGGCGACTTTAAGACAAATTTTGCAGCCGGTTAAAATCGGAACGTAAGCAGTTTGTTAGTTGCTAGATTCAGCGTTCGGCCGGCAAAGCGTTTTTAAAGCAGTACTAGATAATTAACATACGAAAGGGGGTGAATTAAAAAATGGCAGATAAAGTAATGAAAGTGGGAGTCAAGAGGGAAAAAGGTTATCTCTACTATATCGACAAGCAGGGTGATGTTTCTTGCGCTAAAATGGCAAGAGGCGCGAAAAAAGGAGGTAGCCCCAAAAAGGTAGCCAAATGCGGTATTAAAAGAAAAGTCGGATACCTTTATTTCTTGGACAAAAAGGGTGATGTTTCCTGCGCCAAGATGAAAAGAGGCGGAAAGAAGAAAAAGAAGTAATCCACTGTCTTAAAAAGTAATGCCCCTGCTAAATCAGCATCTTCATGGATTTGCAGGGGCATACTTTTTTGGTATAATGCCGGATATCCCAAGTAAGGTTTTAGCTAATTATTTTGCAATTTTATGCTATTCTAAACTAAAGGGTCTAATCAGGTATTTTAATCCGAAGCTTAAAAATAGCTTATTAAATGAAAAACGAAAATATCATTATCCGCGGAGCCCGGGAACATAATCTTAAGAATATTGATTTGGTCTTGCCGCGTAATAAATTAATTGTGGTGACCGGTTTATCCGGATCCGGAAAATCCAGCCTGGCTTTTGATACGCTTTATGCTGAAGGCCAACGCCGGTTTGTGGAGAGCCTTTCCAGCTATGCCCGGCAGTTTCTGGAACAGCTGCAGAAACCCGATGTGGATTTTATCTCCGGATTATCCCCGGCGATTGCTATTGAGCAACGTTCTGCCGGAGGCAATCCCCGTTCAACAGTAGCCACGCAAACTGAAATTTATGATTACCTAAGACTGCTCTTTGCCAGAATCGGAAAAGTTTTTTGCTATAAATGCGGTCGACCTATTCAAAGCCAAAGTGCCCAGGAAATAGTCCAAACCATTTTGGAGGTTAATGCCGAACAGGATGTTGTGATACTGGCTCCTGTGATCCAGGGAAAAAAAGGACAGCACCGGGATATCTTTTTACAAATACAGAAATCCGGTTTTGTGCGAGTCAGAGTGGACGGGAAGGTTTATGAGCTGCCTGCCAATATAAAACTAGCTAAATATAAAATCCATCATATTGAAGTAGTTGTTGACCGTTTAAAGATTAATCCGCAGGCTGTCAAGCGCCTTACGGATTCTGTCGAAACCGCGCTTAAGGTTGGTGCGGGGACGGTGATAATCAGCGCAGGGAAAGCCAAAGATTTAGTTTTGAGCGAGAAATATGCTTGTTTAAATTGCAACATAAGCTACGGCGAGATTCAACCGCGCAATTTTTCCTTTAATACTCCTTACGGGGCCTGTCCTGAATGTAATGGTTTAGGCACTAAGCTTGAGTTTGATCCGGATTTAATAATCCCGGATCGGAACAAGAGCCTTAATGGCGGCGCGCTGCTGCCCTGGAAACGCGGCGGCCGGGGTTACGTTCTTTATTACCGTTGGCTTACCCGGGAGTTAGGCCGATCTTTAAAGTTTGACCTGGATACTCCTTTTAAAAATTTACCTAAATCTGCGCAAAAGGCTATTTTTTATGGTACCAGCCAGATTATCGGCAATAAGCCTTTTGAAGGTATTATCCCTAATCTGGAAAGGTTGTTTCACAATACCAAGAGCAATTATTTTAAAGAAGAGATCAGTAAATTTATGTCTACGCTTTCTTGCCCGGTCTGTCAAGGCGCCAGGCTTAAACCTGAGAGTTTGGCGGTTAAAATTAACCAAAAAAATATCGGGCAAATTTCACAGATGTCTATAAAAGAGGCTTTGGTTTTCTTTTCATCTTTAGGATTAAACGAAAAAGAAAAACTAGTCAGTTATCAGGCATTAAAAGAAATTACGCAGAAATTAAAATTCTGCGTTGATGTGGGTTTGGATTATTTAACTTTGGACCGTAAAAGTGCGACGCTTTCCGGTGGAGAGGCGCAGCGGATCCGCCTGGCTACGCAAGTGGGTTCAGGGCTAGTCGGGGTCTTGTATGTTTTAGATGAACCGAGTATCGGTTTACACCAACGGGATAATGAAAAATTACTGGCTACTTTAAAGACGCTGCGGGATTTGGGCAATACCCTGGTGGTTGTGGAACATGATGCCTCGACTATTTTGGCTGCGGATTATGTAGTAGACCTGGGCCCGGGAGCCGGCAGGCATGGCGGAGAGATCATTTTTTCAGGGACCCAAGAGGAGCTTTTAAAAAGCCGGGATTCGCTGACCGCTAAATATCTACGTAAGGATCTTAGCATTCCGGCACCGGTTACCCGCCGCCGCTGGCAGGAAAATAAATATTTAGAGATTAAGGGGGCAGGTGAACATAACCTTAAAGATATTGACCTGCGTTTTCCGCTGGGGACATTTACTTGTGTTACCGGTGTTTCCGGAAGCGGTAAATCTACTCTGATTAATGATATTCTCTATCCGGCTTTAGCCCAGAAGATTTACCGGTCTAAAGAAAAACCCGGCAAATTTAAATCTATCAGCGGTATTCAAGAGATCGATCAGGTGATTGTGGTTGATCAGTCGCCTATCGGAAGGACTCCCAGATCCAACCCGGCTACCTACACCGGAGTCTTCGGCTTGATCCGGGACATATTTGCTCAGCTACCGGAAGCCCGTTTGCGAGGCTATAAACCCGGCAGGTTTTCATTTAATGTTAAAGGCGGCCGTTGCGAAGCTTGCGGAGGAGATGGGATAAAAAAAATCGAGATGCATTTTCTTCCTGATGTGTATGTAAAATGCGATCTTTGTAAAGGCTTAAGATTTAACCAGGCGACCTTAGAGGTAAAGTATAAAGGTAAATCTATCGCAGATGTTTTAAGCCTGACCATCGAGGAGGCGCTGGATCTTTTTAGCAATATACCTAAGATAAAAAATACTTTTGGATATTTGTTTGACGTAGGCTTAGGTTATCTTCAGCTTGGCCAAAGCGCGACAACCCTTTCCGGCGGAGAAGCACAAAGGGTTAAGCTTTCTTCGGAGCTATGCAAGCGTTCCTGTGGCCGGACGCTTTATCTTTTGGATGAGCCTACTACCGGTTTGCATTTTGCGGATGTAGCCAAGTTGATCGCGGTGCTGCAAAAACTGGTTGATCGTAAAAATACGGTGGTTGTGGTAGAACATAATCTGGAAGTGATCAAATGTGCTGATTATATTATTGATTTAGGGCCTGAAGGCGGAGACCAGGGTGGAGAGTTAGTTGCCGCTTGCAGCCCGGAAGAATTAATTAAAGTCAATAGGTCCTATACCGCTAAATTTCTTAAAGAAGTTTTAAACGGCAAATAAGTTCGGCGTATTCCTATTATTTTAAGTGTTAAAACCCCAGGTAAAATTAATTATCCGGAAGAAGGCATGAAGTGAAAATAAAAATTTTAAGCACGCTTATCCTGGCACTATTATTAATTAGCAATATTTTTGCCTACGAAGATTCTAAAGATGGTGAGTTGCTTTTTATGGCTAAGAAGGCGTATGAAGACGGGTTTTATGAAGTCAGCTTGGGGATGTTAGAAAGATTAAATAAAGAATACCCGGGTTCCTCATATGCGCTTCAGGCTACACTTTTGAGCGGCCAATGTTATTTCTACCAGGGGCGTTATCTGGAAGCCTTGAATATTTTTGAAGTCCTGTCGAATAACCCGCAGTCCGGCAGTTTCAGGGATGCTCTTTATTTTTGGATGGGGGAGGTGCATTTTAAAGGTAATAATTTCGAAAAATCCGCCTTACTGTACCAAAAATTAATCGATAATTTTCCGCGTTCATCTTTTGCCCCGGCGGCATATTATTCTTTAGGCTGGTCATTTTCGCAGCTTGGCCGTTTTAATCTGGCTGCCCAAACTTTTAAAATCTTAATGGAAAAGTTCCCCAATGAACCGCAAAGCAAAGATGCCGCTTTTAAATTAATCGAGTGCTTATACAACCTTAAAGAGTACTCCGAATTAAAGAATAAAATTAAACCTGTTTTTAAATTGTACAGCAATGATAGCCTACGCCTGCCTTATTTGTTTTTTTACCTGGCGGAATCAGAATATTATTTGAACAATCTTGATGAAGCGGTTAAAAACTATCTTAAGTCCGCACAGGTTTTTAAAGAACCTAAAGTCCAGGCGCTGGCGAAACTGGGCTTGGGTTGGTCTTACCTTAAGCTTGAAAAATTCAAGGAAGCTGAAGAAGTGTTTTCGGAGATAAAACCGATTAATCTGGATAAAAAAAGCTCGGATATTCTATATCTTGGCCAGGCAGTACTGATGTCAGCGACTAACCGGGTTTACGAGGCCAAGAAGATCTATGAACAGCTGATTGATTCAAGTAACGATCCCCTGATATCTCTTCAGGCTTATTTAGGCAAAGCTGATGCGCATTATAATTTAGCTGAATATTCTCAGGCAGTAGAGCTCTATAAAGCGGGCTTAGCCAAATTTTGCCCGGAGGGGGTTTCGGGTCAGCTACCGTTAGAATTAATCGATAAGTTGCGTTATAACTTAGGCCAGGCCTATATTAAATTGGGGCAGATTAATTCCGGGGTTGAGGCTTTTAGCGGGATTATCGAAAAAAGTAATGACCCCGCCACTAAAATTAATTTACTTTTTCAGATCGGCAAGGCCTATGCCGAAACGGGAGACTTTATAAAGGCTCAGAGTGTTTATGAGAAAATTGTAACGCTTTATCCGGATTCGCCGAACGTTGATTATGCCCAATACCAGATGGGTTGGTTGCAGCTTAAAAGATCGGATTACCCCAAAGCGGTTGTTTCCTTAGAGTCCTTAATAAAAAACTACCCGCAATCCAAACTTTTGCCGGATGCTTCATATGCGCTAGGTTTGGCGTATTTTCAACAGGGGGATTATACTAAAAGCTGTGAAATTTTCACTAAATTTAGAGGCGAATTTAAAGATACTTTGTTAAGCGGCCAAGCCCTATACATGCTAGGAACATCATTTATCAGCCTAGGGAATATTGAGGAAGCTTTAAATATTTTTAAAGACGCATCTAAAGGGGATCCTTTAGATGCAGAATTACGGCAGAAGATCGAGTATGAGATTGCTGATTGTTATTATAAATTAGGCCAGGAAAACGAAGCGGTCAGCCGGTTCAAAGCTTTACGGGCTAAATATCCTGATTCTAAGCTTACCCCGGATATCCTGTGGTGGTTAGGCCAGTATTATTATCGGAGTAAAGACTTAAATTTGGCACGCAGGTATTTTGATGCATTGGCTAAAGATTTCTCCAATAGCCAGCTTGCGGCGGATGCTTATTATGTAATTGGTTTGTCTTTTAGCGATGAAAATAAGTTTATGGAAGCCGCAGATAACCTTAAGATGGCCATTAAGCTTGGCAGCGCGGATTTAAGAGTTAAGTCCGCGGCGGCTTTAGCGGATAATTATTACCGGGAAGGAAAAACGCAGGAAGCATTGGAACAATATAATGAAGTGATTAAAAACGCCCCGGATTTAAGTAAAATATTTTTTCCCCGCCTGGCCAAGGTTTATTATAAAGCCGGAAACTATAAAGAAGCAAAAGCGTTTTATTTTAAGAGTTTGGAAACGGCTCCTCCTGAAGAAATCGCGGATATCCGGTTTAATCTGGCTGAAGCATTAGAAGCTAATCTGGAATTTGAATCGGCAATCCAGCAATATCTTTTATCCGCAGATCTTTATGCCCAAGCTTTATCCGGTAAAGGGCTTGTGGTTGCTGACCTCGAACCCGGCAGCCAGGAAGGGCGGCTTAATTTTGCGCAGTTATTTGCCCGTTCTCTTTTGCGCGTCGCTAAACTTTATGAGGACAAAGAGAATTTTAAAGAAGCGTTGAAGATTTATAAACAGATTATGGATAAAGCCCCTGGTGTGCTGGAGGCGGGATTCGCACAAGAGAGGATGGATTGGATTAAGGGGAATATCAAAGAAGGTAAGTAGTTTATTATATATAGGAATATCCTGCTACGCTCTTTTGCGTTTAAACTCCGCAAAGGCTTGGCAGGATTTCTCCGGATAAAAAATTAACGGTGCTCAAAAAACTAGTTGACTTATTGCCGAATGTTTATAAAATGAGTTAACGGAGGGAAGTAAATATGATTATTGAAATAGGTATAACTGCAGGTGAAATCTGGCATTTTTTGGATCAAAAAGGGGAGGTTAGTTTACAGGATTTAATCAAAGGTATTGATCGAACCCCTGAGAACATCTTGATGAGTTTAGGCTGGCTCGCCCGAGAAGGCCATGTGGTTTTAGTCCAGGTCAATAATGACTATCGGATCTATCTGAGAAAAGATGCCTAGTTTCGATAAAAAAGCGGCAATTTTATTTATTGTTATCGGGGTGGTGATGGTAGTTGCGCTTTTATCTGTCGCCATTCTTAGGATCGTATCTAACCATTCACGCCTAACACACCATTCGGTAAGTCGTATTCAAGCTCAATATGCTGCAAAATCCGGAGTTATTTACGCGATGGATAAATTGCGTAGAAATGATGATGCTACCTGTTGGCCGGCTACCGGTACTTACACCAGAAGGATGTGCCGGTCTTGTGCGGATTCCTGCGCAGTGATTGAACTAACTTTACCTATTTCTATTGACCATGTAGATATTACTGTCGATGAGCCTGGAGATGGTATATCCGGCACAAGAAAAATCAGCGCCACCGCTACTTTTACCTACGATACCCCGTAATAACTCCCTAATAAACTATTATAATATAAGTAAGTTTATGATATTCCTGTATGCGTAAACATCAACCTCGCTGCGTCGCTGCTATTATCTTAAAGTAAGTCTAAGTAAGTCTGCATAAAAAAACACTTGACAAAATAAGTATGTTATGTTTTAATTAATACCATAATAGTTTATACCTAAAGGAAGTAATACCTATGTCAAGATTGATCGATATTGATGAATTAGCGGAATACCTAAAATTAAAGAAACAGACTATCTATAATTGGCTTAATCAGCGTAAAATTTCCGGAATTAAGGTGGGAGGCGTCTGGAGATTTGACCGTAAGGATATTGATAATTGGCTGAGATCTAAGAAACGTGAATTGACTACGCCGACTTCGCGGCTTGAGGGAGATGACTCATGAACTCTTTAGGCATATATTTCGGGATTAAAGACATCAATTTGGTAGAGACCAATGGCACGAAGATTATAAATAACATCCGCTTGCCGCATCCCAAGTTAGAGATTTCTGAATTAGAAGAAAAAATCCCCACGGATGTAAAAATCATGGCGTTATTAAAAGATGCATTCCGCAGTTATCGGATAAACGCTAATGAGGCTACTTTCTGTATTTCCGGGCAGGATCTGGTTATTCGTACTTTTGAAATTCCGCTTCTTCCGCTAAGCGAGTTAAGAAGCGGGGTTAACTTCGAGGCCAAAAAATATATACCTTTTAAGCTTGAAGACCTGGATTATG
>Ga0116171_10000886_pt1 | contig 31069 bp, 26 predicted proteins | sample AD_JPNHW2_MetaG_FD_89798 | JGI IMG/M metagenome (GOLD analysis project Ga0116171, IMG submission 89798) | Active sludge microbial communities of municipal wastewater-treating anaerobic digesters from Japan - AD_JPNHW2_MetaG | ecosystem: Engineered > Bioreactor > Anaerobic > Digestate | place... | reverse complement strand
GAGCGTCCTCTCCTTTCCTTCCCGGTGCGAGAAGTACGTGGTGCCAGCGAGCCTCCCGATCTCCGCAGCAACATACTCCGCCTCCCCCGCCTCGTTGCCGCACGCGGCAACCGTCAACCGCTCCCCCTCAGGTTTCTCTGTAAAAAGTTTCTTCTCCTGCCGGTTGGGAGCGCCCTTCATCAGCTGCATGGCAAGCGCAAGGATGGCCGGTGAGTTCCGGTAGTTCTGGTCCAGCAGGATCTCGGCGTGCTTCACCGCCCATTCCCGGAAGTCCCGGATGTTTGTGAGGTACGCGCCCCGGAAGCGGTAGATCGTCTGGTCATCGTCCCCGACCACGCAGAGGTGCTCACCGGCCAGCTGCTTCACCAGCTCCAGCTGGGCAAAGTTCGTGTCCTGGAACTCGTCCACCAGCAGGTACCGGAACCGGTGACGGTATGCAGACCGCACCGTTTGGTTGTTCTTCAGCAGGTTCACCGCCCCGAGGATCATATCATCGAAATCAATCAGTTTTTCCTGGCGCTTGTACTGCTCGTACGCTGTGTACACCTTCAGCAGGTCTTCGAGCAGGCTGAGGTACTCCCGCTCCTCATCGGGGACCTCCGCGACCTTTTTCCTTTCAAGATAATCCTGTAAGACCGCCGGTGTGATGAGCTCGTCCCGGAATGCGCTGATCCCGTCGATCACCGCCTTGATTATTTCCGCCGAATTGTTCCCAACCCGGATGTGCTCAAACCCGAACGCATCGATATTCCGCAAGCCCCACACCAGCTGGTTCGTGCGGCTGATGATCCCACCTGAGACCGAGATGCCGCTCGCAAGCACGTTCTCCTTCAGCATCTGGTTGCAGAAGGAGTGGAAGGTGTGGATCTCCAGGTTCAGGTTCGGCCGTTCGGTTTCTATCCGGTCGCTCATCTCGGCGGCGGCTTTTTCGGAGAAGGTGAGTGCCAGGATTTGGGCTGGGGGTACGCCCTGGTCTATCAGGTGGAGGATTTTTTCTGTTATGACTCGCGTTTTACCGGAACCGGGGCCGGCGAGGACGAGCTGGAGGCCGCATTCTTTGACGGCGGCTGTCTGGCGAGGATTCAGGGACATTGAATAACCTTCGTTTTTATCTATATCATGTCAATGAAAAATTCGGATATCGATTCTAGATTTTTTTTTACGTTATTTCCATGGATTTACTCCCCCACGTTTTCTTAAGAATTCCCAGAATTCTGGAAATTTTCCCAGATCTTCAACGGAAAATCCGGAATTATACAAAACTCCGGAGTACGTGGGATCGAGGGACAATGCGTTTTTAAAGGGGATCTCAGATTCCTCGTGGCGGCGAAGCCTTTCAAGGGACAATCCTTTGCCGAGCCAAGCATCAGCTTGCGAGGAATCAATTGATATTGCGTTATCAAATGCGTTCAGGGATTTTTGATACCTACCGAGCGCATACAATGCATATCCTTTTGCGCACAATGCATTGGCTGAATCCGGGTCGCAATCAAGTATCTTTTCAAATGCTTCTAATGATTCATCGTACCTGTAATTCCTTAATAAGGCATTTCCTTTTTCAAACAGGGCTTCACAATGAAACGGGTATAATGAGATAGCCTTATCGAACGATTCAAATGCTTCCTGACTTCTGTCAAGGATTTCCAGGTTCATCCCCTTTAGATACCATGCATTAGCCGACCCAGGATCGAGGGAAAGTGATCTCTCAACGGTTCCCAGAGAATCCCGGTATTGTTCCAAGTGGTAAAAAGCAACTCCCTTGTGATACAAAGCCTGAGGACTATCAGGATCTTTCGATAATACCTGATCCCAGATATCGAGGGATTCCTGAAATCTTCCCATGGTATTGAGGATAGTTCCGATGTGGATTAATGCAAGTACATGGTTTGGTTCGATAGATAGTACGTTATTAAACGAATCAAGGGATTCCTGATAGCGATTGAGATTAAAAAGAGCGATCCCTTTCCTGTACCATGCATCAACAGAAACCGGTTTGGCAGCAAGTATTTTTTCAAGAACCACCAGCGCTTCCTGATATCTGTCAAGATCAATGAGTACCTCTCCCAAGTGAGGCATTATCTCAGCCGAACCGGGGTCCAGTAAAATGGCCTTCTGAAAAGCTTCGAAAGATTCTTGAAATCTGCCCAAACTGCGCAATGTAAGTCCTTTCTTGTCCCATCCTGTGGCAACGTTCGGTTCGAGAGATAAAAAAATTTCAAATACCGCTAGAGCTTCCTCATACCTACCCAAAAGATCAAGGATAATTCCCTTGGCATAAACAGCATCTGAAGCAAATGGTTCAATGGAGAGCATATTCTCACACGCTATAAATGCTTCCTGTAATCTTCCGGAGGAGATAAGAACGTTCATTTTATTTCTCCAGGTTTCAATAGAAGCGGAATCGATTGACAATGCTTTCTCGAACGATTCCAGGGATTCGGGATATCTGTCGAGTTCCGCGAGTATAAGCCCCCTGCCGTTCCAAGCATCAAGAGAACTGGGATCGCGTGAAAGAATAATCTCGAAGATATCTAGAGCCTCTTGATGATTACTCCGTGCGGCAAGTGAACGTCCTTTCTTGAGGAGATCATCAGGTTCCATCGGGTCTCTCACTTATTTTCCAGGGAAGAAGAACAACTTCAGATTAAGTTCGGGGGGATTAAGGATTATTGAACAATGTTCTTGCAGGACACACGTTATTTCTTTTGAAACGATTCTTGTTGTTATGTCTCGGCGCACCATCATTACTATGAGAGGAATGGTGCCTGAGATGCGTTAATGCAATTATTTACATTACCAATGTATATTTTTCGTGATTTCCTACATTGATAATGCATACTTTGGTCACGAGGAAAAGCTTGAACAGAGGGCTGTGGCTTTATTTGTTACGAATTGTGTCCTTTGAACAACCTCGCCGAATTGTTTCCTACTTTGATGTGCTCAAACCCGAACGCATCGATATTCCGCAGGCTCCACACCAGCTGGTTCGTCCGGCTGATGATCACTCCCGAGACCGAGATGCCGCTTGCGAGCACGTTCTCCTTCAGCATCTGGTTGCAGGAGGAGTGGAAGGTGTGGATTTCTAAATTGAGATTGGGTCTCTCTTGTTCGATTCTGTCGCTCATCTCGGCGGCGGCTTTTTCGGAGAACGTAAGTGCCAGGATTTGCTCTGGTTTTACTTCGTTGTCTATGAGATGAAGGATTTTTTCTGTTATGACTCTCGTTTTGCCGGAACCGGGGCCGGCGAGGACGAGCTGGAGGCCGCAAATAATTATCGCGGTTTCCTGGGAGGGATTGAGGGGCATTCAGATCGTAGATTGGCGGGGGGGAGGAAAAAGGTGTGGGGGGAACGAAATACTGAGATGAAATAGGTGGGGATATGAATGCGAAGACTGGCTGATTTTATTTAAGGGATTGATGTATTCCGATTTTTTTTTAAAGAAAATTCACTTTCGGAAAGCGCATAGCAAGAACCTTAATACGGTGATGCAATATTGATCAATTGATAGAATGCGAGAAACAGGTCGTCAAATAATTCGGGAATTAGTAACTTCTTATTCTAACAATTTCCAAGAATTCAAACGACCTAATTACGTTGAAGCACGTTTGAGAATTGATTTTATCGATAAATTTTTAGAAGCTTTAGGTTGGGATATCTCGAATGTTGCTGGAAAACCCCAGAAATTAAGAGATGTAATCGTTGAAAATGTTATAGGGGGAAGAGATGAAGACCCGCATCAGGTAAAACGTCCAGATTACGCTTTATGTCACAATGGTGATGTGAAGCTGTTTATTGAAGCAAAAAAATCATCTCTAGACATTCTAACTGATAGGAATTCAGCCCTACAAATTCGAAGATATGGCTGGATGAAAAGATTACCTCTTTCAATTCTTACAAATTTTGAAAATTTAATTTTCTATGATTGCACCTTTACTCCCTTCGAAACCGAAAATCCAGGTTATGCAGTTTGGAAGACTTTTCATTATACAGAATATGTAGAACGATTTGATGAAATATACGATATTTTTTCATTTGATGCCATTAACTCAGGAAGATTTGATCAGATTACTCCGGAAATTGGGCAATCAGCAGAAAAAATCCCGTTTGATGAGTATTTTTTAGATCAGATTGAGAAATGGCGGCAAATGCTGGGTAATGAATTAATCATTTCGAATTCTAGATTAACTCAGCCTGAAATAAACTACTTAATCCAAAGATTGATTAACAGAATTATTTTTTTACGAATTTGTGAAGACCGGCATTTGGAGTGTTATGAGGCATTAAGACGAATAACTAATTATTCAGAATTAAAAGAATTATTTTTAAGTGCGGATAGAAAATATAATTCCGGTCTTTTTGATTTCATTGATGATGCATTATCACTTGATATTGCAATAAATGACGCGGTTTTAATTAATGTATTTAGGGAATTATACTCCCCATATCCGTACAAATTCAGCGTCGTTGAAGCGAATATTTTAGGGGAGATTTACGAACGATTTTTAGGAAAAGAAATTCGGATTGTTGATAGGACAACTATTGAAATCTTCGAAAAACCAGAAGTCGTTGAATCGAAGGGAGTTGTTCCAACACCCAAATTTATCGTTGATGCGATAATTGAAAGGACATTAAAACCAAAGTGTGAAGGGAAAACACCAGATGAGATATCAACAATCAGAATTATTGATTGTTCATGTGGCTCGGGAACGTTCTTGGTTGCAGCCTTGGACTATCTTTTTTATTATCATCTTGAATGGTATTTACGAGAGGGTGTTGAACAATACGCTGATAAAATTTACAAAGAAAATGACACAACTTTTTATCTCACCATTCAAGAAAAATGTCGGATCTTATTGAATAACATTTACGGAATCGATATTGATCATCAAGCTGTTGAAGTGACACGTTTTAGTCTTCTATTAAAAACGCTTGAAAATGACAAATCCGCTTTGATTGAGGTTGTTGCTGAAAGAACTGGAAATGGGGTTTTACCAAAATTAGATAATAATATCGTGTGTGGAAATAGTCTCGTTGATTCATCTTATTTTAATTTTGATCCGGAAAGTCGGTTACGACAAGACACATTCTCAAAAATTAATCCGTTTGACTGGGGAGACAAATTCCATGATATTATTGTTAATAGTGGCGGATTTGACGTAATAATTGGAAACCCACCTTATATAAGAAGTCAAAATATGGTAAAATACTCTCAAGAAGAAGTAGAGTTTTATAAAAGCCGATATTCGCCATTCACAACGGTAAGTGGTAATTTCGATAAGTATTATCTCTTTATTGAGCGGGGTTTATCTTTCCTGAGAGACGGAGGAAGTCTTGGATTTATTGTTCCGCATAAATTCTTTAAATTAGTATCTGGGATTGATCTTCGACGAAAAATTTCGTCTAACAAACATCTATCAGAGATCGTAACATTTGGAGTGGAACAAGTTTTTCCGGGCAAAGATACGTATACATGTATCCTGATTTTATCGGCTGGTGGGAATCAGACATTTACTGTTGATTTTGTAACAAATATTTCGGATTGGAAATATGCACATAACACCCATGTCGTTGAATATCAATCAGATTATATTAGTGAAAAGCCGTGGATATTTATTCACCCTCGATTTCAAACACTCTATGATAGAATAATCCAAGAAAACAATACAAAATTATCCGATGTAGCAGATGTTCTTGTGGGGCCTCAAACCAGTGGAGACAAGATTTTCATTGTTATCCCCATTGAGAAGACAGATTCCACAATCCGGTTCCGAGATAAAATTGATGGTTCGATTCGAGAAATCGAAAAAGCGATTTTAAGACCGTGTATATACGATAGTGAAAACGTGATCCAATTTGGTAAAATTCATTCAAATTCATTCATGATTTTCCCATACAAAATTAATCAAAATATGGCGGTTCCATATACCCAAGAAGAAATGAGCACAACATTTCCATTGTGTTGGAGTTACCTTTCTGTTCATCAGGCTCTGCTTATTTCAAGGAGCATACACCTTCCCCGTGGACAATCAAAAAACGATTGGTGGCATCTTTTTGGAAGACCTCAAAATATGACGAAGTTTGAGGGGGGCCGGGAAAAAATCATTTGGACTACACTATCACTAGAACCTCGGTATGCAATCGATGACAATAATACAATATATACTGGGGGTGGAAACGGTCCTTACTACGGGCTTGAAATGAAGGGTGGGATAAGGGAGTCTATCTATTATATCCAGGCAATTTTAGGTCATCCAATAATCGATGAAATTGTTAAGCTGAAAGGCAGCCAATTTAGGGGTAATTATATCTCTCACGGTAAACAATTTGTTAAAGAATTACCCATAAAAAGAATTGATTTTAACAATCCTTCTGAGGTTGCGACACACGATAGCATCGTCCTTCAAGTAAAAACGGTTATTGAATTAAATGAGAAAATCGAACGGACAAATACCCCCCACATAAGAGACAATCTGATTCGGCAAAAAGAAATGATTATCAATTCGGTTATCTTGCCAAATCTCAATTTATTATACGGATTTGATGTGAACGATCTTAGATTAGTCGCTCCCGAATAGAAATATTGGGTATATCCCAATACGACAAATCATGAAGCCTGAACTTACCGATCAAAAACTACGTGGAGGTTATTATACACCTAAACCGATTGCAGATTTTCTAGCTAAATGGGCAATAACCACTTCTGATCAGGATCTATTAGAACCGAGTTGTGGTGATGGCGTTTTTCTCGAAAGTGCGATAATTAGGTATGAAGAACTTGGATTATCCAAGAAAGACATAGCTAAAAAAATTCATGCTGTTGAATTTGTAAAAGAAGAAGCGGAAAAAGCCTCCGAAAATATCGAACGTCTCAATGTTCCAATCAAATCAAATCAAATTCAAATAGGCGATTTTTTTTCATATTGTAATGATCACCTCTTAAACGAGGACTTTTTAGACGATCAAAAAAAAATAATCAATAAATCACATCGGAAACAGAGAAAATTCGATGTTATTTTAGGAAATCCTCCATTTATTCGATACCAAAATTTCCCAAGTGGGCCCCGGGAGCTTGCATTAAAGATTATGAGAAAAATAGGGCTTCACCCAAATTTGCTTACCAATATTTGGGTTCCTTTTATTGTAACATCAACGATCCTTCTTAATGAACATGGTCGCCTTGGGATGGTGATACCTGCGGAACTATTCCAAGTAAAATACGCTGCTGAAACGAGGAAATTCTTGTGCGATAATTTCAACAAAATAACGTTGATCTCCTTTAAAAAATTATTATTTGAAGATGTTCAACAAGAAGTAATTCTTTTCCTTGGTGAGAAAAATGGGGATGAAAAATCAGGGATAAGGATGATTGAAATCGATTCTTCCCAGGATCTTGCAAACTACACTCCCGATGACATAAACCATCTAGAAATAAAACCAAATTATCATACGGACGAGAAATGGATAAAATATTACTTAAATCGTGATGAGCTGACGTTCTTAGAATCTTTGAAAGGAAATCCAAAATTAACTATATCTGGTGAAGTAATTGACGTGGATGTTGGGGTTGTCACTGGGGAAAATAATTTTTTTATTTTTACAAAAGATCGAGCTAAAGAAAACAAAGTGGTTACAAATCTAGAGAAAATTGTTACAAGATCTGCTCATCTTAAGGGTATACGATTTTCTGATGATGATTATAATAAGAATGTCGATCTGGGACTTCCAACCTCTTTACTTAAACTTAGCAAAGTGACAAAAAGCCAACTTTCTTTAAGTTTACAAAAATATATCGAAAACGGTGAGACATTAGAAGTGAATAAGGGATTCAAATGTCGCGTCCGTAATCCTTGGTATGTCGTTCCTTCAGTGTGGATACCTGATGCATTCATGTTACGTCAAGTTCATTCATATCCTAAAATTATTCTGAATGAAACAGGTGCAACATGTACAGATACCATCCATCGTGTAAAATTCAAGAATGGGCAAAATGGAAAAATAATTTCAGCAGCCTTCTTAAATTCACTTACTTTTGCTTTCGCTGAAATTACAGGTCGGAGTTATGGTGGAGGTGTTCTCACATTCGAACCAAGTGAAGCAGAAGGAATCCCTATCCCCCTAATCAAAGCAAATAAACTAAATTTTTCAAAAATTGATAAGTTATTGCGATCTGGAAATATTGAAAAAATACTCGATATAAATGATAAAATTTTATTGATGGATGGCCTCGGACTGTCAGCAGTTGAAATTACAAAAATTCGTAATATATGGATGAAATTAAGGGATAGGCGAATTAACCGGAAATAATTATTTCTCCACTGGAAACAAAGGGCTTTTGTTCCCATTTTTTTCATAGTTCCACTATAAACTGGGTTTTTTCTATCGATCAGTAAGATAATATCATAATCTTATTATTCAAGGTGTAGTTCATTGTTATTCATCATAATAAAAAATAATCTCCACGATTTGACCGGAAATTAGATTGAGATCGTGGAGATTTCAATGAAAAAATGAAGGGAAAAACATGACAAAAACAAAAAAAAATCCAACAAAAACTATTGAGAAAAAACCGGTTCAATCTCTCGGAGACATGAACTCCCAGGCACGGGAAGAATTCCTCCGGCTCGTGACAGATGATACAACATTAAACCAGACATGGAAGGGTTCACTCATTCCTCTCATTTCAGAAAAAATCCCCGATGATCTCACCCCCCTCCAAGATCTCATTGACGGTGTTCCTCATGCTCAGGCTGAAACAACTCAAAATTAAGAATTGCCGTGGGATTCGGGATGGACCTAACCTTGCTTTTGAGACCGGCGGAATGTTGTTATGCGGAGATAATGGGACGGGGAAGAGTTCCTATATTGATGCTATTGAAAAATTACTGACCGAGAAATGTTCATCTTTAGATTCCGGAACCCAGGGACTATCCTGGAAAAAACATGGAACACATATAAAACACAAAGGGAATCCTGAAATTGAGCTTATCATAACCGACGAGAAGATAGATTATATTATTAGCGATAAGCAGGACCCGGAAAAATATCCGAAACACGTTGTAGCATTTCTGGACTCGGCCCGGATTCACCCGTTTATTCTCCACCGGAAAACATTGCTGGATTTTGTTGATGCAAAACCCGGGGACCGATACAAAGCGATTGAAGGTTTTTTACAATTAGATGAATTCAAGGGATTTGAAGAAAACCTGAAAGAATTACTTGCAGACTGTACTGCGAAATATACTGATGCTGATGGCAGGAAAGATGAAAATGTCCGTGCATTACAATTACGGCTGGGTTTATCCCCAGAATCCCCGGTTGATGCAGAAACCTGCATCAGCAAGGTAAATCAGCAATTAATCTCTCTCGGCATCCCCTCCATGAAATCTCTCAGAGATATTCCAGATCGCGTGAAAAAAGCCGAAGAGAATCTCGCTCCTTTAAAACATGATGAAAATCTTCAGAAATGGACAAATTCCCGCACAATTATCGGAGAAGTTCAGAAGAATGAAGTTGTGGATGCAGCAGGCAAAAATTACTCTGAAAGCCGCAGTAAATTATTGACGAAACAAACGGGAATTAAGGGTCATTTTTACGCCGAAATCCTTGAGCAGGGCCTAAAATGGATCCAGGAAGACAAACTAGTCCGGTGTCCTCTTTGTGACGGCACAATCCAAGCTGATGATGTTGCCCGTTATGTTGAGAAACGAATCAGGGAAAATAATGAGATTATTACTCTCACAAACGATCAAAATCAAAAATTCCGGACATTTGTCTCTATCATCACATCTAACCGGAATGCCTTAATCAAATTCAAGACGAGTTTGCCGGAGGGTCTTGATCCGAAGCTGCTCAAAAAACTGGATCTCCTCATCGCTGCATACAATACCCTCACTCAGACGCATAATGAAATGCACCCCCCGGAAAAAATCGACGATGATCTTGGATTGTTAACCAAGTTAAATCCCGATAATGATATTCTGGACCTGACAACGCAAATCACAGCGATATGCAGCCAGTTTTCCGATCATGAACGATACGGCAATTTGTTTAATGCCAAAACTACCTTGGAGGCTCTCGAAACACACCAGAAAAATCTTGCACTGTGTGCATGTGAATTGGCGCATTATGAAGAATCACGTGATCAATTACAACTCCTGGTAAAACATGCGGAACAGGCACGAAAAAATACCGTTCAGAATTTAATGAATACTATAGGGGAATTAGCCGATACATATTTCCAGAAAATTCATCCGGAAGAAACTATAGGCAAACCTCAGCTGGAAATTCCGGAACGTGGAACGGGTAGTATCAAATTAACCAGTACGTTTTACGGAAAAGAAGATGATCCACGAGGGCATTATAGCGAAGGCCATATTGATACGCTCGGCCTTTGCCTTTTCCTTGCAATATGCCAGGTACAGCATCGGCAGAATCCGGAATTTTCTCTCCTGATACTTGACGATGTTATGCACAGTGTTGATGGAGGACACAGGTTAAGAACTGCAGAACTGATTTTCACGGAATTCGGAGATCACCAGATTATCATCACAACCCACGATCGGATGTGGTTTGAAATCCTGAAAGCGGTTTCCCGATCGAATGGGAATGCAAAAAAATTCAAAGAATATTATCTCGCAGGGTGGTCAATTGAAGAGGGACCCGTTTTAGGAGATCATCTGTCTGATTATGAATGGCTTATCTCATCCGAAGGGATAAAATCTCCACCTGCGGATCGGGTTATGAAAGCTGGGCGTTTGCTTGAGCAGATACTTCAGAATTTATGCGACACTTTATGGATCAGTGTACCATTCAGACTACGTGGAGATTACACAATCGACCCCCTCTGGAACTCGTTTTATTCCAAGGCAAAAAAGCAGAAAGAATTCTATGAAAAAGCTCAAACGTGTCTGGAATCCATTGAGAAACTACGACAACAGAGGAATTGGGTGGGGGCCCATTGGAATGCATGGGCATTATCATTAACCGCCGATGAATCAAAGCGATTTGCTCAATCCATTATAGACATAAGAAAGTATGTCTTTTGTGAGGTATGCAATCAGTTTATCGTTCGCATCCCACAATTGGAAGATCAATGGTCTTGTAAAAAAGAACACTTAAAATTTAAGAAAAATTAGAAATCTGCAGATTAATTAGAACCGAAATTAACTCACTTTCGGATGGATAATCTCTGCATCCAGCCACTTTTTAATATCGTCAGTAGACCCATTCAGGATAAATTCAACGGGCTTTTTTGAACCGGTCCATTTGATCAACCCGTTAATTTCGAGGATTGCCAGGGCCATATAAATTTTATAATGCTCGGCTTTCCCTTTGAAAATACGATCCGGCGCGAGTTCTTTTCCCTCCAGGTGAGAGAAAACCATATCCTGATTCACCAGATCCTGTATCTTGAAAATTTCAATAATTGTGGTTACAATGGTGATAAAATGGATGCGGGGACAATAATGTGTATAGGGATCTTCTTTTCTTGCCTGGGCTGTGATTGTTTCCCCCTTGACAGCCCATGCATAATATTTTAACACAGATTTCGTTTCTTTCTGCCCGTCCGGTACAGGAAATGATGTTGCTGCCGGTACCGGTTCTGCGGGTTTTCTGGGGGAGAGAAGGATTTTTGAGATCTGCAGGAAAATATTTGCCAAATCATCATTTCCCAGGGTCAGAATGTATTCATTTGGGGAGACTGGTTCGACAGCGCCAATGAATGGTAGCTCCAGCAGTTTGATAATTGATTTAATTTCATCATGATCGATATCCAGATCTTCAATTTTCTCTCTGCTGGTTAAACTTGCATCCGTAAAATATCCCAGTTTTCCATCCTGGATTGAATGGATCTCGTTGATGATTGTCTTAAACTGATTGAGGAATTCAATTTTCTGGAGATGTTGGGTTAAGAGATCATTGATTTGTGCATTTCTGTCCCCTTTACCTGCAAAGAGGTTTTTTAAATCGATTAATGTAAACGGAAATTCCGAGTGAGATTTTAGCAGTTCAATTAAATCATTCGTTTTTAGTATGCTCACTCCATGTTCATCTGCTCTTTTCTCTAAATTACCAGTAGAAAAATTTGGTCCAACAACAATAACGTAATCAGCCTGGTTTTTTTCCTTGTGATCACGGAGTGAAAGCCAGTCAATTTGCGCATCACTGATTTTTCCGGTAGAACTTGTTTTTCCATCTACACAGATTTTATAAGATTTTTTCCCGATATTTGCAGTTAAAATTACATCAGTGTCTCCACTGCCACCAATAAGTTCTGCTTCAAAACCCAGAAAGGCAAATGCATCTCTGACTGCTACTTCAAACTCAGTGGGAGACTGACTCTTCACCTGTGTTTCTTTAAGCCGGGAGATTATTTCCGTAAGATCTTGAGATGTCATTTTTTCTCCTAGGAATTTCGGGTTATTTCTCCCTCAATCAAATCCATAAAAAGAACTTGCATCACACAGTTCCGGTTCCTTCCAGTATTTCATAACCTTTCTCCTATTGTTCATTCCTGTTGCATTGACCGGTTCTAAACAATGAAGATGCAGGTGGTATGGCACGAAAAATATTGTGATTTGATTTTTCCATAAGGAAAAAACCTGGTGTATCTATCCATTCAATCCGTCCAATTACCAGAACTCCATCCCCCCTCACTCTCCCCCGCCCCATTTCACCCAAATTACCATGGTCCCGGAATTCACATTCTCCGATGGAATAACTGCTCATAATATCCCCTTGGATCAAAGAATCTGACACTGTTTTCACAAAACTAACATGGTTGACCCCGGATAAAAGCCAATCGGAGACGTTGTGGGGCCCGGATTAGTTACTCCTGAATCCACCATTCATATATCATCGTGTATCAACATCCCAACGAAGTAAAATGTAAACGGTTAAATCCTCTTTTGAATAATCGTTGAACCTGATAAACGCAATCCGGTTTCAACAAAAAAACGGAATTTTTTACCCATATTATTATGAAGGAGACATCATGCCTGAGTTACATAAAACGATTCCAGTTTACATTTCCCGGTTCAAAGAAGCGTATCCGCAGCTGGAGAAAGATACCACCGCAAACGGAATGACCGGCTCTCAACGCCGGGATTGGTTGAGAGTAAATGCACGTGAAGCATTTTCAGAAGAGAATATCGACAAGATCAGCACGGAAAAAGCAATTGAATTGTTCAATAACTTTTCCTCGATAGTTTATAACAATTCATCCGGAACTCAAACCTGGGCAAACAGTATTGTCGAGCGTGGGATCCTTGGAAAAGCTAAAGAATTACTTTATGGGAGTCCGGATTTTTTAGAACGATATTCAGTTTTTTTAGGAAAAGACAAGATCAAGGATGTGGGGGAAGGAATTGCATCCGAAATCCTCTGCTATCAGAATCCCGAAAAATTTGGGATTATTACCACTTCTTCGACAAAAGCTCTTATAATTCTCGGATTTACAAAATTTCCCTATCAACGATCCGGGGGTAATTCGGGGACATATGCCCGTGAATATTTTACTGCATTGGAAGAAGTCCTGCAGGAATTAAGAAAAGATCCCGGGTTTGCTTCGGCAGATTTTATCACGCTCGATTATTTTCTGTATTTTATCTCCCTCTCAAAGGTTTGGCAACTGACCGGGGGACGAAACGGCCAATCATGGCGCGATGAGATCTGGCAGAAAGAAGGCATTGCCGGGTACGGAACAACGGGTATCGAGGAAAAATATGGTGACAGCATCTGTTCAGCGGATGAGCGGAAACTGGCACAGATGTATGCTGATGCTGTAGAGGGAAAATCGGCAGGCTATGAAAAACAGGTTGCAGCGTTATTGAACCAGTTCATCAACAAGGTCAATGTCGGGGATGTACTTGTTATCAACCAGGGAACAACGGCCATTCTGGGGTATGGGGTTGTCACATCCGGCCCCCTCTTTTCGAAAAACCATTTTGTGGGCGACCCCCAGGTTTATCGGAAGGTTGCCTGGGTCTGGGATCTTCAGAATCTCAATGTCCCGATTCCAGAAGACATGAAATCCCAGTTTGGACTGGCGATCAGCCCGATAGGATTCAAACAGTTTCAGAAACTTATTCCAAAAGATATCATTCCGGTAGACGAGGAGCAAAAACAAATGAACGAGATCGAGACGAAAATGATGGATCTGCTCAAAAACAAGCGGCAGATCATTCTCTATGGTCCCCCGGGGACCGGTAAGACCTATTACGCAAACGAATTTATCAAAAATATCCAGTCCCTACCATATAAGATAGAGGAAAACTCTCTTCTCGATCAACGGGTATTCAGCCTGACAACCTATGCTCCAAAATATGAAAACGTACGCTCGTTAAAAATCGGGGAGAAGTTCGTCTACGACTGGACGGGAAGAAAAAACTGGCAACGGTACTATGATGAACTGCAGGAGGGAGATCCTGCGATTGTTTATGATGCCAAACTTCATAAATTCACAACCGTTGTTCGGTGTGTCCATAAAGCTGAAGAGGCACTTGAATTTGTGATTATTAGTCAGATAAACGGGGTAACATTCGCGGCGATGAAAGAAGATCCGGTTTTAAGTCAGACGGATCTTGTCCGGGCATCCATGGCATTCAGCCTGAGGGTGTTCAAAGAAGAAGAATTAAAGAGGATTATCGAGCTCTCCCCATCCCTTGACTACGATATGCTCGGCGTCAGGATCAACAAAATCCAGGAGACAATTGAGAACAAGGAAATTATCACCTTCCACCCCTCATTTGGCTACGAAGATTTCATCGAAGGACTCCGACCGTTCACAGATACCAATGAGCAGCTCCGGTTCCGAATCGAAGATGGCATCTTCAAAAAATTCGCCAAAAAAGCCTGCAATGTCCTGTTGCATGAAGCGGGGATTGACAAGGAATGGACGGATGATGGAGATATTCCGGATCTGACCGATGCAGAAAAACTGAAAATCCGTGAAAAGGCATCCGCGGTACCGTTCTATCTGATCATTGACGAGATCAACCGGGGCGATATGTCCCGGATATTCGGGGAACTCATCACTCTTCTTGAAGCCGATAAACGCTATGGCGAGAAGAACGAACCCAGACCTTCCGTCCAGTTACCCTGTTCGAAAAAGAGGTTCGCCATCCCGCCAAACCTGCTCGTTATCGGGACAATGAATACCGCAGATAAATCGATTGCACTCGTCGATATCGCACTCAGGAGGAGATTCGGGTTTATCGAGATGATGCCGGATTATGGCTTCCTGAAAGGATACCTCCGACAGAGCGACGCCAGCCTGCAGGAAATATCTGACACTTCCATCAGCCTCCTTGAAACCATCAACCGTAAAATCAATGCCAGTTATGACCGGGATCACCAGATTGGCCATAGTTATCTTACCCGGATCAGGGATGCTAAAACCCGCGATGAAGCAATCAGGGCATTGCACTTTGCCTGGTACTACGAGATTCTCCCGCTCCTGCAGGAATACTTCTATGACAGTCCTGAAAAGTTATCAGATATTGTCGGAAAAAAATTTATCACACTGGACCAGAACAGGCGGGCCTTCTCGTTCAACAGCATGATAAACGGAGAAGAGTTCCTTAGTGCTATACAGGAGATCACAAAAACTACAGTGTCCCCGATAAGCGACAGCCTGGATGAATAAGATGCAGATCGCGACCCTCTTTGAATATACGCGGTATTCGTATCGGAGAGGGAGCACCGACTCGTTCGATGAACAGGAAAAATCGTTCGTCTTCTCAGAAAAGACCCTCACCGTCCTGGAAGAACTGAATCACTCGCAAAAATTTCTGGATACGGGATTAAATACAATCCGCCCGCTCAATTTTGTCGGGGTTGTCCGTACCGGCGACCTGACAATCCAGATATTTCCGAAATTGTTCAAAAACCAGAAAGATGCACAGGACCTGCCGGTTATCGCAGGAAACCTCCTGAAAATGCTCTCTTATACGGAGAACCTTCCGATAAAAGAAGCAGAGATAGCGGGTCTTGCCCAGGAAAAACTGGATCTTTTCGAGATATTCATTGCAATCTTTGCCAGGAACCTCCTTCGGACGATCAAGACCTCCCAGAAAAAGGAGTATATCAAAAGAAACGAGGAACTCGGGGTAATCAAAGGAAAAATCCAGTTCGACAAGTACAATAACCCGGCACGATTCCACCGGATTCCCTGCGAATATTATGATTTTTCCACAGATACCCTGATGAACAGGACCCTGAAATTCACATGTTCCCTGATGGCAAGGACTGTGTCAGATATCACGACACGCAGAACATTACGATCTGTTGTCGATATCCTCGATCAGGTGAGTTCAGTTCCGGTTACCGTTCCGGAAATTGAACGGATCTCCTTCAACCGGCTGAACCATATGTTCGAACCCTATGTCCGCATGTGTAAAATCTTCCTGTCCAATTCGACACTGACACTCCAGGCATCGAATATCGAATCGTTCTCGCTCCTTATCCCCATGGAGAAATTGTTTGAGGATTTTATTGCCCAGGTGCTGAGAAGCGACAGTCCTTTCTTCTTCGGAAAATACGTGCCGGTCCTCACCCAGAAAACCATCGGCCATGTAGTGAAAGATGAGGATAACAACTCGCTTTTCCGGATGCGACCCGATCTCATTATCGGTTCCGATCCCTACGAAGCAGTCGTTGATACCAAATACAAAGCACTCGATGAGACCGATAGAAAGTGGGGCATATCGCAGGCAGATCTCTACCAGATGTACGCCTACGTTTCGAAGATGCACGTAACAAAATGCATGCTGCTCTATCCGGACGCAATCGTTGATTATAAACGAGATTTCTCGTTCCTGTTGCCCACACCGGATGAATCAATTGAGAAAGTCACGCTTCTTATCCGGGCGGTCCGGTTATCGCGAAACCTGAATGTACCTGAAGAGTGGGAGCAATTCAGATGTGAATTGCGGCATATTGTAAAACCACTTGTCAGGAATAACCAGCTGACTCTCGAAGCGATTCAGGATATTTCCTTGCCGAAGAGTAATGCTTGATTTTTTCTTTTTCTCCGGAAAGGAATTGCATTTTATTATTCCTGGAACCGATCGAACTCCAATGATTTTGTCGACTATAGTCTGCGATAAACCCAAGCCCACACTCAGGAAACCTCTCCATCAGTGACACAAAACAAAGAAGAGATCCTTGGCAAAATTCTCCAGGAAGAACGCAAAGCCAAAAAGCTATCTCAGGAAAAACTCGCCAAACTCACCGGCCTCGACCGGACCTTCATCAGTCTCATCGAGAACGGCAAGCGCAATCCCACATTCACGACGATTTTGAAGATTTGTTCAGCGCTGGAGATTGAGCCTTCGGAACTCTTCTCGATCTATGAGAAGAAGGATCCGGATTATCATGTGAAGAAGGGCGGGAAGTATGGCAAGTGACGCAGGCTCCCCGCTCCCTCAACGAAGAAGACTGAAACTGCGCATCCCACAAAATATTACCCGAGAACACATCATCCAAGCAATCGAAGAAATTAAAAAAGTTCGATGGCCTGCGAGAAATAACTCAACAACCTATGATCTTGTTTACGAGGGCGAAAGGTATCCTCCGAAAATCGTCGTGATGTACGCGAACAAATTCGCCAATGGGGAATTGTTCGATGTCAATCATTTCTCCGGCGGGGAAGCAACCACAAATAGATTTTTCATAAACCGAAATTTTGTGATACTTCCGAAAAAAGAAACAGATCCCGAAGATACAATATCACAAAAGGATCCCGACTCTGCTTCTCTCTATTCAAACACGGTCAACAATGAGATAAAATCGCGTCTTCAGATATGGCAGCAACTCAAAGCTCACGAAAACGCAACCAATCTCTCCCCCGATCTCTTACGTGAAGAGCTGCGAATCTATCGCGGTGCTGCGGGAATTTGGGTGGAGAAAGGACGAACTGCGAGCCTCTCGGGAGATGAATATGGAATTACCATCTCTGTTTTACATACCGGAAAATCCTATCCCGATGATGTCGGTGAAAATTCCATCATCTATCATTATCCCCAGACCGACCGATCAGGAACAACCGATCAGAACGAGATCAAGGCAACAAAAAATGCCAAAAAATTCAATGTCCCGATCTTCATCATCACGCATTCCAAGCAGAATGACAAATTACGAGATGTCCGGCTGGGGTATGTCATCGACTGGAATGATGCGAATAAAACTTTCTTGATTGAATTCTCTCACGCAGGAGAGATGCAAGCGGTCCTTTCTCCGGCCATTGATGACCAACCCTTCGATCTTTTTCCCGATGACACCCGAGTCTCGCGAAAAAGTACATCGCCCAAACGCGATCCCAATTTCCGATTCAATGTGTTGAAACGCTATGGATCAAAATGTGCGGTATGTTCCATGACGATTGATAATCTTCTCACCGCTGCACATATCGTTCCTAAAGAATCGCGTTATTCCAATGATGATGTACGCAATGGCATCGTGCTCTGTCACAATCATCACGACGCATTCGATAATCATCTCTTTGGCATTCATCCCGAGACAAAGAAGATCATCACGCGACCCAAAGGACACTCGTTGAGTGAGTTAAAAATTGAGAGCGAAATCCTCTCGCTAAAGCAACACTTGCCTCATGATAAGGTCTTAGTGTGGCGTTACAAAAAATTTGAAGAGTCCCTTCACGAAAAAATATCTAACCTTTGATTTTGTTGACATTGTTCGAGGCAATGCTCTTAATAATAGTGAAAGTGCACTTTATTTTAAGAGATTATCATGCCGTACTGCACTAAATGTGGTAAATCTGTTGCTCAATCAGATATTTTTTGTAGCAAATGTGGAAATCGGTTACCATCTCAAGCCTCATCAATGGAATCACCCGTTGTTTCACAATCAACTACTCACCCGATATCAAAAAACCATGCTCCCCTTCCTGCAGTTCAACCGTCAGGAATCCGCAAATGTAAGGGCTGTGGAAAGATAATTAATCAGGAAGATAATTATTGTAGTAAATGCCTGGTTCTCACCGAAGAGCTCCCGTCCAATGAAATTCCACCAAATCAGATTCCCCCACCACCTCGGCAGGTATTCAGGTAAATCTCCATCTTCCAAATTTTTAGAGGATTTTTCAAAATGTAACCTTTTTTTCCTTTCTTTTTCAGATCCCTCAATTTAATTTAGTTTTTTTATGATAAATTAGAAAAGCATAAATCTAGCAAATAATAATTTACAAAGCATGGATCGACAACTAAATCTCTTCGATAAAATCGGCTCTCTAATTCCGGGATATACTGGATACGCAGAACGCAATAACCGAAGACAGTGTGACAAACTCCTGCGAGAAAAAATCGCTGTGACGATTAATTCTAGCGAGAAAACAATATTGAAAAGAATTGCCGTATCGATAAAAGAAAATGAACACTCAAAACTATTTGAAAGTGAAGAATGCCGAAAAAAATTGAATACAATACATGACAAAATAAAATTTGCCCCTTATGGGGAGTCCGCCTTTTTTAGCAATAATCAGTTAAAAGATGATGAATTATTAGCCATATACCAGAAAGATTTCGCACTTTTCAATAAGGTGAATGAAATTAATCACGCCAGTCCTGATTTAGATAACAAAGCTCTCTTAAAATTAATAGATGAACTCGAAGGATTGCTCAATGAACGAAATGAATACATCAAGGAGTTTAAGTAATGCCAAAATTTATGGGAATATTAGAGTTCCTTGACGATTCGGGAACTACAATGGTTAAAAGACTCCCCGATGACGGTCAATATGAGATCGTATGGGGATCCCAATTAATCGTTCGAGAAAGTCAAACCGCGGTTTTCTTCAGAGATGGTCGATCTCTGGATCTCTTCGGCCCGGGCCGTTATGTATTACAAACCCAAAACTTACCCGGATTAACAAAATTTATAACTTCATTAGGTTATGGAGCTAATTCTCCGTTTAGATCTGAAGTATATTTCATGAATATGAAATTGTTCCCTAACCTTAAATGGGGAACAAAAGAGCCAATCCTTTTCAGAGATTCAGAATTACAAATGATTCGACTTCGTTCGCACGGAATATTTTCGATTCAAATAGCTGATCCTTCACTTTTCCTCAATAAAATCGTAGGAACCCAGGGATTATACTATGATTCCGATATCGAAGATTATCTTCGGAATATTATCACTACAAGGATGACCGATGTCCTTGGAAATGCTCTGAAAACAATTTTTGACATGCCAAAAGAATTGAATAAACTGTCATTAATTATTAAATCGAATTTAGAGACTGATTTTGAAGGATTGGGTTTGTACCTTCATGACTTTTATCTCAATTCAATCTCGTTACCTCCTGCAGTTCAAGAAATGGTCGATGCACGATCCGGCATGGCCGCTGTCGGAAATATGGATAAATTCATGAAATATAAGGCAGCGATGTCGCTCGAAAAAGCAGCTGAAAATCCAAGTGGAAGTGCTGCAGCCGGTGTTGGAGTGGGTGCCGGCATGGGGATGGGATTTATGCTACCACAAATGCTGCAAAATACTGTCCGATCTGATCAGGGACAAAACGCAATCCCTTCTGATTCCCCATTTGACAGAATTAAAAAATTGAAGGAATTGCTTGATATCGGTGCGATATCCCAAGAGGAATTTGAGATGAAAAAGAAAGAATTGTTAACGGGGATATAAATGAAAAATATACTCATTGGCGGTGTTATCGCAATTATTACTGCAGCGTTAATAATTTTAATAATCGAATCTGGAAGATCACTTCTTCAATTTACAATCGGTTTTTTACTTTTCATTATTCCCATTACATTCATCTCATCGTTTAAATCGACAGTAATGAGTTTTATCCTTGTAGTGTTCAGCATTTTTATGTTCTATATCATTTTCAGGTTCGGTTATTTTGATGCAATTTGGGGTATTCTTCTCGCTGTATTAATAGGGGGGAGTATTTTTTATTTTAAGATTAATCGGGTCCAACCATTCCTGTCAGATGATTATAAGAATGCTGCAATGAATGAAAAGGGGGTAAAATGATGCACGAATTAGAAATAAATTACTTCCTTGAGGGATTAAAGTATATTAAAGGGAATTTTTTTATCGATGCAATTGAACAATTTAAAAAACTTGTCAAAGAATTTCCGGATAGTGAATTAGCTGATGATGCTGAATATAACATATCCCTCTGTTATTATGAACTCAACCAATTCGATAGTGCAATTAAAAATATACACAAATTAATCAAGGATTATCCTGATGCGACAATCACGGTTCTCGGTGCGGGAAATGAATTCGGAAGAACCGCAGCAAAATCCTATTTACTAATGATTAATTGTTATCTTGCACTAGGTGAAGTAGAAAAAACAAGCGAAATTCTGACTTCAATGGAGCCGTATGACGACTCGTATATTATTGTTAATGATGGCAAACGAGTAACATATCACGATCTTGCAAAAAGCGCAATTGATCTATATCGAAAATTTAAATAACAACTGAATTTACGAGGGATTTGATGGCATTCAAAGCGGCGATTTGTCCAAGTTGTGGAGGGGATTTACAGGTTCCGGATGATCGGGATTCTGTAAAATGCATGTATTGTGGAACGAATATTATAGTTCGCCAAGCAATTCAAGCTGGTTCAGGAGTAAATATAAAAAATTATTTAGAATTGGCCGTTACCGCGAATAAGGCCGGAAATTATGAAGAAGCTTATAGTTATTATTCCAAAGTATTGGAAATTGACATAAAAAATCCTGAAGCATGGTTCGGTAAAGCGAGAGCTGCGGGTTGGTTATCGAATATCACCAATTTCCGAGATTCAGAAATTGTTTCTGGTTTTCAAAATTCACTAGAAAATATTCCAGATAAGGATAAAAGGGCCCTGCAAGTTCAGTGTGCATCAGAAATTAACCGATTATCCATTGCTTACTTTAATTTAATTCATCACAATGTTAGTGAATACGCTGCTAATGAACAGGTTTGGGTTAACTATCTCAATCGATGTGAATCATTGATTTCCTTAATGGAATTTGGCAATAACTTGGATCCCAATAATCAGGAAATAATGCATGGAATAATCAACATTTGTAAAACAAATCTTGGAGGCGTAAAATACGAATATGGTGTGACATATACAAATAATTATGGCGTAGTGGGGCATGGAACAGAAGACGCTGTTCAAAGAGTAACTGGAGAGTGGCAACAATACTTTACAAATAAAATGAATTTATTTTCAAATAAATTAAAGTCAATAAATCCAGATTTTAAACCTCCTGAAGTAAAAAAGCAGTACAGTACAAAGGAGATTGCATGTATTTGTTGCATTATCATAATTATTTTAATTGTTGTTTTTTCAATGCTTGGTAAACATTAACATGGATATGTGATAATGAAATTCGACTATTTTTGGGATAAAAAAATCGGCCCAATTTTTATAATTAATATTAAAAATAAAAATTATGGTCTCTGCCTGTGTCATAGAAGGCCAGAGAGATCAATTCCCTTTTTTGGAGTTGAGAAATATTTATGCGCACGATGTCTTGGTCTTTCTCTTGGAGGCAGTCTTGGTATTGTGCTCAACCAAATAGATTTTTTTGTCTCACCAATTCTCACCTTATTGTTATTAGTACCGATGCTAATTGATGGATTTTCGCAAGCATTCCAATTAAGAGAGAGTAATAATAAATTACGGTTATTGACTGGATTTTTATTTGGTTTTGGAATGCCCTCAATGTTACATTATTTGTTTACAATTTTCTGAATGAAAATTTACAATAGATAACCTTCTGATATTCCATAGACAATCAAACCAACATTCGCGACATCTGATTAAATTGATTCTTTAAAATTTCCCTCAATTTTCTCGATGCGCAGGACTCCGGCAAGAACGGTCTGAAGATCGTGCAGGAATTCCTGGAACAAAAACAATTTTTCAGCAACGAATCTGACTAAAAAAAATTACCGGAAAAATTCACCCCTCCTCCATCAGCGGCCTCACCATCGCCGAAATCCCGGCATCCAGGGCATAAATCCGCTCAAGAATCCGGGTCAGGCTCTCGTCATCGATCCCATCAGCAATGAACGGCCTGTCCCGGTCCACGAGCATTTTCCCGTCATCGCTCATCCCGGCCGTCCACGCATGGCACCAGACCGTGACCTTCGGGTCAAGGTCGAATAATTCCGGCCTGAGCAGGTCTGCGACTTCGGGACTGAAATGCAATGCAATGGGCTCGCCGTTTACTTTTCCTTCGCGCCACTCGTCCTTCTGTAACCGATCGCGGGCAAGGTCCGCGAGCAGCCGGTCCTGTACGGCAGGCGTTATATCTTCAGCTGCACCGCTGCAGATCCCGCGGAGAGCGGCAAGGCCGGTCCCGATCGCGGGGACCCCCTCCCGGAACCCGTGGTACACCTCCGCGGCAATCCGCATCGCGGACGGGTCGTCCGGCCGGTCCGGGTGCGGGAGCGCTTCAACCAGCACGGTCACCAGCTCGATAATGCCATCGCGGATAAGTTCTTCCTGCACTTCCGGTATCATTGCTTCAAAGATTTTTGTCATCATGGTCCCTCCTGTTCTTTTTTTTGTTTTCGTCATGCAATCCCGCCCCGCCGGGTACCCTCCCGACAAAGAGACCTGGTCCGGAAAACCCCCTTTCTTCCGATCGGCCCTATGGCAGCCCGATCAGACCCGGCTTTCGCCCCTGGATATTGTCTGTTATTGTTCAGAAATACCCAAGGAAACAGCCCGGAAAGCCCCGGATCAGAAGCATCATGCCGATTTGGAAAACCGTGCACGAAAATACCCCCTTTTTGCACATAATTCACCGGATCCCCCCCTCCGGAAGGCAATCGGAGCCATCTGCGGGCCCGGATTGCCGAAAGGTTCCACTGAACCCTGAGGAGGAGAAGAACTCCACCGGAGTTCTTCGACACCGTCAGAGATACTGTCCCGGGGTGTCCTGGAGGAGGCGAAGTCCCCTTCAGGGCCTTTGCCCTGATCCCAAAAACCGCTCCTCCTTTCAACCGGCCATACACTAACCCGATCAGACCCGGCTTTCGCCCCGGGATATTGTCTGTTATTGTACAGAAATACCCAAGGAAACAGCCCGGAAAGCCCCGGATCAGAAGCATCATGCCGATTTGGAAAACCGTGCACGAAAATACCCCCTTTTTGTACATAATTCACCGGATCACCCTCTCCGGAAGCCAATCCGGGCCCGTATAAGGCCCGGAATACCGTGCGGGAATGTATCTCCCGATACCTCCCGGGATCGACGGTTACCCGTGGAGACCCTTCGGAATCAGGGATCATTCTCTCTCCTCCATTCCTTCGCGCGGGTTGTCCTCGTTCCCGGCCGGGCCGGCCTCCTGCCCGGCGGTATCCGCAGCGGGCACCTGCTGGACCGGACGGTAGAAGATGGTGCCGTCTTCCCGGATTTCGACAATGCCATCGTGCATGACCAGGAAGAACTGCCATTTCCCGCGGGACATCCGGAGCCAGAACTCCCATGCCATGACCCTTGTCAGCGGCATGCGGGAGATCCGCTTAATCTCGCGCTGGTACTGCCGGATAACTTCCTGCGATGTGATATAATCCGCACCGGACCACCGGAACCGGATAAATACATTCCGGAACTCCTCGCAGACGATGATGTCAAACGCATCGCTCCGCCCGCCCGGCACCGGTATCACTTCGCCGCGTTTTATCGCGATCGCTGTGGCTTCCTTAAGCATCCGGTGCGGCGGCCGGCCGCGTCCGCGGCCCGTGAGCGTCCCGGACTTCCGGCCGGTCCGGTTCATGCCGCACACCCCCGGCCTTTCCGTGCCGCGCGATGCTTCTTAGGGGCACCGGTGCCGTGCTGTACTTCAAGCACGGCAACCTGCACCGTGGCCAGCTCCCTTGGGATCCGCTTTGTCCGCACGGTCACGTTGTAGTGGTGCCAGTGCGTCCGCCTCACGCTGATACTGTACACGGCATCGCCCCACTCCCGGATCCGGCGGGCAATGGCCAGCGGGAGGAGGTGGAGCGGGACCTCGGTCTCGGTCTTTGACCGGTCCTTTCTCATCAGGACCGCCTCTTGTCGTTCAGCGCGATCATATCCTGTTCGATATCGTTGATCCGGTATTCGAGATCAACCAGTTTGTTGAAGATCTCCTCGTTCATCCGGTCCTGCCGTTCCATTAAGGAACAGACCAGGTCGCGGGCTGCCCCCTCGAACAGCTGGTAAGGGACCTCGGGGTCATTGCTACGGAGGTCCTGCAGGCTCCGGCGCCGGAGGGTACTCTTCGGTGTCCGCGGCCGCCCGATGGAAAGTCCCCGCAGGGCCGTTGCCCGCTCAATAAGACCGGATGCTGTACGCACAGGTCCAATGGCCGTTCTGGCCCGGGCTGTTTCCGGCCCGGCCGGGTCCGTCCCGGCCATTTTTCTGTCATTCACCTCACGCCCGGTACCTGATGCAGAACCGGGCCCGCTATGGCCGCACTGCGATACCGTTCCGGGAGTGCCGGCAGTGCCTTCACAGCCCGGATTTCCGTTGTTGTCGTCTTTTTCTGCCATACTGATCTCAAGCATAACGTGTCTGGCATGCGATACCCTGCAATCCCCCGGCCCGCAGCACCACGAACCGGTCCCCGCCGTCCCCGTCCCGGAGTACGATCGGCAGCCGTCCGTACAGATAATCACGGACAAACGCCTGCCCTCCGGTTGCGGGAGCACGGCTACGAATGCAGAAGAGCGGCAGGAGAACTGCCGTTGGTCCCGGCCCCGGCCGGGAGAATCCCACGAATGCCCGGTGACAGGACCCCGCGGGTACGCACGACCGCACGGTACACCTGCCGGCCTTCCTTCTTTGGCCGGACCGTGAAGAACCCGAGCAGCATGCAGAGGAGCACCAGCTGGAGCAGGATGGCATCGGCCAGGCGCCGCGCCTCGCCGGCCGGGCGGCCGGGCGATACGATCCCCGTTCTCACGGGGACAGAGGGTTCATCGGACATGGTGATAGTAAATAAAAAGATAAGTGATGATATATACTTTGTAGTTGCTTTGATCTCGATGTATATTCTGTTATGCATGGACACAACAAACGACGTGCGGGTGAGGGACCAGGGGAGTCAATGCACCCCCGGCGGCCGGATGAGCGGGGAAAAAACCGGCAGCCATGCCGGGAATTATTTTCACTCCATACCCTCACCCTTTAAAAGGCCGCACATCCGGTACAGAATAAGGAGATCATGAGCGGCAGCCCCCTCCAGGAACCGGTCACCCGGTCGCAGATACTGTTCTACCAGTCCGAGGACGGGACGAGCCGCATCGAGGTCCGGATGAACCGGGCCGGATCCAAGTCACGCCGCTCCAGTCAGCGTACAATAACCGTATTCCGGTGATCTGGCAGGGTACCGCTCGCAACCCTTTCCCGCCACGCTTATCCTCCTCCCCGGCCAATACGGTACCACAGATGCCGCCCGATCCCAGATCCCCCTTCGATCCCGAAGATATCCCCTGCTTCTCCGGCACCTGGTGCTCCCTTTCCTGGTCCCCGTGGGTCCCGTTCAATGCCGGCAGGCACACGTTTCAATCGATCCCGCACGAGCCCGGGCTGTACCGCATCCGCCCGGCCGGCAAAGACTTCCTGATGTACATCGGCGAAACCGGCCGGCCGCTGCATACGCGGCTGAACGACCTCCGGCAGAACCTCCGCCGGTCCGACCTGATGCCGTGGAGCGACCCGCACAGCGAGGCACCGGCTCTCTGGAGCTGGTGGGTTGCATGGGCATCGGCTTCCCCCGGCGCCGTGCTGCCTGACCCTTCCCGGGAAACGGAAGACCCGCCGGGAGGGACGGGAGCGGTGATGCTGGAGTGCTCCGCTGCCCCGCTCGATGCATCGGCAGGCAGCCGCAAGGGGATGGCAGCCTTCCTGCTGTACACCTACCGGCAGGAACGGCGGGAGTCCCCGCTCTGCAACTTCGGCCGCTTCCACCCGCGGTACCGGAAGTCCACCATCCGCAGGGAAGGGCTGCGGGGCGGGAGGCTCGCGGGGGACCAGGAGGACAACCCGGCGGGAGGGCCGGGTGCAGAGCCCCTGGAAGGTACCGGGAGACCGGGCGACAGCAACTGGATGGGGCTTGCGTGGACACCATGGGAGATGCTTACGGAAGAAAATGCCCGGGACGTTTCCGCCGGTGCCGGCCTGTACCTGCTTAAGGATGCCGGGTCGCACGAGATCGTGTACATCGGCCGGTCCGCGGATATTGCAAAACGTCTGCCTGGCCACTGCCAAAAGAGCGGGGACGACCGGCCGCTCGCGTTCTCGTACCGGATCGTCGGGCAGGCGGTCCTCCCGCACAACCTGAGCGAACTGGCAAACGATCTTGTCGGGAACTATTTTGGGCATTTCCGGAAGGTGCCGGCGTTCCAGTTCAGGAACCGTTCGTAAGGGTCCGGCCAAAGCGGGAGAACGACCGGTCGGGACCGCGACCGCTGCACCCTGTTTTCAGAACACGGGGCCGCCTGCACTCCCGGCATCCCCTCGCACCAATGCGGGAGATTTATACCCGATACCGGGAAAAACTCTTCTCCTATGACCGATGCTCCCCTGACCCCTGCCGGCTGCCCCGGCGGGCGGGCCATGACCCCGATTCTGCTCCTCTTCCGGGCGGTCCTTGCCGCGGCCGTCATCCTCGCCCTGGCGATCCTGTTCCTCCCCGGCCCGGCCTTCCTCGCGTTCAGCAACTACCTCCAGATCGGTGCGGCCCTTGCCGGCTCGCTCGTGTTTTTCTTCTGCCGGAACCGGTGCGGGCATACGGAGTCGTTCCTCTGGGCCGCGGGCGCCCTCGGGCTCTGGGGGATGTCAAATATCGCCTGGTACGTCAATGTCCTCATGGGCCTGCGGGCCCTGGTCTTCCCGAGCCTCATCGACGTGGGCATGATCGCCTCCTTCCTCCTGCTCGCGGTTGCGTTCCGGAAAGGATTTCCCGGGCAGGACAGCTCCCCGTACCTCCCCGCAGGGATCATGATCGCAAGCCTCGTTGTCCCGGCCGGAGTCATCGCCACGGCCGGCGCCGGCCTGCCCGCCCTCTTCACCCTCCTCTACTTCCTTGCCTGCGGGATCTTCCTTGCAGCAGCGGTCCGGTACCCGGGGATACGGCATACCGGACTGGCAATCGGCTCCCTCCTCTTTGCCCTCGCGTTCATGGTCTACCCGCTCCGGGAGATGTTCTTTGTGCAGGTCCCGTTCCTCTCCATCATCGGCACGCTGGTCTCCGCCGGCTTTGCGCTCATCGTCACCGGGTGGCTTTCTGCCGTCACCGCAAAACAACGGCAGGCCTGAGGGTCACATTCTTTTTTTTAAAAGCTCGCCAGACCCGGGAGAGGGACATTTTCACGGGTTCTCCTGGCCCCGGAGGGTTCATCAGGTCCCGGTATGACCGGATCCGTATGCCGGTACCGACCCAAAAGAGCAGCAGCAGGAAGACCCAGTAGAAAATACTTAACAGAGCACCGCCAACGTTTGTTCGACGGACAACGATCCGGTCCGCCGGGCGGGAGCCGGACGGTACGAAGGGAACAGGCAGGTGACCATGGAAGAGATTGACACTATCATTGCGGCGGCCGAAGGAGAGGCCCCGGAGATCCCGGACGAGGAGGAGAACGTGTACTCCTGGACCTTCGAGGACAATGCCGCCATCAAGCAGGCCGACCGGCACGTCTTTTTGTTCAGGGAGACGATCGTCCCGCCGGGCATCCGGGAATTCTTCGGGGCCGAAGACCTCCTGCCCGGCAAAAAGAAGCGGGTCGTGCTCTGGCACGGGGAATCCCGCTATGATGCGTTCATCGAGAAGACCCTGCACACGGTGCCGAAAATACGGATGATCTGGAAGCAGGACCTTGGAGCGGTGCTCCAGAAGGAATACCCCCAGTGGCTGGAATTTTTCAAAAAGAACCGGACCGAGAGCGGGGATACGCCCTTTATCCGGTTCACGAAACGGCCGGAGCCCGGCCACTACACCATGGAGCTCGAAGGGGTGAGCCCCCGACAGGTTGCCGGGGACTTCCAGGTGCCGTGGAAGGCCGGGGACACCGTCGACAACAACGCGCTCCGTGCGGTATTCCGGTGCAGCCTGCTCGGGACCATGCGGCGGTCGCTTGCCACGGGCAGCCTCGTGCTCATCGCGGACCACGCAAAGCCCGGCTGCGAGGACAAGTGGATCGGGAAGGTCTTCCATTTTACCGGCATGGGTACCGTAGGCGAACGGGGGATCGGGTCCCGGCAGAACGTGACGCTTGCAAAATCAAAAGAGAACGGCGTCAGGCTGTTCCTGTTCGAGGTCTTTTACGAAGGCACCTATGTCTACATCGGGGAAGTCGAACTCATGGACCGCCCGTACCGCTCCCGGCAGGTGGACAGCGAAAAGAACATGCGGGACGTCCCGGTCTTTCCCCTGCAGCTCGTGAGCCACAAAAACCCGCCGCTCATAAAGCAGGAACAGCCCGGTCCCGAAACCGTGCGCACCCCCTCCCCGGGCACTGCCGGGTCACCGGCGGCAAAAGCCGTTGAGGGCAGCGGGCGCGAAGCGGGAGCAGCCCCGGCCGGGCGCGACGCAATTAAGGAAGAGGCACTCCGGCAGGCAGACGGGCTCTGCCAGCTCTGCGGCCTGCCTGCGCCGTTCACGGGCCATGACGGGCAGCCGTACCTCGAACTCCACCACATCGTCCCGCCCGACGAGGGCGGGTCCCATGCGGCCGGAAACCTTGTCGCGCTCTGCCCCAACTGCCACCGGAAGATGCACGTGCTGAACCTGCAGGCGGACGTGACCCGGCTCAGGAACAGGGTACAGCCGGGGCCCGGATAACCGGGACGGGTGCGGGGATCCCATGACCCGTGCCCAAAAAAAATAACAATCAGTTCAGCGTGAAGGTCAGGGGGTTCTGGGTCCCGTACCGGTACTCCAGTTTCAGGAACATCGCCCCCGGCGGCACGATGAACAACAGGTTGCCCGTCCGATTCTCCGCGGGAAGGATGGATCTCCCCGTATAGGCGTTCTCGAGCGCGTTGTCGGAGGCCGGGTCATAGGAGTACCCCCCGCCGTCCACGACTTTCATGGTGGAAAGATCGACATCCATGGTCTCGTTCTGCTGCAGATTCGCGTAGGTGATGTTGACGATCAGGTACTGCCTGCCAACGGCATAGCTCGGTACCGGATCGCTCATCTTGTCCCTGAAGGAGATGCCGTTCACGGTCAGGGTCCCTTTCCCGTCATAGGCGCTCTCGCCGAGGGATAACGGCTGGGAGGAGGGGGTGATGGTCATGGCTGCCGTGACGTTTGCGGTTGCATTGGCAACGGCCGTTGCCGATGCATTCGTTGTCACCGTGGCAGACGCGTTCGCGGTTACGGTTGCGGTTGCGGTTGCGGCCGCAGCCGTTGTCGCCACGGTTGCCGGGACCGGCGCGGTGGTAACTTTTGCCGGGGACGGCGTTGCTGCCGGGGCGGTATTCGCGGTGGCTGCCGTTGTTACAGGGGTAGTGAGGGGTGTCGCGTTTGCCGGCAGGGAAGTTGTATTGGACAGCAACCTGAATCCCGGTATCATGCCGGAGAGGGATGCGCCCACGAGTGCGAGGACGAGGACGGCCGCAACGGCCAACAGAACCCATTTCAGGAGGGGGCGCCGGCTTTTTTTCGGTGCCGGCGCTGCGTTTCCGCCGGCAGGACTCGCTGATCCGGCTCCCGGTACCTGCGGGGGGGGCAGGGTTTTTTCACCGGGCGCTGCAGGAACGGGCGTGGCGGGACCGGCCCCGCGGAGGTGTGCCCCGCAGGAATCGCAATAGTCCATGTTCTCCTCGACAACCGCGGCCCCGCAGAAAGGACAGTGCTCCTTCTCCCGGGCAGGGGCCGCTGATGCCGGCGGTACGGCAGCCTGCGGGACCTGCGCCGGTCTCACCGGGGGGACGCCGGCCGGGGGGGCACGTGCCGGTGCCGCTGCTGCCGGGGGTACGGCAGCCTGCGGGACCTGCGCCGGTCTCACCGGGGGGACGCCGGCCGGGGGGGCACGTACCGGTGCTGCTGCTGCCGGGGGGACGGAAACCTGCGGGACCTGCG
>Ga0116171_10000883_pt1 | contig 31142 bp, 29 predicted proteins | sample AD_JPNHW2_MetaG_FD_89798 | JGI IMG/M metagenome (GOLD analysis project Ga0116171, IMG submission 89798) | Active sludge microbial communities of municipal wastewater-treating anaerobic digesters from Japan - AD_JPNHW2_MetaG | ecosystem: Engineered > Bioreactor > Anaerobic > Digestate | place... | reverse complement strand
TGGGATGCCTGTCGTGCCGATTTTCTCGCCAATAAAAAGCATGGGCGCGTCGTCGCGTTCCCCCTCACCAATCTTGATGTTGGTGACGAATCCCTTCATGTTGCCCAGAGTCCGGCGCATCGCATCCACAGCCGCCTGGTCTGCTAGATTCTTGTCGCCCTGGCCGGCCGCCCAGGCTGCCGCGATGGCAGCGTTTTCTGTTACTTCCAGCAATTTCCAGGACAATTGATTGATACTGTCCTGGATGGTGTCCTCAGCGTCGCTCGTTTCCATGCGTGTCTCCTTTTTCATTGGGTGATTAATTGACTGAATTTGTCTGTGTGGGATTCTCCTCTTGGAGCTATCATCTCACACCTGGAAATCTTGGAACAAAAACCTAATGCCTGGGCCACATCCAGAAGCCTATCAATGGCTGAATTATACCCACCCAACCGGCTTTCTGGATGCGGATTTTTTAGCTCTGTTCGCCAAGCCCAGTGCAAACGGGTTTTCCGGTGAACTTCGGTAGGTTATAATGCAAACACGTCTTTACTGTACGAAAACTCAGCTTACATGATTTGAAGGAGATAGGATGAAGAGCCTGAAACTGACCACCATATTGGCAATTATTGCCGTGTTACTGATTGCCTCATGCGCGAAAGTTGCCACCCCCACCGAGCCAAGCGGCGCCAATACCACCGAAAAAACACTGGTTGTTTGGGACCAATTCTACAGACCCGTGGAATCCAGCGTGATGGACACACTCAACCGGGAATTTGAGGCTGCCCATCCTGGTGTCAAAATCCAGCGGGAAGTCAAGGTGCTCGAGGATTTGGAGTTGACGCTTCCCCTCGCGCTCACCAAGGCAGATGGCCCCGATGTCGCCCAGGTAAACCAGGGTCGCAACAGCATGGGCGCGTTGGTTCAGGCTGGAGTTTTGCTACCCTTGGATGACTATGTCGCGCAATACCAATGGGGTAACGTGTTCTCGACCTCCGTCGCCAGCCGAAACAGCTTCTCGGCTGATGGCAGAGTGTTTGGCCAGGGCAGCCTCTACGGGGTCAGCCCAACCGCCGAAGTTGTCGGCGTTTTCTACAACAAAGACATTTTCAAGTCCAACGGCTGGAAAGTTCCCGCCACATTTGAAGAATTTGAGGCCCTCCTAAAAGATATCAAAGCCAAGGGCATCACCCCCATTTCCTTTGGTTCCCTCGATGGCTGGAACGCCATCCACGAATTCAGCAGCATCCAACACCTGCTCGTCAGCCAGGATTACATCAACAACCTGACCTATGGTGTCAATAATGTCTCATTCGACACGCCCGAAAATGTCCAGGCCGCCCAAATCCTCCTCGATTGGTCCAAGGCCGGCTATTTTACGGACGGTTATCCTGGCATTGGCTACGATGACAGTAATAATCTCTTCAAATCCGGCCAGGGAGCCATGACCATCACCGGTTCCTGGCTTACCGCGGAACTGCTCACCGGCACAGACCAGCAATTCGGCTTCTTCCTGATGCCCCCATACAGCGGCAAGACAGCCATGTCCATTGGTGGCGTTGGTATTCCATTCTCCATCCGCAAAACCAGCCTGGAACCCGAACTGTCCGCCGAATACCTGAATTGGATGATTAGCCCCCGCGCCGCGGAGCTTTGGGCCGAAGCGGGCATGCTCCCAGCCATGAACCTCCCCGCGGACACCAAGGTGGATACCAAAGGTCTGTTTGGCGACACCCTGAACGCCTGGAACACCATCAACAAAAACAACCTGGTCGGTCATTACATCGATTGGGCCACACCCACCTTTGGAGACACCCTCACCGCGGAACTTCAAAAGCTTTTGGGTGGGATTACCACCCCGGCTGATTTCGCCGCGGCCGTTGAGAAAGACTACTCGGCCTATCTGGCTGAACAAAGTAAATAAAAGGAACCAATTCCGGGCAGCCCAATGCGACTGCCCGGATTGCTCATTTCATCAATGCGACGCAATCGGGCATACCCAGGAGAACATGCATGGAAGGGCTGGCCGTATCTATTGCCAGCCTTCCTGGTTTATTTCGTGTTCACCTTCCTCCCCATCCTTGAAACCATTCGAACCAGTCTGTTTGACTGGGATGGAATTAGCCCGACCAGGCAATTTGTCGGCCTGCAAAACTACACCAGGCTAATAGCGGATTCTCAATTTCTGACCGCGTTCTTCCACAACCTGGTTTTCATCATTTTTTATTGCATTATCCCCATCCTGGTCGGACTGCTGCTCGCTTCGTTATTAACAAGGCGCAAGATTAAAGGCTTCACGTTTTTCCGGACGGTGCTCTTCATTCCACAGGTCATCAGCATGGTGGTGGTGGGCGTGGTTTGGCGTTGGATTTTTAATCCAACTTTCGGGCCGTTAAATGTGTTGCTGCGCGCTATTGGCCTGCAGATTTGGGCCAAGGCCTGGCTTGGAGACTTCACCTGGGCTCTACCCGCTGTGGGTTCGATTGGCACCTGGGTACAGTACGGCTTCTGCATGATTCTTTTCCTCGCCGGGATGCAGCGCATCTCAGAGGAATATTATGAAGCCTCAAGCCTCGATGGTGCGAACGCATTCCAACAGTTTATACACATAACCATCCCCGGCCTGCGGCCTGAAATCGGCGTCGCTTTGATCACCACCATCATCGCCGCCCTCAGGGTTTTTGACCTGGTCTTCACCACCACGCGTGGAGGCCCGGGTGATTCGACGCTGGTGACCGGCTTCCTCATCTACCGCTCCGCGTTCCTTCAAAAAGATATGGGCTATGCCTCCGCTATTGCCACAATTCTGACCGTGGTGATTTTGTCCATTTCCCTACTCATCCGGCGGTTTTCGTCCGATTCCAAAGGAGAGCCCGCGTGAGCCGCCAGTTCAGGGATCTCCTTCCCCGTTATCTTCTCTTGACCCTCTTCATGCTACTCGTTTTGCTGCCTCTATCCGGCATGTTCGTAAGCGCGTTCAAAACCGAAGCCGAGGCCAGCGGCAGCCCGTTCAGCCTGCCCACCTCCATCAATTTTGATAACTTCCAACAAGCCTGGTCAACTGGCAGGTTCAACATTTTCTTCAAAAATAGCATCCTGGTCGCCTCAGCGGTGGTGGTGCTGAGCGTGTTCCTGAGCACTTTGTCGGGTTACGCCTTTGGGCAGCTGCCCTTGCCTGGACGCAAGCTGCTTTACGCGCTCATGTTATTGGGATACATGGTGCCTTTCGAAGCCATGATTATTCCGCTCTACAACCTGATGGATACCCTGGGTTTACGGGATACATATTGGGCCTTGATCCTCCCCCAGGTGGGCTTGAGCGTTTCTTTTGGTACGCTTTGGATGACCGCGTTCTTTGAAAACGCCCCCCAGGAACTGGTCGATGCTGCCACTATGGATGGTTGTAATCGCTGGCAGGCGCTTTGGCGGGTGTTATGGCCGCTCGCGCGCCCATCCGTCACAACGCTTGTGGTCTTGGTCTTCATGTGGACCTGGAATGAATTCCTACTGGCACTGGTGATGGTTCAAAACGAATCCATGCGCACCCTACCCGTCGGTTTGGCTTTCTTCCAGGGCAAATACACCTCAAATATCCCGCTGATGGCCGCCGGCGCCCTCATCGTCGCGCTCCCCACCGTGATTGTATACGTCATCTTCCAAAGGTTTTTCATCCGCGGAATGCTTGGTGGTGCAGTCAAAGGTTAGCTTTCCGCGCGTTGCTGGCCAATGGCTAATCATTAACTTCTTTTCGGCGTTATACAAGCCCAAAATCCCTGTTTTCCACCGCTAAAATAATCCTCGAAAATTTCTTAAAAATTCCAGGTTTGGGGTCAGCAAAGACCCGGAAAAAGTGAATATGAACATAAAAATTGTGACCGATAGTACTTGTGATATTCCCTCTGAGTTCGTTGATAAGTTGGGTATATCCGTTGTTCCATTGTATGTGACGCTCAATGGCCGGAGCTACCTGGACATGAAAGAACTTTCACGCGACTCGTTTTACGCGGCTCTGCCCACCGCCCACCCGCACCCTACCACAGCCGCGCCCTCACCCGGCCAGTTCATGCAGGTGTACGACCAACTCGTGGATAAAGGCGCCGAAGCCATTTTCTCCATTCATATTTCTGAGACCCTGAGCGCGGTGTTCACCTCCGCCCAAACCGCTACCGCGCAGTATAAACGCGTGCCTGTCTATGCCATTGACTCGGGCAATTTAAGCATGGCCCTGGGGTTGATTGTTTTGGCTGCCGCGGAAGAGGCTATGCGTTCCGGGTCGGTGGAAGCCGTCTACGAAGCGTTACAGCGGACCATACCGCGCACACATGCCTATGCCAAACTGGATACGATTGATTACCTGCTCAAAGGCGGTCGCATCACTCACATACAACACAACATCATTGGCCTACTGGGCATCAAACCAATCTTGAAAATGAACAACCACATATCCAGGATGGAAATCGCCCGGACGAAGTCAAAGGGCTTCGAGCGCGTTGTCCGTGTCGCGAAGGAAAACCTGCCAAAAGCGGTAAAATTTGGAATTACACACGCCAACGCCCGCTCACAAGTTGAAAAGTTGCTGGAAATCTTGCGCGCCGAGTTCCCCGGTTTGGCTGAGCCGCTAATTAATGAAGTCAATCCGGCGCTTGGGGCCCATGTTGGGCCGGGTGCTTTGTGTTTCAATTGGATATCAGGTGACTAACCCCACCGCGTTCTGAAAGGAAACTTTTACATATGGATTTTGTTAACTTTCTCCAACTTCATTCGCGGGTCGGCCTGATTATTCTCACCCTCATGGCTGTGCTCTGGCTCATCAGCCTTTTGCTGAAAGACAGCAGCATCGTGGATATCTTTTGGGGGACGGGCTTTGTCATCTCAGCCTGGACCGCATTCCTGCTCACCACCTCCACGCTCACGCCACGTCACTGGCTCATCGCCATCCTCACCACCATCTGGGGCTTGCGGCTTTCAACGCATATTTTCCTGCGTAACATGGGCAGAGGCGAAGATTTCCGTTACGCCAAATGGCGCGCTGAAAACGGCAAAAGTTGGTGGTGGAAGAGTTTTTTCAAGGTATTCCTGACCCAGGGAATCCTGATGTGGATTATCGCCTCCCCTTTGACTGCCTCCCAGTTGCCGGGCCAGCCCGACAAGCTCATCTGGTTGGATTTCGTCGCCATCCTGGTATGGGCCATCGGTTTCTTCTTCGAAGCCATGGGCGACCTGCAACTCACCCGTTTCCGCGCCAATCCCGCCAACAAGGGCAAATTGCTCAATTACGGGGTTTGGCGCTACACGCGTCACCCCAATTACTTTGGCGACTCCGCCCAATGGTGGGGTTACTACCTGGTTGCGCTTACCGCGGGGGCCTGGTGGGTCATTTTTAGTCCCCTAATCATGACCTACTTGCTGGTCAATGTGTCTGGCGTGGCCCTGCTTGAAAAGTCCATGAAAGCTGAGAAACCAGGCTACAAGGAATACATGGAAACCACCAACGCTTTTGTTCCCTGGTTCCCCAAAAAGAAGAGCTGAGCGTACTCAAGGAGATGAAGATGAAAATTGCCAAGATTGTTGCCTGGTTTGGCCTGTTGGCCATGACGGCTGTGCTCATTTACGGCTTTACCTATGGAAATTTCGGCGTTGACGGTGGGAAGATCCTGGCCAACCCCTGGGGGAAAGTCTCCATGGTGGACCTGTATGTTGGCTTCATCCTTTTCTCCGCCTGGGTAGTTTTCCGCGAGAAGTCCCTGTGGGTGGCCTTGCCCTGGGTGGTCGCTATGATGGTGCTGGGCTTCTTTACAGCCAGCTTGTACGTTTTGCTCGCGCTTTACCGCTCAAAAGGCAACTGGTTGCAGTTTTTCCTGGGTGCGCGTGAGGTTACGTTGCGCGCCACCACCGTTAAGTAGCAAAGCATGAGCACAGCGATTTGGTGGGTGCGACGCGATTTAAGGTTGGACAACAATCCGACCTTGCGCCGGGCCGTGGAAACCGGGTTGTTCGTGCAACCCGTTTTCATCCTGGACCCCGCGTTGCTTAATGACGACGCGCCCCCGAGGCAATCCTTCCTAATGGAAGGTTTGGCAGCCCTCAACGCGTTGCTGCGCCAAAGGGGCAGCTACCTGCTGCTCCGCCATGGTGAACCCATCCAGCAGCTGGCCTTGTTGGCACGGGAGCTGGAAGCTTCCATCATCTTTGCTGAAGAAGATTACACGCCTTACGCCCGCCGCAGGGATGCCGTGGCCACACAAAACCTGCCAATCCAATGGGTGACCGGTCTTACCGCCCTGCATCCAGCTTCCGTGGTAAAAGTGGATGGCAGCCCCTACACGGTATTCACGCCCTTCATGAAAGCCTGGAAAAGCATGCCTTCCTCCCTCACAGGCGAATGGAAGGCGCCAGCCAAGCTTGCTGGTCCCGTGTCGATTGAAAGCCACCCCATCCCCTCCTTCAAAAAGAACACGATTTTCCCTGCCACGCAGCCGGAAGCGGAAAAACGACTGGAAGGGTTCATCGATGACGGCCTGTTTTCTTACGCCGAATCACGTGACCGCCTCGACCTGGATGGCACTTCCAGCCTGTCCCCTTACCTTCGCTTTGGCTTGATTTCCATCCGCCAGCTTTTCGCCGCCACGGAACAGGCAAAGCAACAGGCACCCGACTCCGCCGCCACTAAGAGCGCGGAAACCTGGATGAACGAGCTCATCTGGCGCGAGTTCTATCAATCGATTCTTTATCATTTCCCATTCGTCACATACTCCGCCTTCAACCCTAGGTTCCGGGCAATCCCTTGGCGCGATGCCCCGCAGGATTTGCTTGCCTGGCAACAAGGCCGGACCGGTTTCCCGGTGGTTGACGCAGCCATGCGCCAGCTGTCCACCATCGGTTGGGTGCACAATCGGGCACGTATGATTGCCGCGTCATTTCTCGCCAAGGATTTATTGATAAATTGGCAGGAAGGTGAACGCTGGTTCTTTAACCACCTGGTGGACGCGGACATTGCTGCCAACAATGGCGGCTGGCAGTGGACCGCGGGGGTGGGCACGGACGCCGCGCCGTATTTCCGAGTTTTCAACCCAACCCTTCAAGGAATAAAGTTCGACCCGGAAGGCAACTACATCCGCCGTTGGGTGCCAGAGCTGGCCAACCTCCCAACCAAGCTCATCCATCAGCCTGAGTTGATGACTGCCTTGGAAGAGACCAGGTATAACGTCCGGCTCGGCCGCGATTACCCCAGGCGCATCATCGATCGCTCGCAAACGCGGGAACGTACGCTCAATGCCTACCAGCTATCCAAAGATGGGTTCACGCAACCCTATTCATAACCATGCGAACAAACAACAGATTGGAAAAAAATGAACAAATTTCTCCTGGCGCTCAAAATTATCTCGGCCATCCTGACCATCGGGACAGGCCTGCTCGCACTCATCAAACCCACATCCATCTATGATTTCACCGGCCTCAAAGCGGTAGGTGGGCGCGGCATCACGGAGATTCGAGCCATCTTTGGCGCGCTTTTCATCGCTCTGGGTGCCTTCGCCCTCTACCACCGGCAACCAATGGCTTTTAACATGTTAGGTGTGATGTACCTTGGCATCGCCGCGGTCAGGGTCGTATCGATGTTCCTTGACAAATCCGTGGTCAGTTCCAACCTCATCAGCCTGGCCATCGAAGTCGTGGTCGGCGTCATCCTTGTGCTCTAACGCTAACGTGAGGCTTGATTGAAAAGCAAGTTGGCAGAAATCCTGGGTGAGTTGAAAAGCGTCCTGTCCGGCAGGACCTTTGACGCGATTCTTCCGCCCCTCTTGTATGGACTCCTCAATGGTAAATTTGGGCTCACCTTGGCGGCCGTGGCCGCTGGAGGTGTAGCGTTCGCTTTTTTCCTATACCGCCTGGCAAAACGGCAAAACTGGGCTTACGCGCTGGTCGGCCTGGCGGGTGTCGCCCTGGCCACTGGGCTGGCGCTCATCACGCGTGAAGCCAGCGCTTATTACTTGCCAGGCATTCTCTCCAGTGCTTTGCTGGTGCTGCTACTCATCATCTCATTGGTTGTCTCGAAGCCCCTCGCGGCCTGGGCCAGCCATCTCGCCCGGGGTTGGCCATTGGCTTGGTTTTGGCTGCCATCCATCAGGCCGGCCTACCTGGAAGTGACCATTTTTTGGCTGGTCTTTTTCATGGCCCGCCTGGTCATCCAAACCTCCCTCTATCAACAAGGCCAAACCGTTTCATTGGCTTGGGCTAACACGCTGCTGGGCTGGCCGGTAACGATTGTGGTCCTGGTTCTCAGTTATGTTTATGGAATTTGGCGCCTGCGCAAACTGCGGGGCCCCGGTGTGGATGAGTTCATTACCGGCAAACAACCTCCCTATCGCGGTCAAACCCGCGGTTTCTGACCACGAAAGGAAACTCATGCCCGTCGTCGCAATCAACCAACCTGCCCCGGATTTTTCAATGCCCGATTCACGCGGCGAGATGATTACCCTCTCGGAATTCAAAGGCCTTGAGCATGTCATTTTGGTATTAAATCGTGGGTTTACGTGACCATTCTGCCAAAAGCACATGGCGCAGTTGCGTCGTGATTACGAGCAATTCATCAATCATGATGCCGAAATCATCGTCATCGGCCCTGAAGATTCCAAAGCTTTCAACTCATATTTCCAAAAAGAAAACCTGCCCTTCATCGGTATCCCTGACCCCGACCACGGGGTGCTGAAGCTTTTTGGCCAAAAGGTCAATCTGTTCAAGCTAGGGCGCATGCCAGGCCAAATCATCGTGGATAAGCACGGCAACGTCCGTTTCATTCATTACGGTCACGATATGGCCGACATCCCCCAAAACGAGGAAATCCTTGCAATCCTGGATAACCTCAACGCCGAACAAGACTGATTTTTTCCCCCAATCAAACATTTCCAGACATAAGCGCGGTCCTCATCAACGGGGCCGCGCTTCAATTACCACGGAATTAAGAAATTATTAATACCAATCTTGTACACAATTTTGCGGCTGGAAGTACGAATTCACTATAATGAATAAAAAAGTAGATAAGCAGGAAATATGAGCGAGACAACGAACGAAAAATTACCTCTTTCCAAAGAGGAACTAATTGCGGACTACCGCCTTGGGTACCGTTCCCGCCAGGCCTCCGTCATAGGCAGGCGTGAAGTTCTGACTGGCAAGGCCAAGTTTGGCATTTTTGGCGATGGCAAGGAACTCATCCAACTGGCCATTGCCCGCGCCTTCAAAAAAGGCGACTGGCGCTCTGGGTACTACCGGGACCAGACCTGGATGATGGCCCTGGGTCTGCTCACGCTTGAGCAATTTTTTGCCCAGCTTTATGCCGACACGACTCCCGGCCACGACCCCCACAGCGGCGGCAGGAACATGACCGGCCACTTTTCCTCTGAACTGCTCGATGAAAATGGCCATTGGTATCCTCAGGTCGGCCGTTACAACTCCGCCGCGGATATCGCCCCAACCGCCGCCCAGCTGCCACGCTCAGTGGGTTTGTCCTACGCCTCGGTTCTTTATCGCAAGCTTGCCGAGCTGCAGGACGCCAAGGATTTCAGTAATCATGGTGATGAAGTCACCTGGGTGAGCATCGGCAACGCCTCAACCTCAGAAGGACACTTCTGGGAATCGGTCAACGCGATTGGCGTGTTGCACGCCCCGGCAATCATTAGCATTTATGACGACGGCTATGGCATTTCAGTCCCCAACAAGTTCCAAATGGTTAAGGAAAATATTTCCGCCATCCTGAAAGGTTTCGAACGCATTCCCTGCCCGGCCGAACAATGTGATCGGGGTTATGACCTTTACTCGGTCAACGCCTGGGACTACGTTGAGCTGCTCAGCACTTACAAACTTGCCGCCGAGACCGCGCGCAAGTATCACATTCCCGCCCTGGTGCACGTCACCGATACCACCCAACCCCAGGGGCATTCCACCTCTGGTTCACATGAGCGCTACAAATCCAAGGAGCGCCTCGATTGGGAAGTCGAGTACGATTGCCTCCCGCGTTTCCGCCAGTGGCTGCTAGAAAACCAGGTCGCGACCGATGAAGAGCTGACCCAATGGGAAAAAGAAGATCGCGTCACTGTTGAAAATGCCCGCAAATCCGCCTGGGAAGCATTCCAGGCCCCAATCCGGGAGTTGCGCGGGCAGGCAGTCGCGGCGCTTGACGAAACCGCGGCAGCCAGCCAGGAATCCGATGAGATAAAGAAACTCACCGCCAACCTTAAAAGCAAGACTGACTTGTTATACCGGGATATTGCCGAACCGGCGCACGAGGCCCTGGTGCTCACCAGGGATGAAACCTCGCCCGCGCGGCAACAACTGGTCGAACTAAGCAACAGACTGGAGAAGGACAAGCTGGCTTCTTACGAGAAGTACAAATTCTCCACTTCAGACCATTCACCGTTCAAGATTCCCGTCATCCCGGCAGTCTACAGTGCCTCTTCCCCCAATGTGATGGGATTTGAGGTCCTCAACAAGGCCTTTGACGAAATCCTGCGCCGCGACCCCCGCGTGGTGGCGTTTGGTGAGGATGTTGGCAACCTTGGGGACGTCAATCAGGGCTTCAGGGGCCTCCAACAGAAGTATGGGCAACTGCGCGTATCGGATACCGGTATTCGCGAGGCAACCATCCTCGGCCAGGCCATTGGCCTGAGTCTGCGCGGCCTGCGCCCCATCGCGGAAATCCAATACCTGGACTACCTGCTCTACGCCCTGCAAATCATGGCCGACGACTTGGCCAATTTGCGTTGGCGGACCGCCGGCCGCCAACAGGCACCGGTCATTGTGCGCACCCGTGGCCACCGCCTGGAGGGCATTTTCCATTCCGGGTCACCCATGGCCAGCATTATCAACCTGCTACGGGGCATGCATGTCCTCGTCCCCCGCAACATGACCCAGGCAGCCGGCTTTTACAACACCCTCATCCAATCGGACGACCCTGCCCTTGTGGTGGAAGTCCTGAACGGCTACCGTTTAAAGGAGCGCATGCCGGATAACATCGAGGAATTCACGCTGCCACTCGGGGTTCCCGAGGTGTTGCGCAAAGGCAGGGATATCAGCGTGGTGACCTATGGCGCCACCGTACGCCAGGCCCACGAAGCAACCGTCCTGCTTGAAAAAGCAGGCGTGGATGTTGAACTCATCGATGTGCAATCTCTGCTGCCCTTTGACATACATGGGCTCATCGTTGAATCCCTCAAGAAAACCTCCCGGGTCCTGTTTGTGGACGAAGACATGCCCGGTGGGACCACAGCTTATATGATGGAACAGGTTTTGGAAAAACAGGGCGGATACCAGTGGCTGGACTCAGCCCCTGCAACCCTCCCCGGCGCTAATCATCGCCCCGCTTATGGTAGCGATGGCGATTATTACAGCAAGCCCAATGCCAATTCCATTTTTGACACCGTTTATGGCATGATGCGGGAAAGCAACCCCACACGCTTCCCGGCAATCAGGTAAGGAGTAAGATGGCAACACAATTAATTGCCCCAAGGTTGGGGGAAGGCGTGGAAGAACTGACAATCGTAAGCTGGCTCAAGCAGGTAGGTGAGCCGGTGGCCGAGATGGAACCGATTGTGGAAGTGGAAACAGACAAGGTCGTCACCGAGTTTCCCAGCCCGGTGGCGGGTACGCTCCTGAAAATCGACGTCCCAGCTGGTGAAACCGTGAAGGTCGGTGACTCGATGGGCAGTGTGGGCATAGCGGGCGAAGAGCCCGCAGCCAAACCTGCACAAGAAAAACCAGCCAACGGAGAGCCTGCCGCGCAGGTGGAGCCTACCCCCCCCATTCCTGCTCAACCTCCGGAAAGCGGGGATACGAACAGTGTCCTGGAAATCGGAGAAGTCTCAAAACGCAACTTCATCTCCCCGCTTGTACGCAAGATGGCCGCGGAGAACCAGGTTGATTTATCCCGCATCCCCGGCACAGGTGAAGGCGGGCGAATCACCAAGGCGGATGTGACCGCTTACCTTGAGCAGGCCAAAGAAGCACCAGCGGCCGCTACCACGAGCACCTTGAAGCCTTCGACAGGCAATATCCCGTCGCCGACCGTTGTCACACCATCGGTCGCGCCAGCCAAACCCACGCTTCAAATTTCTCCCGATCTGGGGAAATTAATCCCCCACACCTCCAGCCGGCGCCAGATTGCGGAGCGCATGGTCCAAAGCAAGCTGACCTCACCGCACGTGCTCACCGTGATGGAAGCGGACATGAGCGCCATCCTGGCTCACCGCAAGCAGCACAAGCAGGCCTACGCCGAAAAAGGTATCAACCTTACGCTCACTGCTTACTTCATTGCGGCCATCGTCGAAGGCTTGAGGTCTATGCCAAAATTGAACGCCTCCTGGACCGATGAGGGTTTGTTTATCTTCAACAGCATCAACGTCGGCATGGCCGTCGCGTTGGGAGAAAACGGGCTGATTGTACCGGTCATCCATAACGCCCAGGACCTCTCGCTGGAAGGTCTCGCCCGTCAAATCAATGACCTGAGCGACCGCGCGCGCAAGAAGCGCCTCCTCCCAGACGATGTCCGTGGAGGTACGTTCTCCCTTACCAACTATGGCACTGGTGGTTCGCTGTTTGCCTCCCCTGTCATCAACCAACCCCAGCTTGGCATTCTTGGCACCGGGGCCATGCAAAAAAGGGTCGTGGTCCTCACAGACGCGGATGGAAATGACGCCATCGCGATCCGGCCAATGATTTACCTTTCACTCGTTTTTGACCACCGCGCCATTGATGGCGAGGCTGGCGACGCTTTTCTTTCCAAGGTGAAGCAAACCCTGGAAAACTGGCGCTAACCGCCCACTCCCAACAACCCCTGAACGAGCTGCCCTTCCGGCAGCTCGTTTTTTTCCCAATCCGGCCAGCAATGCGATATAGATTAAAATGATTGAAAACGGAGGATTACCAGAAAATGAATCAATGGACAAAATCACCAGAATTTCAGCTTGACCTCAAGAAAAAATACACAGCCACTTTCAAGACAGATAACGGAGATATCGTCGTGCGGTTGTTCGCGGACCGCGTCCCGCAGACTGTCAACAATTTTGTCTTCCTCGCCCGACAGGGGTTTTACGACAACACCTTCTTCCACCGTGTCATCAAGGACTTCATGGTCCAGGGTGGGGATCCAACCGGAACAGGCCGTGGTGGCCCGGGCTATTCCTTCCGTGATGAATTCGACCCGAAACTGAAACACGACAAACCAGGCATGCTGTCCATGGCCAACGCTGGACCCAACACCAATGGCTCACAATTCTTTATCACCCATGTTCCAACCCCCTGGCTGGATGGTAAGCATGCCATCTTCGGCCAGGTGGTCACAGGCATGGATGTGGTTCTTTCCATCCCGGAAAGGGATCCGCGCTTTGTTCAAGCCCCGGCCGTTCACATCCAAACCATTGAGATTACCGAAGAATAAATCGCGATTATAAAAGGAGAGAGCTTGGAAACTTTGTTTCTGGATGGTAACTCACTGACCATCGATGATGTCGTACGGGTCGCGTCTGACCCGTCTATCCAGGTTGCGATAAATCCAACGGCAATTCCAGCCATCGAGAAATCAGCCGCGGCCGTGGCCTGTTTTATCGCGACGGGCCAGACCGCCTACGGGATAACCACGGGTTTTGGCGCCTTCAAAGACAGGCTGATTTCACTCACGGATGTTGAAAAGCTCCAAGAGAACATCCTGCTCAGCCACGCGGTTGGCGTCGGGCCTGGGCTGGAGCCTGCGGAAGTCAGAGCCATGATGCTTATCCGGGCTAACACGCTGGCCAAGGGGCACTCTGGCGTCAGGCTCAGCACGCTGGAACTTCTGCTCGCGCTGTTGAATTTGAACGTGCTGCCCGTGGTCCCCTGCAAGGGCTCCCTGGGTGCCAGTGGTGACCTGGCTCCCCTGGCCCACATGGCCCTGCCCCTGATTGGTAAAGGCATGGTGGATTTCCAGGGCAAACGCCTTTCCACCGAAGAAATGTTCACCCTCACAGGCTTGCGACCAATCAAACTTACCGCCAAGGAAGGCCTGGCACTGACCAATGGGACCTCCCTGATGACTGCCCTTGGTACGCTGGCCGTCCGTGAAGCTGAAAACCTGTATCACACCGCCAACGTGGCCGCGGCCTTGACATTGGAAGCGCAAAACGGCACCCAGCGGGCTTTCGACGAACGCATCCATCTACTGCGTCCCCAACCCTGGCAGCTTGAGACAGCCGCCGAAATGCGCGCGCTGCTAAAGTGTAGCCAGATGACCCGTCCCGACACTTCCACGAACGTGCAGGACGCGTACACCCTTCGCTGCATTCCGCAAGTGCATGGCGCCGTTCGTAATACCATCGACTACGCGCAAAACGTAATTAATGTCGAGCTTAACTCTGTCACTGATAACCCCTTGCTCTTCATAGAGGATCCGGCAAACCCGGCGGTGCTCTCAGGCGGTAACTTCCATGGGGAACCCCTGGCACTGGCTTTGGATTTCCTTTCCATGGCGCTGACCGTCCTGGGCAACATTTCCGAAAGGCGTGTGGCCAAATTAGTCGATTCTGCCAATCCTTCCGGGACCTACCCGCCCTTCCTGGCTAAAAATGGCGGCCTCAATTCCGGTTTCATGCTGCTGCAATACACTGCCGCGGCCCTGGCATCCGATAACAAAACCCTGGCCCACCCGGCCAGCCTGGACTCCATCCCCTCTTCAGGCAACGTGGAAGATCATGTCTCCATGGGCGCGAATGCGGCGCTGCACTGCCGCGGTGTGCTGGAAAACGTGAACACCATTGTCTCGATAGAACTGATGTGCGCGGCCCAGGCTATGGACTTCCGCCTGGAAGCAGATCCCCTACTAAAAATGGGGGCCGGCACGAGCCAGGCGTACGCCTTGGTTCGTAAGGTTGTGCCGTTTTTTGAGCACGACGATTTCTATCAGCCCAAGCTGCTTGAACTCATCGAACTTTCCAGGAAAGGTGTTTTTGCGGAGCTGGCTGGCTTGTAATAAGACAAAACCTGTTTATTCCCACACTCCGGCAATGCGCTCTCCGCAATTGGGGCAGGTACCTTGCCGGAGGTTGTTTTCCAGCAGCGCGAGCCCGCTTCGGCGCAGCAGCAGCGTGGAGCATTTGGGGCAATGGGTATCTGAATAGCCACGCGTATTACCAGCGTACACATACCGCAGCCCGGCTTCCGCCCCGATTTCCATCGCCTGCCTGATGGTCGCGTCAGGCGTGGGCGGTGTTTCCAGGTATTGATACTGCGGGTAAAACCGGCTGACATGCCAGGGGGTATCCACGCCCAGCTCATTCGCGATGAAACTGGTCAATTCTTTAAGTTGCGCGGGGTCATCATTGACACCCGGAACAACCAGGGTCGTGATTTCCAGCCAAACCCCGGCCTGCTTCATGCGCTTGCAGGAATCGAGCACCGGTTTTAACCGACCGCCCATATATTGCCTGTAAGCCTGGTCTGAAAAGGCCTTGATGTCCACATTGGCCGCGTCGAGCCAGGGCAGGTAAAGCGCGAGCATCTCACCGGACATGAATCCATTGGTAACGTACACGTTTTTTATGCCATTTTCATGCGCCAGTTTCGAACCTTCCAGCGTGTATTCAAAAAAAACGGTCGGTTCGGTGTAGGTGTACGAAATACTCTTGCAGCCCGATCGGAGGGCGTTCCGCACCACCTCCGTTGCCGGGGTGTAGGCGAGCCTGGCCGGGTTGTTTTGCGCGTTTGCTTGGGAAATGTCCCAATTCTGGCACCATTGGCAGCGGAAATTGCAGCCTGGCGCGGCAATGGAAAACGAGGAACTGCCCGGCAGAAAGTGATTGAGTGGTTTTTTCTCAATCGGGTCTACGTGCGCGGCTATTAGCCGGCCGAAATTTCTCGTGTAAAGCTGTCCTTGCCGGTTCACCCGCTCACCACACAGCCCATACTGGTCCTCAGCGAGTTCGCAGTGATGCGCGCAGAGATTGCACCGCACCCGGTTTTCGCTTAACACCCCTGCCAGCAAGGCTTTGTGTTCAATATCAAAATTCACGGTACACTTACCTCTGATATCGATTTTAGCACGAAGGAAACATGCGAGTAGGATTCGTCCAGTTCAGCCCGGCCCGGTATGCCGTCCAGGCCAACATCGAAAAAATCCAAGCCTTGCTGGATGGCATGGATTTTGACCTGGTGGTCCTGCCGGAGCTGGCCAACAGTGGCTACCTGCACGATGACCCTGCCGCCCTGCGTGGCGTCAGCGAAAAAGCGGATGGAAGCGGTCCTTTCCTTGGCGCGCTGACCAAAATCGCGAAGGAGCACCGCGCCTGCCTGGTGACTGGCTTCTCAGAAATCTCGGGTGAGCGCCTCTACAATAGCGCGGCTGCCCTCTCGCCAACAGGAATTCTCCAGGTCTATCGTAAAACCCATCTCTTCAGCACGGAAAAGCTGCTTTTCGCCCCCGGTGATACCGGCTTCCATGTCTTTTCTTTCCGAGAGGTGTGTATTGGCATGCTAATTTGCTTTGACTGGATATTCCCGGAGGCAGCCAGGACTTTGAGCCTGAAAGGCGCGCAACTCCTTGCCCATCCCGCCAACCTTGTTTTGCCCTGGTGCCAGGGCGCCATGCTCACCCGCTCCCTCGAAAACGCGGTCTTCACGATCACTGCCAACCGCGTGGGTGAGGAAAGCGGACAGGGTCAAACCCTGCACTTCACCGGTCGCTCCCAGGTGACGGACCCCACAGGCATGTGCCTGGCCCAGGCGGGTGAGGAAGAAACAACCATCAAAATTGTGGAGATCAACCCCAGGCGCGCCCTCAACAAACAACTTGGCCCGGGAAATGACCTGTTTGCGGACCGCCAGCCTCGATTTTATCAACTGTAAACAGGTGTATAGAGAAGCAGGCTGCCCAGTGGCAGCCTGCTTTTGTTTCACTAATATGGGATGTTACGCGCCGTACTTCACCAGCCGGCCGGCGTGTCCGAGGGCAAATGGCATCAGGTCGGTGGCGTCAAAGCGGGGACCCAGGCTGCCCGCGACGCATGCCCGCTCCCCAAAGCTGGCAATCCCGTCTGGCCGGCAATCCTTGGCGTACAGCAACGTGGGCACCGGGTGCCAGGAGTGGGATTTCAGCTTGGCCGGCGTGGAGTGGTCCCCGGTGATAATCAGGGTATCCGGGTTCAAGGCCAGGATGCGCGGCAGAAGCTGATCGACCTCTTCGATGATGTGGACCTTTCCCTCAAAATTGCCGTCTTCGCCGTAGCTGTCAGTTTTCTTGATGTGCACAAAAAAGAAATCATACTTATCCCAATTTTGTTCCAACATGGTGATTTCTTCTTCCATCGAAGCAGCCGGTGGCATCACGGTCATGCCGACCACCTTTGAGACGCCGCGGTACATCGGGTACATCGCGATGGCCAGAGCGTTCACGCCCCAAACATCATTGAAGCGTGGCCATTTTGGCATTTCGGCAAAACCCCGCAGCACAAAGGAATTGGCCGGGTGTTCCGCAGCCAAAATTGCGTTACCCTGGCGTACAAATTCCCGGATGATTTCAGCGGTTCGCTCGGCTTCCGGCGCGGTGGCTTCGGCAATGTAAGCCTTCTTCCCCACGGCCTGTGGATCGGTATCGCTCACATTCCCGCTTAACCCCTCGCCGCGGATGACAAAAACGAAGCGGTATTCCTTTTCTGGCACGAGGAAGAGCTCCACACCCGGAAGTTTCACGTTTGCCTTGAGCAACTCGCACAAACGCGCGCCTTCCTCAGTCGGGATGCGCCCGGCGCGACGGTCAGTGATGACGCCCTGGCCATCCACCGTGCAGAAGTTACCGCGGGCTGCCAGGTCGTTGGGTCCAAGGTCAAAATCCACACCAAGCGCCGAAAGCACGCCACGCCCAATCTCGTATTTGACGGGGTCGTAGCCAAAAAGCCCCAGGTGAGCCTGTCCGCTGCCGGGGGTGACCCCATACGGAACGGAATGATGCAACCCGAGGTTGGAACGTGCCGCCAGGGCATCCATGTTCGGGGTGTTCGCGGCTTCCAATTCTGTCTTGCCGCCTTCCACGATGGGTAGTCCGCCCAACCCATCCATAACCAACAAAACAATTTTGCCTTTGGCATCCTCGTTAAAGAGGGGTTTTAAAAATTCAAAGTCCATGGGGAACGCTCCTTTGTAATCTGATAAGAATCTCGCCCTTGATTATAACTTGCCCGGGGGCTTTTTCAAGCAGTTTGCGTGCACGCGCCCTAACACTCATCCATCAGGCTGTCTGTAGTTCCTCATTATTCAGCAGTTCAATCACCCGGATGACCGCGGAGTTATCCAGGTTTCCCTCACCCATTGCGCACAAGGCGTTGAATAGCTGCGCTGAGACCGCGGTGCCCGGCAGAGACATCAGGCTTTGTTGTGCGGTTTCCATTACGATAGCCAGGTCCTTGGCCTGCAAGCTGGCCTTAAATCCAGGGGTACGGTTCCCGGCAAACAACCTTTGCGGCTTCACATCCAGTGTCCAACACTGGGCCGCGCCACCCTTGATGGCTTCAATCACCTTCACCGGGTCCGCGCCGGCTTTCTGCGCGAAAATCATCAATTCGGCTTCCGCCACCATCTGGGCCGCGACCATGATTTGGTTGGCCGCCTTGGCAATTTGGCCGGCCCCCGCGCCGCCAATGTGCGTTATCTTTTTGCCTACGGCATTCAGTATCGGCCGCACAAGCTCCAGGGATTCCGCGTCGCCCCCAACCATGATAGTCAGGCTGCCGTTTTGGGCACCAATCTCGCCACCACTGACCGGCGCGTCCAACGCGCTGACGCCTAACGCCCGGAGGCTTTCGTAAATTTCACGACTTCCCGTGGGGCTAATGGTGGAGTTGTCCACAAAAATCATCCCAGGCCTGACGCCTTCTCGCACACCGCTTTGCCCAAGCACCACCGACAACACATCCGCGGTGTTGGACACATTCGTGAAGACAACGTCCGAGCGTCTTGCCAAATCGGCCGGTGAATCCGCCCATTCGGCGCCTGCCGTCAACAGTTCCCCGGCCTTTTCAGCCGTTCGGTTAAACACAGTCAGCGGAAAGCCTGCCTTCAGAATATTCAAAGCCATTGGCTTCCCCATGGCCCCCAAACCGATGTACCCTACACGCAATTTATCCATGCTTTACTCCGTCATCTCAATTTTTCTTACTATACTCCAACACCCGCGAAATTACCGTTCCTGCTGAACAGAGATAGTGTTTCCGTACCTGGCTTTTTAGTTTTTGGTCTCCAATCCAATCGGAGATGCGGTATACTAACACCTTGCGAATATTAATTATTACAACGGAGGAATAAAGTGGATCCAATTTTGACCGGTCTTTTAAAGCCGAAGAGCGTGGCTGTCATCGGTGCGTCTACCAATCCTGACAAGATTGGTTACAAAGTCGTCTTGAACCTGAAGGAAGGTGGTTACGAGGGTGCTGTTTACCCCATTAACCCGGGCGCGGCGGATATCCTTGGGTACAAGTGCTACCCCAACATTACGGATGTCCCTTATGTCATCGACGCCGCGATCGTAACCGTGCCAGCCAAAGCTGTGCTGGATGTCACCCGCCAATGCGGTGAAAAAGGTGTCAAAGGCATGGTCATCATCACTTCCGGCTTTGCCGAGGTTGGTGAAGTGGAATTGGAACACGAAATTGTCCGGGTTGCCCAATCCTATGGAATGCGTATCATCGGCCCCAACGTGGTGGGCACGCTTTCCAATAGCGACAAGCTGAACGCCTCCTTTGCCCCATTCCTGCCCCTGGAAGGCAAGGCCTCCCTCGTCACCCAATCCGGCGCGCTGCTCATTGCCATAGACGCGGCCACCTACACCCGCCGTGTCGGTTTTGACAAAATGATTTCCATCGGTAACATGTCGGATGTCGACATCGCCGACATGATTACCTTCCTGAACGAAGATCCAGAAACCTCCTGCATTTCCCTCTATATCGAAGGCTTCAAAGACGGCCGAAAATTCATGGACGAAGCCCGCAAGACCCATAAGCCAATTGTCGCCCTCAAATCTGGCAAGTCCTCCCACGGCGCGGCCGCAGCTGCTTCCCACACCGGCTCCCTGGCCGGCAGCGCCAAAATTTACGACGCGGCCTTCAAACAGTCCGGCGTCACGCAGGCGGATGACCTCAACGACCTCTTTGACCGGACACTGGCGCTCTCCCTCCAGCCCCGTATGCAAGGTGACAACCTGCTCATCCTCACCAACGGTGGCGGCATTGGCGTTTTAGCCACCGATTCCGCTGAACGTTTTGGTCTCCCGCTCCACTTCGCCCCCGCGGACGTGCAGGAAGAACTCAAGAAACACATGCCCGAATTCGGCTCAGCCAAAAACCCGGTCGACATGACGGGTATGGCCGGCAATGAGTGGTACTACGAAACCACCCAGTTCTCTTACGCGCATCCCTGGGTGGATGGGCTCGTGGTCTTGTACTGCGAAACCGCGGTGACAGTGCCGGAAGAAATTGCCCAGGCCATCTATCGTGGCGTGCAGGATTCAGGCGTCACGGGTAAACCCATTGCCGTTTCCTTTGTTGGCGGCGAACGGTCAGATAAGGCCATGGCCTGGCTGATTGAACATGGCATCCCCACCTACAATGCTCCCGATAACGCCGTGAAAGCGCTGGCCACCCTCAGGGAGGATTACCGCATGGAGCAAATGCGCCAGACCGACGGTTACACACCTGAAGGCATCAATCCAGCCGCCGCCCGTGAAATCATTTCCCGCGCCCGCTCTCTCGGCCGCAGTGCTTTGACCGAAATTGAAGCCAAGCGTGTCTTCACATCCTACGGTCTGCCCGTCACCCCCACCGATTTGGCTGTCTCGGAAGATGAAGCCGTGGCCATGGCCGAGAAAATTGGCTTCCCTGTGGTCATGAAGATTGTCTCCCCCGACATTCTTCACAAGTCCGATGCCGGCGCGGTCAAGGTCAACATCAAAACCGTCGATGCTGTGCGTGAGAACTACCGCCTCATCCTCGAGAATTCCTTGAATTACAAATCCGACGCCTTCATTGACGGCGTGGCTGTCCAGGAAATGGCACCCTGGGCTACCGAAGTCATTGTCGGCTCCGTCAACGACGCCACCTTCGGCCCAACGGTCATGTTTGGCTTGGGCGGCATCTTCGTGGAAGTCCTCAAGGATGTCACCTTCCGCGTCGCCCCGATTAACACGGTGGAAGCCCTGACCATGCAGGACGAAATCAAGAGCGCTGCCATCCTGCGCGGTGTTCGCGGTGAAAAACCCCGCGACAAGCAAGCCCTCGCGGACGTTCTGGCCAAGTACGCCTACATGGTGCACGATTTGCGGGATGAAGTCGCTGAATCGGATGCCAACCCGGTCATCGTCTACGAAGAAGGCAAGGGCGTCAAGATTGTGGATGCCCGCATCATCCTGACCAAAAAGTAACATTTTGCAGTTTCAACAGAAAAGAGCCACTGTTGGTACAATCAACGTGGCTCTTCAATTTTATATAAGCGAAACACAGGCCCAGACAATGACAAATGTACGTAAAAGTTTTCTGATTGACATGGACGGCGTTTTGGTTCATGGCAGCAACCCCATACCGGGTGCGCCTGAATTTATTGGCCGTCTCAAATCTGACAAAAGAAAGTTCTTAATCCTCACCAACAACCCGCTCTACACCACTCGGGACCTTGCGCATCGCTTCCAGCAGAATGGCCTGGAAATCGCCCAGGAAAACATCTTCACCTCCGCGATTGCCACCGCCAAATTCCTGCACAAGCAGCGCCCCAACGGCACCGCCTACGTCATCGGTGAAGTTGGTCTTACCGAGGCCATCCATGCCGTGGGCTATGTCCAAACCGCGACCGAGCCGGACTACGTCGTTTTAGGCGAAACAAATTACTACAATTTTGACCAAATAACCACCGCGATTCGGCTCATCCGAGGCGGCGCGCGCTTCATCGCCACGAATCCGGATCCCATCGGACCTTCCGAAAACGGTGTTGTTCCCGCCTGTGGCGCCATGGCCGCGCTCATCAAGGAAGCCACCGGCAAGTCCCCATTCTTCGTGGGCAAGCCCAACCCGCTCATGATGCGCTCAGCGCTCAATTACCTGAATGTGCACTCCGAGGAATCGATCATGATTGGCGACCGCATGGATACCGACATCCTGGCAGGTATTTCCGCGGGTATGGGCACCGTCTTGGTGCTTTCCGGTGTCACAGACCTACATAATCTGGAAAAATTTTCTTACCGGCCGGAGCACATTTTCAATTCTGTCGCCGACATAAACCCCTCCGATTTGGATTAACCAGGAACCAAGGTGAAACAAACGCTTTCCCGACGCGACTTCTTAAAAACCGCCCTCTACGGTTTAGGCGCGTCCGTCCTAATTCCAACCAAGCGTGCCCAGGCTGGCGCGTTTGAAAAGGTGCGATACATGCTGGTGGGCAATAAAAACGGTGTGAGCGTGTACAAGGAGCCAACGGAAAACAGCGCGATTGTCTACCAGCGCATCTACAACGAAATCATCAACGTCTACGAGGAAGTCGTCGGCCCTGACGGCCCCGCCTGGAACCCAATTTGGTACCGTTGCTGGGGCGGTTACGTCTTTAGTGGCTATCTATACGAAGTGAAGTACGAACTCAACCCCTTGGGGCACCCAAAATACAAAACCGGCCAGCTGGCTGAAGTGACGGTCCCCTACACCCGCTCCATGTTCTATGACTTTGACCAGGGTTGGTTGCCTGTGTGGATGCTTTATTACAAATCCACCCATTGGGTTAAAGACGTCATCGAAGGCCCGGATGGCCGCCCTTGGTACCAGGTAGAGGATGAGTTGGGTCACACAAAAATCGCTGTCCCCTCCGAGCATTTGCGCCTGATACCGGATGAGGAATTCGAACCCATCTCCCCCGAAGTCCCTCCGGAGTCCAAGCGCCTTGAAGTGTCCTTGCCCTTGCAGCGCTTCCAGGCTTTTGAGGGGGATACCATCGTCCGGGAAGGCAAGGTCTCCACTGGCTTCCCCACCGGCGAAGGCAAATATGCCATCAAGACCAAGATGCCCTCCAAGCACATGGGCGACGCCATCATGACCAGCAACATCTACCAGCGCATTTGGATGGGCGTCCCATGGACGAGTTTTTTTGAAATGACCCTGGGTATGGCCGTGCATGGCACCTTCTGGCACACGAACTTCGGTACACCGATGAGCGCTGGATGCATCAATATGAACATGGAAGACTCAAAGTGGGTTTACCGCTGGACCAACCCAATCGCCGCCCCGGATGAATGGGCCAAACACGGTTGGGGCACCACCATCCACGTTTTCAAATAATCATACGAATTCCATGAAAGCCTGGTTGCCAACCAGCACTCCTCGTTTGGTCAGGCGCAAATGCGGCCCATCCGCAAAATCCACCCACTCGACGAGCTGACGACGTATCAGCCGCGCGATTTCGTGCTGGAATACGCCTGCCATCGCCTGCCCGTGTTTCTGCTCAAAAGCCCTGGCCGAAACGCCCTCGCGCGTCAATCTCAGCCCCAGCATCATGCTCTCCTGCATGCGGGTCATCTCATCCAAAACTGTCATCTTCTCGGTCGCCGCTGTGGCAGGATACGGGTAATTGCAGATTCCCGTGTTCATGCGCTCAATGTAATTCACGATGGTGGGCACGTTTTCAACGCGCGCCAGCCCGCTGCAGCCATGCGCCGCGGCACCGAAACCCAGGTAAGGATCATTTTGCCAGTAGAGTTTGTTATGCCTGGCCTCAAAAGCCGGGGTTTGGGCAAAATTAGAAATCTCGTAATGCGTCCAGCCCGCCTCCTGCGCTCTTCTTACGGCCAGCTCAAACATGTCAGCCGTGGCGTCGTCATCCGGCAGGCTCACCAACCCCTTCGCCACCCGCGCGGCCAGCGGAGTGCCTTCCTCAAGAATCAGGGAATAGAGCGAGAGATGATTTACACCCAAAGTGAACGCCTGCTCCAGGTTTTGAGCCCATCCTTCGCTGGTTTGCCCCGGCAGACCAAAGATGAGGTCGATGGAAATGGACGTGAAACCAGCCTCCTGAGCCTCAACGATGGTCGTCAGAGCCTCTTCCGCGGAATGAATCCGTCCAATCTGGCGCAAATCTTGATCCCGAAAGGATTGAACGCCCAGGGATATGCGGTTTATGCCGCTCGCGCGCAATTCCGTAAGCAAACCGGGCCGGTTCGTCCCAGGGTTGGCCTCCAGCGTGATTTCCGCGTCCGCGCGTAGGTCAAAACACTCCCGGGCTGTCTCAACCAGTTGCCCGACCTGCTCCGGGCTCAGCAGTGAGGGCGTTCCTCCGCCAATATACAGTGACACTGCCGGCGTGGACCGTGCTTCAGTTCTGGCGCTCATAAAGCGCATCTCTTTCCTGACGGCCTCCACGTAAGCCGGGAGTAAAGCTTCCTGCCCCGCATAAGTGATAAAATCACAATAATCGCATCTGCGTTTACAAAAAGGAATGTGTACGTAAATACCAGGCATCCCCTTCATTTTACCAAGCCTGGATAAACACTTGAATAAATATATCGGCTTGCGGGATTACCCTCTGCTGGGTATACTAACCAACCAATCATGAAAAAGATAACACCAGAAAAAACTGAAAAAACTTCAAAAATTTGCCCGGTCTGCGGTACGCGGCTTTCAGAATCCGCCACCCGCTGCCTGGTCTGTGGTACGCAACTCACTACCACCGCCACACCCAAAAGCCCGTCGGCAGGCCTGCAACCCAAACGTTTGCCTGAAGTCCGCCTAAAGCTTCCCGTCGCGATTGGCGTTGGCATCCTCTTCCTGGCCCTGCTGGCCGGCCTCGTGATTCTCATCATCACCAACGGCGCGCAGACCACCCCGGGAATAACCCAGCAGGATACCCCCACCCCCACGCTGACCCCCACGGCCACGCTCACGCTCACAGCGCCGCCCACCAACACGCCCGTCCCCACCTGGACCCCGCTTCCCCCTTTGGACTACACGGTCAAGGCCAATGAATACTGTTCTGATATTGCCGCTGTCTTTGGTGTCTCGGTGATCAGCATCATTCAACAGAATAACCTGAACACGGACTGCACCATCAGTGAAGGCATGGTTCTCAAGGTGCCTCAACCCACTCTGACCCCATCACCCGTTCCCACCGCCACCGTTGAAGCGATGGTGATTGACGAGGACATTTGCACCAACACCATCCCTGTCACGGTGGAAGCTGGCTGGACGCTTTCCAGCATCGCCATGAACTACAACGTGACCATGGCATCCATCCGGGAATTTAACAACATGCCCAATGACATCGTGCAACAGGGACAGGTCATCATTGTCCCCTTGTGTGAACGCAAACCAACCGCCGGTCCATCCCCAACACCGACCCCCTTGCCTCCCTACCCGGCACCCAACTTGTTGCTCCCCCGCTCAGGTGATTCCTTCAGCGCGACCGATAACGCCGTGACCCTGCAGTGGGCTTCCGTGGCCGACCTGCGCGAGAACGAGCTTTATCGCGTCACCATCCAGGATCTCACTTCCCTGGAAGAGAAAATTCTGGTGGAATATGTGCGGGACACCAAGTTTATCCTGCCCTCAACTTTCCGCCCTGCTGACGCCTCGCCGCACATCATCCAATGGACAGTGGCCGTGGCGCGCCAAATCAACCCCGGAGAACAAAACCCGATCTACGAGGAAGCAGGCAAAGTGAGTACGTCCAGGGTGTTCAGTTGGATTGGCACTGGCGTTCAAACCACGCCAAACCCTTAGAGAGAAACCTAATCCAGCGTCTCCAGATAGCTGACGGCGGAAATTGCCGCGGCCGCGCCCATGCCGGCTGAGGTGACAACCTGCCTGAAATGCGCGTCGGTGATGTCTCCCGCAGCAAAAACACCAGGGATGCTCGTTTGCAGCCGGTCATCAACCGCGACCGTCCCCTGGGCTGTCATTTTAAGCTGACCAGCGATAATGCCGATGTTGGGGTCATGCCCGATGAAAATGAAAATACCGTCGGTAGGGATGATTTCCTGCGCGCCAGTCTTCACACTTTCCACGAGCAGTTCATGCACCGAGCCATTACCGCGGATTTCTTTCACCACGGTGTCCCAGATGAACTTCACCTTGGGATGATTACGCGCCCGGTTTTCCAGGATTGCGCCAGCCCGCAGTGCATCCCTGCGGTGAATAACCGTCACGCTGCGGGCGAATCGTGTCAGGAACAAGGCTTCCTCAATCGCGCTGTCCCCGCCGCCGACGACATGGATGTTTTTATCCTTGAAAAACCATCCGTCGCACGTCGCACAATAGGATATTCCCCTGCCAACGTATTCATTTTCACCTGGCACATTCAACTTGCGCGCTTCCGCCCCCATCGCCAGGATGATTGCGTCAGCGGTGTATTCAACATCAGAGAGCACCACCTTGAAAGGTTTGGCGCTCAGGTCCAGGGACTGGACAACGTCAAAAACAATTTCCGAGCCAAATTTCCGGGCTTGTTCTTCAAACAGGCTTCCCAGGTCGGGTCCATTGATTCCGTTGGGAAAACCCGGATAATTTTCGATCGTGGTAGTCAGTGAAACCTGCCCATACAGCGACATGCCGGAGATGACGAGCGGCTGTAAATCCGCGCGCGCAGCGTAAATCGCAGCGCTCAGGCCAGCCGGCCCGGCGCCGATAATGATAACTTTTCGATGCTTACTTTGTTCCATGCTTCTATTCCACTTGTCCCAGGGCGATATCCTCATCCGCCAGTTGAAGCGCGGCGTCAATCACCGCCAACCCCTCCTCAAGTTGCGCGTCAGTAATGATTAATGGCGGGATGATGAGCAACATGTGCCCGGTATTCTTAATGTAAATTCCATTTTCCGCCAAATAGGCGGTCACTTTTTTCATGGTCGCGTTCAAAGGCTTGCCAAAGGCTGTTAACGGTGCCCGGCTTTCCCGGTCTTTCACCAGTTCAATCGCTCCAAAAAGGCCAATCGAGCGCACCTCTCCGACGCATGGGTGGGCTGCTTTCAGTGCGGTCAATTTTTGCTTCAGCCATTCACCACGTAACGCGGCGTTCTCAACCAGGTGGTCTTCCTGGATGACGTTGATATTCGCCAATGCGGCTGCCAGCGACACAGGGTGCCCATTATAGGTCAAACCACCCACAAATTGCCTGTCCTTGTAGTAGGCTGCGATTTCACTCCGCATCGCCACGGCGCCCAAAGGCGCGTACCCGGAGGTGATGCCCTTGGCCATCGTGATGATGTCTGGCACAATCCCCCAGTGCTCGAACGCGAACATCTCCCCGGTGCGGCCAAAGCCACACATCACCTCATCGGTAATCACCAGGATTTTGTATTTGTCGCAGAGTGCCCGCACCCCTTGCAGGTACCCATCGGGAGGGATAATGATGCCGTTCGTACCGGTGACCGTCTCAAGCAGAATCCCCGCGATGGTTTGGGGACCCTCACACTGGATGATTTCTTCCAGGTGGTCCAGGTAGGCTTGCGTGAATTGCACGGCGGTCACGCCTTCCATATTCCGATAAAAGGCGGAGCGGTACCGGTAAGGGTCGATGAAGTGCACCACACCGGGCATGACGGAAGGCTCCCAGTGCAGCCTTCTCGCGTCACCAGTGAGCGCCATGGCCCCCATGGTGGCGCCATGGTACGAGCGGTAGCGGGTCAATATCTTGTTTTTGCCAGTGAAATCGCGCGCCAGTTTCACCGCGTTTTCGTTGGCGTCCGCGCCGCCCAAGGTGTACAAAAAATGGTCAATGCCATCCGGCATGATTTCGGCGAGCTTTTGCCCGAGTAATGCCCGCGCGCGCGTGGACATGTGTGGGCCGGCAAAGGTGAGTTCCCGAATTTGCGCGATCATGGCATCCTGCACCCGCGTGTTCCCGTGGCCGATGTTGACGCACATCGTCATGGAATTGAAATCGAGGAAGCGTTTGCCCATTTCGTCCCAAAAATAAACGCCTTCCGCCCGGTTTACATGGATGACATCAGGTGAGCCCTGACTGGACCAAGTCCAGAAATTGTGTTTAAGCGACAGCCCCAGCCATTCCTCTTGATTCATTGACTGCTCTCCTTGCGCGTAAGCTGATTGGATTAAATGCTAACACGATTTAAAACCAAATAGCATATAATCAGGAAAAGTTTTTTACAAAGGATAACTCACCTCAATGGAATCGACTCAAAAAGCATTAATTTATTTCCAGGAAAACCTGGCAACATTCATGGACAAGTATCTGGACCTGCTCCGCATCCCCTCAGTTTCCACGGACCCGGAAAGAAAAGAGGACGTGCAAGGCGCTTGTGAATTTCTAGCTAATTACTTAAAGAACATGGGGATGGAGAAGGTTGAGATTTTCCCAACCGAAATGCACCCCATTATCGTTGCCGAAAAGCTATCAGGCAAACCAGGCGCCAAGACCCTCCTGATTTACGGCCACTATGATGTCCAGCCGCCTGATCCTCTGAACGAATGGATTACACCCCCGTTTGAGCCCACCTTCCGCGGTGATTATCTCTATGCCCGTGGCGCTTCCGACATGAAAGGGCAGGTCATGGCCTCCATGATTGCCCTGGACTCCGTTTTACGCACGTCAGAACTGCCCCTGAATATAAAATTCATCCTGGAAGGCGAGGAGGAAATCGGTTCCCCATCACTGGAAGATTTCATTGAAAAACACAAGGACCTGCTCAAGTGCGACATGATTCTCAACCCTGACTCAGGCATGGTCGCGCCTGATTCCCCCACGCTCGTATACGGTCTGCGCGGTCTGGTCTACTTTGAATTGCGCATTGACGGGCCCAAGGCGGATTTGCACTCCGGCTTGTTCGGCGGAAATGTGGCCAACCCAGCCATCGTCATATCTGAGATCATTGCCAAATTGCACAACCCGGATGGCTCGATTGCGGTGCCTGGCTTTTACGACAACGTTTTACCATTGACGGAAGAAGAAAAAACCAAGATAGCCTCCTCCCACATCAGTGATGACACCTATATCAAACTTACCGGTTCCCCCAAGCTTTATGGAGAAGTTGGTTTCACAGCCCTCGAACGCCAGGGCGCGCGACCAACGCTGGATGTGAATGGCCTCTATTCAGGCTTCATTGGGGAAGGCGCCAAAACGATTATCCCGGCCTATGCCAAAGCGAAAATTTCCTGTCGCTTGGTACCAAACCAGGAACCTGGTGAAATCTACAACCTGCTCATCAAATACATCGCCGGCCTTGTGCCGGATACAGTGCGGGCCACCCTCTTCAAACATTCCGGGGGTCCGGCGTACCTTGCTGATGACGCCGAAGGAATGCAAAACCTGGTCGATGCGTTAACCGGAACCTGGAACAGGCCCGTCACGCTCAAACGCGAAGGCGGCAGCATTCCCGTGGCAACCACGATGCTAAACTTCCTCGGCGTGAAGTCCCTCCTGACTGGTTTTGGTCTGCCGGACGACGCCATTCATTCCCCGAATGAAAGGCAGCATATCCCAACCTGGAAAAAAGGTATTCAGGCGCTCATCCGCTTCTACATGAGTTTTGCCAGTGAATAGCGCCAAACCCGAACAGCAACTGCGCATGCCCTCCTACGGCGGTCAGGCCGTGATGGAAGGCGTCCTGATGCGTGGAAAAAAGGTCGTCGCCATGGCGGTCAGAGCCCCGGATGGCGAAATCGTCACCTTCAGAGAGGACCTGCCTGAGTTCTACCGCTCCAAGTGGATGAAGATGCCCATCATCCGCGGAATGCTTGGCTTGTGGGACGCGCTCAGCCTTGGGCTCACCTGGCTGACCAAATCAGCCAACGTCCAGGCCGGCACCGACGAAAAACTGGAGGGCAAAGACCTTTTCTTTACGGTCATTTTCTCCCTTGTGGTTGCCATCGGAGTGTTCTTTTTACTGCCGGCATTCCTGGCTGGCTGGCTCGATGGCCTGCTCTACCTCGGCCCCTGGTGGAGCAACCTGTTGGAAGGCGTCATTCGCCTCGCGATCCTGGTCGGCTACCTCGCGGTAATTGGCCGCATCCCGGATATCGCCCGCACCTTCGCATACCACGGCGCGGAACACAAAACCATCAACGCCTTTGAAGCCGGCGCCCCCCTCACCACCGAAGAAGTTGCCAGGCAATCGCTGGTTCACCCGCGGTGTGGCACGTCCTTCATCCTGACTCTGGTCCTCATCTCCATACTCTTCTTCTCCCTGCTCGGTCCTTTGCCCCTGTACTTGCGTCTGGTTTCGCGGATTCTATTGTTGCCGCTTGTCGCCGGCATCGCCTATGAATACATCCGCTGGGCTGCCGGAGCCATGGACAAGTCCGCGTTCGTGCGCGCCTTGATCAGACCCAACCTCGCGTTGCAGAGCCTGACCACCCGTGAGCCGTCCAATGATGTGCTGGAGGTTGCCATCACCGCTTTCAAGCTGATGTACGCCGCGGAGACGGGAGAAATCGAAGCCCCACCAGGACAGGATGCATGAAACCCTGGCATAACATCGTGGTGGGATTCCTGGCTAGCCTCATCCTGCTCGGTTTGGGCCTGCTGTTCTTCCTGCCAGATTACGGTGAAACCATTGCGCTGGTGACCCTCACCCCCAACCTTACCCCTGCCCCAAGCCCAACCGTTCAGATGGTCTCGGTGCATGTCCTGGGGGCGGTGAGTGCCCCGGGTGTCTACAGCTTTCCGCAAGGTGCCCGTGTCATTGATGCACTCAACGCGGCCGGTGCAATCCAAAGCCAGGCGGACCTCAGCAGGTTGAACCTTTCGGCCGTTTTGGAAGATGGTCAGCGCCTGTATGTCCCTTTTCTGCCAACACCAACCGCTCCAGGGGATCCTGGCCGGTCTGTTGAAATCCCTGCCGACGGGTTGATTAACATTAACACAGCCACCGCTGAGGAGCTGGAACAGCTGCCCCAGATTGGCAGCGCCAAGGCCGAGGCTATTGTTGCTTATCGCGCTGAGCACGGACCATTCCTCAGCCTGGATGAACTGAACGAGGTGACCGGCATCGGGGAAGCGATTATTGAGGTAATCAAGGACCTGGTGACGCTCGGCCCCTAAGGGTACAAGTTCTCCATGCTTAACCAGGCGTAGGCAAGTATAATCAGACTATGGATATCGATAATCTTCTCCACGAAAACCTGCACGCGGCCATGCGCGACCATGATGACCTTCAAAAAAGGGTGGTCCGGCTTTTG
>Ga0116171_10000880_pt1 | contig 31218 bp, 16 predicted proteins | sample AD_JPNHW2_MetaG_FD_89798 | JGI IMG/M metagenome (GOLD analysis project Ga0116171, IMG submission 89798) | Active sludge microbial communities of municipal wastewater-treating anaerobic digesters from Japan - AD_JPNHW2_MetaG | ecosystem: Engineered > Bioreactor > Anaerobic > Digestate | place... | reverse complement strand
TTGTCATTCTTGATTAAGTGTTTAATGTTCTGCATTTTGAAAATTAAAAACATTCAACGCAAAATGAAGAATTTATAATCAGTTATATCATGCACCCGCACTTTTTTGCAGCCGTCCCACACGCACAATGATCCCCTGCCGGTGCTCCTCGTCGGTTGAGGAAGGATCTTTCATTTCGAGAAACATCTTGCAGGGCAGTTCGGCGCATCCGCCGCAATCGGCATATTTCCTTTCGTTTACCGCACAACGGTAAAGCGGGCAGGTTTTATCGGGCATCATTTCGAGCGCCCAGAAGGTTTTACCTTCAACGGCACGGCAGCCGTTGCATTCTTTCCCGTACGAAGGGCATTCGTTGCATATCAATCCGCATGTTGAAAGGTCCATGGATTCCCGGTTTTTGTTTTATGATAGTAACAAATTTATTCAATTTTTCATCTGTCTGAATATTTGTCCGATATAATACAACCATCCTGATCCTTTCCTGCCCTTTATAGTTATAAGATCATTCGGGTCACAATGAAAATATTACGAATTATAATTCTGATTGCAACAATCATTGCATCGGGCCTGGCATCACCGGCACAACAGGTTAGCAAGGATGCCGTTTACCTCGGTAACGGGAGTATCCTGCGCGGCAGGATCATAGAGAACGTGGTTGGCGATTATGTGAAGATTGAAATGGTGGGTTCTAATATCCTGGTAATTCCTGAAAAGGAAATAGACCATATCATTTTCCGGGAAAAAGCGCCGGTTATGCAAAAGGATGCAAAATCCGACGGCGTGGAAGTGTTCCCGGCCATTTCTTTTTACGGAGGCAGCGATTTCAACAGCGGATTCACGGTAATTACATCGTTCCGTTTTCCCTGCCGGTTATCGGCAGGAGCGGGAATAGGGGCGGAGTGGTTTAAAACAGCAGGGCTGCCGGTGTTCGTCGAAGGAAAATATCATTTCCTGAACGGGAGCCTTTCTCCCTTCATATACGCCCAGGGCGGATATACCCTGGCCCTGGCCAAAGGACAGGATGACCAATACACCGATTATCACGGGGGGCCTTTATTGGGTGCCGGTATTGGGTTACGGAAGGATTTTACCGGCCGAAACGCGTTTGTGTTCAGCCTCGGATACCGTTTCCAGCAGACGCGAACCGTTTACGATCATTACTACTGGTATTCTTCCGAATATCAGACCGAAAGGATCGACAGATACAACAGGCTTGCTTTTACTGTCGGGTTCCTTTTTAACTAAACCCTGAATGCCGGTTGCCGCAGTCAGTTTGAAGAAGTGGAATAATAAATCTGAAGATATCATGAAAACACAACAAATTGCTTTTCTGATGCTGATCCTTTCCGGGCTATTCGCCGGCTGCAGGGATACCTTTATCGAACGCCGGACTTTTACGGCGAACGTCCCCGAATATTTGTCGTACGACGAGATGCGCCAGCCTGTAAAATCGTCGGGAGCTACCGCGGTTGAAGTGCAGGGTAAAATATGCATCAGGGACAACTACCTTTTTGTTAATGAAAAATACAAGGGCGTTCATATTTTCGACAATACGAATCCGGCAAATCCGCAAAATATTGCCACTTTGCAAATTCCTGGCAACGTGGATATTGCCGTTACCGGCGATTATCTTTTTGCCGACAGCTATGTCGACCTGGTTGTGATGGATATCAGCGACCTGGGAAATCCGAAAGAAGTGGCCCGGCTTAAAGATATTTTTCCGTATACGATTCCGGAAATAGAAGATATAAATGTGAACTATCCCATTGCTTCCATCGACCAGAACAAGGGGGTGATTACCGGGTGGAAAGTACGAACTGTCACCGAAGAAGTGGAAGGCAACATCAACCCCGTTTATTGGTACGATAAGGGATTAAATATTTATACCATGGAGGGAGGCAATTCTTCGGGCGGAGGGGGTGGTTATGCCACGCAAACCATCGGTGTGGGCGGCTCGCTGGCGCGATTCATTATTTACGGCAACCAGTTTTACGGGCTGAACCAAACGGATATGCAGGTTGTTGATATAACCGCGCCCACAAAACCTGAGATCGGAAAAAAAATCGATCTTCAGCGATCAGCCGAAACCGTATTTATTGACGGAACACACCTTTTTATCGGTACACAAACCGGCATGCTGATTTACGACATCTCGTCGCCGGCTTTACCAGTATTCATTTCGGAGTACAACCATTTTCAAAGCTGCGACCCTGTGGTGGTGCAGGATGGCTATGCCTATGTGACCGAACGCGCCGGGAATCGCTGCGGCAACTGGCAGAACCTTATGGAAGTGATAGATATCCGGGAAATTTTGAGTCCGCAACTGGTAAAGGGCTACTCCATGACTGAACCCTGGGGGCTGGGGATCGATAACCGGAAACTGTTTGTATGCGACGGTGCAGCCGGTTTGAAGATTTATGACGCGAGTGATCCCCTGCGCATTGATGAGAACCTGTTAAAGACATTTACCGATGTAACGGCCCATGATGTTATCCCCGTGGGCAACCTATTGATCCTGCTGGCAACGGATGGTATTTACCAGTACGATTATTCCGAACTGAATAACATCACCCTGATCAGCAGGATTCCCATCGGTGGTTAGTTGGTTATCCGGGATGACACCGGCTTCGAAAGGAGCCGGTTTTTTTTATGACGATATGGATGCAGCAACAATTCGGCCGGATAGGTTATATAACCATCTCACTTTTTTTTGCCCTGCGCATGAGCATCAGCATGAAAATAAGGGATATAATAAAGAAACTGGTAATGGCCAGCACCGAGAACCGCATACTGCCGGTCAGGGCTTCAATAATTCCAAAGCTGAAAGTCCCGGCAACGGTGGCCAGTTTTTCCATTACATCGTAAAAGCTGAAGAATGAAGTATGGTCGGTGGTTTCGGGGAGCATTTTCGAATAGGTGGAACGGGCCAGCGATTGCGAACCGCCCATCACGATGCCGATAAAGAAGGCAGCGATCATAAAGCCTGCAGTATCCTTGATGGTATAAGCATAAACGCAGATTAAAATCCAGGTTACAACTGAGATCACCAGAGCTTTCAGGTTTCCAATTTTTCCGGAGATACGCGAAAACAGCCATGCCCCGAACATTCCCACAAGCTGGATAATGAGTATAGTCAGGATGAGAATATCCCCTGGAACGCCTACTTCCTTTTCGCCGAAAGTTGCCGCCATAAACATGGTAGTCAGCAGTCCCATCATCATGAAAAAGAAGCCGATAAGATATACACTGAGTTGAAATGATTTTCTCACCTGTTTGAAAACGACCCGCAACTCCCGGTATCCGTTTGTCAGCACTTTGGCCCGGTTCATCCTTTTCCGAAAAGTATACTTGGGCAGACGGTTGAATGAGATCTGCGAAAAGCCAATCCACCAAAGGAAAACAGTGATAAAGGAAATGCGAGCCGGCAGGTCGCTGTCGGCAGAAATGCCAAACCAGCCTGGCTTCATGATCATCAACAGGTTGAAAAGCAGCAAAACGACACCGCCCAGATAGCCCATGGAATACCCCCTGGCGCTTATGCGGTCCTGGTCCTTTGGCTCTGCAATTACAGGCAGGAACGAGTTGTAGAAAACGATGCTTCCGCCGTAGCCAACCGTGCCTAAGGCAAATGCAATAATTCCCAGTTCAATGGTATTTTTATTGAAAAAGAACAAGGCTCCGCATGCAACGGCTCCGATCATCGTAAAAGCTCTCATAAATCCTTTACGTCGTCCGGTATAGTCGGCCATTGATGAAAGCAACGGCGATCCCATGGCAACAATGAGGTATGCAGCCGCTATGGCCCAGGAATAAAGGACAGTATTGATGACCGGCGCTCCGAAAAACGAAACCACGAAATCGCCGTCGGTACGGGTAACGCTGTTATAATAAACCGGGAAAATAGCCGATGCTATGGTAAGCTGGTAAACCGAATTGGCCCAGTCGTACATTACCCAGCCATTTACCAGCTTTTTATCGCCTTTTTTTATGGCCTGAACATCTTTTCTTTTTAACAAGGTTCGGGAAATTAGAGGTTAAGCGATGCTAATGTAAAACATTTTTCTCCTGATTGTTCCTTTTAAACGGTTATCATACTAAAATGATAATACTCCATCAACTTCAGGCTGTCGTTAATTGAAAGATAAACAGCAACCTGCATTATCATGAACCGGCTAAGATGCAGGATTATAACCGAAGAACCTGCGAAAAAAGGAAGGAGATGATTCCGGCTACCTGTTTACCAACACTTTGGTGTAGCCGACAGTGTGCCCGTCATCAAACCGCACCAGGTAGATCCCCGAAGGCAACTTTTGTGCGTTCCACGTCAGGCTGTGTTTCCCTTTGCTGAAATTGTTATCAGCAATCGTGGCGGCCACCTGTCCTGTGCCCGATATAACATCAATTTTGACGCGCCCGGCTTTTTCGATTGAAAAACCGACCGTAGCTGTTGTTTGTACGGGATTCGGGAAAACTTCCGGTTCAGAGGATGTTCCGTCGCCGGGATTTATTCCTGTAAGCAAATCCAGGTCAAGGCAGAGGAAAACATTGTGAACGGAAGCATCGGTGGAAACCTGCAAGGTATCGCAGCGAATATCGGTTTTGCCGGCCTGGAGGTCAATTTTAACGTTCAGGATCAATGAATCGCCGCTGTTGAGGATAAAAGGCGGTTCGATGTTCCATGGATCGATATACCAGCCGAAAGGGTCTGTTCCCTGTGTGTTAATCCGGTTTATTGTGACCGGTTGGGAAGAATAGTTACGAACCAGGGCCTTCTTTCCGTGATACATATCTTCCCATGTTTCAAACTGCAACGTATCGGGGGCTACAGTAACATCCGGGGGAGAAAATACCTGAATGATGAACACATGCGGGTCGGGAGCGCCGATAAAAGGATGGTTTTGCCTGCGGCCTGAAGCATCGGCAGCCGTGATGAAATAGGAAACGGTATCGCCTTCCATTTGACCGGGAATTGATGCCGTCCAATGATCGCCAGCGGAATTAACCATTGAAAGGGTATCCCAAGCCCCGGAATTTACTTTATAGATTACCCAGGCAGAATCGGAATAAACGGGTTGTTTGCTGAATGGAACAATATCGGCGTTTATCTCAAAATCAGCCTGCGCAGTAACTTGTCCCAGCAAAGGCATGTGTTTGATATAGAGCATTCCGCGGTCAGCCATTTCATGGGTGCGGCAATGCAAAGCATCCGTCGATTCCCAGGGCGCTGAAGGGTTGGCAAGGTATCCGAGTATTTCGTAGCCGGGCATAGCGGTTTGATAAGCCAGCAGTGCGGCGTTGTCGTTGCTATTCCCCATGATCGGCACGAATACTTTTTTATTCAGAATGAAGGAGTTTGTGTATGGCTCGTCATTCGGAGTATTGACCCTGAATACCCGGTATGGCGTTCCATAGGATGAAATACTGGATGCAAAAAAAGCAGCAGTATTTTCGATAAGGGTGTATTGTGGATGCGTTGGGGGGACTTTCCGGATGAGAATCTTATCGGGCGCCAAAAATTTGCCCCAGCAATCAATATGGTCAATATAGGTCCCGTTTGGGTCGGGAACGACCATGTAATTTTCGATGCCCAGATAATCATGCATTTTCTGAGCGATCTGTTCATGACTTTGTCCCGGATTCTCCTCCCATACAAGGGTTGTTGAGGCCGATTGCCCCATGCCGTCGGTCATATAATTGCCCCCGGTTTGAATCACATTCATTCCGAACCATTCTATGCCCAGCGAAGTTGCAAGTTTTTTGGGAATATCATCGTCATTGGGCCGGGGACGGTTATATGGGAAATCAACAATTCCCACCTGTTTGTCGCCGTAAGTCACATACCAGGGGCCGTAATCGCGCGTCCAGTATGTATCTGTCGGGGCAATCAGAAACTTGCAATGCGCCAGGTTGACGCCGTTCGACTGGTATTGTGAAGTCACAGATGCCTGATTTGATGCATTTCCGACGATGGTTGTTACCGTATCATCTTCTGCCATTTCCTTGATGAGATTAATCGGAATCCCGAACGGGTATCTTACCAATACGCCTTCAGCCGGGCCAAATTCTTCAACATTGCGGACGATGCCGGCCGGGGGATCGGTTTCCACGAAACCCCTTCCTATCAGATCCCGGTGCGAGGCCTCCTCGGGGGTCATCCAGTGTTTCAGGCCATGGTTCGGATCAGCCTGTTGTGCCATGACAGAAATGGCGGAGAGAAGAATGCAGATTGCAGCGTAGAAACGTATCCTCATAGTAATGGCAGTTGAGATAGGCGCCAAAAGTAGCTATTTTTCATAGACCTGAAAGATATAAGGCGATTAGATCTCCGTATTTTGAAATATTAACTGAGGAAGTTGGTGGAAACCAACAAAGCCGGATTTTTTCCGGCTATCAAGGAAGTAATTGAGCAGATTGGATTAAGGGTTGATGAGTATCGGCCTGGTTACGGCGCCTGCTTCGCTTTCGGCAACAACCATATACAGTCCTGAGGCGAGCTGAGGCAGATTGAAAGTTGAACTCCCGTTTATAGTCAGGTCCGAATTCTGTTGCCAGCGTATCGTGCCCCGGGCATCTACCACATACAGGTGGTTCAGCGCCATGAGCCCGTTCTCGGGCTGAAGGGTAAAGTAATCGGTACAGGGATTCGGATAAACAGAAAACGAAGGCTTATCACCGGGTTTGACGAAATGAACCGTGGTTGTCTGTTCGCTCGAACATCCGTATTCATTGGTTACTTTAAGTGTCAGACTGATTTTTCCGTCGGCGGCATCCGATTCATATACAGTGATATAGGGTAGAGTAGTCCCGGTTTGAATCCATTCATAAGCAATGCCGCTTTCGCAGGAGCCGTCAAGGACAATTGATCCGCCGGCGCTGGCCAGGGTATCCTCCGGAAGCATGATTTCAGGTGTGGGATTAATATTTCCGACCACCATTCCCGTATAGCTTGAACAGCCGTTATAGCCGTCGGCTTGCATGGTTAGCAGGAACGATCCTGTGGAAAGGTCCAGCGGACCGGGGCTGTATTGGGGAATAAGGAGGTTGCAATCGTCAAAGGTTCCGTCGCCTGTTGTTTGCCATGTAATACTGCTGTAATTTGATGCGGAGGCTTCGGGAACAAACGGAGATCCGGCGCAGACAGTCCCCAGGGGCGTAGTGCCGGCTTCAAATGAGCCGTGTACCGGCAGATGAATATCATCAAGCCAAACGGCATCTTCGCCGGAACCATTGCCGGCATCTTTGGAATATCTCCATTCCAGTTCATGAAATCCTGCTGTAACGTGGAATATTTCATGCTTCCATTCGCTTTCGCCGCTCCATTCGCCTGTCAATTGGCCGTCAATATAAAAGCAAAGTTTGTCTTTGTTCTCTTCGGTGGATGTTTTCCTCCAGAAACTCACAAAATCACATGAATTGACGTTGCAGGAGTACTTGAGTGACGAATATCCGTTATCGGTTATTATCCCCGAACGGCCGCAGAAATCTCCGTCGAAAGCGTCCCGGTTATCAATAGTCCAGCTTCCACCTTCATTCACCCATGCCGAGGTGCTTTTAAACTGGCCTGTTTCAAAATCTTCATCGGGCTGGAAGACTGTTTTAAACTCATTTACAACGCCGTACGACGACCCGTTGGCATTGTAGGATTCAACTCTCCAGTAGTAGGTGGTATTGTAATCCAGGTGAAGGTTCGGATTAAAAGAAGAGTCTTTCCTGTCAAAGCCATTGATGATATTTGACGGGGGATTGTTTGTACCCAGGAAAAGCCGGAAACCATCAGGTTGGGCGCCGTCGCCGGCATTCCATTCAAATACGGGGTCAACGGGAATTAACCGGCTGTGGTTCACCGGCGTAACAGCAGTTGCATCAGATGGTTTATTCCGTACAAGAATGTCGGAAGTATAGGGAGTCCGGTTGAAAGAAGTAATCGTCAGCAGAATAGAACTGCCCGATGCCGGCGATTGAAGAATGATTTGCGCTTTGCCCTGTGAGATGGTTCCGCTCCCCAACAGTTCACCATCCTGCGAAAGGGTGGCAAGTCCGCCGGATACATTGGCCGAAACATTAAAAACCACTCCGCCTTCGGCAATATAAGACTTATGACTGGCTAGTATCGGTTCAGGGGCGTTGGTACGAACCGCCAGCGAAGGATCTCCGAAGAGAATCCAGGTGTCGGAGATCGCATAGCCATATTTACCATATGCACTGTTCATGCTGATCATTCCGCTTGCCGACAGTCCGCCGAAAGTCCTTGGGCTTCCTTGTTCTGAACAATGCGCCAGGTAATCAACCATTTTATCCTGGGCTTCCATAGGGGGCATGGTTGTTTGCACGCCCGATGCCATCAATGCGGCAACCGCACCGGCCGGTTTACCGTTGTTATCGGTAGCGCGGAGCCAACTTTCGGCAAGGCAGGTATGACCTTTGAAATTTCCCGTTTCACAGGCAACTGACCAGATGAAAGGATAACTTCCATTATTTCCGAGCATATCCACAACGGATGATGAAACCTGGGCCGTAATCCAGGTATTTATGCCGCCATGGCCCGTGTATAAGATCAGGCCTGTTCCCTGATTTATTTGGTCAATTGCCATTTGTGAGGTGGGGTAACCATCGGCGTCCAGCCCTCCCTGTGAACCGTCGTATAATTCTGCAAAATCAGTGTATGTGAAATCTTTAAGGGTACTCAGGAGATTCCGGGTATGCTGAAAATCACTTTCACCGTCGTCGCCCATTTTCATTTCCGATGCAATACCGGTAGCAGTGGAATAATAATTCCGGTTGTTTCCCAGACCTTTCTCATATTCAAGGGTACGGTCGATCTGTGTGTTGAGTTCATTGATATTCTCAGCCGAGAATCTTCCCACCAGCACTTCGGGATAATGATCGTCGCCGGCAAGGTAACCATAATAGTTGTCAGAGATGATGTCATCCTTGATATAGGGAGGAATCTGTTCAGCATCTCCCACCAGCAAGAGGTATGCAAGATTCCCGGCAGCATAATAATAGTCCCTGACAAAATCGCGAAGTTCTTCAGGGGTCTTGAACGATCCTGCATCAACAACATGAGTAGCAATGCCTGTGGCATTTTTCCAGTCGGTGAAAGGTTTTAATGATGCTGAAAAATTCCCGGGACAAATAATGAGCATCTGCCCGTTTTCGTCCGGTAAACCATCTGAACGAGTCTGGTTATTAAGGAATGCCGGCTGCACCGAAGCTGTTATTTCCCGGACATTAGAAATGTTAAGGTCGTCGCCCGAAAGTTCGTTTTCGCCCTGCGTTTCCGACAGGTAAATTTCAACAGAGAGTTTGGTATAAACCCTGAGTGTACGGGTCACCGGATTGTATTGAAAAGAGTTGATGCTGAATGATTGTCCGCGCTGGTTGCGGATTATAAATGTTTCTTGTCCGCCGGCAAGGTTCCCGGGGTAAAAATCGTCATGATCATAGGATTCGCCGAATGTATAAGGAGTAGCAGCGGCTTCAGCGGTCAACGGGAGATTTCCCCTGGATGGCGCTATACGCATGTTGTGATATTCAACGTATTCCGATTCAATAATCCGCGTTGAGAACCTGCCGTTTGCCGGAATATTGACGGTTGCATTTAAATAGGGGAGGCCAGGGTTCCCGGCTTCAAGCGAAGGATATGAACCTGGCAAGGAAACAACCAGATATTCGGCGCCGTTGATCGAAACAGGATTGGTATAAAAGCCGGAAATGGATGCGTCAATCATAACACATCCATTCACTGAAGATTTAGTCTGGAGGGAAGCAGGACGGGAAGCGCCGGATGTAACAGACACCCACGTCCGGGTGCCATAACTTTTTATCCCTATGGATAGAAAGAGCGCTACAAGCAGGTTGAGTACCAGAGGGTGCTTCATGAGTAAAGGAGTAAACAAGCTTAGTATTAATTAATAGCTCCTCCACTCATAAGTGATACCCTGAACGTCAAATAATTGAATTTTTTCCTGATTTTATTCAAACCAGGGCTTGGAAAATGTCAAAAAAAAAGCCGGTCATTTGGACCGGCTTTTTCAGTTGTGTACGTCAGATCGTTTATTTCACCACGAAGCGTTCGACAGCTTGTCCGTTAACAGTATTAACGATTATGCTGTAAACTCCCGGGGTAAGATGGGTTTCCATCTGCTGGGTGTACTTGCCGTTGGATTGCAGTCCGTGAGCTTCCAGGAGAGTAGCTCCGCTTGCATTGACAATACGGTAGCCGATCATGGAAGTACCGGGGGTTACAATAGTAAGGTTGAACTTCCCGTCGTTGGGATTCGGTGTAACGATAACGCCGAGGTTCTTTCCGGGTTCAACGATACCGGTCGAATTGAGTACTTCTATAGATTTAACCGGTGACCAGGCACCTTCACCGCAACCGTTGCCCGATTTAACGGATACTTCGGCATTGCCGCGATAACTGGGGCTCCAGGTGATGGTAGCGTTATTATCGGTGTTGGCAACGGTGCCGGCTTCAGCAGGCGATATCTGCCAGGTATAAACAGCAGTGTAAGGTACAGCGGTTACGGTCACGTCGGTAGAGGTCACATAGTAAAGGTCAGCACGGTCGGGGCCCTGGGGAACTTCAGGAGTTCCGGGAACGATATTGATACTGACAGCGGCAACGGCGGATTTGCTGCATAACGAAACGTTATCCGTTTCGGTTACCATGACATTCTGAGTGCCGGGGATATCGAAATAAACCTGGATTTCGTTCGTCGATTGGCCGGATGTGATGTTGTAAGCGCCGGCATCCCAGGTATAACTGATTCCTTCCACCTGGGGAGTGGTGAAAGTAACCGTTTCACCAGCGCAGGGAGCAACGTTTCCGCTGATTTCAGGCTGGGGAACAGCATTAACAACTACGTCGGCTACGGCTGTGGTGCTGCAGTTGAACGGTGTGGTTTCTGCCACCGAAACGGTTCCGGTTCCGGCTTCATTCCAGGTAACGGCAATCTCGTTCGGATTTGCTCCTGTTGTCATTTCACCGCCTGTTACTGTCCAGGTGTATGAATTATTGGTTACATAAGGAGTTGAATAGACCACATTTTGTGTTTCCTGGCATACGGTAGTTTCACCGGTTATTGCAGGAGCTGGTAACGGATTAACGACCAGGGTGATGGAAGATGTAACCGTTCCGCATCCCTGGTTGATAGCATTCAGCGTCAATGTTACGCTTCCGGCTGCAGCATCTTCTGCGCTGGGGGTGTAAATTGGGTTGAGCTGGTGAATGTTGTCAAACGTACCGGTGCCGCTGGTTGTCCATTCAAGAAGGTTGTAATTGGTAGCGCTGGCGCCTGAGTGAACGTAGGATGCACCCTGGCAGGTACTTCCATTGGCGCCTGCATTGGCGGTAGCCGGATCCTGCATCGAAAGGAGCATGTTGTCGACCACAGTACCCGAGATGCCGGTAGCAGCCATTGTAAGGGTTACCGATCCGGCAGCTATGTCTTCGGCGCTGGGCGTATAAACCGGATTCAGAATGGTTTGACTGCTAAAGGTACCTGTTCCTGATGTTTCCCAAGCCACAGTGTTGTAATTTATTGCTTCTCCCTGGCATTGGAAAGGAGCACCCTGACAGGAATAACCATCAGGCCCGGCCATACAGGCTGTTGTGGGAGCTGAAGGCAGAACAATGAAATCGACCCATGCACAGTCACTTCCGGCACTACCCGATGCATCCTTGTTATAGATCCATTTCAGGGTATGGGAACCGGCCGTGATGGGGAATTTGGCCTGTTGCCATCCTGTAATACCTGAAAACTGTCCTTTTTCAATGATATCAATGTAGAAGCGGAGTTTGTCTTTTGATGCTTCCGATGAGGTCTTGTAATAGAAACTGACGGTATCATCAGCCGGAACGTTGAAGTTCAGAATCAGTTGTGAAGTCTGGCTGTTGTTAATCGTACCGGATTTTGCAGAATAGGTTCCTTCAAAAGGAGCAACATTTGTGATGGTCCAAGGCTGGTTCCCGCCGGCAATCCAGCTAAATTTGGTGAAGTCGCCGGTTTCCCAGTCTTCAACAATGATACCTGCCTGGAGATCATAAACATGCTCGAGGGTATAACTTCCTGCCGTCAACGTATAGTCAATGGGAATATGCAGGCCGGCAGGGCAGTTTGGATGAGCTGTTACATTGAAAACAGCGGTAGGCGATGCAAGGGGAGCTATGTCTCCTACGTTATAGGTGGCAGAGTTGATCGTGATCCAACCGCTTGAACTTGCGAGAGATGCTATTGCATTTAAGGCAGTTGCACCGCCGTTGTTGTAGTTGTTGATAATAAGATCAACTGTTTCACCGGCGTCGAGCCTTCCATTGTTGTTTCCGGATTGGGAATCGTCAATATCAATGGTGCCGGCAACCGACAAAGCCGGAGCATAACAGGTAAGCGCTAAATTGCTGACCCATGTATCAGTGCCATTGGTTGCTGTAGCCTGAACGGTTGCGGTGTATCCGTTGGGAACATTATTTGCAACCTGAACCTGGAATCCACTGGGTACTGTAACGTTTTGATGTGCCGGTACAACCCCGTAATTCTCGGTATTATCAACTATGGTGATATTGGGATCGGTAAGGTTGAGGGTTACCAGGGTATTCTGCGAATCTGTGTTGCCGAGGTTTTCTTCGGTGACTGACAGGAAAGCGGTTTCGCCAAAATCAAGTTTCTGGTTGTTGTTTCCGGCCGGATCGTTAATGGCAACGGCTGTTGAGACAACATAGGGATTTTCAGGAGAGATTACGATTACACTTGAGGTATGCCTGAAATAATTCTGTTTTGTAACCACAATCTTTACAACAGTTCCGATAGCAGGGGTATTAACCGGGATAGCGACAGGACTGCCGGTACCAACTCCTGTTCCGATAATTTCTCCGTTGGCGGACAGGGCGATGAAAGCGCCTTCATTGGCGGTAACATCAAAGGTGCTTAAACCGGCCAGCATTACTTCATTATGGCTTACGGTCAGTTGCTGAGGCACTTCTGAATAAACGTCAAGGAAAGCATCGCCATGGCAATGGAACAGGTTATAGGTAACTTCCTTGTTGGAAGTATTGTAAGGCCAGGACGATTGTTGCAGGAATATTTTGCCTGCGCACATTCCGAATGCTGGAATCAGGTCCCTTTCTTCGAACAAAGCACCATAATCGGGAAGGAAATTGGTCCACATGTTATCGTACATCCCCCAAACAAAGACGTCGTTTACAAAAGAGTACGAAACTTCGGAAGCCGCCAGGATTCCCACTGCGCCGGCATTTTGGTTGTTGTAGGTATAGCGGTGGAATTTTTCTGCGAAAACTTCGCTGCTGTAATTGTATTTACCGGTCAAACAGTTTACCGACATGATATAGGAAAGCTTGCCAACATTGGTTAAGCCTGGAATATTGCTTGACGTATAACCGGGTTCGCCCCAACCTTGTTCATAACCATGATCCCGGTGCTGAAGCATGAAGGATCCGGCATTGAGGGCGTCGTTTACCTGGGAAGGGGTTCCTCCGCTAAAACCACCCAGTTCCTGGGGAGTGGCGGGAATATAACCGGTTCCGTTAGGCCCGAAGTAATTGACAACGGTAGCGGTATTGGTAGCTGTTGACCAGGGATCGGAATTCGGGTTGCCCTGATATACGGCATTGATACGAACAGGCTGTTTATTTAATGAGTTCTTCCAGAAACCGCCGACAACTTCGGAACAAATCTGGAACCAGCGTTCTGTCTGCCAACCGAGAGCCGTGATAGGCTTATTGTAAAAATCGGCGCTTGTGGGAGGATTTGTCTCATATTCGATGAATTTGGTCACCATTGTCTGCAGATGGGCAGCCGTTTGGGCTGTCATACGGGCATGGGCAATTTCGGGGAGGTCGTCATTATCAACGTCGGCATAGAGATTGTCCGAAACGCAATAGTTATCCCAAATAGGGGCAGGAATCTGAGTTTGTGCATTGGTGCCGTGGTCGGCCATCATCAGAAATGCTGCAGGAGGAATATCCCAGTTATTGTAAGCGTTGTTGATGTAATTTTCAATAGCCGTTGTAGTATTGCTGCCGATTTCCTGTAAGGTAACAATTTTAGTAAGGATACCCTGTTCGGTACGGAATTTCTTGATCGTATCGGCCCATTGACTGAACATGGGATCGTTGGGAACAATGATAAGATATTCACAGCCGGTTTCACGGTGTGAGGTCTGGTAGGCCATACGGGCGCTGTAATCAATGGGTTGGATTGATTCGCTGTTCAGGATGTTGTCTTTCAGAATCGGATCCCAGAAACGGCTGCGCAGACGGTCTTCACCAAAATGACCGTTGCCGCCGGTAAAATTCACATTAACTTCAATATCGCGAATTACAACCAGTTCTTTCGTTACGGGGTTATACTGGTAAGGAGTGATACTCACTAAAACCACATCAACACCGCGAATTTTCTTGGGTTGTGAAACTATCACCGGTTGTTGGGGATACAGGGCATTCTTTGAATAAATGCTGAGGTCTTTATTGTACTGGAGCGGTCCGCGTTCCGTATCAAGCGGTATACGCGGCGCCGGTGCCATGTCGATGTTGCTGACCGTTTCGGTGCGCTGCCTTTTAATTTCAATAGCAGCCTGCGATCCTTGCGGTATAGCTACATACCTGCTGATGACGGGCAGGTTGGGAGCGCCTTCTGCATTTGGCAGAAAATTCCCGGTAAGCCCGATCTCCTGCATCGTTTCTCCGTTGAACGAACGGGAAGAAATATCGAATTCCTTGATGGAAAATCCGATGGTTACTCCCTGCGCATCGTTTTTTTGCAATGAGATGCCTGGACTTCCCCAGCTTCCCTGATAGGTAACTTTTTCGGCCGAACTGCTGAGAGTGAATATCGTCAGGCAGAAAGTCACGAGTAAAGCCCAATACGTGTGTGTAGATTTTAAGGCCATTGTGAATTGGTTTTGACTGTTTGTAGGTAAAGAAATATTTTTTTAATCTGTGTGGAGACAAAAGGTAACAAAAGTAAATTTTTTTCTTAAAAATGTAATTTCTTGGCTGAATGCTTTTTATATCACCGATTAATTTAGAATCAATTCAAATAAAAAAAATCTTAATACGCGGTTATTTGTCAATTTAAGGGAAAGGGAATCAGGGTATTAAAATTTCTGACGGTGAGATAATAAAAACCGGCTGGCGAAACGTCAGCCGGTTTTATATGATCATGTTTTGTTTCCTTCAGGCTGTAATTACTTTATCGGATGATAAAAGCACGTGATACCTGATGGACACTGCCGTTCGAAATGATACACTCGTAAATACCTGATTTAAGTGAAGAGGTGTTCACCACGGTTTCCGCCGAGCCGGTCAGGGATTGTTTGTAACATATCCTGCCATCGGCCGCAATTATGGAAAGGGTGTTGTCTCCAGGTTTCAGATGGCTGAATTTTATGTGAAGTTCTCCGGAAGCCGGATTGGGATAAAGGCATAAATCAATTCCGGGTATTTCCTTTTCATCAACGCCGGCATTATTCCTGAAAGCCGGGAAGATTATGTAATCGACCCAGGCGCAATCGCTTCCTGCAATTTCATGGAAATCCTTGGTGTAGCTCCATTTAAAAGTATTCATACCGGCCTCGACCATGTAACTGTGATGCTCCCAGGGCAATTCTCCCGACCAGGCATCTTTTTCCTGCTGATTAACAGAGAAGGATAGCTTATCAAAAGTATCTTCACATGAAACCTTTGAGTAAAAAGAAATACTGTCGGAAGCAAGTACTTCCATGGTGATACTGAACTGGGATGTTTCGCCGTCGGCAATAACGCCAGAACGTGCGCTATAGTCTCCTTCAAATGTCGATTCACTGGTGATCATCCAGGGATGATCGCCCTGATCCCAGTTGTATTTCGTAAAATCGCCTGTTTCAAAGTCCTCCACATTCACACCTATTAGCTGGTAATACTGTTCTTCAACGGAAAGATTACCGCTTCCAGCGGTAAAATCAAGTTCAACCAGGGAATACATCGGGATGGTTGCACCGACCTCTGCCTGGAATGAAGCCGTAACGGTTCCTCCTTTCTGCAGATTGCCCAGGGTGATCGAAGGATTAGCGATTGTTACGCTGGAATTGTCGGATGCAAGCGAAGCTGTCATGTTTCTGCAATCGCTGTGTCCCTGGTTGCTGACAGGGATGTTGACGGTGGCTGTTTCTCCCGGATCAAGGCGTCCGTTTTGTGCCAGGCTCTCATTGCTGATGCTGAGATTGCCCGTTACGAGCAGAGGCGCATGAGCTGTAAGCGAGAAGGTTGAATACCATGAATTTCCCGAAGTAGCGGTAACGTTGAAAATGATGTTGTGCATATCGGGAATGCTGTCGCTTACCACGAATGTAAAACCATTGTCAATGGTAACCCAACTGTTGACAGGGACACTCGGGTACAGTTCGGTGGAATCGGTAAATGTAACGTAAGGGTCATCGGAGGTTACCGTGACAGTCACGTTGGTTGCGTCCTCTGCTCCGTTGTTCTGCACGGTTAACGACAGACTTACCGTTTCGCCATAATCGGGGATACCATCCTGATTGCCGGTTGCATCGTTTACGGTAACGGACTGGTAAACAATGTAGGCACCCGTTGAAGGGATAAATTCAAGGGTATAGGAAGCAGGCATGCTGTTGCCGCCAGATACATACAGTGTTGCCGGGCCGGGTTCGGTCACGGCCGGATTAAATATTATATCGGCAGTACCTGTTGAACTGGTTATACCTTTCCCTACAACCAGCCCGTTTTTGACGATGGCACAGGTTACATCAGGAGCCGGCTGGCCGTTGTTATGCACGCTTACCGAGGTAGTTGTGATGCCAACTGGAATTGCCTGGGAATAAGTTACAGTGGCATTAAAAGGATTATCGGTCCACATAGCCATTGCCGGATCTCCCAGCAGGTTGCAATCATAGAAGCACCAGCGAAGGGCGCCGGGTTCCCATTGTCCCGGGGCAGTTACCCAGGGGGCGGTGGCACATTTCGATTCCATGTGTGCACGGCCTATACGGGTATAATGATCGGTGAAAAGGGCGTCCATGAATTCGCGATGGAGATGGGCTGAAGGGCCTTCAGTCTGTCCTTCGTTGAACCATCCGTATCTTGAATTTCCCACAAAGGCCGCTGCAAAATTGTTGATGGTCACCATTTTCTCGGCAATGCAATCGTTGTAGTCAAAAGCGCCGCAAAGGCAGCCGTGCGTATATACAACCGTGAAATTATGAGTAGTGCCGTTAACCTGTGAGAAGTTAGCGTCGGTGATGTCGCTGTTATTGAACTTCATTACAAAGGTCTCGTTGGCATGGCCGCTGTGGTTGAGCATGGGACGTCCCTGGTTCAGATGGTTCATCAGGTCGCTGCCGCTCCAGGATTCTACTTCGTCGTACATCTTGTCGAAATCATAGTTTTCGGGGATGCCGCTAGTGGTATAACCGTTATCGGAATGGTCGCCAATGAGTAATTCTATATATTGACTGCCGTTGGTATTCGGATTGTCGTACAGGTGCTCGCCGGCCATTAATACCTGCCGCATTTCGCCCAATACGGGAGTAAACTGATACGAAACAGTTTTATTGAGCATGGCATTGAGTTCATTCAGCGTGCTGAATGGCATACGGCCAACCGAAATATCAGGTTCCAGATCATCTTCACCAGGCTCGCCCCACTGGCTGTCGCCGTCAGTATTCCAGTTACCGTCGAGGCCGGAGTAATAGATGTCGGCGGGTATGTTCTGATCTTCGTAAGCTGAACTTGACTGAACAAAACAATAAAGTCCCCGGTGAGGAACCAGTTCATCGTCTCCGCCCAGGATCACATGTTCTACGCCATGCTGTTGGTATTCACTCGTGATATAGTTCCTGATTTTTTCCTGAAGGTCGTTGCCGGATACCGAAGTGTTGATTTCTTCGGTCGTCATTATCTGGCAAGCCATTCCTTCCATCAGGTAATGATCGACGAGACTGCTAAAGGAATTGCTGAAGGCAGATGTAGTGATAACAAGAACCTGGTAATCATCGGCTGCTGCTGCATCATCAGAACTGTATAAGGTTGCCGCTTCAGGATTATCGACCAGTTTTTTTACCCTGGATTCAATTTCGTTGCCCGTACGGAAGTTTTTCATTGCTTCCCGGCTTTCGGGTGAAGAAGAAGAATAAACGGTGACGGTAACACTTTCAAAGTATGAAACCTGTCCTGTTGCCGGATTGTACCTTACCGGTGTAAAAGTCGACAGGGCTAAGGACCTACCGTTCAGGAACGATGTTACAAGGTGTCCCCCTGCATTTCCCGGATATTTAATGTCGGCAGCATAAAGGCTTTCGTTTTTCAGGAAAATACCGGACGGATCTTGCGAGATCGGCCTGACCTGTTGCTGCGGAAATAATACGAAGGTGCCGGGAATTGTGATTTCGTTGTTCCACTGGTATTCGATTCGTGTTGCCGATTCGCCGGGCGCAAGCAACATATCTACCTTACAATAGGGGAGCGTCGGTTCGCCGGCCAATCCGGTTTGCAAGGTATTGTCGAATTCTATCAGTTGGTAACTGCCTGTCTTAATGACGACAGGATTACCGAAAGTGTAGGTATGCCTGGTTTCTCCGGCAATAAGTGATACGTGGAAGACAAGCAGTAAAGCAACTAAGGGTATTAATTTTTTCATACGACAGTAAATTGATCGGAAAGTATTAATGAATACACATGACAAATGTCAGCATTTTTTAGTTACATCCTAATGATATTCTGAACAGGTAGTTTTTTATGAGTTTTTTCTGTCTGTTATCAACCGGATGATGATTGCCACAATACCAATTTGCATCTCAGCAGGTTCCGGATATATTAATTGCCCGGGATCATGATGGTTATCATCATCGACTAAAAACGCATCTGTCCGGCAGCATAAAGGAGAAAACCAACGGCCGGAATCGGGGCGCATTACGAGAATTTTCTGTCAGGAAATATATCTATGGCAAGAAAAGCATTCCAAGTGAATTTTCCTGTTTCCCGAACATGTTCTTATAAGCCAGGTATTCGGGCAGGTTCCATGACATTATTCCTTTTGATTCCCATTTTTTCTTGAAAAACACCTTGCGGTTCTCAATGATCGAAAAATATGTATCGGGTTTCATGTAAATAACCTTCTCGTTTGGGAAATTTTTTTTCTGGACGGTATCAATCCTTTTCAGTTCAGCCAACGGGTGGTCAAGGTAAGGCAGTGCTTCGTCTGATAAAGAGGCTACATAATCCAGGTGAAGGAACGACCGGTCTGCATGGCTGAAATTATAGCGGGCTATCAGCGTGTCCCAGTTTATAGCGGAGCTGATCACAAGAACAAGATATATGGCCAGCGCATTTACCCGGAAAAGGTAGAAAGAGCTTTTCCGGCGAAGTACTTTCATAAATACCGAGTATAGTCCAAACAGGGTAAGAACCAGAAAAATAATGACGCCGATGCGTCTATATGCCAGCGCATAATAATAGATATACCAGAAATTTCTAATCCCGACTGACAGGGCCAGGATGGTATTTTGCGCTAGCCAGAGGTAACTCAGTATTTTCAGTAGGGAATTTTTTGAATAAAAATTGATGTTTTTCCGGAAGTAATACAGGATCAGGAATATAGAGATCAGGATGGATAAAATAAGCAGATAGGTGCCTTCATGTACAAATTGCTTGAGGTATTGCCCGTTCCAGGTAAAATGAAACCATACCCAGTAAATATCCATCACATTCATTACCAGGATGAGGATGTTAAGCGCCGACAGAAGAAATACACCAGCCCGGTATTCGTTTTTCAATCCGTTGGGCTTAAAATGATGCTGCTTCCCTGATTTTCTTCTTTCGAGTGTGTCGGCAGCGGAGCTGTCTTTTTCAATGATCTTCCGGTTATTCCATCTTAACAGCAGTATGTTGCTGATCAGCAGCCCAATCAAAAAAGTGACGATGATCATGAAGTCGAAATCTTTGAAAATGAGATTAATCCAGTTGCCGATATGTTTTAGTATGTTTGTAACAACGCCGTCGAACCAGGGGTTGGAATTCCGGTAGATGATGATGAAAGCCAGAATGATAATGACAGGAAACAGGAATATCATTCCCCGTTTGAACAAGGAAGCAATCCGGCTCCCTTTAATACCATATTCCGATAAATGTTCGAGAAACTTTTTCTGGGCGCCGCCTATGTTCAGGAAAGATATTCCTGTAATGCTTATCAGCGACTTTGCTTCCGGATAGATCAGTATTCCGACAAAAACCAGTAATGCGAGATAATGTATTACATAGGAAAATACCGAATGCGTAATCACCGTAAATAAAGCGGTCAGAAGCAATAAAGATCCGAAAACCAACATATTCCTGTTACGGAAATCAACCTGTCTGGATACGGCTAACCAACAGAAATAGAGTATTTCGAAAATAAGAAGGTTCACACCGGTTGCCTGTTTATAAAACAGTAATGTGAAGAGGATGGCGCTGAAATTGACAGCAATAATTCCGGTTTTTGATTTCATGGTTTTTGATTTGTTAGATTAATAAATAAAACATATGTAAATATAAATAATAATAACGATGATTATTCCATCGGATAGTTTTTATATCCCGGCAATGCCCCGAATCTGAAAAAATAACGATAAAAAGGGCTATAATTGTAAACCGGAATAAAAAAAGAGGCTGCCCTTCTGGAGGCAGCCTCTTTATGTTTAGGCCTGTATTAAGGACCGGTTTACTTCGATATAACCAGTCGTATCATTTGTTGTTTGTTATCACCGAGAACTTTCAGGAAATAAACTCCGGCCGGAACCTCCGAAACATCCAGTTTTGCCGAAGAACCTCCCTTGATATAATCGGTGTACTGGCGTACGGTATTCCCGTAAAGGCTGATCAGTTCAAGACCCTGAATTCCGCCGGTTTCACCCGAAATAACATTGACGAAATCATTGGCCGGGTTGGGATAAACCCTGACTTTGCCCACTGTTGGGTTTTCGGGAACATTAACGTTGCTGCGGGTTGTGAAGGAGGAAGTAGTAGCCAGGGTGTGAACGCCGCTGACCTTGTTTTCCAATGTGTCGACTTTAAGGAAATAAGTTTTGTTGAAAACAAGGCTGGGGCTTGGCGTGATCGTGATGAGTGTTTTTTCGCTATTGACAGAAACCGTGTAGCTGGCGTTGGGGCCGTTTATGTTATTTTCTTTCAGCATTATAACCGAAGCGGCATTCGAATTGGTCAGTTCACTGCCGTCTTTCATCTGGACAGGATGGCTGAACTGAATCAACAAAGGATCGGTCAGGCTGATGTTGGTTGCGCCATTGGCCGGTGTGATGCTGATGAATGAACCGGTTTCGATGGAATAGTTCGATTCAAAAACCTCTTTGTTCGATTTCTGGACGAAAATAGCCACCCGCAGGTCAGTCATTTCCTCTACGTTGGTTGCCGTCATATCCTGGGTATAATTGAGCTCAACCGGCTGATTGGGAAGCAGGTTGACACTTGTGCCGTTGGCGTCGGGAACCATTTTCATCATCACATTGTGGAATTCGGTTTCGCCATTGGAGCCGACATTTCCGGTTGTCTTTCTTTCAACAACGGCAATGTGTGCTTTTACACCCTGATAGGTATCGTAAGGGGATATGATGGCATGGATGATCACGTTGTTTCCATCAACCACGTGGGTTGAATTAATGGCGACTAACGATTGTTTTGCGATTGAATTATTGAAGCCGTTTGTTACGCCGGTGGCGTCGGTATTTACCCGCGTTCCGTCGATAAACAAATCGGGAACATAGCTGACGCCATAATAGGTTCTGCGCACGCCGCCTTCAGCCGTGTAATAAATGTCACCTGAACCGGGCCAGTTCATCTGGTATTTAACGAGGGTCAGTTCATTACCGTGAGCTTCAATAAAGGGATTCAGGGCCGTTGCGTTAAAATTGGCGCAGGGGCTGCAGGTTGAGCTGGTAAATTCTTCGAACATGGGACGGCGCAGGGCGAAGTACTCATGGATCGTAATGTCTTTAGTGATCAGGTCGTTGTCGGGATTGCCGTCAGGGCCGGTGCTTCCGTTAACGCCCGAAACCCATACCTTAAACGTGTATGTGCCGGGAGCTTCGTTGATGGAGTCATTGCAGAAATAGCTGTATTGTTCTCCTGTGCCCAGGTTAAGCCCGTCGTAATGAGTAGTATGAATTGCACCGTCATTGATCTGCCAGTTAACATCCATCGAGGTTATAGCGGCAACTCCAAGATTTGCAACTTTTCCGGTAACTTCTTTGGCATGCATAAAGCTGTTGGGAATGTCGCAGCCGGCCATCATGGCATCAACGGGCATAGGGGAAAGAATCTGGATATCATCAAAATACCAGTTCAGCATGTTGGCGCTGCTGCCGTTTATATAAAGGGCAAGCTGAAATTTGTTGGATCCAATGTCAGCGTTTGAAACAGGAATGATCACGGTTGATCCCGAAATGGAAGCTGTCGGGGTAAGCGTCCATACATTATTCCATGCTCCATAGTTTGAGCGGGTGTCAACTCCAAGAATAAAGTTAGCGCCTTCGAACATGTGTTTAAACTGGATGATTACACTTGTTTGACCAGTAAGGTCAATGAGCGGGGAGATTAAACGCATATACCCTGTAAATGCCGGGCTGTTTTTGAGACGTCCTTCGGGGAGGGCGCCGCCGGCATTATTTGTTTGGGATATAACCCAGTTGGATGTATTCCCGAAAATAGTCCATCCGGTAGGAGGCATGGTTCCGCTGCTGAAATCCTGGGTAAATATTACCTGTGCAAACAGCGATGTGCCCAGGCATAACATAATAACAGAGAGTACCACTTTTTTCATAGGGTGACAGGAATTAGTTGTGTTGTTTTTTAGGGAATTTGTAAAACGGACGTAAAGATAGTATTTGATTTCTACCTGAAAGCAAACTTGTACTAAAAAAATTACATATTTGCCTAATTACATTTCAGCATTTTTAAGCACTTGTGATAAGCTGTCCCTTCGATAATGACCGTATAAAATCCCGGTGCAACCACATTTTTTTGTTCCGCAAGATTTATGGTGCAGGAGTTTTCTCCAGCGGGAAATTTCTGACCGGCCAGTTTTACACATACTTTTCCAACATTGTTGACAACCTTAATGCTTACTTTCTGCGGAGCTGGAAGCCAAAAGGTAATGGTTGCCCTATCCGAAGCCGGATTCGGCCAGAGAAGGGCATCATTACTTTCCGGATTATCGTTGATACCGACATCTGAAGTCAGGTAAAAATCATGGGTGGTGATAGTTGCCGGAAGCAGGGCCAGGGTATCACAGTGTAAACCGTAACCAATAGCATCGGCACATATAATGTTATTCCCCCTTATTAATGTAAGATCGTATAGTCCGTTTTCGTCAGTGATGCAACTGCTGTCGCCAGAGGAAACGATGCCATTCGGTATAGGTAAGCCGGTTACGCCGTCATACAGGGTTCCGTTCAGATGGGCGACGGTGTCGGGGATGGCGGGATGCAGGGATGCAATGGCATCAAATTCAAAACCCGCATCACTGACATTGGCTGTGCCGTTGCTGTTATCCTTAATTTTATAATACCGGGCTTGCGAGAGGTTGTATTTTCCCAGATCAAAAGAAGTAGTGCCTACACCTGAGCCAAGACTGATCCAGGGTCCGTCCATAGTATTACCGGCATAGAGCGTGAAACTTTCGGGTGAGGCGTCCCCTTCATACACAATAACATCATCTCCTTCAACATTTATAATGCTATCCTGCATATCAACAATCACATAACCGTTTTTGCCCAGCGAATAGCTTACCTGGTCGGGAGCCATGAGGCAGGCAGGGCTGTACAATTCATCGCCCGGATTATTACCGTTCAAATTGGGTATGTGTGATGCCAGTACCCTGTAAGCATAATGTCCTGCAATCGGCTGCAATTGTACATCAACCGTAGTACATTGCAAATCGTTAACTGTGACGTCGGTAATGGTTTTTGTTTCATAACCGTTGGCAGCAATTTTCAGGGTATAGGTTCCCGGTTTCAGATACCGGTGGTAATCACCCACAACGCCATCACTGTATGAGGGGTAATTGTTACCTTCAAAAACGGCGGCTGCTACCGGTTGCCCTGTAACAGCATCGGTAACCGTTCCCTGAATTCCGTATCCGCAATGCTGTATCAACGCAAGCATGGCAGGTTTGTTCATGTTGTAATAATACTGTATCTGGCTGCTGGGCGGTTGTTTATCATCAGAGATTTCTATTGACCAGCCAATACTGCCAAGGCTCCCGTAATCATAGTCTTTCGTGGCGCCCTGGATAAAATACATCACAATGGCGCCCTGGCCATAGGGAAGCTGACCGGCACCATATCCGGAATTGCTCACATAAACCTGGGCAAGCCGGTTCATCGTTTCCTTATCCGGCGCTGCCGGTACCCGGTTGCTCCAGGGATATGAAACCATTCTGGTTCCGCTGTGATAGTTTGTATATACGACAAATTGGTTATCTAATTTACATTTGCGTAAAGCCTTGGATTCAAGCTGCGAGAAAGGGCTTGGGCTGGATCCTTCTGCGCCCCACATATAGCCAAAATCACGGTTAACATCAACATAATTGCTGTTCTCACGGGTCATTTGGTTCCGGCCATAGGGATTCACGCAATAATAAAGCCAGATTTCCCGGGTGTTTATCAGGTTGGTAAGTAAGGTATCCGTTCCGTAACCTTTGCATAAATCGCGGGCAAAGTAGATCATATTTTGTGAGCCGCCTACTTCGTCGCCGTGGATACCGCCATCAAAGAGTATTTCCGGTTCATTTTCGTCGGCCTCCACACTGTCGCTTATCTTCAATGCAGCTAATTCCAGTCCTGTAGCTGTTTGTCCGAAAACAACCTTTTTGCAGATTGCCGGATATGCAGTCGCCAGGCTGTCGGCAATATCCTTGATCTGGGCGAAAGTGTAATATCCGGGCGGTACCAGGGCTTCGCCAAACGAAGCTGACCATGCATTAAGGTCCGGTTTCAGGATTTCGTATTCAAATCCGGCATTTTTAATCAGTGCAAGTTCATCGGGTACAACGTAGGCATATGCGTAATCCGCATAAATATCGGCATCAAGGTGCATCTCGCCCAACTGCGCAGCTTCCTGCGGATTTTTAAAATTGATTTTCAGTTCCATTGCGCCGGGGCGCCATGGTGTTTTTTGTGCAAAAGCAGTTATGACAAGAACAATCAGTAAGGTTAACAGTGAGTACTTTTTCATTGCATGCAGATGAGGATGAGTGAATTTTGAAGGTTGTAAAACTACTAATTTTTAGAAATGTGTTCGGGCCTGATTTTCACTTATTACAAAAAATGCGCCGGGTAAATAAACGCCGGCGCACAAAGGTTATCTGATTTGTATGAAATTAATGATCGAGTTTGTAAAGGGCAAAAGCATATGCGCCGATGGAAACCGCCCGCGAAGTGCCCAGTCGCGAGACGCCGACGCCAATCCGCTGTAACGGATCATAACTGACGGTAAGGCTAGTGCCCGGAACAGGGATGGTTTTAGCCTGGCCTTTGAGGAATTTGGCTTTCTGCGAAATATCCTCGAGGTTGAAGGCGGTTAATTCGGTCCGGCACAACGGTTCGCCGGCAATGTTGCACAAGGGATTGTTCATTTCGGCCACAAGGTCGGGCAGGATGAGGTCGGCAGCTCCTGAAAGGCCTCCGCCCACCACAATAAGTGCATCAAGCAGGGTTATGGCATTGGCCAGTGCATCGCCGGCATTCACCGCCAACTGGCGGAAAGCTTCGATGGCGGCTTCCCTGTTACCAGGTTGCTGGCCTTTGGCAATGGAACAGATGTCTTTGGGTTCGGGCGCTTCATCAAACGGGATGCCGGCCTCTTCGGCGTATACGCGTCTCACGGCACGAATGGCAATACCCTCTTCGGCATAAGCATGGGGGTGAAGTTTGCTGCGCATGGCCCAGATTTCAGCCCCTGCCGAATTATCACCCAGGAAAAGTTTCCCGTCGATGACCATACCGCCTCCAAAACCTGTCCCGAGGGTTATTCCGAAAAGGTTTTTAAACCGCTTCGGGCTGCCTGCTTCTTCGAGTTCGCGGTTTACCTGCGGCAACAGGCCGGCAATGGCTTCTCCATATACAAACAGGTCGCCGTCGTTGTTGATGAAGGTGGGAATACCGAATTTATGTTGCAACATAGGCCCCAGGGCAACGCCGCCGCGGAAAGTCGGCAGGTTTTTGAGGTCGCCGATTATGCCGTTGGGATAATCGGCCGGCCCCGGGAAGGCAAAGCTGATGGCAGCGGGATTGATCTTAAGCTGCTTCCTCACTTCGCTGAAGCCGGTTACGATAGTTCCCAGAACCTGGTCGAGGGTGTCGCCATGAGCCGGAAGCCGAATGGGCTCAATGATTTCTTCGCCTGCCTGGGCTGCCGAAAAAACAAAATTGGTGCCGCCGGCATCCAGGGTCATTACAATGCGGTTGTCATGGTATATATTCATATCTTGGGGTATTTCCTGTGAAACGTCCAAAATTACAATTTTAGGGGAACCGACAAAAAAAAGGCCCGACAGGTTTCCGAAACATGCCAGGCCTTTTGTTGAATCGCCGTAATGTTATACTGCCGGTGTTCCGGTGATGCGGTTTTTACTGCGTTCGATGGATTGCAGGGCAAGGTACTTGTCGCCAAACTTCTTCAGATTGTCCAGTTCCACATCATATTGGTCGTAATGGATTTCTTCCTCTCCGACCAGGAGTTCGAACAGTTTTTTGGAAATGGCGTCGGCATTGCTGGCGCATTCGTTGGCCCATTTGTTATAATCGTTCTGGCTGTCCTGTTCCATCTGGACGGCCAACTTAAGCATTTCGGCCGGTTCATTTATTTTTTTCACATCGCCTGATGCTTTCATCTCCACTTCGCCTTTCAGGAAAAGGATACGTTCGGCCAGTTTTTCAACATGCATCATTTCCTCGATGGCGGTTTGGCGAAAAAGATTTGATAAAAGATCGTAGCCCATGTCGTCGAGATGGAAATGAAAGTACATGTACTGATGTACGGCCAGCAGTTCATCGGCAACAGCCTTGTTTAACAATTCAATGCTTTTTTCTTTCATCATTATTGGTTTTAGTGGTTTATTATTTGAATTTTTGGCTTTTTTTGCAGTGTGATTATTTCAGGCATTGGTGAACCTGCCGATAATCTGCAGTTTAATATCCTGGATTTCGAAACCCGGAATGTTTTTGTGACTGAAATAATCGTTGAGCAAAGTATTGAGCCCGGCGTCGTCATAGTCTTCAATACGGCCGGAACCGGTACAATACAGGTGATGGTGAGGGCTGAGGACTCCATCGTACTTCATGATGTCGCTTTCGGTTTTCACCTTTTTGATGATTCCCCTCTGAACGAAGGTTTCAAGCGTTTTATAGATGGTGCCGGTCGCTATATTCGGGTGGTTCTTCCGGATATATTCCGTTATTTCATCGGCCGAAGGATGGTTCAGATGGTTTACTGCATCGAGTATGGCCAGCCGTTGCGGCGTTACTTTCAGGTTTTTCCCGGCTAAGATCTTCCCGTTTTGTTTCATTTATTCAATCCTAAATAGGAACAATTCTTAAGAAGGAACAAAGTTAAACTTTTTTCCAGGGGAAAGCAAGAGGTACAGGAAAATTTAACATGTTGAAACCGGCAGTCGCAGCTACCCGAAAAGGAACAACAGAATGAACGCCAGCCATTTTAAAACTGAATCAGCTCCTGCTTTTCACCCGGCAGGTTCCGTCCCTTCAAATTTTATTTTCCGATCAATGCGCCTCCAGCCAGTTTGCCCCCGTATTGATTTCCACTTCAATCGGCACATTCATGGGGATGGCTGTTTGCATGCATTCGCGAACGAGGGTTTGTACTATTTCCGTTTCATCAAGGCAAACATCAAACACAAGTTCGTCATGAACCTGCAGGATCATGCGGCTGCGGAGGTTACGGCTACAGAATTCATCGTACACACGGATCATGGCGATTTTAATCATATCGGCAGCCGAACCCTGGATGGGTGCGTTGATGGCATTTCGTTCGGCGAAGCCGCGCATGATGGCGTTAGCCGAATTGATGTCCCGGATATACCTTCGTCGTCCCATGATGGTTTCCACGTATTCATTTTCCCGGGCAAAGCGGATGGTATTATCCATGTATGTCTTTATTCCCGGGAACTTGATAAAATACTGGTCGATGATTTCTGCGGCTTCCTTGCGCGAGATGCCGATGTTTTCGCTCAGCCCGAAGGCTGAAATACCGTAAATAATCCCGAAGTTGACGCTTTTGGCGTTACGGCGCTGGTCGCGGGTGACCTCTTCGGGCCTGATCCCGTAAATATTGGCTGCCGTGGCGGTATGAATGTCCATGCCGTTTTTAAAGGCGGTCATCATGCCTTCGTCGTTGCTGATGGAGGCAATAATGCGAAGTTCGATCTGGGAATAGTCGGCCGACAGCAGCGTGTATTCTTCGTTTCGGGGGACGAATGCCTTACGTATCTCACGCCCCCGCTCGGTGCGGACCGGTATATTCTGAAGGTTCGGGTTGTTTGAACTTAACCGTCCCGTTGCTGCCACCGCCTGATTGTAACTGGTATGTACCCTGCCTGTCTTCGGATTGACCAGCGAGGGGAAAACATCCACATAGGTTGATTTGAGCTTAGTCAGGGATCGGTAATCGAGGACGGTTTGAACGATCGGGTGCTTGTGGGCCAGTTTTACCAGTACATCTTCGGCCGTGGAATATTGTTTGGTAGCAGTTTTCCTGACGTTTTCGGTGATTTTCAACCTTTCGTAAAGAATTTCGCCCAGTTGTTTCGGCGACTGGATGTTAAAGGAAGTGCCGGCCATTTCCCAGATTTGCTGCTGCAAGCTTTCAATCTCCTTTCCCAGCTCAACCGAATATTCATCCAGGGCCCTGGTGTCGATTTTTACCCCTTCGAGTTCCATGGCTGCCAGCACTGGTATCAGGGGCATTTCAATTTCATCGAAGAGTTTTCTTGTTTCGGTTTGCGTCAGCCGGGGCTCAAAAATTTCACGTAATTGCAGCGTTACATCGGCATCCTCGGCAGCATATTCCTTGATCTGATCCAGCGGGACCGAACGCATGGTAATCTGGCCTTTTCCTTTTTTACCGATCAGCGTTTCGATGCTCACCGGCCGGTAATGCAGGTAATTTTGCGACAGCAGGTCCATGTTATGGCGCATATCGGGTTCAAGGAGGTAATGCGCGATCATGGTGTCGAAAAGCCTGCCTTTTACCCCGATGCCATAGCCGGAAAGCATCTCGATATCGAACTTCATGTTTTGCCCGGTCTTTTCGATCTTCTCATTTTCAAAAACAGGGCGGAACCTTTCAAGCAGTACCGTTGCTTCAGACCGTTTTTCCGGAACCGGCACATACCAGGCTTTGTAAGATTCCAGGGCGAAGGAAAGTCCCACCAGTTCGGCTGTGGCGGTTTCCAGTCCGGTCGTCTCAGTATCGAAGCAGAAGGAAAGGGATGTGGATAACTGCTTTATCAGATCGTCGATTTTCGCGGTTGTATCGGCAAGGATATACTCGTGGGGCGTATTACCAATGGTTCGGAGGCTGCTGTCGGCCAGCCCGCGGTCTTCGTCGGACAGTTCCGAAAAGAGATCGGGAACGGATGATGCGCTTTTTGCCTGCGGACGTTCTTTACGCGGATCTTCGGGCAAGGATCCTTCCTGTAACGAGAGGTCGGTAAAAACCCGTTTGGCAAAATTTCTGAACTCGAGTTCTTCAAAAAGTTCCCTGAGTGCAGCGGGATTTGGCGGATCGAGGTGGAGGTTATCCTCGTTGAATTCGATAGGCACATCCAGGATAATGGTTGCCAGTTGTTTCGACTGTATTCCCAGGTCACGCCCGTTTATAATTTTCTGGCGCATACTTTCCGGTTCAACCGAGTCGAGATTTTCCAGGATATTTTCGAGTGAGCCGTATTTTTCGAGTAGTTTCTGCGCACCTTTCTCACCGATTCCCGGAATGCCGGGGATGTTATCGGAGGCATCACCCCAGATGCCCAGCATGTCGATAACCTGGAGAGGGTCTTTGATGCCGAACTTTTCGCAGACTTCGGACTTGCCCATGATCACAGGCTTTTCACCAAATTTCCCCGGTTTGTAAATCAGCACCTTATCGCTAACCAGTTGACCGAAATCCTTGTCGGGGGTCATCATGTAAACGGTATATCCGGCCCGTTCGGCCTCTTTGGACAAGGTTCCTATCACATCATCCGCTTCATATCCTTCAACCGAAAGGGTTGGAATGTTAAACGCTTCGATCAGCCTTTTTATATAAGGAATTGATGCAGCCAGGTCCTCAGGCATGCGCTGACGGTTGGCTTTGTATTCGATAAAACCTTCGTGGCGGGCGGTAGGCGCCATTGTGTCGAATGCCACGCCAATATGCGTAGGTTTCTCCTCCTTCAGCAATTTATACAGAACGTTGGCAAAACCCTGGATAGCGGAAGTATTCAGTCCTTTGGAATTGATGAGCGGACGTTCTTTATAAGCATAAAACGCCTGATAAACAAGCGCCATGCCATCGAGGAGGAATAATTTTTTCAAGTGAATTGTATTTGATTTATCAGGAACTAAAGGTAACAATTTTAACGGATAAAACGATGGGCGCTTGTTCTACCGTAGGAATGGAACCTGTTGCGCAGACGCAAGACGCCAGTATTGAAAAAAATATCTTGTTAACGCTCGGTGAATTCCGTATCTTTATGTGATACTAAAAATCGGGTTTATGTTCAGGAAACTGACCTTCTTCATATTGCTGGCGCCTTTCGTTGTGTCGGGACAAATATTACCTTACGGCCCGTGGTCGGTATGCGTAACCAACAACGCTACCATGTTGCCGCCGGCGTCGCTGACGGCTGTGTTACTGCAGCCGGTTCATCCCGGGGTATCGGTGGCCTATGAGTTCGGCTGGCGCAAACATGAGTATTATAAGTGGTTTCAGGACGCAGGGATTAGCTATTCTTACCACCGTTTCGTTTCGCAAGCAGTGGTTATATCGACGCGGGCAGGGTACCGGCGTTCCCTCGGGGCCCTTTCGTTTGAAGCTTCGCTGCTGGCCGGTTATATGCACATGTTCCTGCTGACGGAGCGGGCTGTTCAGCGTTCGGACGGTACCTGGGAGCCGAAAAAGGGATTCGGGAAACCGCAATTTGTGACCGG
>Ga0116171_10000879_pt1 | contig 31233 bp, 41 predicted proteins | sample AD_JPNHW2_MetaG_FD_89798 | JGI IMG/M metagenome (GOLD analysis project Ga0116171, IMG submission 89798) | Active sludge microbial communities of municipal wastewater-treating anaerobic digesters from Japan - AD_JPNHW2_MetaG | ecosystem: Engineered > Bioreactor > Anaerobic > Digestate | place... | reverse complement strand
TCATTAAAATGTTTTAATTTTTCCATTATTTCTAAAATAATTGTATCATTATTATCTTTTTCCGCTTTAATTAATTCATTTTGACATTTTTTAATCGATTCTTTATAGTAATTTCTTTTTATTTCTAGAATACTTTTAGCTAATTCTTCTTTACCAGCTAACTCGGAAAAATCTTCTTCTGACCAATAGAATTCAGAATGTAGACCAATTGTTTTTAATAATTCTACAAATTCTGGTTTATTCTCTTTGATAAAATAATCCATTAAGGCTTGATACTTAATTTCTTTGTTTTTATTATAGTAAATAAGCCAATAATTGTAAAACTCACGATATTTTCCTAATAGAAAATCAAAATTTAGATTATTAAATACATATTCAAAATAATCATCAAGTTTTAATAATAAAGATAAAAGGTTTTCAACTAACTTATCTTCTCGGGTCATATCATTAATTAAAGAAACTTCGTTTATATTTTTTTTATTTATAACTTTATCATTCTTTTCTATATTTTTACTTATTTTATTTAATTCTTCTCTTAAAAATATTTCATCAACCCGAGCTTTTTGACTTAATTCTTTTAACCAAAAATCTTGTTCAACTTTATTATACAATTTATTTATAACATTAAGTATTTTAGTTACTACTTTATTTTTTTCACTAATATTATTTAAATCAATTCCCTCAAATTCAGTAATTAAATAATAATCCATAATATTTGGTGCTGTTTTTATCATCTGGGAAAAATCAGCTGGATTGTTTTTTATAATCTCATCAGGATCTTTACCATTTTTTAAGATAGCTATTCTAATATTAAAACCTTGTTTCAAAGCTTCACTAATTCCACGATCAGTAGCATTAGCCCCAGCCTTATCATGATCAAAGGCTAAAACAATGTTTTTAGTATAGCGTTTTATCAAGTTTAATTGAGATATAGTTAAAGCTGTACCAGAAACAGCACTAATATTCTTAAAACCCGCCTCAAAAGCTGTAATTGCGTCCATTTGGCCTTCAACTAAGATTAGCTCATCTTTCTCCTTAACGGCTGTTTTGGCCTTATCTAGGCCAAATAATAGCCTACTTTTATCATATATTTCAGTTTGAGGACTATTTATATATTTCCCTAGTCCTCGGTCATCTTTAGTCTCAGGATTAATCCGAGCTGTAAAAGCCACTGTTCGACCATTAACATCGTTTATGGGAAACATAATACGATCACGAAAACGATTAAAATACTTACCCTTATCACTTTTAAATGACATACCAGCTAATAGAATTTCATTATCATTAAATTTTTTAGTCTTTAAAAACTTTATTAAATCTTCATAATTATCTAAACTATAACCAATTTGCCAACGCTCAATAGCTTCAGCTTTTAAACCACGCTTAGATAAATACTCTCTTATCTTTTTAGTATTTTCAGAATTATTTTTATCTGAAGTTAATATGAAATTAAAATACTTACGACTTAATTCCATAATCTGAAGTAATTTATCTTTTTGAGAATTATTAGAAAAATCTTTATTTTCTAAAATTACTCCAGCTCGTGGAGCTAATAATTTTAAAGCTTCGACAAAATCAAGTCCTTCCATTTCCATTACAAAAGTAATTAAATCTCCTCCTTTACCACAACCAAAACAATGCCAGATCTGTTTATCAGGTGAAACCATAAGAGATGGAGTTTTTTCATTATGAAAAGGACAAATTGCTCTAAAATTTGACCCCACCGCTTTTAAATTGATATAGCCAGAAATAGTATCAACTATATCTAATTTAGATTTAATTTCTTCAGAATGATTCATATATAATTATCTATTAAAAAACCAAAACTTCTTTTTTATACCATTCTTTTTTAAACGAATACTATCTTTGTCTAAATTACCCGATAAGGACACTTTTTTTTCTTCTTTAATAGTTTCAATTAAATCCTGTGAATCCTTTAATCTATTATCCTCTAAATTAACATTATTTTCAATACTTAAACCTAATAATTGTTTTAAATAGTTTACTTCATTACTTACAATATCTCCATCATATTCAGCACTATGCATATGAGTACCTTCATAACTAGCTTTTTTTTGATCTAAATGTAAATTAAAAATTAAATTATCACTAGATTCTTCTACGTATAGATGAATCCGGGGATAATAACCATCACCTAAACGACGAACAAAACTTTCTACTCCACGACGACGATCAATAATAAAAGCATAACCAGCTCGACGTAAAAAAACTTTGTAATTACCAACTTGATTATAATTAATAATAAACTTCATAAATTAAATATCATCTTTTAATCTATTTTTCTTAAAAATTACATAATTATAGACACAGAAACTTTCAATACCAATAATAAAAGAAACTAAAATCTGAGATAATAAATAATAAATATGAAAATAAGCAACCGACACATGCATTAATTTTCCATTTATTAATAAATTAACAAAAGCAATAAATAAATACTTACCTAATTGTCGTTTTATTGTTTTGCTTTCTCCATCTTTAAAAGTCCAAAACTTATGTAAATAGAAATTAGCTAAAAAAGAGATAATAAAAGCTAAACTAGTAGCTAAAAGTAAGTGCCAATGAAATAATTTATAGAAAATAAATAAAAAGAATAATTCACTTATAATAGTCCCCGCCCCAACTGATATAAATCTGAGAATTGTTTTTAATTTAAAAATAAGTTTTTTACGACACATAAATTAATTAATTTATTAATTAAGACTGATAATTTTATTAACCAATTTAACAGTGTCATTAAAACGATTATTAAGTGATGAAGCGTTCAAAACAACACTAATATATTTTTGATTATTAAAAATAAATTGAGTCCCTAAACAATAACCAGCTAAATCATTAAAACCAGTTTTACCGCCAATCACTTCAACTTTATCATTATAATTTAATAATTCATTAGTTGATTTAACATTTTTTTCTCTTCCTTGAATTGTAGTCACTTTATAGGTATAATTTTTAGTCAATTCCGCTATAGTTTTATTACTTAAAGCTTTTTTTAATAAATAGGCTACTTCTTTGGCGGTAGACACATTATCAGAATTCAAACCAGTAGCATCATAAAAAACAGTATTTTTTAAACCTAATTCTTTCGCTTTATTATTCATTAAAACAACAAAATCATCTTCACTTAAACCAGCTGATGAAATTAAAGCAATAACAGCGGTATTATCAGATGGAATTAAAGCTAGGGCTAATAAATCATAATTTTTAACCTCATCTCCTTTAAATAAATTATCCCGTCCCCCATTACGATGATCACTAGTTTTAATTACATAGGTATCATCTAAATTAATATGTAAATCTTCTAATAATACTAATACTGACATTAATTTACTAATACTAGCAATTGGCCAAATTTGATCAGAATTTTTTTCTAATACAAAGGATTCACTTTGAAGATCCATTACAACCGCACTAGAAGCTGAAATATTTAAATCTTCAACTTTTATTATTTCTTTAAAATATTTGCTATCTTCTAGTTTAATAATATCACCATAACTAAAATTTAAATCGGTTAGATAAGACATTAAACTTCCAGAAAAAAAACAAAAACTTAAAATATGGATTAAAATACTTGTCCACATAATTATTCGTTGTCTTTAATAAATAAATCAGGCGTATCAATTGGTAATTCTATTTTACCAAGTAAACGATCAATATCTTCACTATTATGAAATTTATCATAATCAGGCAAATCTTTAACACTAGTTAAACCTAAAAATTTAATAAATTCTAAACTAACAACATATTCATTATCATCATCATTTTTATCAGTTTTTTGTTCAATTAATCCACGAATTAATAAATTACGTAAAATTAAACTACAATTTATACCTCTAATTTTTTCTAAATCTGTTTTTTTAATAGGACCACGATAAGCAATAATAGTTAAAGTTTCTAAACTAGCTGGAGTAAGTTCGCCACTAATTTCAGTTTGAAAAAAATCTTGAACTAATTTAGCATTGTCAGGAGCACTAGCCATTTGATATTTTCGACCACTTTCAATAATTCGTAGACCTCGATTATTATCTTGATATTCAGCGATTAAAGCCTTCAAAGCAATTTCAACTTCACTAATATCTTTTTTCAAAAAAACAGCTAATTCTTTAACATCTAAAGATTTAGTAGAAACAAAAAATAATGATTCCAATAAATATTTAAGTTCCATAGAATATTATAATTAATTATTTAATTCTTTATAACGTTCGACAAAAATTTCTCCAAATAAATCGGTCTGATCAAAAATCAATTCTTTTTGTTTAGCTAATTCTAGTACCGCTAAAAAATTAACAATAATTTCAACTTTAGAATTTGATTCTTTAAGTATTCGACTAAAATTTATTTTAATTTTTTCAGTTACCATGTTTTTTATAGAAATAATTCGTTCTTCAATATTAATTTCAGCCGCAATAACACGATGTTCCATTTTCTTCTCTACTAAAAATTCAACTCGTGATAAAACTTTAGCAAATTCTTTTTGTAAAGTTTCAGCTTTAATATTTTTAGGTGGAAAAAATGATTCTACTAAAGTTAAATAACGTTTATTATTTTTTGGTAATTGACGAAAAAAAGAAAACTTCTTTTTACCAATAATTTTCTGAACCTTAATACTTAAATCAACAAAATCTTTATACATTTTTAATTTCTGTTCTAAATCTTCAACTTCGGCTTTATCTTCATCAGAAAATAAAAAAGGTAATAAGGCTTTTGATTTTATATATAAAAGCTTAGTAGCCATTAATAAAAAATCAGCCATAGATTCAGGTAAAATATCCGCTGATTTTTTTATATAATCAAGATATTCATCGGCAATTTTAGCTAAATTAATTGAAGTTATATCTAATTCCTCTTTTTCAATAATTTTCAAAAGTAACGACAAGGGACCTTGAAATTTGTCAATGTTAATTTCATTCATAATTTAAAATCAGCGTATTTTAAACGCTTTTGTTTGTTTATGACTTAATTTTTTAATATTAGACCTTTATATTTTATCCTATTTTATACCGAAAAGCAAGAAAAAATCTATAAATCAATTAAATAGTTTTCTTAATAATTTCAATTAAGTTTTGTAGTTCTTTTCTGTCTTTAATTGATAATTTAATAGTAGCTAATTTCAAAAAATCAGACTCAAGAAAACTTTGTTTTAATGAAATAATATTTGGATTAATTTTTATAAAATTAGTGGCGGGACTCTTTTTTAAATTATAACAATCTAAACATAAAACTTCTTTATCAAAAAAATTTAAAAACATAACCACCTTCTTTTTACAATGAGAACATTGAGAAAAATCAAAGTCATAGCCAGAGATATAGAGTAATTTTAATTTAAAATAAATTAAAAATAATTCAGCTAATTTATCATCCGATTTGATATTATTAAGATTTATTAAAAAATCTCTAAGTAATAAAAAAATAGCAAAATCAACTTGATTAGAAAAAATAAGTTCATTTAAAAACCTAATTCCCTGTCCAGCAATATCTATTAAATAATAATTTGATTTTATATTTAAAAAAGAATTTTCTGAAATAGCACTACCAATATAATCACGTTCTCGTCCTTTAATTATCATTAAATCAATTAAATTAAAAGGTTCAAGGTGACCAGCTAATTTAGCCTTTGGTCGTTTTAAACCTTTAGCTAATAAGCATATTTTTCCAAAATCTAAAGAATAACAAAAAATTAAACTATCATAATCATTATAATCTTTTCGATTTAAAACAATAGCCTTGGTTTTAATCATAAACCTTATCTAAATAAGCTTGTAGAATAATCATAGCCGATAAACTATCACGTTGTTGATCTATTTTTTTAACCATTAAAGTATCAGCTTGGACACTAGTTAAACGTTCATCAATAAAATTAATTTTAATTTTTTGTGTTTCTAATTTTTCTGATAAGATTTCAATAAATTTTAAAAACTTAGGATTATTAGCTTCAGCCCCTGCCATTTTTTGTGGTAAACCAATAATAATTTCCGAGATTTCTTCTGTCTCTATAATTTCTAATAATTCAGAAATTGTATTGATAGTTTTAAAAGGAGTAGCTACTTTGTTTTCACTATTAGCCAAAGCTAAACCAATTCTTTTTTCTCCCCAATCAATACCTAAATAATTTATCATATTATAAGCTAGTTATAACTAAATTACCTTTTTCTAAGATGGCAACGCTGTGCTCAAAATGAGCACTTAATAAACCATCTGATGTTAAAATAGTATAACCATTTTTAGAAACTTTTATACTAAATTTTCCTTGATTGACCATTGGTTCAATAGCAATAACCATCCCTGGTTCTAAAACTATATTTTCTAAATCATCATCACCAATTTCAAAATTAAAAACATTAGGACTTTCATGAGCAAAATAACCAACTCCATGACCAACCATATCTTCTACTACCGTATAAGTATTTTTTCTAACATAAGATTCAATAGCTTTACCAATATCATTTAAAGTATTACCAGCAATAGCTTTAGATATTCCGATAGCTAAAGATTGTTTAGTAACTTTTAATAATTTTTGAGCTTCCGCACTAATTTTACCAACTGGTACAGTTTTACAAGTATCAGTAAAAAATCCGCCACCAGGTGAATAAGTATTATAGGGTCGATTATTTTTTAAAGCTTCTTCTTTAGTTTGAATAGGCCACTCCATACCAATATCTAAACCGACAATATCACCTGACTTAAGTAAACGTCCGGGAACAGCCGAACCATGAACTACTTCATTGTTTATAGAAACACATAAAGCCGAAGGAAAAAAAATCCCATCACCCATATCATAATCTTTAAAGGCTGGAGCTCCACCAGCTTCATTAATTAAAGATAAGGCCATCTCTTCTAATAATTCAGTTGAAATACCGGGTTTAACAGCTTGACTAATTTTGTCTAGAATTTCTGCTAAAATTTTTCCACCTTGACGCAAAACCTCAATTTCCTCTTTTGTTTTATAATAAATCATATTATCCTCTCATTATTATAAAAATTAAATAGACTATATACAAACCCAATAATATTAAACCTTCAATCTTAGTTAGATGATGTTTTTTACCAAAATAAATTAAAGGTAAAAGTAATAAACTAATAAAGATTAAAAATAAAATATCAATATTTATAGCCGGATTATAGGCTAATGGATTTATTATAGAACTACATCCTAAAATCCATAAAACATTAAAAATATTAGAACCGATTACATTGCCAACCGCCATATCAGCTTGTTTTTTTCTAGCAGCAATAACTGAAGTTACCAATTCTGGCAAAGATGTTCCAATAGCAACAATAGTTAAACCAATTAATACTTCACTTAAACCAAATGACATAGCAATAAAAGTAGCTCCATCAACTATAAATCGTCCACCAAAAAACAATGCAATGATACCACCAATTATCATTAAAATCGAAACCCAATTTTTTCTCACTTTTATTACCTCAGAATTATTATCAAAATTGTCGTCTATTTTTTTATTAATTTTAAATATTTTAAAAAATAAATTAATTAGATAAAAAAATATTGATTTTGATTTTTTTCCAGACTTTATTTCTTTGCCTAAATCATCATCTTTTTTAGCATTGCTAAAAGTATAGTACAAAAAAATACAAAAAAATAAAATTAAAATAATACCACCAGTACGGGTTAGGCCATCTATACCTGAACCATTAATAAGGGTTGAATTTATTAATACAAATAAAACTATAACAGCTAAAATAGAAAACGGAATTTGTTTTTTAACAATAGAGCTATCAACTTTTATCGTTGATAATAAAGCTGTTGCCCCTAAAATAAGTAATAAATTAGCAATATTTGATCCAACTACATTCCCCATACTAATATCCGAATTTCCTTTAATGGCGGCTATAATACTAACTATCAACTCAGGGGCTGAAGTACCAAAAGCAATAATCGTCAGTCCAATAACTAAATTTGACAAACCAAATTTTTTAGCTACTGAAGAAGAACCATCAATTAAAATATCAGCTCCTTTAATAAGTAAAACAAAACCAATAATTAATAAAAAAATGTTTAAAATCATAAATAAAAATTATCTTTATATATAAATATATTATAATAGCAATTAAACAAAAAAACAATATAAATAATAAAAAAGAATTGCCAAAACAATTCCTTTTTTATATATCACTTACAATTTAAATTAAACACCATCATAATCTCTCATAGTGACTTGAGCTTCAATTTGTTTAACTGTTTCAATAACTACTGAAACTACGATAAGCAAACTAGTACCACCAATAGATAAGGCTTGCATACCAGTAAAATATTTAAGGATTAAAGGTAAAATAGCAATAATACCAAGAAAAATAGATCCAGTTAATAAAATACGATGACTAATATATGATAAATATTCACCAGTATGACGACCAGGTCTAATACCAGGTATAAAGCCACCCTGTTTTTGTAAATTTTCTGAAATTTGATCTGGTTTGAAAATAATTTCGGTATAGAAATAAGTAAAACCAATTACTAATAAGAAATAAACAATACCATAAATTAATTGATTATTAAAAACATTTATTACCCATTGAGAAGCTGACGCTAAAAAAGATGATTTAGCTGAAACAAAAAATTGAGCAATCATACTTGGAAAAACAATTACTGAAATAGCAAAGATAATTGGGATAACACCAGCTGAATTAACCCGTAAAGGTAAATGAGTAGAAGTTCCGCCAAAAGCTCGATTTCCTCTTATCTGTCTAGCATATTGAACTGGAATATTTCTTTGACCTTCATTAATAATAACTACTCCAACAATAGTTATTAAAGCAATAAGAACAAAACCTAATAATAGATAAACTTGAGATAAATCAAAAGTTATTAAAATCTTTTGTAAAGCTGAAGGTAAAGCGGAAACGATATTAGCAAAGATTAAAAGTGAAATACCATTACCAATTTTTTTCTCTGATATTAATTCTCCAATCCACATTAAAAAGATAGTTCCAGCAGTAATAGTTATAATTATAGCTAATAAATTAAAAGTACTAATATCACCTAAAATGGAATAAGATGATTGACGAAGTAAAGCGATCATTCCATAAGCTTGAATCATAGCTAAAGGAACAGTAGCCCATCTAGTCCAAGAATTAATTTTTTGTCGACCAGCTTCCTCTTTTTGCATTTCTTCTATTTTAGGAACAACCATACCTAATAATTGAAAAATAATAGATGAAGTAATATAAGGACCAATACCCATCATAACAATAGAAAAATTATCCATACTACCTCCAGAAAATATATTCAACATTCCTAAAACTTGATTAGAGGAAAATAATTGATTTAAGGCAGTAAGATTAACTCCGGGTATTGGAACATGAGAAAATAAACGAAAAATAGCTAACATTAAAAAAACAAACAAAATACTATTACGTAATTCTTTAATTTTCCAAATTTTAGAAATTTTTTCAACAATGTTCATATTTTATTTTTTATTTTTGAAATTTATTTTTTATCAATTTGTTTCTTGACACTATCACTAAATAAAACATTTTCAAATTTTAAACCCTTAGGTATAATTATATCTTTACCTAAAATTTTAACAGCAATATCTTTTTTACCGACTAATTTTTTTTCAAATAAAGTTTGTAAACTTACAATTTCATTATCTTTAAAAAATTTATTAATTACTGAAATATTAACTACTTGATTTTTAGGTTTTAGAGATTTAAAACCACGAACTTTAGGAGTTTTTAATAAATCATGTTTCATACCTAATCTTTTTAATTTAGATCGACTAACTCCAGCTCGAGCTTTTTGTCCTTTTAAACCCTTACCACTATAAGTTCCTTTACCAGAAGAATTACCTCGACCTAATCTCTTACCTTTACGAGTAATGCCAGAACTTTTTTTTATATTACTTAATGAAATAGCCATATTATTTATATTAAATATTCTTATTATTTTTATTTTACAATAGTTTCTGTTTTCTTATCAAGTTTCTTATCATCTTTTTTTAAAATACCAGTTTTTAAACTCTTTAAAGCTAAAATAGTACATTTAGCATTATTAACTTTATTATTGGTACCTAAAATTTTGCTAGTTACATTATTGATACCAGCTAAATCTAAAATAACTCGAACAACACCACCAGAAATTACTCCTCGTCCTTGAGTAGCTGGTTTCAATAATATTTTAGCTGAACCAAATTTGGTTAAAACCACATGAGGAATAGTATCATTAACAATTGGAACTTGAATAATATTCTTTTTAGCTTTATTAACAGCTTTATTAACAGCTAAAGTAACGTCAGCCCCCTTACCTAAAGCTACGGCCACTCGTCCTTTTTTGTCTCCAATAACTAAACAAACCCTAAAACTCATTCTTTTTCCACCTTTCATAACACGAGTAACTCGAGCTACATCTAAAATTCTTTGTTCAAATTCTTCTTTGGGTCGTTCAGAAAATTTTTTCTTACCAGCAAAATCTTTTTTCTTTTTAAAATCAAAACTTTTAGTTTCAGAACTATTATTAGAATTAGTATTTAAATTTTTTTCTGGAGCTGATTTTTTATTTTCAGCCTCTACCTTTTTTTCATCTGACATAATATTTATTTAATTTATATATAAAAATTAAAAGATTAAACCACCTTCTCGAGCTCCATCAGCTACAGCTTTAACTCGACCATGATAACGATAACCACCACGATCAAAAACAATTTCAGTAATTTTTTTATCCTTAGCTTTATCAGCTAATAATTTACCTAATTTAAAAGATTGATCAACTTTTTTATCTTTCAAATCCTTGCCCAATTCTTTAATATTAACACTAACTAAAGTTTTTCCAGCAGTATCATCAATTAATTGAACATACATACCTTTATTGGAACGAAAAACACTTAAACGTGGTCTATTAATTGTACCTTTAATAACTGAACGTATTTTTTTATGACGTCGAGCTAATTTAGTATTTTTTTCTTGTATTTTGTTCATATTTAAATTTTATTAAAAATTAAATTAAAAATTATTTAGAAGCAGCTTTACCAGCTTTTCGTCTAATAGTTTCATCAGAATATTTAATACCTTTTCCTTTATATGGTTCTGGTTTTCTAAACTTTCTAATTTGAGAAGCTATTTCTCCAATTAATTGTTTATCAAATCCTTTTAAAATAATACTATTATTTTCAACCGTAGCTGAAATACCAAGTGGTAATGGAAATACTACGGGATGAGAAAAACCTAAACTTAAATTTAAATTACTACCACTTACCGCTACTTTATAACCAACACCTTTAATTTCTAATTTCTTTTCATAACCTTCACTTAAACCCATTATCATATTATTAATCAAGGCTCGGAAAAGTCCCCATAAAGCTCGTTGTTTTTTATCTTCAGTATTTTTAACACTAACAATAATTTCATCGTTGTTTATATTAACAATAACATTGGGATGTATTTCTTGTTTTAATTCTCCTTTAGTCCCCTTTACTGTAAGCATATTTTTATTAATACTTACTTGAATACCATTGGGAATTTTTATTGGTAATTTTCCTAATCTTGACATAATATCTTATTATTCTTTAAAAAATATAAAATCTTTTTAAAGATATCTTTAAAATTAATAAATTTCACAAATAATTTCTCCACCGATCTTTTGTTTCTGAGCTTCCCGACCAGTCATAATTCCTTTGGAAGTAGAAATAATTGAAATTCCAAAACCATTCAAAACTCGACCAATGCTATCTTTATTAACATAAACTCGACGACCTGGTTTACTGATTCTTTTCAAAAGACTAACTCGAGGTTGACCATTAGCTTCATATTTCAAAACTATTCTAATTTGATCAAATTTTGCTGTTTTATTTTTTTGTAAATCTTGCCCGGCGGAAACAATATTAACACTAGAAACAAAACCTTCTTTCTCTAAAATTTTAGCAATATTTAATTTTATTTTGCTCATCGGCAAAAAAATCTCTTCCTTTTTAACTAAAGAAGCGTTTCTTATTCTTGTTAACATGTCTGCGATTGGATCTATCATAATATTTTAATTTAAAATTGAAAATTATTTTTAAAACTTGAAATAATTTACAACTTAATATATTTTATATATTTATTTTTTGTTTTTACCAACTTGATTTTTTTACACCCGGTAAATCACCGTTATCAGCTAATTCTCGAAAACAAATACGACATAAATCAAAATCTCTCATATATCCCTTATTTCGACCACAACGCCAACATCTATTTATCTTTCGGGTTGTAAATTTTGGTTTTCTATTTGCTTTTACTATTAATGCAGTTCTTGCCATAAATATTATATTAATTATTTTTTATTTTTTTCTTTTTTTTCTTCTTTTTTAAACGGAAAACCAGCTAAACGGAATAATTCTAAACCTTCTTCTTTGTTTCTAGCACTAGAATGGATAATAATTTCTAAACCATGAATATTATTAATATCATCAACTTTAACTTCTGGAAAAGCAGTATTTTCTTTAAAACCAACACTTAAATTACCTTGTCGATCAATTGATTTTTCACTTATTCCTCGAAAATCTCTAACTCTAGGAAAACTAACATTAATTAATTTATCTAAAAAATCATACATTCTTTGACCACGTAAAGTAAGCATTATACCAATAACCATACCTTCTCTAATTTTAAAGGAAGAAATTGATTTCTTAGCCTTAGTATAAACAGGTTTTTGACCAGAAATAGCAATTAAAGTTTTTTCAATATTGGCAATATAATCCTTATCTTTAAGGTGACGACCAAAACCAACATTAATTACAACCTTTTGTATTTTTGGAACTAAAAGTTTATTAGAATAAGAAAACTTTTCTTTTAATTGCGGAACTATTTCTTTGTTATATTTTTCTTTTAAATTCATATTAGTATTTATTTAATGAAATTTTATTTTTTGTATTTTTTATTCTAAGGTTTCCTGACATTTTTTACATATTCTAAATTTTTTACTAGTACCATCTTCACTTTTAACTATTTTATAACTAATTCTAGTACTTTGACCACATTTTGGACAAACCAAAATTACATTAGAAATATTTATCAAACCTGGGAATTCAATTCGTTGTCCTTTTTCTCCTCTTTTTTGAGGTCGTAAATGTTTAATTAAAATATTTAAACCTTCAACACTAATTCTTTGTTCCTTAGGAAAAACTTGTAAAACTTTACCAGTTTTACCACGATCTTTTCCACTTAATATTTTTACTTTGTCATTTTTCTTTATTTTCATATTATAATTATTATAATTAGATTATAAAACCTCAGGAGCTAAGGAGGCAATTTTAGCAAAACCAGCTCGTCGAACTTCTCGAGCAATCGGACCAAAAACACGACTACCTTTAGGTTCCTTTTTTTCTTTATCAATAATAACACAAGCGTTATCATCAAATCTTAAATAAGTTCCATCCTTACGACGAATTTCTTTTTTAGTTCTAACAATTACAGCTCTAACTACATCACCTTTTTTAATCGGCATATGAGGAGAAGCTGATTTAACTGAAGCGACAATAATATCTCCTACTCCGGCATATCGACGTCGATAGCCTCCTAAAGTTCTAATACAAAGAACTTCTTTTGCTCCAGAATTATCAGCTACTTTTAATCGACTTTCTGTTTGAATCATATCTTTTAAAAATTAAATAATAAATTAAACTATTCGCCATTTTTTATCACGACTAATAGGTCGGCATTCTACAAAATTAACTTTATCTCCAACTTGACAAGAATTTTTTTCATCATGAACTTTATATTTCTTACTAACAGTATATCTTTTATTATACTTGGCATTAATCTTAGTTCTCTCTACTACTACCACAGCTGTCTTATCATTTTTAGTACTAACTACTACACCAGAAAACTTTTTTCTTATAACATTTTTTGGTTTAATATTAACTTGTTTTTTATTTAAATTAGCCATATTTATATATATTATTTTTTAATTTCTTTATCTTTATTTATCAAAGTCAAAACTTGAGCAATATTCTTTTTAATAACTCTAATTTCTCTAATATCTTTTAATTGCTTACTAGAATCTTTAAAACGATGATCACGTAATTTATCTCTTAAATCTGCTAAAATATCATGCAATTCAGAAACTTTTTTTGTTTTTAATTCTTTTAAATCCATATGTATAATAATTTTAAATTTTTAATCTTTTTTAATAAATTTACATTTAATCGGTAATTTATAAGCAGCTAATTCTAAAGCTTGTTTAGCAACATCTTCGGCTAAACCATCTAATTCATACATTACCATACCAGGTTTAACTGGATAAACATAATGATCAACTCCACCTTTACCTTTTCCCATTGGAATTTCACCACCTTTTTGAGTAACTGGTTTATATGGGAAAATTCTAATCCAAACCTTACCACCTTTTTTGGTATATTTAGAAATAACTCGACGAGCGGCTTCAATTTGACGAGCATTAATCCAACAAGCTTCTAAACTTTTTAATCCATAAGAACCAAAATCAACCTTAGTCATGTTACTAGCTTTACCACCACGAGATCCTTTATGTGATTTTCGATATTTAGTTTTCTTTGGCATTAACATATATTTTCTAAAAAATTAAAAATTAAAAATTATTACTTTTGTTCTTTATTAAAAACTTCTCCTTTATAAATCCAAACTTTTATTCCAATAGCTCCGTAAGTAGTGTGAGCTACTCCGCGAGCATAATCAATATTAGCTCGCAAAGTACTTAAAGGAAGTTTACCGGAAATAAGTTTCTCAGTTCGAGCAATTTCAGCTCCATTTAAACGACCAGATACTACTACTTTTACACCTAAGGCTCCGGCTCTCTCTACTCGTCCAATAGCTGTTTTCATTACTTTTCTGAAAGGAATTCTTTTTTCTATTTCTAAAATCATAGCTTGAACATTGATTTGAGCACTTAAATTTGGATTTTCAACTTCTTTTATATTTATATTAATATTATTTAAACGAATTTCCATAGGATTGGATAAAAATTGACGATGTAATTTTCTCTTCAATTCTTCAACGCCATTACCACCACGACCAATAATAACTCCAGGTCTAGCAGTATGAATATCAATATTAATTTGACCAGAATTACGACTAATTTCAACTTTATCAATACCAGCTTCTTTAAAATTCTTAATAATATATTTTCTAACTAGAACGTCTTGCTTAACATTCTTAATATATTTATTACCAGCACTAAACCAAGTTGATGGCCAAGTATTTATAACACCTATTCTTATTATTTTTGGATTTATTTTTTTACCCATAAAATTTATTAATAAAATTATTTATATATAATTGATTAACCAGATTTTCGACGAAATATCTTTTTAGCAAAATTCTGATTACTAGAATTTTTAGTTTCAGCTTTTGGTCCTTTTATTTTTTCAATATCATGAATTTCATTATTTTCATCTTTATTAGTTGTTTTTTTATCAGTTTTTTTTACTTTTTCAGCTTTATCTTTTTTAGCTTGTTTAGCTAAATCATCTAATTTAACTGGAACTTCAATTTTTTGCTCTTTAGCTTTTCTATTACCACTATCAACAATTTCACTTAGAGTAATATAGACATGACTCATTCTTTTTCTGATAGTAGTAGCTCGACCATGAGCTCGAGGTAACCATCTTTTTAAAGTCTTACCATCTTCTACTCTAATTTCTTTTATCATTAAATTATTTTTATCCAAATCATAATTATTAACAGCACTAAAAATAGCCGAATTAATTAATTTTAATACTGGTTGAGCTGATTTTTTATTTAAAAATTTTAATTGATTAACAGCTTTATTTACTTCCATATTGCGAACCAAACCAGCCACTAATCTGGTTTTTCTTGGAGCAATTTTTAAATGTTTTAAACTAGCTTTAACTTCCATATTTTTATTTAAATTATATTTTAATTTTATTTACCTTTAGCTTGAGTCTTAGCCATTTTTCCACCATGACCAATAAATTTTTTAGTAATAGAAAATTCACCTAATTTATGTCCAACCATATTTTCTACTATATAAACTGGGACATGATTTTTACCATTATGAACTCCAATAGTAAAACCAACCATTTCCGGAGTAATAGAACAAGCTCTATCCCAAACTTTTATAATTGTTTTGTCTCCTGGGGTCATTGCCTTTATTTTCTTTAGTATTCTAGAATTAATATATGGACCCTTTTTTAAACTTCTTGACATATTTTTTTATTTTAATTATTTTCTCTTTTTATTAATACGTCTTTTTACAATCAACTTATTAGAACGACGTTTTTTTCTAGTCTTAATACCTAAAGCTGGTTTACCCCATTTAGTCTTAGGTCGTTTTAAACCAATAGGTTGATTACCTTCTCCTCCACCATGAGGATGATCAACTGGATTCATAGCAGTACCACGAACTGTTGGACGAATACCTAAATGTCTTTTACGACCAGCTGAACCAATTTTAATATGCATTTTATCTGGATTACTAACTTGACCAACAGTACATAGACATTCTTTTTTTATTAATCTAATTTCACCTGATGGCATTTTAACTTGGCAATATTTACCTTCAATACCCATAACATGAACAGAATTTCCAGCTCCTCGAGCTATTTTAGCTCCCTTACCTATTTCCATTTCAACATTATAGACAGGAACACCGGCCGGTATAAACTTCAAAGGCATAGCATTACCATTTTTTATTTCTACTAATTCTCTAGAACTAACAATTTGATCACCAACTTTTAAATCAATCGGAGCAATAATATATCTTTTTTCACCATCACGATAAACAATTAAAGCAATACGAGCACCACGATTAGGATCATATTCAATAGTTTTAACTGTAGCTGGAATATCAAATTTATCTCTTTTAAAATCAACTAATCGTAAATATCTTCGAGTACCACCACCACGATGTCGAACAGTTATTTTTCCTTGATTATTTCGACCACTTCTTTTTGGTTTAATAATAGTCAATTTTTTTTCAGCTTTAACATTTTTTGTTAAATCGGAAAAATCATCATAGGTAGCATGACGTCTTTTAGGAGTATTTGGTTTTAATTTTTTTATTGCCATATTTAATTAATTAATAAATTTTATTTTAAACACCTTCGTAAATAGAAATAGTTTCACCTTTCTTTAAGGTTATTATTGCTTTTTTAAAATCTTTTCTTTTTCCAGTAATTCTACCACGACTAACTTTCTTTCCTTTAACCGAAACAATATTAACACTTACTGGTTTAACTCCATAAACTTCATTAATAGCTTTAGCTACTTCAATTTTATTAGCATCATTGGCTACCATAAAAATATATTGATTAACAGCACTTAAATTAGTAGCCTTTTCAGTTATCATTGGTTTTATTAAAACTCGATAAGCTTGTCCAGAAATTTTTTTACCACTTTTAGCTTTAGCCTTTCCTTCTGAGTTATAAAGATCTTTCATACTATCTTCAGCCACCGGTTCAACTTTAGTTTCTTTTACTGTTTTCTTTACAGGTTTTTTCTTATCTTTTTTATTATCACTTGTATCATTAAATATTCCCATATAATTATATTAATTAATTTTTATTTTGTATAACGTTCATTAATAGTTTTAACAGCTGATTCTGTGATAACAAGATTTCGATATTTTAATAAATCAACAATATTTAAATTTTCTAAATTAATAATATTAAAACCAACTAAATTTCTAGAAGATTTTAATACTTTTTCATCTTTATTATCATTAACAAATAAAATACTACGTTTCATTTTTTTATCTTTATCAACTGGAAAAATTACTTCAATTTTTTTAATAAAATTATTAAAAACTTTAGTTTTAAAATCAGCCATTTCAACTTTATCAACTACCACCATATTATTTTGACTTAAACGATCAGATAATACCATGGTTAAAGCTTTTTGTCTCATTTTTTTATTAATTCTTTTACTAAAATTACGATCTTTTCGAGGACCAAAAGTAACACCACCACCAATCCAAATAGGAGAACGACTTGATCCAGCTCGAGCTCGTCCAGTTCCTTTTTGTTTCCAAGGTTTTTTACCTCCACCACGAACTTCAGCTTTAGTTTTAGTATGAGCTAAAACTTGTCGATCATTAGAAGTCTGGCAAACCATAGCTTGATGAACTAAATCAGTATTTACTTTAACAGCAAAAACATCATCAGCTAATTTCAATTCACTGACAATATCTCCATTTTGATTATATATATTTGTTTTAACCGGCATATATTTTAATAATATAAATAATAAATTAATTAACTGTTTCTTCAGTCTTGTCTTCTGTTACTACTTCTTCAACTTTTTCTTCTTCTTTCTCTTTTACTTCTTCAATTTTTTCCTCAACTTCATCTATAACTTCAGTTTCTGGTTGTGCTTCTTCATTAACTACCTCTTCTTTTATTTCTTCAACTTTATTTGATTTATCTTTTATAATTAAATCACCTTCCCCTTTTATTATTACTAATCCACTTTCACATCCAGGAATAGCTCCTTTTATAAACAAAACATTATTTTCTAAATCAATATCTATTATCTCTAAATTTTTAACAGTAACTTGGTCACCACCCATTCGTCCTGGCATTCTAGTTCCCTTAAAAATACGAGCTGGACCTTTGGCTCCAACTGAACCGGAAGTTCTTTCTTGATCTTTATTACCATGAGTACTTTTATGACCACTAAAACCATGACGTTTAACTGATCCTTGAAAACCCTTACCCTTAGAAACACCGGTAACATCAATTATATCCCCTTTTTTAAAAGTAGAAACATCAATTAAACCACCAACTTTCATTTCTGGTTTTAATTCATTAATTCTAAATTCTTTAATATGACGAGAATTTTCCTGAGTAATTCCAGCTTTTTTTAAATGACCTCGAACTGGTTTAGAAATATTCTTAACTTTCTTTTCTCCATAAGCTAATTGAACTGCTTGATAGGAATCAGTACTAACATCTTTAATTTGAGTTATAAAACAAGGACCAGCCGATACTTTAGTTACAGCTATAACTTTATCATTATCCCAAATTTGGGTCATATTAACTTTTTTTCCTAATATAAATTTCATATTCTAAATATTTATAATTTAATAAAAAAACAAAAAACTGGTTCAAGCAAAACCAGCTAAAAAAACACCTAAAACAAATAAATAAATACTTTATAAATTTATTAAATTGAAATGTTATTTTGTTGAATTTTGCCTCCGGCAATAAATAACCTCAATTAAAGAACTTTCTTATATAAGAGTTTCTAAAAAATCAGTTAAATATTTTATGTTTTTAAAAATACTTTTTTATTCTAATCCATTTTTATCTCTAAGTCAACCCCAGCTGGTAAATTTAAACTAGTTAAATCTTCAATGGTTTTAGCAGATGGTTCATAAATATCAATTAATCGTTTGTGGGTTCTAATTTCGTATTGATCCCGAGCATTTTTATGAACAAAAGTAGAACGATTAACAGTATACTTCTTCTTTTCAATTGGTAATGGTACTGGTCCTAAAATCTGAGCATCAGTTCTTCGAGCAGTTTCCATGATAGTCTTAGCAGCTTGATCAATAATTTTGTGATCAAACGCTTTAATCTTTATTCTAATTTTTGTTTTAAAATCTCCGCCATTAATCTTAACGGATTTGTTTTTGTTTTCAGCCATAAATAAATGATAAAGATCTTCCTTTTTTTCTGATTGACAAAAAAGATAAGATAAATTTTGTTAAATAAACATTATAAGCCCGTCCTTAAACCAGAACGGGCCTAAATATCTATTTTATAATCTTAGAAACAACACCAGCACCAACAGTTCGACCACCTTCACGAATAGCAAATTTTCCTTTTTCTTCTAAAGCTACTGGAGCAATTAATTTAATCTTTAAATTAACAGTATCTCCAGGCATAACCATTTCAACTCCAGCTGGTAATTCAATTTCACCAGTAACATCAGTAGTTCTTACATAAAATTGAGGTTTATAGCCTTTAAAGAAAGGTTTATGTCGTCCACCTTCTTCTTTACTTAGAATAAAGACTTGAGCTTCAAATTCAGAATGAGGAGTAATACTACCTGGTTTAGCTAAAACTTGTCCTCTTTCAACTTCATCTTTTTTAGTTCCACGAAGTAATAATCCAGCATTATCTCCAGCTTGACCTTGATCTAATGATTTATTAAACATTTCAACTCCAGTAATAGTAGTTTTTTTAGTATCCATTAAACCAACAATTTCAACTTCATCACCAATTTTAACAATACCTCTTTCAATTCTTCCAGTTACAACAGTACCACGACCTTCAATTGAAAAGATATCTTCAATTGGCATTAAAAATGGTTTATCTAAATCACGTTCTGGAGTTGGAATATATGAATCTAAAGTCTTTAATAATTCCATAATTGGTTCAGCATCAGGACCTGTTGGGTTTTCTAATGCTTTTAAAGCACTACCACGAATAATTGGAGTAGTATCTCCAGGGAATTCATATTTCTTAAGTAAATCACGAATTTCTTCTTCAACTAAATCAATTAATTCTTTATCCTCAACCATATCGCATTTATTTAAAAATACGATAATATAAGGAACACCAACTTGTTTGGCTAAAACAATATGTTCTCGAGTTTGAGGCATAGGTCCATCAGTAGCACTAACTACCAAAATAGAACCATCCATTTGAGCGGCACCGGTAATCATGTTTTTTACATAATCAGCGTGTCCGGGACAATCAACGTGAGCATAATGACGAGCTTCAGTTTCATACTCTTGATGAGAAGTAGCGATAGTAATACCTCGTTGCTTTTCTTCAGGAGCATTATCAATGTCATTAACGCCCTTTTTAGTGGCCTTTAATCCTTTTGCATTGGCTACAGCTAAGATTGCAGCAGTCAAAGTTGTTTTTCCATGATCAACGTGGCCAATAGTACCGACGTTAACATGGAGTTTTGTTCGTTCGTATTTTTCTGCCATGTTTTTAAACTTACGACCCCTCAAATGAGGGTTATTTGCCTAAAAGGCAACCAGCCGTTTAAAATTAATTATAAATTTATTTAAACAACTAAAAATAGTTAAAAAATTAACTATTTTATTATATTTAATATATAAATAATATACCAAACTTTTTCCACTATTCTTCTGATTTTTCCTTTATTTCTTGAGGAATCTTCCAATTATTTTTGGAATTACTCAAAGAATTATTAGCATTTACATTCTCATTATTTTCAGTACTTTCAATTTTATCAATTATTTTTTTTTCTGTCAAGGACTCAGACGATAAACCAATTAAATTTTCGTATTGCTTAAATGGCATAACCACAAAAGAATCGTCCGGTTCACTGTTATCAAAAACAATAATTCGATCCCCTGTTTTTTTGGCTAAATTTATTACTTGCTTTAATTGCTTGGACATAAAAAGACAATTAATTCTAAATTTAATTTACCTGAGATTATAGCATAATGAAATTAAAAAGCAAGAGGATATATTCTTAATAATTTATTATAATAAGTATTAAAATTAAAAACTTAATATTTGCTGAATTTTTTTATAAAATATTTTTTTTATAAATAATAAAAAACTTTATTTTTATAAACTTAATATTTATTATAATTAATAAATTTTTATGGATTTTTAATACAACGAACTAAAAAGGCCCAATAATCAATGGAAGAATTATTTAAAGCTGTTTTCATTTTTCCGTCCTGAGAAGAACTACCAAGAATTAAATAGCATCCCTTACCATCACCAATTGACGAAGACCAAAGAAAAGACATCGCACCCCTATTATCAAAAGCAGTATAGCTTCTTTGACCAGCAGGATAAAGATTGAACATACTACTATTATTAGTTGTTTGATTATATCCTGGAGCATAAGATATATGATAATAATTCCAACCAGAATTACCAGCTAAAGCTTTGCCATTATGGAAATCACCAGAATAATTAGAACTTACATAACTAAGAAAAGTATTAAATTCACTAGTTAAAGGAATATGCCAACCATCAGGACAAATACCTTGGGAATTGCTGGTATCATAATTCATGGCTTCTTTCCATTGATATAGACCACCTCCATCACTAGAACAATAAGATTCATTATTATTAAAACAAAATTTCTCAATTTCAGAATTATTTAATTGATCATTAGTCACATTTTTCATAGTTCCAATATTTAAACCTTGAATCATCCAACATTGAGAACCATATTGCTTAGTAGCATAAGATTTACCATCTCGAACATCAACTAAAAAATCTCCACAATCCCAAGTTATTAATACATCAAAATCCTTAAAAAAAACATTAGAAATACTATCAGTAACTTGAATATTAAATGTATAATTTCCTGCTGCAGTTGGAGTCCCACTTAAAACACCAGAAGAATTCAAACTCAACCCGGTTGGTAAAGTACCACTAGATACTGAAAATGAATATGGTGCTAAACCGCCACTGGTTGTAAAAGTATAAGGGCCATAAGCTACTCCCACTTCTCCATTAGCCAAACTACCAGAAAAAGCTAAGGCCTGACAAGATCCATCTTTTATTCCTCCTGGGTAAGAACATTTTATCCCGGAAGTATAATTTTCTATTTTCCCTTCTAAACAAAAATTTAAACCGTATATTTTATTATCCTCATCATAAGAATAATTATATGAAGTAATTAAACAATCATCATTACCATATTCCGGACTAACTGGAATTTTTTCTAAAAAAGTTATACCGGTAGTTGATCCAATAAGCGAAGTTGAAGAACTAATACTTTCCGGATAACGACCTTCAAAAAATTTATAATTTTCTAAAGCTACTTGAATTTCTGATATATCACTAAGTCTTTTGTAATCACGATTATTTTTTTTAACTTGAGAAAAATAAATAGTTGATAAAGAAATTATTATTCCAATTACAAAAATAGTTATCAATAATTCAATTAGAGTAAAGGCTGATTGTTTTTGATAAAATACTTTTTTCATAAATAATTAACTAGAAGTCTATATATTTTGTAAACTTGATTTTTTATTCCAATTCATAAATTTTTATATCTCTAATATAATCATAGTCGTTTACAGCCCATTTTCCATACCCATAACTATCACAAAAGAAATAAACACCTCCTCGATTATTAAGACCAGGTTTTATTAATGTTTGTGAAGTCATTTGAACCTCCACTCCAGTACTTAATATTAAATACTTTGACGTTACATTATAATGAGTACTATCAACTTCGCTAATATCTACCGTAAATCTAACCCATTTATTAGCAACAGCTGAAACTGTAGCATACTGAATATATGATGTTGTTGATACATTGTTACGCCAAGCAACTGTAATTTTTGAACCATATATACCTATTTCATAACCGTTCTTTTGCGAATTAGCATTCCAAATGGTTTGATTATCAACATTATACAAACCAGCCATAGTATAAAAAGGTCGAGTATTTGTATTATTAATAACATAAATATCAAATTCTAAACGATGCGACTTATTATTATTTTTATCTAAAAATTTATAAGTATTACTTTCTGTGGAAGTTACTGAATTAGCCGCAAATAAAAATCTTGGATAAACACCAGTGGATGTTTCTAAGGCTGGTAATCCGAGCATCACAGGAACATAATAAGATCCTACTTTTTTCTTTAATACATATTTAGAAGAATCAGTTGGATCAAGTACATATAATGGATTACTCCAATATGTTGATGTAGCGTTTGTTGGTTTGGCTACTAATCCCGAAACAACATCAACAAGACTATTATTACCTGGAACATGAAATAATAATGTAATAGCAGAAGCAAATTCAGCTGTAATACTTAAACTAGTAGAAGCGGTTAAATCACTTCTAGGATTATCGGTACTATTATCACTCCATTTAACAAACTTATAGCCACTATCAGCAATAGCAGTAACTAAACCATTTTCAATAGTTACGCTTCCATTAGAACCAGCAGTATAAGCTATGGCAAATAAACGAAACCGATCACAGGAATCATCTAATATTCCATCGGCTAAAGCACATTTTAAACCAGAAGAATAATTATCAACATTATTTTCTAAACAAAATTGAATATTATATTTTCCGGTATCAACATCATAATAATAACTGTAACCACCCTCTGAACATTCAGAACTAGAAAAAGAATCATCCGGTATTTTATCTAAAAAAACAATTCCGCTGCTAGAACCAATTAATTGCTCTCCGGCCGTTAAACTATCAGGATAAACACCTTCTATTTTTTTGTAATTTTCTAGAGCTACTTGTAATTGAGTAATATCATTTATTCTTTTAACATCCCGCCCTTTCTCTCTTGAAGTATAAACCGAAACGGTGATTGCCGTAGTAATTAAAGCGATAATAGAAATGGTTACTAATAACTCCACTAAAGTAAAAGCTTTGTTTTTTAAAAAAGATATTTTCATAAAACAAAAAAAATATTAGATATTAATATTTTAATTATATCATAAAAAATATTTTTAGTAAAAATAAAAATGGGCCTTGATCGGTCCATTTTTATCTATATAATACAAATAATTTAATTTACTTTCCGTTCTTTTCTTTTATCTGTTCTAAAATATTTCTTGGTACTTCATTATAATGAGCAAATTCCATAACATAATTGGCTCGTCCTTGACTCATAGATCGAAGTGAAGTAGCATAACCGAACATTTCAGCTAATGGAACTTTGGCTAAAACCACTTTAGCGTTTCCTCTTTCGGTCATTTCTTCAATCTGTCCTCGTTTAGCATTTAAATCACCAATAATATTACCCATATATTCTTCCGGAGTGGTTACTTCTACTTTCATAACCGGTTCTAATAGAACTGGATTTCCTTTTTGACAAGCATCTTTAAAGGCAAAAATAGCGGCCATTTTAAAAGCAATTTCCGAGGAATCAACTTCATGATAAGAACCATCATAAACAGTAGTTTTAACATCAACCATTGGATAACCAGCTAATACTCCACTTTGCATAGCTTCTTTAACCCCTTTTTCAATAGCTGGAATATATTCTCGAGGAATAGCTCCACCTTTTACTTCATCAGCGAATTCATAACCTTTACCCAGTTCTTGCGGTTCAACTCGAAGATAACAATGTCCATATTGACCACGACCACCGGATTGTTTAGCGTATTTGTATTCAGCTTCAGCTTTTTGTTTGATAGTTTCGCGATAAGAAACTTGAGGATTACCAACATTAGCTTCTACACCAAATTCTCGTCTCATACGATCAACTAAAATATCTAAATGTAATTCTCCCATACCGGAAATTAAAACCTGTCCACTTTCTTCATCAGTTTCCACTCTAAAAGTCGGATCTTCTTCGGCTAAACGATTTAAAGCGATACCCATTTTTTCTTGATCAGCTTTGGTTTTAGGTTCAACCGCAATTTTAATAACCGGTTCCGGAAAAATAATAGATTCTAATAATACCGGTCTTTTTTCATCACATAAAGTATTACCAGTAGTGGTGTCTTTTAAACCAATAACGGCGGCAATATCACCGGTTCCAATTTCTTTAATTTCTTCTCGATGATTAGCGTGCATTCGAACCAAACGACCGACTCGTTCTTTATTACCGGTTGATGAATTAACAATATATGAACCCGAACTTAATACTCCACTATAGACACGAACAAAACATAATTTTCCAATAAAAGGATCGGTAGCGATTTTAAAAGCTAAACCGACAAAAGGTTCTTTTTCATCCGCTTTTATAATCACCTTTACACTTTCATCTTTTACCTCTGTGCCTTCAAGCTCAGGTACATCAAGTGGTGATGGCAAATAATCGCAAACAGCATCCAAGACCGGCTGAATCCCGGTATTTTGTAAAGCGGTACCACATAAAACCGGATAAATACCATTAACAATAACTCCTTTTCTTAAAGCTTTTTTTAAATCATCTACGTTTATTTCTTCACCGTTTAAATATTTCTCGGTTAAAACATCATCAAATTCTACTGTTTTTTCAACTAAAACACTGCGATATTTTTCTACTTTTTCAGTCATATCTTGAGGAATCGGGATTTCAGTTATTTGTTCACCAAAATTACCTTCAAATTTATAGGCTTTCCGAGTTAATAAATCAATTATTCCGGAAAAAGTATCTTCAGTTCCAATTGGAAGTTGGTAAGCAACAGCTTTAGAATTTAATCTTTTTTTGATAGATTCTAAACTCATATAGAAATCAGCTCCGGTTTTGTCCATTTTATTAACAAAACAAAGCCGAGGAACATTATATTTATCAGCTTGACGCCAAACAGTTTCCGATTGAGGTTCTACTCCTTGAGAAGCGTCAAAAACAGCAATAGCTCCATCTAAAACTCGAAGTGATCTCTCTACTTCTACAGTAAAATCAACGTGGCCGGGAGTATCAATAATGTTAATTTTATTATCTTTCCAAAAACAAGTAGTGGCGGCTGAAGTAATTGTTATACCTCTCTCTTTTTCTTGTTCCATCCAATCCATATCGGCGGCCCCATCATGAGTTTCACCAATTTTATATTTTTTACCGGTATAGAATAAAACCCGCTCGGTAAAAGTAGTTTTACCGGCATCAATATGAGCCATAATACCAATATTTCTAAATTTATCTAAACTATAATCTTGCGACATATATGTTAATTAAAATTAATTATTATCTTGAAAAATGAGCAAAAGCCTTATTAGCTTCGGCCATTTTATGAACAGTTTCTCGCTTTCTAACAGCATTACCTTCACCGTTAGATGCGTCTAAGATTTCAACCGCTAATTTCTCCGCCATTGATTTTCCTTTACGAGCTTTAGCGGAATCAATAATCCAATGACAACCTAAATAAAAACGACGTTCTCCTCTAACTTGAAAAGGAACTTGATAATTAGCCCCACCAACTCTTTTACCTCTAACTTCCAATAATGGAGAAACTTTCTTTAAAGCTTTATTAAAAATGTGGCGAGGATCATGTTTAGTTTCTTTTCTGATAATATCAAAAGCATCATAAACGATACCTTGAGCTACGGATCTTTTACCGTCAATCATTACGTAATTTATAAACTTGGCAATATTTTTATCACCATATTTTAAATCACTTTGTACTTCTCTTTTGGGAGCTTGTTTACCTCTCATATTTTTTTAATTGTCAGCTATAACAATTTTATTTATTTTAATTTATTAATTATTATTTAGGTCGTTTAGCACCATAACGGCTACGTCCTTGACGACGTTTTTCAACTCCTTGAGAATCATAAACACCACGAATTACCTTGTATCTAACCCCCGGTAAATCTTTAGTTTTACCTCCCTTAACTAAAACAATAGAGTGTTCTTGTAAGTTATGACCCATACCTGGAATATATGAAGTAACTTCCATACCATTAGATAAACGAACACGAGCTATTTTACGTAAAGCTGAATTCGGTTTCTTAGGAGTCATAGTAGTAACTTTAAGACAAACCCCTTGTTTAAAAGGAGATCCTTTTTTAGTTACTTTTTTCTTTCTTTTACTAGACGATTTACGTCCTTTTCTAATTAATTGATTAATAGTGGGCATAATAAAAATTTTAAAAATAATCAAAAAAATATAAAAACCTAATTGGCCTTTATTATATTTAAAAATTTATCAAAATATTTAAAATAAGTCAAGATTAAAAACAATAAAGACAAAAAATAGAATTAAACTAAAAACAACTTCTTTTTTAGAACAATAAGAAATAAAACCAACAATATTAAATTTTTTTATCGGAAAGAATGGAAAAAAGGGCGAATTATCAATAGCATCTAATATTAAATGACCTAAATAGGCCAGTGAAAAAACCCAACCAAAATGAAAATTAATTAAACAAACTATGGTTGATAAGATTATCCAAGAAAAAACATTATGAAAAAAACACCGAGAACTATCGCTAGAACTAGTAGTTCTTTTTAAAAATTTCTTTAAATTAAATAATTCTTTATCTTTAAAAGCTGGCCAAAAATGATCAACATCAATCATCAGCGAACCTAAAATAGCCGCCGGATAATCTCCGGTTGCTTTGCCAATAATTAAACCTAAAGCTAAATGTGTAATACTATACATAATTTAAAATAAATAAATCCCAGTTAAAAAATACAGTGAATAAAGGATGGGATACATTAAATATTTAAAAAAACCTAAAATTAATAAAAATAAAACAATAAACATACCATAACGTTCGACTGAAAAAAATTTATACTTTAATCTACTAGGTAAAAAATTTAAAATAATCTTGGAACCATCTAAAGGTGGGATAGGTATTAAATTAAAAATAGCTAATAATAAATTTAAAAAACAAAAAATTATAGCCATTAAAAATACTACTATTAAAAAATTACCTGACATAGCTGTAGTCGTAGAAACAGTATCATTCATTAAAAAATAAGCTAATAAATTTGCTTTAACGGTAGAAGCTAAAGGTAAAAATCTAGCTACTAAACCAAAGATAACAGCTAATAATAAATTGGCTAATGGTCCACTAATAGCTACTTTTAAATCACCATATTTTTTATCTTTTAATCTTAAAGGATTATAAGGAACAGGTTTGGCCCAAGCCAATATAAAACCACTACCTGATATTAAAAAAAATAAAGGTAATATAATCGAACCAAATAAATCAATATGAGGTATAGGATTTAAAGTTAAACGACCTAAGTCTTTAGCCGTACTATCCCCTAACCTATTAGCCATAAAAGCATGACCATATTCATGAACAATTATGGAGAAAATCAAAATTACAACTGTTAAAATTGTTATTGCCATAAAATAAATTAATTATGTCATTAGTATAACAAATAAAAAAAAGCTTGGCAAAAAGACAATAATTTTAAATAGACTTGATTATTTTTAAAATTATGCTAATATAATGAATATTGAAAATATAATTTATAAATTAAAACCATATGGGAAAGAAATGCGATATTTGTGGACGAAGCTCAACTAAGGGGGCCAGCCGATCACACTCTAATATTAAAACATTAAAAAGACAGAACATAAATCTTCAAAGTAAAACTATCATGGGGATCAAAACTAAGATTTGTACTAAATGTTTGAAAACCATGGATAAAAAAGATAAAAAATAGAGATATAAAAAAACGGGGACAATTCAAATGTCTCCGTTTTTTATTTTTATTTTTTTAATAATAAAAAATAAAATTAAATAATAAAGTATTGAAAAATAAATAGGCCAATAATTAATTATTAAAACAGCTCCCAAGGTATTAGCTAATAAATGATTAACCAGTAATACATATTTTAATAATAAATCTAAAAATAAAAATATTAGAGAAGCTACTGGAGGAATTACAAAAGAAATTATTAAAGCTAAAATCGATAAAGTCATTATTAAAGGAATTAACCAAATAACTAATAAATTACTAAGTAAAGCAATAACTGAAAATTGTTTAAAATTAGAAATTAGAAGTGGGGCTGTTAAAATTTGAACTGATAAAGTTAGACTAATAATATCAATAATAGATTGACTTATAATTGTTCTATTTAAAAATTTCAAACTTAAATAATTTTTTATTATCGGATAAATAATAATTATAGCCAAAACTGCTAAAAACGATAATTGAAAACCTAAATCTACCCATAAAACTAAGGGATTAATAAAAACAAGTAAAGCTCCGACTAATAATAAGATTCTTAATAAACTACTAGGACGACCTATAAGAAAAGACAATGATGATAAAATAGCCATGATAGTAGCTCGATTAGCTGAAGCCGGAAAACCAACTAATATTAAATAAATTAATAAAAAAAATAAAATAATATAAAAAGCAATTTTTCGTCTAAAACCGATAGTAATTAAAAAACTAAGAAGTAATGATGATAATAAACTAATATGCAAGCCAGATATGGCTACAATATGGCTAAGACCAGACCGAGAGAATTCTTCTTGTAAATCTGAACTTAAAGTTTTCTTATCATTAAGCATCATTGCTTTTATAAAAGCTGAGGAATCACCTGATAAATAATAATCAAAGTGATTAGATAATTTATTTTTTAATTTATATAAAAAATATTTTATATTTATTTTACTAGGTAGTGCTAAATTATTATCTAATTCAAATATTTTAATTTTAGGATAATATGATATAGCTGTTAGTCCGTAACGTTTTAAATACATTGCATAATCAAATTTATCAATAAAAGAAGCTTTTAAATATTCCCCTTCAATTTCTAATAAATCATTATAATTATAAACTGGATATTTATTAGTAACTACTAATATTTTTCCTTTTAATTTAAAAAAAATATCTTTATTATCTTGACCACAAAAAATTTTAAACTTTATTTTTTGTTGGTTATCTTTGATCTCGGGTTCGGCTATAATTTGTCCAATAATTTTGAATTCTTGATTATAATAATTTTCAATATGCCCTTTAGTATTAATTAACCACAATAATTCATAACGCCATAAACCTAGAAAAAATAAAGCCAATAATAATAAAAGTTTTTTGCTAAAAAAATAAAATAATAAAAATAATATTAAGCTAATAATAAAAAAAATTAAAGCCGGAATTATTTTAAAAACGGGAAAAATATAAATTAAACTCAAACCCGTAATCAAGGAAAAAATTGAAAATTCAAAAATATATTTGTCTAACATAAAATACCAATAAATTAATATTGGTATTTTAAACAATCAAAATTAAATTTAATTAAATAAATTGATAAAAGAAAAATAAATTAAGTTACTTGTTTTTCTTTTTAGCTAAAAAATTAAGGTAAACTTCCACAAATTTTTCCAAATGACCGTTAATAACCCCATCAACATCACTGGTAGAATAATCAGTTCGATGATCTTTTACCATTTTATAAGGTTGAAAAACATAAGATCTGATTTGTTTACCCCAAGTTCCCTGTCCGGCTTCGCCTTTTATTTCTTTTATAGTTTCTCCGGTTTGTTTGGTTTTTAATTGATATAATTTTGACTTCAAAATTTTTAGAGCTTTTTCTTTATTTTGATGCTGTGATCTTTCACTTTGGCAAGAAACTGAAATATTAGTCGGAAGATGAACAATCCTAACAGCCGAATCAGTCGTATTAACACTTTGACCTCCCGGTCCCGAAGATTTAAAAACATCAATCCGTAAATCCTTGTCTTCAATAGTTATTAAACTATCATCTTTTATTTCCGGAATAACTTCAACTCCGGCAAAAGAAGTATGACGCATTTTTTCGGCATCAAACGGAGAAATTCTCACTAAACGATGAACTCCATTTTCACTTTTAAAATAACCATAAGCGAAAGGTCCACTAATTTTTAAAACCGAAGTTTTAATTCCGGCTTCATTAGCTACAGTCCGATCTAACATTT
>Ga0116171_10000877_pt1 | contig 31252 bp, 17 predicted proteins | sample AD_JPNHW2_MetaG_FD_89798 | JGI IMG/M metagenome (GOLD analysis project Ga0116171, IMG submission 89798) | Active sludge microbial communities of municipal wastewater-treating anaerobic digesters from Japan - AD_JPNHW2_MetaG | ecosystem: Engineered > Bioreactor > Anaerobic > Digestate | place... | reverse complement strand
TCCCTCAGGAAAGGATACAGGGCTAGGTCTCGAAATTCCATCGGCTACACCGCATCGGTTTGCCTGATAATTAGTGTTCGGGACGGTCGAAGCTCAGGAAGGGGAGCACGGCATCGGCCACCTGGGGATCGTCCAAGGCCTTTCGGAGATCGTCAAGGCCCTTCATGGGGCGGGCCAGGAAGAGGCGGGTGGCCCGCTTCCTGCCCAGTCCCGGGAGCGCTTCCAGGGAGGTGATGTGGCATTCGTTCACCGGGAGCGGATACACCACCGCGCTTATGCTGCGGAAGCCATGACCGACCACCGCCACATCGTAGAACCTCTCCAGATCGACGGGGTGAGGGATCCCGACCAGCAGCGGATACGTTCCTATCTGCCTTCCGAAGGTCACCTTGCCCTCGCGCATCTCGGTGTACACCGAACGAAGCACCGTTCCCACCGGCACCAGGCGCTCCAGCAGGGGGCGGTCTATCTCCTCCCTGATCCGGTCCTTGAAGTGCAGGAACTCGGTATGGCTGACGGTCGGCGCGAACTCTCGGCGCACCGGCATGACCTGGCGTATGTTTATCCGGCGCAGGAGAAGTCCCTCGTCCAGGATGTTCTTCAGGAAGCGGAAGTTGAGGTCCAGCGTCTCCCGCCTCTCCCCCTCCAGCCCCACCAGGACGTTGATGCCTGGTAGAAGATTGGGAAGTCCGTTGTCACCGCGCCCACCGCCCGCCCTGTTTATGGCCCGGACGGACCACATAACCTCCTCCGGGGTGGCGTTCAGGTTGTTAATCCTCCCAACCTCCGGATCGGCGGTCTCCATGCCCAGGGCCAGGACGTTTCCGGGCGTGCAGTGCTTTACCAGCGAAATCAGTATCCTTTCCGTCTCCGCGGGGTGGCGGGCCATGACCGCCGGGTTGGCGTTGTCCACGTGCAGAACGTTCGGGGACAGGGCGGACATGCCGGAGAGCAAAGATTCCAGGGCCTCCGGGTTCGGCCTCGGGCAGTCGGTGCCGTCCAGTTCGGCCTTGTAGGAAATGATGCAGGTCTGCGAGCCCAGGCGGAAGTTGACCACGCCGCGTTCCCGGAGGGCGCCAGCTTCCGCCACTATCGCCTCCGGCTCCCGGAAGACCGGACGGCCCTTGAGCGGCTCGACGCAGAAGGAGCAGCCGCCGTTCACGTAACGAACGCAACCGCGATAGGTTTCCAGCTCGGCGGTCAACGGCTGAGGATGGTCCGGGTGAGAGAGCACGCAATCGGCCCCCAACAGCATCCAGCGATCCCATTCCTCGCTCCCGCGCCAGCGGTCACTGGCCTTACCGCTGTTCATGAGATCATGGACCGCCGCGGCGGCGTCCAGGTAATGCGAGTGGTGGAACCTCTCCTTGAGCACCGGGTCCAGGGCCGCCGGGCCGCCGAGAACGGTCTCTCCCCGGTAGCCCTCGATCAACTGGAACAGCTCCCGGCGGGAGGCCGGCATCCCCCGCAGGTATCTTCCGGGAACGGACATGCCGGATAGAACGACCAGCAGGTCCGAGGGCGGTAGTTTCTTCCCGTTCCTCCACTGGTCCACGGTGATGTAACTAGGCGTTCCCCCAGCATCCCTCACCGCGCCAAAGACCGCCCTGGGTAGAGGATGTATGTAAGGGGGGACCCCCAGCGACCCCGGCTCGTCTATGTAGCCGTCGAATATGAGAACTTCAGGCACGGTGGCTCCGTCCAAAACAGGAAAGGGATGGCCTTGGTAGGCCTTTAAGGTGATTTCAGAGCAGGCTTACCTGCATGGTCTCAACGTTCTGGATACCAGGCACTGCGCGGAGGGCCTCTTCCAGCTTGTCGACCAAACCGGGGGCGTCCTCCATGACGAAGGCCGCTTCCAGCATCTTGAGGCCAAAGGCCAGGGGCTTGATCTCGGTATTGGCCACCTTGACGTTCGCCGGTATTATCGTTGCCAGCTTGGCTATGAGGGCCGGGAAGTCGAACTCGGTGTCCTCGGGCATCAACGCGTAGGTGGCGGCGACGGTTCCCATGATGAACACCTTATGGGCCGATGAAGCCGCACTTCTTGCATTCGTACTTGACGCTCTGGTCACGGCACTTGGCGCAGCGGCCGATCTCCTCAGCGCCGCAGATAGGGCACTTGAAGAAGGTGATGCCATTGCCCACTAGCCGAACACCGCATGAGTTGCAGATCTTTTCATTCTCCATAGGACATCGCTTTGTGCGTGATTATAGTCCTTATATAAAAACGTGATTGGTCGGCGCCACCGGCCACTTCAGCTTCTGGGTGCCCCTTTACGTTATTACCATCATTATATTGGAAGCATAGGTTTGGAGCATGGACAGCGCTTTATATCCTATATATCGTGATATTAATCTTCACGGCACACGTTCTTATACATTGCTTTCGATACCGTGAAAACAGCAGGAACAATCGGCAGGTCCATGTTGATCGGCGTGCCAACAGGACTAACGTTCCTTGGTGGATGGGAAATGTTAAATACAACCAGGATTTACTCTCCCGTTCACACGCCGGCACTTACTTCCCAATGGGCCCGTAGCTCAGCTAGGTAGGACCTTCGGAGACGGAGCGTCCCTAGAAAGAGCATCTGGCTTTTAACCAGTTGGTCCGGGGTTCGAATGGTACGCGGTACTTCCGTGTATGCGGAAATCCCCGCGGGCCCGCTTGGGTAGGAGAAAGAAACATGCAGACCGAAGTATCCAAACCCGATTTCCAAATCGTTTTTAGTAAGTCATTACTTAGCCGAGGAACGACCCGGTTTCTGCATCGTATGAGGTGATTCGTTTGGATGATTCCGTCCCATTTAACGTATTAAAGCACATGATGGTGCCTAGACACGAGCTTTTGAGCGATGAGGAGACCGACAAGGTTCTCAAGCGGCTCAAGATAACCCGCGACCAGCTGCCCAAGATAAAGGACACTGACGCGGCGATCAAGACACTAAAGGCGGCCATGAACAGGGACATCCCTGAGAAGAGCGTCGTCAGGATCATTAGGGACAGTCAGACGTCCGAGACGGCGGAGATATTCCGCCTCGTCATAAGAGGGTGAACTTATTGAGGGACCTCGTCGAACTGTATTTCAGAGAGAGCAGCATAGTCAACCATCATATAGCCAGTTTCAATGATTTTCTGTCATCCCAGAGCAATCCTAACAGCAGGATGCAGAAGATCGTGGACAACGTGAGGGTGTCCGCCGAGGACCCCGAGCGGGGCATGATCACGCTGGACCCGGAGAAGACCAATGGCCGCATAATCCAGATCCGCGTCGGTCGCCGACGGGACGAGAAGACCGGCCAGGTCGACCAGCACCTGCCCCCCACCCTCAAGATCGGTGAGCCCATGGTCCGCGAGGCCAACGGCCACACCCACAACATCACCCCCATGGAGGCCAGGCTCAGGAACCTGAACTACATAGCCCCCATGCACATGGACGTCACCATCATCGAGGACGGCATCGAGAGGGAGGAGAAGAACATCCACATCGGAGACCTCCCCATCATGGTCAAGTCCCGGAAGTGCAACATCTTCAAGGAGAACATGGAGAAGGAGTACGACCTCACCGACGAGCAGTACAACGTCGAGCTCATGAAGAAGAGCGAGGACCCCATGGACGCCGGCGGTTACTTCATCATGGGCGGGACCGAGAGGGTCCTCATCACCTTGGAGGACCTAGCCCCGAACCGGGTCATGGTCGAGCTCAGCGAGAGGTACGGCACCGCCATGGAGGTGGCCAAGGTATTCTCGCAGAAGGAAGGCCACCGCGCCCTCACCCTGGTGGAGAAGAAGCGCGACGGCATGCTCATGGTCACCGTTCCCGCCGCCTCCGGGCAGATACCCCTGGTGGCCTTGATGAAGGCCCTGGGGATGGAGGATGACCAGCAGATCTACGAGGCCATAGTCTCCTCCCCGGAGATGGCCAACATAGTTTACGCTAACCTGGAAGAGATCCAGGACGCCAAGCTGTACGGTCCCAACGGCATATTCACCACCGACCACGCCCTGACCTACCTGGAGAAGAAGTTCGCCACCGGTCAGGCCAAGGAATACCGGGTCAAGAAGGTCGAGTCCATAATCGACCGCTCCCTGCTGCCCCACCTCGGCGATGTCGAGGAGGACCGCATGAAGAAGGCCATCTTCCTGGGCAGGATAGCCAGGTCCGTACTCGAGCTTTCCCTGGGAAAGCGCAAGGAGGACGACAAGGACCACTACGCCAACAAGCGCCTCAAGCTGTCCGGGGACCTCATGGAGGACCTGTTCCGGGTATCCTTCACCAACCTGGTGAAGGACATGAAGTACCAGCTGGAGAGGTCCTACGCCAGGCGCAAGGACCTGGTGGTCAAGAGCTCCATCCGGCCGGACCTGATGACCCACCGCCTGCAGCACGCCCTGGCCACCGGTAACTGGGTGGGTGGGCGAGCCGGCGTGAGCCAGCTACTGGACCGCACGTCCAACATGGGTACCATCTCTCACCTGAGGAGGGTCACTTCCTCACTTACCCGAAGCCAGCCTCACTTCGAAGCGCGTGACCTGCACCCCACCCAATGGGGTCGGCTCTGTCCGAACGAGACCCCCGAGGGTCAGAACTGCGGACTGGTCAAGAACGCCGCCCTGATCATCAACGTCTCCGAGGGCTTCCGCGAGGAGGACGTCACCTTCCTGCTGAAGGACCTGGGGATACACGAGGTCAAGGGCCAGCAGATGGCAGGTACCCGCGTCTACGTGAACGGCGACCTGAAGGGCGTGCACGACCACGCCCTGGACCTGGTAAACCAGATGAGGAACCGCCGCCGCACCGGTCTGCTCTCGGACGAGATCAACATCCGCTACGACGCGGAGATGGACGAGGTCATCATCAACTGCGACGAGGGTCGCCTCCGCCGGGCACTGCTGGTGCTCAAGGACGGGCACCTCATGATCACCCGCAAGCACCTGGAGGACATACGGGCCGGCAAGCTGCGCTGGTCCGACCTGGTGCGCGAGGGTATACTGGAATGGATCGACGCCGAGGAGGAGGAGGACACCTTCGTCTCCGTGGAGCCTTACGAGGTTCCGCTCCGATGCGGCAACTGCGACCGGGACATCTCCCCGCTGGACATGGACTGGATGAACCCCGGGACCACCGACAGGCAGGCCGAGCTGAAGTGCCGGCACTGCGGCGGTACGACCAAGGTCGACTACCTGTTCGACAAGGCCCACACCCACATGGAGGTGGACCCCATGGTCATCCTGGGTGTCTGCGCCGGAATGGTTCCCTACCCCGAGCACAACTCGTCTCCCCGTGTCACCATGGGAGCGGGTATGGCCAAGCAGTCGTTGGGACTCGCTTCCAGCAACTACCGCAAGCGCCCCGACACCCGCGGGCATATCCTGCACTATCCGCAGAAGCCGATGGTCCAGACCAAGTTCATGGACTTCGTGGCCTTCAACCAGCGCCCGGCCGGGCAGAACTTCGTGGTGGCAGTACTATCGTATCACGGCTACAACATGGAAGATGCGCTGATCCTCAACCAGAGCAGCGTGCAGCGCGGTCTGGGGCGATCGACCTTCATGCGAACGTACCGCACGGAAGAGCGGCGCTACCCTGGAGGTCAGGAGGACCACTTCGAGATACCGTCCCCTGACGTGCGCGGCGCCCGTACCGATTCCGCGTACAACAACCTGTCCGAGGAGGACGGGCTGATCTCGCCAGAGACCCCGGTCTCCGGCGGTCACGTCCTGGTCGGAAAGACCTCCCCGCCCCGTTTCGTGGAGGAGGAGGAAGCTAACTTCCTTTCGGGTCACAAGAGGCGCGAGACTTCGGTCACCGTCCGTTCCGGAGAGACCGGCTGGGTGGACAGCGTAATGCTCACCGAGTCGGAGAACGGCTCCCGCCTGGTGAAGGTTAAGGTGCGCGACGAGAGGATACCGGAACTGGGGGACAAGTTCGCCTCCAGGCACGGGCAGAAGGGAGTGGTCGGGCTTCTGGTCCCGGCCTCTGACATGCCCTTCACCACCGACGGTATCATCCCGGACCTGGTCATCAACCCCCACGCCATACCTTCCCGTATGACCGTGGCCCACGTGCTGGAGATGATCGGCGGCAAGGTCGGCTCCCTCGAGGGAAGGAGCGTCGACGGGACGGCCTTCAGCGGAGAGCGCGAGGATGCCCTGCGCCAATCGTTGGTGGACGCCGGTTTCGAGAAGTCCGGCCGCGAGGTCATGTACGACGGTCTCACCGGCCGCATGATACAGGCCGACGTGTTCATCGGCGTGATCTATTATCAGAAACTGCACCACATGGTGTCCGGGAAGATGCACGTCAGGTCCCGCGGGCCGGTGCAGATACTCACCAGACAGCCTACGGAAGGCCGGTCCCGTCAGGGTGGCCTGAGGTTCGGTGAGATGGAGAGGGACTGTCTGATCGGACACGGGGCGGCCATGGTCATCAAGGACCGGTTGCTGGACGAGTCGGACGGTACCTTCCAATGGGTGTGCGGCAACTCCAACTGCGGGCACATCGCCATACTGGACAAGAGAGGTTCGTTGCGCTGCCCGGTGTGCGGCAACAACACCAACGTGCACATGATCCAGACGTCGTACGCCTTCAAGCTGCTGCTCGATGAGCTGCTGTCGCTTGGGGTCGCCATGCGCTTACAACTGGAGGATTTGAGATGATGTCAGGAGTATCCAAGAGGATCGGGTCCATCAGGTTCGCCTGCTTGTCGCCGGACGAGATCCGCAAGATGTCGGCCATCAAGATCATCACCGCCGACACCTACAACGACGATGGGTTCCCCATCGACCAGGGTCTCATGGACACCCACCTCGGGGTCATCGAGCCGGGGCTGATGTGCAAGACCTGCGGTCACAAGGTGGACGAGTGCCCGGGGCACTTCGGCAACATCGACCTGGCCATGCCGGTCATTCACGTCGGTTACGTCAAGGAGATCAAGAAGCTCCTGCAAGCGACCTGCAAATCCTGCGGTCGCCTGGTGCTGACCGAGGACGACGTGAAGGAATACCAGGCCCGATTGGACACCATGGAGGAGCTGGGCAGCGACGCCATCGATCTCCGGGAGTTCGCCAAGGAGACGGCCAAGGCAGCAGCGGTAAAGGCCACCAAAGAGGTCTGCCCGCACTGCGGCGTCGAGCAGCTCAAGATCACCCTGGACAAGCCGACCACCTTCCGGGAGGAGGGCCACAAGCTCACTCCGAAGGAGGTAAGGGAGCGCCTGGAGCGGATACCTGACAACGACCTCATACCGTTGGGAATAGACCCCCACGCCTGCCGCCCGGAATGGATGGTGCTCACGGCATTGCCGGTACCCCCGGTGACCGTACGGCCGTCCATCACTTTGGAGTCCGGCGACCGGTCCGAGGACGATCTAACTCACAAGCTGGTGGATGTTCTCAGGATCAACCAGAGATTGCGAGAGAACCGCGACGCGGGAGCTCCGCAGCTCATCGTGGAGGACCTCTGGGAGCTGCTGCAGTACCACGTCACCACCTATTACGACAATCAGACCTCGGGCATCCCGCCGGCCAGGCACCGCAGCGGACGCCCGCTGAAGACCCTGGTGCAGAGGCTGAAGGGCAAGGAAGGCCGCTTCCGTTCCAACCTGTCCGGTAAGCGCGTCAACTTCTCGGCCCGTACCGTGGTCTCTCCGGACCCGTGGTTGTCCATCAACCAGGTCGGCGTGCCGACCTTCGCCGCCCGCGAACTGACCGTGCCGGTCATGGTCACCAAGGACAACCTGGAGATCCTGCGCAACATGGTCAAGCGCGGCCCCGAGCCCGTTGGGGAGGTTTATGCTCCCGGGGTCAACTACATCATACGCATAGACGGCCGCCGGATACGCGTCACCGAGAAGAACGCGGAGACGGTATCCGAAGGACTGGAGATCGGCTACAAGGTGGAAAGGCACCTCATGGACGGCGACGTGGTGCTGTTCAACAGGCAGCCCTCGTTGCACCGCATGTCCATGATGGCCCACGTGGTCAAGGTCATGCCCGGAAAGACCTTCCGCTTGAACCTCTGCGTCTGTCCCCCGTACAACGCCGACTTCGATGGCGATGAGATGAACCTGCACGTATTGCAGAGCGAGGAGGCTCGCGCGGAAGCGCACATCCTGATGAAGGTGCAGGAGCACATCCTGTCCCCCCGTTTCGGCGGACCGATCATCGGCGCCATACACGACCACATCACCGGTGTGTTCCAGCTGACGTACAAGAACCCCCACTTCGATAAGGCGCAGACCTTGTTCATCGTGTCCAAGATGGGCGAGAACACTCTGCCCGAGCCAATCATCGAGGGTGGCAAGGAGATGTGGACCGGCAAGGACCTGTTCTCGACGATATTGCCGAAGGACTTCAACGCCCAGTTCAAGTCTCACATCTGCATGAAGTGCCCGAAGTGTGAGAAGGAAGGATGTCAGTATGACGCCTACGTCAAGATCCGTGACGGAAAGGTGCTCATGGGCACCATCGACGACAACGCCATCGGTTCCGGCGGCGGCAAGATACTGGACAAGATCGCCAGGGACTACGGCGCCGACCGCGCCCGGGAGTTCCTGGACGACGTGACCAGACTGGCCATCGGGGCCATCATGGTCAAGGGATTCTCCACCGGTATCGACGATGAGGATATTCCTGAGGAAGCGAAGAGGCAGATAGACGACAAGATCAACAACACCTTCCAGGAGGTCGACAAGCTGGTAGCGTCCTATAGGGACGGTACCTTGGACCAGATGCCTGGGCGTTCTCTCGAGGAGACCCTGGAGGTGGAGGCGATGAAGAAGCTGGGTGAGGCCAGGGATGAAGCTGGACGCATAGCCGGGAAGCACCTGGGTATCAGCAACGCGGCCGTGCAGATGGCCAAGTCCGGTGCTCGCGGCTCCATGCTTAACCTGTCGCAGATGGCCGGATGCATCGGTCAACAGGCCGTGCGTGGCGAACGTCTCTCCAGGGGATACTGGAACCGGACGCTGCCGCACTTCCAGCAGGGAGACCTGGGGGCTCAGGCCAAGGGGTTCGTCAAGAACTCCTACAAGAGCGGTCTGACGCCGACCGAGTTCTTCTTCCACTCCATGGGTGGGCGCGAAGGTCTGGTCGACACTGCCGTTCGTACCTCCCGTTCCGGTTACATGCAGCGCCGGTTGATCAACGCCCTGGAGGACCTCAAGCTGAAGCAGGACGGTACCGTCCGCAACACCGCGGACAGCATCATCCAGTTCCATTACGGCGAGGATGGTGTCGACCCGACGCGCAGCGTGCAGGGCGAGGCGATCGACCTGGACGACGTCCTCAGGGACGTCCTGGGCGAGCATTACGCCGATTTGCTGTCCAGACCGGACGAGCGCAAGATCAGCCTCTACGCCACCGTGGAGAAGGACCTCATGGAGGCCGCCACGGACGAGGACGACGAGACCGAGGAAGCCGATCTAGACATCGGAGGTGATGAGTGATGGCCCAGAAGGATTTCATCAACGCGCTGGAAAAGAAAGGGGTCCCCATGGACACCATCGACATCGTCAAGGAGAAGTACACCAACCAGACCGACCTGGTAAAGGCGTCCGTCTCCGACCTGGTGGAGCTCGGCCTGGATAAGGAGGCCGCCGAGGACCTGCAGACCAAGCTGGGCAAGAAGGAGAAGCCCACCCGGGCCCCGGCCAAGGCCAAGACCGGCTCCCGCCGGAAGGTGGAGAAGAATCAGCCCGAGGCCGCCGCGCCGGTGGTCTACGAGATCCCGGACAAGAGCAAGAAGTACTCGCCTTTCGAGGACCAGCTCTTCAAGAAGTGCGAGGAGCTCAAGCTGCGCCTGCCCCGCCGGGTGATACTCAACATCGCCCATCGCCTGGAAGGGAACGACATAAGCAAGGAGAACCTGGTAAAGATCCTGAAGGTGGCCAACCAAAAGTATTCCGACCACCTGATGGACCCCAACGAGAGCGCTGGAATATTGGCCGCGCAGAGCATAGGCGAACCGGGTACCCAGATGACCATGCGTACCTTCCACTACGCCGGTGTGGCCGAGATCAACGTCACCCTGGGTCTGCCGCGTCTCATCGAGATCGTGGACGCCCGCCGCATCCCGAGCACTCCGATGATGACCCTGTACGTCAACAAGGAGCTGTCGAGCGACGTGGACACCGTCAAGAACATCGCCTCCAACATCGAGATAACCACCGTGCTGGACCTGGCCGATATCGAGACGGACCTGCATAATCTGCGATTGTTCATCGTCCCGGACCAGAGGAAGTGCCTGCAGAAGGGGCTTCTGGACCAGGACGGAAGACCGGTCCGGGGACAGGTGGCCCCCATCGAAATGATCAGGGACAAGGTCTCCCGCCTGCGGGGTATCGTCATGGTCGACGACATCGACAAGGAATCGCTACCGCCGAAGGTGGAGCTGGCCGGCGAGGCCGGGATCGGATACTTGTGCCTGGTGCCGAAGGAACCGTCCTTCAAGACCTTGCAGAAGGCCCTGGACATGGTCAAGGTGGCCAAGGTCAAGGGGGTAGAGGGCATCACCCGCGCCCTGCTCAAGAAGAAGGATGACCAGTGGGTCATATTCACTGAGGGCAGCAACCTGCGGGAAGTGCTGAAGATAGACGGACTGGACCATTCCCAGGCCTACACCAACTCCATACAGGAGGTCAACGAGGTGCTGGGGGTGGAGGCGGCGCGCAACTCCATAATCGCGGAGGCGTCCCATACCCTGGACGAACAGGGTCTGTCCGTGGACATACGCCACATCATGCTGGTGGCGGACCTGATGACCGCTGACGGGGACGTCAAGGCCATCGGCCGACACGGTATATCTGGAAGGAAATCGTCGGTGCTGGCCAGGGCGGCCTTCGAAATAACCGCCGCCCACCTGCTCACCGCAGCCATGACCGGGGAGGAAGACCACCTGGACGGCGTGGCAGAAAACATTATAGTCGGGCAGCCGGTTACACTCGGAACCGGGGCCGTAAATCTCGTGTACGCACCTGTAAAGAAGGGGGCATCTGAATGATCGATCTGGGAAGAGCCTTAAAATCTGCCATGACCACTGGAAAGGTGGTCTTCGGCGTAGCGCAGTCGGAAAAGACAGTTAGGAACGGGGAGGCCAAGCTCGTTATCGTGGCCAAGAACTGCCCCAGCGGCTACCTGGTCTCCAAGGACCACGGCGTGCCGGTGTTTCAGTTCGAGGGAACCAACATGGAGCTCGGCGCCCTGTGCGGAAAGCCTTTCTCGGTGTCCTCCATTGCCGTAATCGACAAGGGAGCATCAAACATACTTTCGCTGGGTTGAACATGACCGCTGACATCACCTTTACCGAGGAGACCCTGCGCTACATCAGCCTGTTCGAGAAGATCACCAAGGCCCGGGTCCGCGATTGCATGGAGACCGAGGAGAAGCTCGTCTACGTCGTTGATCCAGGCCAGGCCAACCGCGCGGTCGGCAAGGCAGGCGAGAACGTGATCAAGCTCAAGAACACCACCGGCAAGAACATCCAGGTCGTGGAGTTCTCCGACGACGCAGAGACGTTCATCAAGAACGTATTCTACAACTACGGACCGGAGAAGGTGGAGATCGAGACCCGCGGCACCATCGTTCACGCTACCGTCACCGTCGATCCGGCCGTAAAAGGTCGGGCCATCGGCAAGAACGGCAAGAACCTGAAGATAGCCCGGGACCTGGTCAACCGGCACCACAACGTGCAGAGCATCTCGGTGGCCTAGTTCAGCGGTTGCCGTTCCACCTCTAGCCGGTCCGCGGTCGGGTATTCCTCGACCAGATAGCAGCGGTAAGGCAGAGCGGCGGCCAGTTCCTCCAACACCCAGAGGGCCACCTCCAACCTCTTTCTCTTTTCATCCCATCCGAACAGCTCGGACGGTACTTCCTGTTCCTCCAACGAACGAACGGCCTCCTCCGGCCGGTCCGTCTCGATTATTCCGAGCAGCACCATCCCCTCCGAGGTGATCAGGTCCCTGGGCCTCGCCGTCCGCTTGGCCCTTCTTTTAAGACGTTCGCGGAGCTGCACCTGGTCCTTGAAGCTGGAGGAGCAGAAGTGCACCGGAACCATGTCACCAGCCTCCTCCATCACCTGCCAGGAGGTCTCCATGCTCCCCTGCATGGCGCTCGATACGTCCGAACGGACATGGAAGTTCCGGCCGAGCAGCGCCTGGCAATTGGTCTCGGACACCTCCAGCTCGTTCAGGTTCACGAAGTCCAGGCCGATATCGGCGGCCTGCCGGCATATCGACAGTAATCCTTTCAGCTCTCCGGGGACCGCCGGAACTTCGAATCCTACCTTCATCTCCAGGCCTTGGACGGCCTCGGCGATGCCCAGTTCCTCCAACGAACCCCAGCGCTCGATCGGGGGATGCATCCTCAGCTCGTCCAGCCCGGCCTCCTGCAGCCTCAGGAACTTCTCGCGGTCGATGGTTGATGTGTACAGGTGGATGTGATGCCCCGGTCCGAAGCGCTGCTTCAGCAGACGGATGTACCGTTGCGTACGTTCCATGACCAGCAGCGGGTCTCCACCGGTTATCCCCGTTCCCTTGGCACCGATGGCCTCCGCCTCCCTGATCAGGTCCTCGTCCTTACTTACCAGTAGCTCGTTGGCGTACACCACGTCCTTTCCCTTCTTCGCCTCCGACAGAGGGCAATAATAGCACGATTCGCCGCACTTGCCAGTGACCAGGAGCACCATCTTGCTTCCCTTTCGGCACAGGCGGCATCCTCGCGATAGCCGTTTAGTGTAGCAGGACGACGATTCCATGGGGATGGGGCGCATGGCACCTCTACCGTCCCGGGCGGACTTAACGCTTGCTCATGGCAAAATCCTAAATCGGCGAGGAACGTTGGCATCAGGGATAGCATGAGGAAGCAAAGCCGGGTCATACTTGCGCTGGACGAGGTGCGTCCCGAGAAGGCGTTCCAGGTCGCGGAACAGGTGCACGACCTGGTGGACGCCATCAAGATCAACTGGCCATTGGTACTGGCGACGTCCCCGGAGACCATAACCCGGCTGTCGAAGATGGCCCCGGTCATATGCGACTTCAAGGTGGCCGACATTCCCAACACCGTATCGCTCATAGTATCGCAAGCGGTGCAGCGCGGTGCGGAAGGCGTCATCGTGCACGGGTTCACCGGAAGCGATTCGGTGAAGGCGGCGGTGGCGGCCGCTGACGGACGCAAGATATTCGTGGTCACCGAGATGTCCCATCCCGGCGGGGCCGAGTATACCGCCCCGGCCGCCGAATCCTTGGCCAAGATGGCCGTTGATTGTGGCGCGGCCGGGATCATCGCCCCGGCCACCCGACCGGAGAGGGTGGCGGTCCTGAGAAGGATCGTTGGCGACCTGCTGATCCTTTCCCCGGGAGTTGGCGCCCAGGGCGGAAGCGCCTCGGCGACCTTGGACAAAGGGGCGGATTACGTCATCGTAGGACGAAGCATCTACGGGGCGGAGGACCCCCGTTCCGCAGCTTTGCAGGTGGTTAAAGAGGCCCAGGGCGCCCATTCCCGATGAGGCGAAATATCGGTTCCGGCGTGGTTAGCCAGATGTCTCTTTTTATAGGCCTGGGTCGGACCAACGTATTTATACGGGGTGCGTTATCAGTTGCTAATCACCCCAGAGGAGACTAACTAATGGCAACGAAGCAGGAGGGGTCCAGTCAACCTACTGACAAGCAGCGCTCTCTTTCGTTGTCCAATTTCTCTCGTGACCTCAAGGATTCTTGGATCGGAAGAAATTGGCAGACCGTGCTGTTGCTGGCAATGATGGTGTTCCTGGCCTTGTTCGTCAGGAGCTATTTCGGATTTTCCACCTCGGTGGACAATGGCTACCTGGTCTCAGGTGGCTCTGACTCTTACTATCACATGAGGGTCATCGATCACGCGGTGGCAACTGGGGACCACCTGGTGTGGGATGACATGCTCAACTATCCCAATGGAATGAGGAACCCTCGCCCGCCGCTCTATGACTGGTCAGTAGCGGTGGTCGGAATGCTCCTCAGCACCGTTACCGGTCTGGCGGTAAAGGATGCCATCGGTATGTCGCTAGTGTTCTCCACCGCGGTGTGGGGCGCGCTAACCGTGGTCCCAGTTTACATGCTGGGCAGGGCGGCCTTCGGTCGTAAGGCCGGTATGCTAGGGGCGTTCATATTCGCCCTCATGGCCGGCCATATCGAACGTACGGTGTTGTCCAACGCCGATCACGACGCCATAGTGCTGTTCTTCGTGGTGTTCTCGTTCTACTTCCTGTTGCGTTCGCTGCAATCGGTGAACGGGAGTCGTTGGGTCTCCAAGTGGACCGATCCCAAGGCCATATTGCCAGGTCTGAAAAGTTACCTGCGCACCAATCAGTTGTCGCTCATATACGCCGCCCTGGGCGGACTATGCGTGGCGGCCGTCGGCCTCATCTGGACCGGTTACACCTACCTGCTGATCGTCGTCTTCGTCTACTTCATCGTTCAGCTGCTGGTCGATCGCTTCCGCAACGCCGATTCCATGGGCGTGCTCATTGCCGTAGCCGCCTTCTTCGGCATTGCCTTCCTGGTGATGGCCCCGGCCTATGTGAGCCTTAACCTCATCGTCACCTGGTTCGACACCCCGCTGTCCCTCTTCGCCATCGGCATGGTGGGCGGACTCATGTTCGTGGTCACCCGCGATTACCCGTGGACCCTGGTGCTGCCGGTGTTCACCGCAATACTGTTGGCGGCCCTGGCCCTGCTATCCGTATTCAACCCGGCCCTTCTGGACTCCATAATGTCCGGTCAGGGGTACTTGGTCAAGAGCAAGCTGTACGACACCATCTCCGAGGCCCAGGCCCCGATGTTCTCCAACCTGGCCATGTCCTTCGGCATGGTGACCTTCTGGCTGGCGCTGATAGGCGTGGGCTACGCGGTGGTCAAGATACCCAAGAACCTCAATCCATCCTTCATTTTCGTGGTGGTCTGGGTGGCCATATCCATCTACATGGCCTCCTCGGCCGCCAGGTTCGTGTTCAACGCCTCCCCGGCCTTCGCCGTTTCGGCCGGATGGATGCTCGGTCTGATAATTGACCGTCTCAAGTTCGATGGCATGATCCGCGGACTGCGCACCGACCACGGCGGACTGTGGAAGACCATAAGGACCTCGGTGAAGATCCGTCATGTCCTGGGAGCGTTCTTCATAATCGTGATGATACTGGTGCCCAACGTGTGGTACGCCGTGGACGCTGGCATACCTTCGACCACCAAGAACGAGTACGACGCCCAGGTATACCACGCCATGCCCGATTTCCTTCGGCCGGATAACTACGATCTGAAGAACGGGACCAATTGGTACCTGGGAGCGTTCAGCTATGGCCTGACATTACCCAACCAATATTGGCCAGTGGCTTGGAAGTGGTTTGCCGCGCAGGATACCGAAAAGGTCGCCGCCATGGACCGTCCGGCCTTCGTGTCCTGGTGGGACTACGGGTTCGAAGCCATTCAGGAAGGCGGTCACCCAGCGGTCGCCGATAACTTCCAGAACGGTTACAATTTCGCCGGTACGTTCCTCATGACCCAGACCGAGGACGGGGCCATCGCTATGTTCATCATCCGTAGCGTGGAGTACGATGTCTACTGGAACACCACCCAGGGTCAGGACACCCTGGATAAGATGGCCGAGTACGGTGTGGACACCGTACGTTTCAAGGACATCATGATGAACCCGGCCAACTACGTGGACGAGGTGAAGAACAATCCCGCGGTGTACGGCGAGATCGACGACGATCTCAGCCCCGCCAACGCCAGGTACATAGCGGCCAGGCAGGTTCTCACTACTCTTAGCAAGGACCAGCTGGTCTCGCTGTACAATGATGTGCGCGAGATAACCGGGAACGACATCGGATACGTTTCCGTGGACAGTCGTCTGTTCCCGTTCACCGCCACTTCCTACAACATATTCTACGCCCCGGCCAAGCTTTCGGACCAGCGCGTCGACGGTAACAACATTCCCTACGACTACTATACCATCTACGCCGTGGACATCTATGGGGACCAGATCCCCCTGGACCAGGTCACCTCCTCTAGTTATATCACCAGCTACGAGATCGTCTACACCGAGGCGTTCTACGACACCATGCTCTATCGGGCCTTCATGGGCTACGGTCCCAGCGACATCGGGGAGACCAAGCAGGGCCTGCCGGGCATATCCGGAAGCTTGCAGGGTTCCCCGTCCATGCAGGGCTGGAACATGAGCAACTTCCGCCTGGTGTACCGTACCGCATACTACAACCCGTACTCCAGCGAGGACGTGGCCAACCACACCGATGCCTGGCGCGCGGTCTCCTACGACGAAGCGATCAGCATGTACAACCGTATCCAGGCCAAGGAGCTGATCGGTACCGTGGACCTGTCGTCGTCTGGCCTTTACTCCGGGGTGACCTTCCTGCAGTACTACGACGGTGCTATCGTCAAAGGTCAGGCGGTCACCGACGCCGGAAGGCCGATGGCCGGGATATGGGTGACCGTGCTCGACGAGTATGGTATTCCTCATCAGGTGGTCAAGACCGATTCGGACGGACGATACAGCGTCATCGTCCCCTTCGGGGAAGTGACCCTGGTCTATTCCTACGGTGACCTGGACCCCCGTATGCTATACGGAACGCAGCTGCACTCCGAGAACCTTGATATAACGTACGATCAGGCCATGCGCGTGGAGGCCGATGTGGACAAGAACGACCAGCTGGACTACCTGATCGACCTTGATGTCGTGGTATCGGCCGGCTCCCTGGTCGGACAGGTGTTCCTAGACAACGACGGGAACGGCAAGTACTCCGCCGCCGCGGATGAAGCGCTGATCGGAGCGACCGTAACGTTCGCGAACGCCACCAATGGCTTCCGGGCCCAGGCGACGTCCACGGCCGATGGTTACGAGATAGCGGGCATCAGCCCGATGTCCGGTACCATCTCGGTGGATTATCAGGGTCACGTGTTCGGTACCGCCAGCGTGCAGGTCCGGATGGGCTCCCCGGTCTCCAAGGACCTCTACGTCGAGCCGGCCGGAATGAACGGGACGGCGACGCTGGCGGACGGCACTGCCGCCGGACAGATAACGATATCCCTATTGGACCGCACCAACGGTCAGGTGTTCGAGTCGATCACCGATTCCACCGGCGCCTATGCTTTCGATGGGCTCCTGGCCGGCAATTACACCATACAGACACCGGACGGGACCGCCATCCAGAGCGCTGACGTAACTCTGGGAGCCGGCGACTCTCTGACCAAGGACCTGGTCCTCTACAACTCCATGCGCCTAAGCGGGCTGGTCAGTTACAACGGGAACGCCATAAGCAATGCCATGGTCGGCCTATCCGGCGACCTGGGCAACGTCTGGGTGCAGAGCGATTCCCGCGGAAGGTATTCGGTCGTCGTTCCTAAGGGCGACATATCCCTATACGCCACCGCCACCGTGAACGGCCAGGAGGTAGTGTTCCTGGAGAAGGTCATCGCCACCGACAGCGCCGTGATCGACCTGGTCCTGACAGGCGGGATGGTACTCTCCGGAACGGTACAGTATTCCAGCGCCGCGGTGTCCGGGGCCGATGTCGTGCTGCAGGACCGCAGCGGAGGGGCCACGCTCACCGCCGTTACCAACTCGCAAGGCAAGTTCAGGGCCGTACTGCCCTCGGGCCTATACTTCACGTACATAAACGACGGCACCAGGGCCTATTGGGGCGACGTGAACGTCGTCTCCTCCATGTCCATGACCTTCCAGCTCCTGACCTCGGTCAAGGTCAGCGGAAAGGCCTGGTATGACGCTGACGGTAACGACGCGGCCTCCGCCGCGGAGGGACTGAACGGCGCCGTGATCACCGTCACCGACCAGGATGGTCGCTCGGTGAACATGGGCACGAGCCCCACCGGTCAATACTCCTTCGTGCTGGTCTCCGGAAGAACGTACGCCCTGACCGCGGTCAAGGATGGCTTCCAGACCCTGGCGCGGAACTATCCGTCCATATCCCTGAGCGTCACGGACGACCTGGAGATGGTCGCCCTGCAGAGGACGGTCACCGGAAGCGTTTCCATGGACTTCCCTGGGGACAAGGGTAACCTGACCGTGAAGTTCGTCGCGGTCAGCGGCCCGGCCATGGACAATCAAACGGTCACCAACGCCGACGGCACGTTCAGCGCCATGCTCTATCCTGGTAAGTACATCGTCCTGGTTAACCAGAACGTCACCGCCGGGGACCCCTCGGTGCGCTACCAATCCCTGAGCGACCAGGACCTGGAGGTCCTGGTCGGCAGCGACCCCTCGTCCCTGCAGATCGAGCTGGTGAAGAGATCATTGGTCAGCGGGGCGGTCAGTCCGAGCGGTACGGCCAAACTGGTCTTCGATGGGCCGGACAAGGTGAGCGTCACCGCCGGCCAGACCTATTCATTGTATCTGCAGGACGGTTCCTACAACCTGTACGCGACCGTGTCCAACGGCTCCCGTAACTACGCTGCGCTCAGCCGGGTGAACGTCACCGGCGCCACGCCGCTAAACATCACCACCAGCGACGCCGCCCCGGCCATCATACAGGCGACCATGAGCGGGGCGAGGGCCCAGAGCATCGTCATATCCATCGAGCTCGCGGGGGCCTATTACAACGTCACCACTCCCGACAATGGACAGGCCAGCGTCTATCTGCCCGTCGGTTCCTATGTCGCGTCCGTGGAGCATTCCACCATCTTGACCACCGCATCGCAGTCGAGGTTCGTGAAGTACGTCGGAGAGCAGGACTTCACCATGTCCGGTTCCCGCCGTAACGTGGCCATAAGCACCGTCATGTCCTTCGAGAACGCCACCGTGAGCGGCATCGTTACCGCAGACGGTTCGGCGGCCACCGCCCAGATCGAGTTCCAGGCTATGTCGGCCACCGCCCAGGACCTCACCGTGAGCGCCGTTGGAAGTTACGCTGTAGGTCTGTCCCCGGGCAATTATACGGTTTATGCGATCAACCAGGACAGCTCCCGGGCCTATCTAGGCAAGCTCTCGATCACCGACCTTGATGATGTCACCTACGACATAGTATTGGTCGAGGCCTTCCGGCTTTCCGGGGTTACGTTCGCCCAGAACGACGGCGTAAGCTCCGAGGTCAGCGTGAACGGGATGATCAGCATGACCAGTTCCAGCGATGGGGCTTATGAGATCTATCTGCCCGGCGGTTCCTATACGCTGTACGCAGAGACGGCTCTACTGGAGAACGGGCTGCTCGTCGATTACCAGGGTTCCGCGTCCGTCTCGCTAAGCGACGTCACCAGCAAGGGCATCTACATGCAGCGGGTGGCCAAGCAGAAGGTATCGCTCACCTGGGATCCGGCTCAGAAGGTCACGTTGAACGCTGGCGAGACCGCCACCTACACCATCCGGATCGTGAACGACGGTAACCTGCAGGACACCTTCCGGTTGACATCCACAGCCACCGGTTGGACGGTTGTGCTCTCCCAGACCGAGGTCACCCTTGGTTACGGGGCTTCCAACAGCCAGACGGTGACCGTGCAGCTGACCCCCTCCGCTAGCGTACTAGTGAAGCACACCGCCGTAATAGTCCGGGCGGTCTCGATCACCAACTCCTCGGCGGCCGCCTCGGTCAGCCTGGACGCAGTCATCGCCCCGGCTCGCGCGGTAGGCATGGCCTACCAGGGCGGAGATTCCACGAAAGGTGATGAATACGTTCACACCGTGGCGGTCACCAACGCCGGCAATGTCGACGATACGTACGCCATATCCATAGGCAACCAGCAGGCGTTGCGGGACCTGGGCTGGGAGGTCAGGCTGGTCAACAAGACCGCCCTGGCCGATTCCCTGTCCGTGACCGTCGCCGCCAGCAAGAGCTCGGAGATAGAGGTGTCCATGGTGCCCCTGCGCTCCAACCCCAGCCCCACGGTCACCGTGCAGCTGGTAACGACGTCCTCCGCCGATCAGGCGGTCCGCAGCTCTTTGGACGTTGAACCGCAGTTCGTGGGACTGGACGGTAACGGTCTCACGGTCACCGGCGTGAACGTCGAGGACAGCACGCCCACCCTGGGTCAGGGTTCGATCGTCCTTCTAGGTCTGGCGTTGGCGCTGATGGCGGTGCTTATCGTCCTCAGCATGCAGAAGGGGGTGTTCTCACGAAGAAAGCGCTGATGCTGATAATGGCGGCGTTGCTGCTGCTGACCGTGATGCCCATCGCCCAGGCGGATACCTACGATCCGCTGTACGCGCAGATCGACGGTCCGAGGGTAGTGGCCACCAACTCGGTGACCATGTACACCCTGGTGATGTTCGGCGGTCCGGCCGAGGTCGGTGTTGGCAATTACACGTACAAGGCCACCATGACCGGCTCCGGGAACACCTACGGCGCGTCCTTCATACCGGGAACGGTACAACCGTCACCGGACGGCACGTTCTACATCAATCTGACCGCGCCGGCGGGTCCGCAGACGCTGAGCATTCACATAGAGTGCATGTCCATAGGTCTCAGTCAGACGGTGAAGACCACCATCGACCTCCAGGTCAAGGTGGTCGAGCCTATATCTCTGCGGTCCACCATCAAGAACACCGGTGAGGTGGCTGCCGTAGGCGTGCCGATCAGCCTGCAGCTCTACCAGGACGGTCAGTGGGTGGAGTTCCATCGGACCACCGTGGACCTGGCCGCAGGGCAATCGTACCAGTTCAAGTACAACTGGACCGCCACGGACCTGGCCTCCGGCGAGCACAAGGTACGTATGGTCCTCGACCCCAACAATGATATTGTCACCTTCGAGGGCGGTTCGTCCGTCTACGAGACGACAATATACTACAAGATGCCCGGCTACGATTGGGTCAACACCTTGCTGTGGGTACTGGTGGTGGCGCTAGGCGTGACCATCTTCTTCGTCTGGAGACGACCGGCCAAGGGCAAGAAGAAGCGCTAAACCCCTTCCCTACAACCTTTTCTCCAGGTCGCCCATGCGGCCGTGCAGCCTCTCGCTCATCACAGCCAGGGACACATCTCCCCTAGTTTTTTCCAATACCGAGCGGGCGATGTCCTGCTTGCGCCTTATCGAAACGATGGCGTCCGGATAATCGAAGCTCATGATGACCAGGAACAGCTCCTCCATGAGGTCCAGGTAGCGCTCGGACTCGGAGATGCTGCCCCGCCGCAGCGATTCCAACGAGAAACGTCTCAGCTCACCGATGGTGTCGGCCATTCCCAGAAGATAGGAGGTGCCCGGCATTCCCAGGTGCTCCGGGTCCGGCAGTTCCTGCCCCTTGACCAAGGCGTTCAGGATCGCCGCCTCGGCCACCTCGACCAGGGCGTCCTGCACGATTCCGGAGTACCAGATCTCCACGTGCTCGGAAAGAACGCTCTTCAGCTTATGCGCCTCGTCAATCGCCTCGGCCAGGGCGGCCTCGCCGTCGACGCCCTTGTGCATACCGTGGACCACTCCGCTCGACATTCTGATGATCGCGCGGGAGGACTTGATGGCGATCTCCCTTACCGTATCCTTCTCTTCCAGGGAGTCCTGTATCCTCTGGGCGATGTGCTCCAGGTTCTGCATGAAGGGAGATTGTCTGGGTATATGATAAGTTTGCTCAGTTTCGGACCTGCTGCATGTGCTCCACCCTTCGGCGCACCAGCTCCCTCTTGCCGATGTCGTGACGGACGAATATCTCGCCCTGCACGTGCTTCAGGCCGTCCTCGCAGATGGCCTCCGCCTCCTCGATGGAATCGGCCATTCCCACCACGCCCAAGGTGCGCGAGGATGTCGTCAGGACCATGCCGTCCTTCTCGTCCACCGCCGCATAGTACAGGCGGGCGCCGGTATCTGCCAGCTTCCTCTCGTTCACCATGACCGGTCGCCCAGCCTTTGACTCCGTGCCGTAACCGGCGGGAACCACGTACTTGCACACGGTGGCCTTTTTGAGGAACGGAACTTGCTTGGAGAGCTTTCCATCAGCGACACCCTGGCAGACGTCCAGGAAGCCGTTCTGCAGAAGCGTCAGAACGTTCATCGCCTCCGGGTCCCCGAAGCGGGCGTTGAACTCGATGACCTTCGGGCCATCCTTGGTGAGCATGAACTGCCCGTATAGTACGCCACGGTACGGAGAACCGTCCTCGCGCATGGCGTCTATCGTTCGCTGCATGATCTCCAATGCCTTCTGGCGTTCCGCGTCGGTGACGAACGGCAATAGATGGTCGGCGTCGGTGTACGAGCCCATTCCACCGGTGTTCGGTCCCACGTCCCCGTCGTAGGCGCGCTTGTGGTCCTGAACAAGCGGCATACCCCGAACGTTTCGTCCGTCACAGAAGGCCTGCAGGGTGAACTCCTCCCCGACCAGGCGCTCCTCGAGCACCACCCCGGCGCCGCCGATCTTGTGTTCCAGCACCTCTTTGACGTAAGCGAGGACTCCTGACTTTCCCTCAAGATGCTCCCCTTCCACCTTGACGCCCTTGCCGCCGGTGAGGCCTTCCGGCTTGACGACCAGTTCGCCAGGGAAATCATCCACGAACAGCTTCGCCGAATCATAATCTTGGAAGGTGCCGAAGGCTACGTTCCCGGGGATGTTGTGCTTCTTGAGCAGGCGACGTGAGAATCGCTTGGACGTCTCCAGCCGAGCCGCGGCTTGCGAAGGTCCGACGCATCCGATGCCCCTCTTCAACAGCTCGTCCGCCAGCCCCACTTCCAGCGGGGCCTCTGGGCCGATGACCGCGATCTCGGCGCCGCAAGATGAGGCGAACTCAGCTACCTTTGCGACGTCCGTCTCCTTGAGCAGCTTGAACTCCTGGGCCGAGCGGGCGATCCCGGGGTTGTGGTTCTTCATTGCCACGTAAACGGTCGCGCCATCCCTGATCAGAGCTTCGACGATGGCGTGCTCCCGCCCTCCTCCGCCGACAACCAGCACCTTCGCGGTCATGCGTTTCGGGGATGGCGCTGAGCATTATTAAATGAATTGATTCTCAGACCAGCAGCGCTTCCACCAGGGCTTCCAAGCCCTCGCCGGTGCGCTCGCTCACCGTTAAAAGTTCGCGCCCGCCGGACAGCTTGCGATAGTCCGCTTTCACCCTAGCGATGTCAATGCCCATGTACTCCGCGAGGTCCATCTTGTTGATGACGCCAACGTCCGCCCCCTGAAAGATCATGGGGTGCTTGCGCACCATGTCATCGCCTTCCGTCACGGAGATCACGACCATGCGCTTGTCCGTGCCCAGCGGGAAGTCCGCCGGACATACGAGATTCCCGACGTTCTCGATGAACAGGAATCCGACGCCTTCAAGGTCCATGTGGTCCAGGGCCTTGTCGACCATCAGGGAATCCAAATGGCATTCCTTTCCAGTGTTGATGTTGAACGCCTTGATTCCAGCTTCTTGGAATCGATTGAAATCATCCTGACCGGTAACATCACCGGCGATCACGGCCACATTTATGCCTTTCTTCTTCATCTCCTTTGCGAGTCTGATGATCAAGGCGGTCTTGCCCGAACCTATCGAGCCCATGATGTCTAGGGACCTAATGCCCTTGGAACGGAGGTTCTCATGATTGTGATCTGCTAGATGCTTGTTCTCGGCAAGAACATCTGTCTCCATGGAAATATTGGTGATCTTATGCACCTTTTCAACAACGGTGATTATTCACTTAATTATTTCCAAAGATCGCATCGAAGGTGTGACGGGAACTATTTAAATATTGATATCTCCTGGATTTAGGGGCAAGAAAAAACGAATCCACAGAAATATTTTGGTTAATATGATCAAATTGAAGTGGGAGATTCTGACGAATCCTACAATACATTTATATTTCCCCAATAAATTCAAGACCTAATCAATTTTCGCAAGGGGGATGAACAATTGTCAAACGAGGGGATTAATCAAAATAGGTCAATTGCTCAAACATTGACGAGTAAAAAATATTTGTTTTTGTTTGGGGCATTGCTCTTAGTTTGCGCTGCTTTTTTAATTGTTGGCGCTCCGAACGCCAGCGCGGCAGGGCCGACCTATGAATATGGTGATATTACTACGAACACGGCTTGGACCGAGGCAGGTTCGCCGTATATTGTGAACGACACTATAACCGTCAATGTCGGTGCGACATTGACGATCGGTCCCAATGTGACCGTCATGGTGCAGCCTGGAAATATGATCATTGTCAAGGGAACGATCGTAGCGGACGGGACGGCCGCTCTGCCGATCACATTCACTACGAACGATACCGTAACATTCGTTAGATGGAACGGCATCGAAATTCAGTATACCTCAACCGGTTCCTTGTTCGACAACGTATTCATCGACAAGGCGGGAGGAAATGCAGGTATCACTGTCCTGAATGCCACCGTGGGAATGACATATGTGACAGTCAACAATTCATACTCCGGTGTCGATTATCAGTTTGAGAACAAGGCAGTATCCATATCGGTGGACAACTGCAATTTCACGCACATGGATTATTTCGGTGTTAGGATCAACGGATATGCATGGGCCGTTGACAGCAACGTGACCGATATAACGGTACCAATATCCATAACCAACAGCATCTTCGATGGCAACGGGTATGGCGTTGATATCTGGTGGCTCGAGGCAAATGCGCAAGACAACGCCACTGCTAAGATGACCTGCGACATCTCTATTCTGAACAACACCTTTGAAGGTTCCAATTCGGCAGCGATTTACTACGACCTGAATGTTGATATCTCTGAGAATGGGACGGTAGTCATCGCCGGCGACATTCTGATCAAGGGCAACACGATCAAGACCTCTAACTATGGCTTTGAGAAGGAGAATGATAATGACATCCGAGCCGAAGACACAAGCGATGTCATGATCTCTGGCGACATCTCGATCGTCAACAACACGTTCGAGGACCTCGTTGATGATGCGATATATCTTAACACTCAAGTTGAGTATGTCTATGACGAAGCGACAGTGAGCATTCTCGGAGACATCTCGATAAGCGGCAACACTTTCGAGGATATTGGCGGGTCTGCTATTTACTGCGAGAAGTACATCGGCTGGAACTCATATGTGTATGATGACGCTGAGGCCACGATCTCTGGCGGCATCTCTGTCGTCGACAACACAATCAAGAACGTCGATTATGGACTTTACTATCAACTGTACATAGATACGGATGATAACGGAACAGGATCGATAAGTGGGGACGTCACCGTAACTGGCAACTATTTTGAATCATGCGGGGACGATGGCATCTATGTTGAGAAAGAGGGAGGCTCACGCGATGAGAACTCGACCACCAACATGGATGTCAGCTCATATGTGAACAACAACCAGTTCTGGAACTGCAGCAGTGATGCATTCTATGAATACACTTATTTCGAATCGGACGGATACGGTGCCATCAGCATCTCTGGCGAGACGATCTTCTCAGAGAACGTAATAAGGAACATTGACCGCTATGTCATGGAGGTCGAACGCGAACTTTATTCATACGATCTCAGCGAGCTTTCAAGCGATTGTCCGTATTCTATGATCAACAACGACGTGGTGATCGCTGACGAACTCATCGACATATATCCGTATTACTATGCGTACGATGAGTCCGTGATGAACATCACGAACGAAAACGTTGTTATCACTGGCAACACTGCCCGCCAGCTCTATGATTATAGCCTATATGCATACCTATATTATGAGAGCTATGATGATGCGAGCCTGAACGTATCTGGCAAGATCGACTTCATCGATAACGATGTGAATTGCCTTTATGATGAGAGCGCGTACATCGAGAGGTATATGGACGTCAGGGATGACGCGATATTCAACGTTCTGTATCCGATCACGATACAGGACAATGTCATAAGCGTCGATGATGGGGATGATTATTATGCGATCTACGTTTATGATGTGCTGGATGCGTATTCGTCCTTCAACAACACCGCGACAATATCCGGTGATGTGACGATCGAGAACAACCAGATATCCATCATATCTGGCGACGGCATCTATCTCTATGTTGATATCGATGTCGAGACCGATGATGATTACACCTCGGCCATCGCCAATTACGATGTGAACTATGTCATCCAGGATAACGAAATAACCGTCTTCAATGACAACGCATGGGATTACACATACGGTATCTACGCATACCTCGGTTGTTATCTGGAATCGGATGGAGACATGGGCGCGGCATCCCTCACGGTCGGTGATGTCCTGATCGAGGGCAACACGGTCAGCATGAGCGGAGAGTCGTATCTCTATGGCATCTATCTCTACATCTACGCCGAGTCTTATTCGTATGGTGGGGATGCAACATTGGTGCTAAGTGAGTTCAGCGTAACTGAGAACACCATAAGCCTGGATACCTATGACGGATATGGGATCTATCTCTATTATCCGTACTTCTACGTATATGCGGATAATGGTAATGCAACGTTGACCTTGGATTCGATCAATGTTGTAGGTAACAGCATAGACACCTTAGGTGACTCCATTTATGGCATCTATGTCTATGAGCCGGATTTCGAATGCTACGTGTATGGTGGAGATTGGTGGTATCTGAACACGGCCACTCTCGAGGCGACCAACGGTTTCAACATCGATGACAACACAATATCAATGGTCGGCGATTACACCTATGCGCTCTATTTGGAATATGTGTATCGCTATGTGTATTCCGATGATTATTGGTCCCAAGCAACTGTGAACGTACCAATATCGATCTCGGGCAACAGCATAGTCCAGACGGGATTGGCCTCCTATGGCATATACCTCTATTATGTGGACTACGACGTTTATTACGACTATTCGTATGCGACGTTGATCGCCCCGATGGAGATATCTGACAACACCGTCGAGTACATCGAGAATGACGACTACGCGTACGGTCTGGACGTCGAGTCTATCTATCTTGATCTCGCCGATCCAACCTATATTGGCGAATATGTACTGGATATACCGATCGTGATCTCCAATAACGTTGTTGTCGCTGGATACGATGGTATTTATATCTACGATAGCACCGATGGTGTACAGGTATTCGTAACCGGAAACACCGTTTCTGAGACGACCGACTATGGCTTGTACGTCGATGATGTCGAGTACTTGTATGTCGAGGACAACGTGTTCTCCAACAACATGGGCGATGGTGCGTATGTTGAGTATCTAGTGAACTCGGTGATCGGAAACAACACGTTCTCTGAGAATGGGGAATATGGACTTTATGTCGACTATGGTTGCGAGTATCTGACCATCTATAACGGCGTGTATGACGACAACTCCTACATGGGCATCTACATCTATGGTGGAAAGGGTGTATACTGGGTAGTCGACGCTGCGTCTGAGATCGTCAACAACGACGCCGAGATCTACGCCCACGTCGAGGTTAGAGCCGGCGGGGTTCTGACCATAGACAGCGTTCAATCCTTCCTGCTTGGAGATGGTTATGACGGGGTCACCCTTCTCAAGGTGCTCGAGGGAGGAAAGCTGATCGTCGGGAACTCATGGCTCGAGTCAGATGACGGGGATGGACGGTTCCTTATCCACGGTGATCTGGATATGTCCAACACCTGGTTAACACAATGGTCTGAGCTATATCTCGGTCCTACTGCAACTGGCTCGATCAGTGCATCCTACATAAGCGACAACGACAAGAACGGTATCCACATCGATGGCTGCTCACCCCGGATATCCCTGAACACGATCTCAGGGAATTATATGGATGGCATATTCATCGAGGGAGCATCTGCTTCGCCGAGGATCACCAACAACCTCATAACTGAAAACAGCCGTGGCATCAGTGCCCGCGGATGTGATCTGAACCAGGTCATTGGTAACATCTTCGTGGGCAACGATGTTGCAGGATTGTACGCCCAAAACGTAACTGGTGCGATCCATGGTAACACGTTCCTGATGAACAGGATCGAGATATACGTAAAGGACAGCGACGTATCGATCCAAAGCAATGAGATCGGATATGCTAGGATGATAGGTGCTCTGGCCAAGTTTGGGCCGGTCTCTCAGTTGCTCAACAACATGTCCGGGAACATCGTCTCTGGATTGATGTCAACCTACCTTGAGGTTTCATCCGAATCGATGTTCAACCACATGGGTATCTTTGCGGAGAGCTCGACAGTTAAGGCGTCCGGCAACACCTATGGGATGCTGTACTACGCCTTCTATGCCGAGGATTCGACAGTGACGTTCAGTGATGACCTGACATCAAACAAGATCGTGCTCTCACTGTTGAACGCCAACCTCGAGCAGGTGAACATATCGGTGCCGACCTATCTGTTCAACGGCATCTACGCTTCGAACTCTGCGGTCGAGATCAAGGACTCCAGGATAGAATGCATGGAGACCGCGGTCTTCCTGGACACCTGCACCGGTTCGATCACGAACTGTGAACTGGTGGCCGAGAGATTCGATGTGTACTTGACCGGTGACTGCGACGTGTCGCTATCCGGCACGACCCTGGACGGAGAGCTGAAGGTCGAGGGTTCCTCAACCTTGATGGTATACAACTGGCTGGACGTCATCACCAAGAATGATGACAACGAAACCATGTCCGGCGTTACCGTCGAGATCAAGGACTCTGCAGGCACGCTCATCTCCAAGGGCAAGAGCGATGACAACGGTGTCTACAGGGCGAGCGTCCTTGCGTATACCGTTACCAGCGAGGGTAAGAACTATACCGACGCGTACAAGGTAACCGCGGACTTCGATAACGGCAAGGTCAGCAAGAAGGTCACCCTAGGTGACAGCTCGGTCACTGAGCTCACCATAGAAGCCAACAAGGACAACACCGTCTTGTATGTGAGCATAGTCTTCATCATCGTGGTCATCCTACTGATCGTAGTGGTCATGGTGATGCGCCGCAAGAAGAAGGCCTAAACCTTTTCCAACTTTCTTCCTTTTTTTTCCTTTTTTTATTTTATTTCTCAAAAAAGAGTTAAGTTGTAAATGCCATCACCGCTCGGTGCCTTGAATTGAGCTATTCCGAGTTCGTAATGACATCCCTCGAGACCGCTGGTGCGGAGGAAGGGGACACGCTCGAGATCGTATCGGGGAAACGCTCGTACAAAGGGGTGCTCATGCCTCATCACGAGTTCAGCCATCCCGATGTCATTGTGATCAAAATGAAGAGCGGTTACAACATCGGGGTTAAGTTATCTGCAGGGTCCAAGGTCTCGGTCATCGAGAAGAGGGAGGCCAAGATGAAGCCAGCAAGGCCTCAAAGATCTGATGATAACTTAAAGACCATCGCAGTGATAGGAACGGGCGGGACGATAGCTTCCTACGTGGATTACAGGACAGGCGCGGTGCATCCAGCACTGTCCGCGGACGACATGGTCGGCGCGGTTCCTGAGATATCGTCAATTTGCAACGTCAAGGCCCGCGTGCTATTCTCCATTTTCAGCGAGAACATGGACCCCGAGTGTTGGGTCGCCATAGCCAAGGCAGTGAAGGAAGAGCTGTCCAACGGTGCGGACGCAGTTATCATACCGCACGGGACGGACACGATGGGATACACTTCGGCCGCGCTTTCCTTCATGCTAGATGGATTGGACAAGCCAGTCGTTCTCGTAGGCGCCCAGAGGTCCTCGGATCGTCCCTCTTCCGATTCGTATACCAACCTCATCGCCGCCGCAAGGTTCTGTATAGAGACATCCATGCCAGGCGTCTTCGTTCTGATGCACGAGACGCTATCGGACACGACCGCGGTCGTGCACAAAGGAACCAGGGTCAGAAAGATGCACACAAGTCGCAGGGACGCCTTCAAGAGCATCAACAGCTCGCCCGTGGCTAGGATCAATTTCGAAGGTAAGATCGAGATGCTGTGCGACGAGACGCCGAAACCCGCGGCATCCCTGGTGGTAAAGGATGTTCTCGAGAGGAAGGTCGCTCTCCTTCAGTTCCACCCTAGCATGGACGTCGAGCTCTTCAAAGAGCTCATGCTCAAGCACAGGGGCATAGTCATCGCCGGATCCGGCCTCGGTCATGTCTCCACGCCGATGGTAAAGGCTCTCAGCGAGGTCGTGAAGGCAGGGACGGCGGTGATCATGACCTCACAATGCCTGAGCGGTAGCGTCAATCTCAACGTCTACGCGACAGGAAGGGACCTGATCAACGCAGGCGTCGTACCGGTCGGGGACATGCTTCCCGAAACGGCCTTGGTCAAGCTCATGTGGGTGCTCGGTCAGACAAGCGATATGAAGGAAGCGGCGAGGATGATGACCGAGAACCTCAGGGGAGAGATATCTCAAAGGAGGGAGATCGATGGCTGAGAGGGTCACCTGCGGGATTGAGATACATCAGCAGTTGAACACTAACAAGCTGTTCTGCTCCTGCCCCTGCGATCTCATAGAGGAGGAGGGAGCGACGATCCTCAGGAAGCTCAGGCCTTCCCAGAGCGAGCTCGGAGAGATAGACCGGGCCGTCCTGGCCCAGGCCGCAAGGAAGATGAGCTTCCGATATCAGTCCCCCCGGTCGAGGTGCTGCCTCGTCGAGGCGGATGAGGAGCCTCCTCACGATGCTAACGTCAACGCGATGCAGGCCACGCTCATCGTGTCCGAGATGATGGGGTGCCGGGCGGTCGACGAGGTCCACTTCATGAGGAAGATCGTCATCGACGGCTCGAACACCGGCGGGTTCCAGAGAACGGCTCTGGTCGCTATCGACGGTGATATCGAAATCAACGGGAAGAAGATAGCCATACAGACCGTCTGCCTCGAGGAGGATGCCGCGAGGAAGGTGGAGACCAAGGGCTCAGAGATAACCTATAGGCTTGACCGGCTAGGGATCCCGCTCATAGAGGTAGCGACAGGCCCCGACATGCATGATCCGGAGGAGGTCAGGGAAGTCGCGGTTCGCATCGGTTCGATACTGCGCGCGACGAAGATGGTGAAAAGGGGGCTGGGTACCATCAGAGAGGACCTGAACGTCTCCATTCCGGGGGGCGCCAGGGTCGAGATCAAGGGCGCTCAGGACCTCAAGCTCCTTCCGACGTACGTCGAGAGGGAGATCGAGAGACAGAGCGGTCTTCTGAAGATCAGGGACGAGCTCGTCGCGAGGGGCGTGACGAAGGTGGAACCGGACATCATCGATTGCTCAGATGTCCTGAAAGGATGCAGGTCAAAGGTCATTTCGTCCGCTCTATCGAAGGGCGGAAAGGTGTTCGGGGTCGCCCTTGCGGGTTTCGAAGGCCTCATGAAAAGCCCTGACTCGAAGCTCAGGCTGGGTTCGGAGATGGCGCAGTATGCCAAGACCAAGGGCGTCGCCGGGATATTCCATACCGACGAACTACCTGGATACGGCATAACGCAGGAGGAGGTCGACGCTCTC
>Ga0116171_10000876_pt1 | contig 31263 bp, 26 predicted proteins | sample AD_JPNHW2_MetaG_FD_89798 | JGI IMG/M metagenome (GOLD analysis project Ga0116171, IMG submission 89798) | Active sludge microbial communities of municipal wastewater-treating anaerobic digesters from Japan - AD_JPNHW2_MetaG | ecosystem: Engineered > Bioreactor > Anaerobic > Digestate | place... | reverse complement strand
TGTCACAGATAAAACTCTTATCGTAAAGCTTTCACCGAATGTAACAGATATCACAGCAACTGCGGCGGCGGCAGAATCAGGCGGAGCAGATAGCGTTTCACTCATAAACACACTCATCGGAACTGCGATCGACCGTGAAAAAAGAACATTCATTCTCGGCAATAAGATCGGCGGTTTAAGCGGTCCTGCAATAAAACCTGTGGCACTTAAAATGGTGTGGCAGACAGCAAAAGCGGTCAAGATACCTGTCATCGGCATCGGCGGAATAAGCAATCTTGAAGATGTTCTCGATTTCCTCATTGTCGGAGCAAAAGCGGTCCAGATCGGTGCATGGAATTTCATAAATCCGTCTATCGCGGCTGAATGTGTTGACGGTCTTGAAAACTATCTGACACACAAAAAAGAAACTCTGAACGAACTCATCGGTTCAATAAAAGAATAATGAAATACGCAATAATATCAGCATGTTTATTCATTTTTGCAGTATCATGTGCAACTTCAGGATTTGGAGTCTATCACACAGTAAGGAAGAACGAGACCGTAAAATCTGTCAGCGAACTTTACAAAATTGATGCAGCGGTGCTTAAAAGTGAAAATCAGATCCCCGATGACATAATCACACTGGATGAAGGGATGACACTGTTCATTCCCGGAGTAAAAGAAGTTCTTGCACCTATCGAGCCTGTTGTAACTGCTGAAGTTCCGGCGGAGACTCAGAAAGTTGTCATTGAACCGGAAAAAACGGAAACGGCGATTGAAATGCAGTTATCTTTCAAATGGCCTTTACTTGGAACAGTTACAGGACATTTTGGCGGAGAGTTTGAGAACAGAAATGAAGGGATCGACATCGAGATCGCAGAAGGGACAGAAGTCCGGGCAGCTGCTGACGGCAAGGTTATTTACAGTGCGGGGCATCACGGTTTCGGCAACATGGTCATTATCCAGCATAACGACAGATTCGTTTCGATCTACGCCCATCTTCAGGCAATCACTGCAAAAGAAGGACAGACAATACTGACCGGCGAACTTATCGGATTTTCAGGAAAAACCGGTTCTGCGGCAACACCCAGACTCCATTTTGAAATAAGGGAATTTTCCAAACCTGTCGACCCTGAAAAATATCTGCCTGACCCTCATCCCGCCCTTCTCCCCGAAAAGGAGAAGGAGTAAGTCCTTATATCTTGACAATAACACTAAAATTCAATTAAATGGCAGCAGTTTTATTCTTTATTTGGAAAAAGGGGAAATGTTCACAAATATTCTTGTCAGATATGATGAAATAGCTTTGAAAAAAAGGAACCGCGGCTGGTTTGAAGATATGCTTCTGAAAAACATGCGTTCAAGCATCGGTAAACTGGGATATGCATACAGATTCCGCGGAAGAATGGGAGTCGAGATCAAAAACACAGATTCCCTTGAAGAAGTTATGAAAAGACTTGCTTTCATTCCGGGCATTTCGAGCTTTTCACCCGCTTTCAAACTGCCTCTGAACGCTCCTTTTGAACAAATTGTCGAAAAATCGCTCATACTTTGCGAAGAAGCGCTGGCTGAAGGAAAAACTATTATAAAAGTGATCTGCACCAGATCGAATAAGCACTTTCCGGGAACTTCTATCGAAATGCAGAAAAAACTTGCTGAAGGAGTTCTTTCACAAAAACAGGGGCTTTTCACAGTTTCGATGAAAAATTATAATTTCGGACTTGAAATAGAAATAGATACGAACGGGATTTTCATATTTTCAAAAAGACTTCCGGGAATCCGCGGACTTCCGGCAGGCTGTGCCGGTGAATTTCTCAGCCTTCTATCGGGAGGTATTGACAGTCCTGTTGCTTCGTTCCTTACAATGAAACGAGGTGCCAAGGTCAATTACATCAGCTTCTATTCTCCGCCGTACACTGGAGAAGAAAGCATGAAAAAACTTGAAGATATCGCTTTTCATCTCAAAAGATTTCAAGGCACTCCGGCTAAACTTTTCATTGCTCCTCTGATCGACATTCAGCTTCTCATCAAAGCAAGATGTCATGAAGGGTACAGAACGATCCTTTTCAGGAGAATGATGTTCAAGATCGCTGAACGGATCGCACTGGAGCATAAATATAGCGCACTTGTCACCGGTGAAGCGCTTTCTCAGGTCGCAAGCCAGACGATCGAAAATCTGACATGCATCAATGACGCAGTGAAAACGCTTCCTGTCCTCAGACCGCTGATAACTTCCGAAAAGACCGAAACCATTGCAATTGCTGAAAAAATAGGCACCTTTGAGATATCTATCCGGAACTGTCCTGATTCCTGCACAGCATTTCTGCCCCGTGATCCGATAGTCAGAGGAAGGCTCGACAGAGTTCTTGCCGAAGAAAAGAAACTTGAACCTGAAATATTCAGTCTAATTGAAGATTCCATTGCGAATGTGAGAGTTATCGATGTCTGAAGAAATGTTAAAAAAATCGACGGTCAAGTCACCGTTTGTCACACCTGTAAAGAAAATACTGCGCAAATATCACCTTCATTCAGTATGTGAATCTGCACACTGCCCCAACATCGGCGACTGTTTCAAAAAAAAGACTGCTACATTCCTTATTCTGGGCAGCAGGTGCACAAGGAACTGCCGTTTCTGCAATATCGAGCATAGTGAAAACCTTGAACTTCCCGATGAAATGGAACCTGTAAACCTTGCAAACGCCGTTAGTGAACTCGGGCTGAGCTATGTCGTTATAACTTCTGTAACACGGGACGACATTAAAGACGGCGGAGCGGAACATTTTTCAAAAGTGGTCAGGAAAGTGAAAGAAACAGCACCGCAAACAATAGTGGAAGTTCTTACACCTGACTTTCAAGGATCGAGGAAAAGTCTTGATATCATTGCGAATTCAGGAATTGATGTTTTCAATCACAATGTTGAGACCGTTTTTGAACTTTACGGAAAAGTGAGACCGCAGGCAGATTACCACCGATCACTTGATGTCCTGACCTATATGAAAAGGAAAGGTCATATCACCAAATCAGGAATAATGGTCGGGGTCGGTGAAACAATTGAACAAATTAAAGAACTTATGCGGGATCTCCGTGATACCGGAACTGACATAATGACGATTGGACAGTATTTCCAGCCGACAAAAGAGCACCTTGCTGTTGAAAAGGATTACACAAAAGATGAATTTGAACTTCTCAGAGAATATGGAATGGAAATAGGGTTCAAAGAAGTCTATTCAGGCAGGTTCGTCAGAAGTTCATTCAATGCGAAAGAGGTTCTTGATAGTATGAAATGGAGGAACGATTGAAAAAAGCACTGATCTTAATTCTTATTATTTCTGCGTTTTTTTCACTTTGCGCCGTGAACTTTGACAGCTCTGAAAGTTATGAACGGTTCAAGAAAGGACACTCTGTGGGTCTTTCCATTTTTCCTGTTTATGAAGGGAACAATACTCTTCTTGAACTTGATGCTTTCGGAAGTTTTTACTTTGACCCGCTGTCATTCGGATTTTTAATTCCGGTGAGATTTCTTCTTTATAATGGAGATGACATTCCGACTTCTGCAAGTGTTTTTCCTGAAGATGACTGGGATGATGCCAGAGACTGGGTTGCACTTCTTAATTTCTTCCAGTATGGATATAAAACTGATCTTTTCTATTTCAGATTTGCCGAAGCGGAAAACAGATATGTTGGAAACGGAACAATTCTGGGCAGTTACTACAATACTTTGAAACTCAGATTTCCAAAAAGAAGTATCAGCATGGCGTTTAATACTGACTATGCAGGACTTGATTTTTTCATGGATGATGTTACACCTCCGAACATTATCGGAGGAAGAGCGTATATCAAACCGGTCAGTTTTTTCAAAAAAGAGAATTACGCCAATAATCTTGAATTAGGATTTACATATTTTGCAGATATTTCGGCACCTTACTCAATAGTAATACCGAAAGACGAAAATAACAATAGAGTCCTGGAAGAAGCCTCTGATCAGGTTTTCGGCTTTGACATTTCAATGCGTTTTGTTTCTCTGAAATATTACAAGATGAAATTCTACAATGAGATCAACCACATAGTCGATGCCGGCACAGGTCTGCATTTCGGACTTGAGCACATCCTTACCCTGCCGACCGCAACCGACATGAAATTTATCAGCAGATGGGAATACAGACTTATGCAGAGCAATTATATTCCCTCTTATTTCAATACATTTTATGACATTCAGAGAGAATATTACCGCGATGGCAAAACTAAATCCGGGTTTATAAGTGATCTTTCAAGAGACCCTGACAGGTTCAATCTTGACTGGACTCATGGCTATTATTTTGATTTAGTGTTTGATATTACTGGCAAATTTTCGATAGGCGGTTCGTTCGAGCATAACCGGATTTATACCAATGATATGAAAGGTAAATTCAATAATTTCCAGATAACCGTTTTTATGAATGCTCTTTTTTTCAAAAAACTCGGGGCTGATCTTGTTCTCACTTTTGAAGATATCGGTGAAAGCAGTCTCAAGGACAACCCGTTTTTCAATATTTCGGCATACTATCTCATGAGTGACTATTTCAGAATTGGTTTCTATGCCTCATCAAAATGGTATCTGCAAAAAGAAAATAAAGACCAAAGCACTCAATATCATTACGAAAATACTGCGGCTTATTCTGCCGGAGCATACGGTATACTGAGATTTTAAATGAAAAAAGTCTTATTTCTTTTACTCACTCTCTATCTGTTCACGATCACTGCAGAAGACTCAATAAAAGAAGAAGACCGGGAATCACTTTCAGAACTTATAACCGATTTAACAAGCAAAGAACCTGCTAAAAAGCTCAATGATATTAAGGTGTGGCCTGGAGAAACATCGATCAGAGTCGCAATATATCCGAATGAAAAGGTCAAATACAAATACAATCTCCTTAAAGGCGAAAAAGACGACAGGATATACATTGATCTTATTTCAGTGGACGGTGACGGTTTTTCACTTCCCGATGTAAAATACGATTCATTCTTAAAAGGTATCAGGCTCGGGAAAAAAGATAACGGGTTGAGGATTGTTCTCGACACAGGAAAAGTTGAAAGCTACAATGTGATGGAAATGGAAGAACCATGGAGAATCGTCATTGATTATTATGGAAAAAAACCCGTCGAACCTGTCCGAACTGTCGAAACTGTTGAAAAGAACAAACTTACAAAACAAGGACCGGAAAAGAAAAAAACTGTTGTAGTTATCGATCCCGGGCATGGCGGAAAAGATCCCGGAGCAGTTGTAAAAGGTCTTTATGAAAAGGACATCGTTTTAAAACTGGCACAGAAAATAAAAAAGATGTCCTCAAAATATGACGACATCGAAGTTAAACTTACAAGAGATACTGATATTTTTCTTCCACTTGAAGAAAGAGCGGCCATAGCAAACACTATGAACGGCGGGCTTTTTATTTCAATACATGCGAATGCTTTTTCAAATAAGAATATAGGTGGAGTCGAAGTCTATCATCTTGATAACACAAGAGATAATTACACCGATAAGCTTGCCATGGTGGAAAATAAGATTTCCGATACAAATTCACTTTTAAACACAATTCTGGTTGACATGACAATGAGCTATTATATAAAAGACAGCCTTAACTATGCTACAACACTGGGAATATCACTCAAAGACAATCTGAAGCCTTATGATGTCAAAGTGCGAGGATTTAAAAAAGGCGCTCTGTTTTATGTTCTTGTCGGAGCAAGAATGCCTTCGCTCCTTCTTGAGATAGGATACCTGACAAATGTAAAAGAAAAATCCTTACTGAAAAAGGATAGTTATATAGAAATGCTCGCAAAAACTGTTCTCGATTCTGTTCATAAAACTCTGAGAAGCGGTGCTGTGAGTGAAGAAAAATAAAAGGAGGGAAAGAATGGAAAAGTGTTTAATTGCAGTATTATTAACCATTTTCATGCTGTTTGTTGCAGGCTGTGACGATAAAAAAAGCTCTCCGGCCGATTCTGAAAACACTGATGAAAATACCGGAGATTCAGATTCAAATTTAGATTCAGATGAAGATACCGCCTTTCCTGATGAAGATGATTTTAACGATTCAATTTTTGGAGAAATGGTACAAAACCCGAGTGGCAATATTCCTCTTTCCGCATCAGTCAAAATTATTTTGAAAGAAGCAGCAAAAATAAAAGTTTATGTTGCAGATATAAAAGAAGGTGTCGCACCGTTTTCAAGAGAATATGCCCCGTCAGGAGATGCTGAAGAATACTCCGTTCCTGTTTTAGGGCTGTTCCCCGATAAGAAAAATCTTGTTGCAGTAATGGTATTTGATACAGATAACAGTCTTATCGGAAAAAAGACTTTCGAAATAACAACAGAAGCTCTTCCGAAAGATTTCCCTACTGTGAAAATGGAAGGAACAATTGATAGCGGCTGGACTATTGTAAACTATCTCAGAACGCCCAGATCAAGACCTGAAATGAGTGAAATTGCAATTGATGAACTCGGCAGAATCCGCTGGTACACTGATTTTCCTTTTTCAAATGCCTTTCCTCTTACACTCAAGGACAATACTTTTTATACATCCGACGGAGAAAACACTCTTTATAAGTTTGATTTCATGGGCTACGAATTAGGGAAATGGGATATTACAGAACACGGATTCACAAAAATTCACCATGAGATTTTCATCAAGGATGACGGCAACATTATCCTCGGAGTCAGCAAAACCGATGATTCGTGGATTGAAGACAGAATGATTGAAATCAATCCTGAAACCAACCAGTTGCGCGGGACATGGAATCTTACAAAAATTTTCCCTGATATTTGCGATCTGCATTATGATATGCCTCTTTCCGCAGCAGACGATCCGGCAGGAAAGACCAATAATCCTATTCACCATAACGCCGCATGGTATCAAAGCGATGATGATTCCATAATTGTAGGCTCACAAACTTCAGGAATTGCAAAAATAACCCATTCCGGCTATTTGAAATGGTTCCTTGCACCTCACATTACCGCCTATATTGATGATGCAGACAACGATGGCGTGAGCGATTCTCTTGTTGATGGCTACAATGCTGCCGATCCGACAACAATGGTCGGTGATTTTAAAGGTGACAAATATACAGAAGACAGAATGCCGATTGACGGAAAACCGCATGAAGACTACTCCCAGCTTGACTGGAGATATCCTGAATTTCTTCTGACTCCTGTCGATTCAGAAGGCAAGACTATAACAGACAATGAAATTCTCATGGGATTTGCAAACCACAAAGACTTTGTATGGCCGTCCAGAGAACACAACCCTACAATTCTTAAAAACGGCAATCTTCTGATTTTTGACAATGGTCTGGCTAGAAATTTTACTTATCCACCAGTTTCGCAGAATCACTACAGCAGAGCCGTTGAATTTGAAATAACTTCTGACGAAACAGATGGTTACGGTGGAACCGTCAAACAGGTGTGGGAATATATTATAAATGAAGACCCTTTATGGTACGGACTCGGACTGATAGTCGGAAGCGCATCGGAACTTGAAAATGGGAACAGACTGATCGTGTCAGGCTCTATCGGAAGCACTTTTATTCCTGATTTGTTAAGACCGTTTTATGGCGAAGGACCGATTGGTGCACTTATTATTGAAGTTGACCCCAAAACAAATACCGAAGCAAATAGAATGTTTTTAAAAAGATATATTGACGATACAGACTATCCTAATACCGAATTCTCGGCATACAGAGCGAACAGATTCGAACTTATTGGTGTTTTGAAATAAAATGATTAGTAATGTCTTATGAAAATAATCTTTAACGAACACATTCTTACAGTATTGCTGCTTTTTACAGTCTACTCGTTTCTCGGATGGATAATTGAAGTCATTTACAGGTTTATTATAGACAAAAAGTTGCTGAACCCCGGGTTTTTTTACGGACCGTATCTTCCAATTTACGGATTTTCCGCTCTTGCAGTAACATTTATGACAGATATTACCGGAAACTGTGTACTTGTAATATTATCAGGCACACTGTTTGTCACACTTCTTGAATATATTGCCGGAACAGTGACGGAGAACTACTTCGGAATGAAACTGTGGGACTATTCGGATGAAAAATTCAATATAAAAGGAAGGATATGCCTTAAATATTCTGTTTTGTGGGCAATCCTCATAACAATATTTATCTTTATCATTCACCCTTACATATTAAAAAAAATTGTTGCAATTCCATTCTCTTATAAAATATTTGTCACGGTATTTCTATCAGGAATCTACTTCCATGACATAATACTCACGACATTAATGATACTGAACATCAAAAAATTCATAGAAAAATTCAACAGTGAAGAAATAACTTTTGATCTGATAAAAGCACAGCATGAAAAATTATCAAGAATAATGAATAGTTTCCCTGATATTGGAAAAGGACTCTGGAAAAAGTACAATAAAATAACAGAAAAGAACGCTATAAGGAAAAAATCAAAAAATATAGCTGAAATAATAGAAGAAAACTGTACGGAAGATCCGGCATACAATGAAATAGTATCCGATATACTTGAAAATCCAGATTTCTGCGAAACAATGAACTACAAACACCACCATTCATCAGTGTTTGAACATAATTATTATGTGAGCTATTATTCATATAAGCTTGCAAAAAAATTTAAACTTGACTTCAGATCGACGGCGAGAGGCGCACTGATGCATGACTTTTTCCTTTATGATTGGCATACAGATCATCCGGAAAAAGGAGATAATCACGGGAAAGAACATCCCAAAACAGCATTGAGAAATGCTAAAAAACATTTTTCACTCAACAAAATTGAAGAAGACATTATTATTAATCACATGTGGCCGTATACAAAAACTTTTCCTTCAACAAAAGAAGCGCTTGTCGTACTTGCGGCAGATAAGTATTTTGCATCAAAAGAATTATTTAAAGAAGCAGAATCCGTCCTAGGAAAAAATCTGGAAATTCTTGTATCCAAAATGAAGAAAAACAGAAAAAAGCAGAACAATTAAGTTTCGCAGACTCAATCAATTATGCCCCGTTCTTTCCGGAAAACACCGAAAAAAAAGATCGTTATTATCTGTCCGATAAGGTCTCCCGGAGAAATGTTAAGTTCCACAAGTTTCGCAGGAATAATGGTGGAACTCATTGTATTCATTAATATTTCCATAAAAACATCAGTATTCAGATCAGGGCTGATTATTCCTTCTTCTTTGGCTTTATCGAGAATAACTTTATATTTAAGCAGCATTTTTCTTCTTTTTTTATCAACAATATCAAACATTTCAGGCATATATTTCATGTCACTGACCATCGGGGTTGAAATCGAAAAAGAGAGTCTTTTGAACAGTCCGATATATTCCCTGAAAGTATCTTCCACAGGCAGCGATGTGTCAAAAAGAGCATCTACATCATCAGCAAACTGATCAACTTTGCGTTCAAGAAATATTTTCATGATTTCGTTCTTGGAACCGAATGCCGTATAAAGAGTTTTTTTGCTTATTTTAGATTTGGAAGCGATTTCATCCATGGAAACCCTTTTGAATCCGTAAGTATAAAAAAGCTTTCCTGCTTCGGAAATTATTTTCTCTCTTAAATCATTCATGAGACCTCCTGATTTTATGATTTTTCGCATTTCTGACAAGAAAGTGAACCCTGTTCATCATATTTGCCGGAGATGTGTCACTATCCAGATCTATGAAAAGAATGTCAAGACCTGGATAAATATCCTTCATCTTTTTTTCGACACCTTTCGCCACAACCTGATTGGCTATACATCCAAAAGGCTGAAGACACAACACATCGTTTATTCCGTTTTCGGCAAACGAAGCTATTTCGGCAGCTATCAGCCATCCTTCACCGAATTGATTTACAAGAGAAAGAATTTTTGAAGCTTTTCCGGCAAGATCCCTCACTCCGTAATAAGGGTAACTGAATTTAAACCGTTTCATTTCATTTCCGACTTCTTCATGAAATTTGGTAAAATGCTTTTCAAGCAGTGGTAAAAACAATGAAAACATGTCATTCCGGCTCAGATTTTCACGGCTGTTTATTTTCACATTGATTATTTCCTGTACAAAAAAATCCACAAGATCGGGCATCACTGGTTCAATACCGTGATTCATAAGCCATTCAAGCACATCATGGTTGGCAAACGCACTGTATTTTACATAAATTTCCCCGACGACACCTATTTTCGGTCTCGGATCATGATCGATTTCGATACTGTTAAAACTGTTAATAGCTTTTTTCAAAAATCTGAACATCTCCTTTCTGTTGACATCAAACGAAGTCAGATTCCATTCCGCAATAAGAGAATTAGCCAGTTTCAGCGCAGATCCTTTTGTCTTTTCTCTTGCCGCCACGGCATTATACATTCTCGAAACAGCATCAGCAAGAAGTATCGCTTTCAAACCCCAGTTTATAAATGGAATTTTTCTGATTTTAAATTCAGGCTGCTTTGTCACGGCTTTATTTGTTGTAGAAAAAGAAACAACAGGCACTCTGTCGAATCCGGCGGCTGCCATAGCTTTTCTTATCATTGAAAAATAGTTACTCGCCCTGCATTGACCGCCTGTCTGTGTAATTCCTATGACAGTATTTTCAAGATCATATTTTCCGCTTTTTAATGCTTTGATAATGTCTCCAACAATAATTATTGCCGGATAACAGATTTCATTATTGGCATACCGCAAACCTTCTTTCAGCGATTCGGCATCCGGTTTCGGAAGAGAAACGACATTTATTCCGGCAGCTCTCAATCCGTGCTCGACAAAAGGCGAGTAAAAATCAGCAAAAAAAGGAATAAGAATCTGCTTTTTCAGATCTTCTTCCTTCAGAACAGCCAGCTCTTTTCTAAGAAATTTCGTTCTGTTTCCGCCTCTTTCCATTGACTCAAATAAAGTTCTCAATCTCAGTTTAGTTGAACCGGGTGAAACAATTTCGTCAATCCTGATTGTAGTCAGATTTTTTCCGTACGACTTTAGAATTTCTTTCATTTCATCAGTCGCAATTGCATCAGGTCCGCAGCCGAAAGAATTCAATTGAACAGGAATTACAGCATCGTTTTCAGCCACATACCATGCCGCACTGTAAAGCCTGTTGGAATATTCCCACTGATCAAGAACTTTTACAGCCGTTCCACAAGTTTGCGAAACACTGTCTTCTGTTATCACATCAAAACCGAAAACTGTAATCATTTCAGGAATTTTATGGTTTATCAGCGGATCGATGTGATATGGCCGGCCGATGAGCATGACAACTTTTCTTCCTTCCTGTTTTGCCTTTGTTATTATTTCATCCGATTTTTGTCTGAGAATCACCTTGAAATTATCCTTTTCTTTCATTGCCTCGGCAAATGCTTTTCTGAAACGGTAATGTGAAACACCAAAAGTTTTTGTAAAATAGGATTTCAGCTTCTTTTCAAGAAGATTATTATCCTTAAATGAAACAGCCAGGGTATCAAGTGGTATTCCGTAATTATTTTCAGGATTTATCGAACTCTTTACAACATCAGAGTAACCTGAAACGATAGGACAGTTAAAACTGTTCTGCCGGCATCCGCTTTTGTCTTCATAAACAACCATGGGATAAAAAATCCTGTCAACTTTCCTGTTTATGAGATTAAAAATATGACCATGCATCAGTTTGGCCGGGAAACAGATACTGTCACTCATGACACTTCCCGATCCTGATTCGTAAAGCTGAACCGTCGAAGGATCAGAAAGAATAATTCTGATGCCGCATCTGGTAAAAAGAGTGTGCCAGAAAGGATAATTTTCATAAATATTCAATGCCCTCGGAATCCCCACAGTTATTAAAGCTTCACTTTCCGGACACGAATCTCTGTCAAAAAGAAGATTCCTTTTCCACGAAACTCCATCGAAACACTGTGTCTGCACATTTCCACCACCGGAAAAAAAGATTTTTTCGCAGTTGTTTCCAGCATAGAAAACTTTTCCGTTTCCCATATCCATTTTCGTCACGGAACAGATGTTTTCACAGCCTTTACACTCAATCAGAGTTTTTTTCATTTTCAGAGCTAATTCTCCGGTACAAGAGAAAAATCCGGTAAATTCAGACACCATATCCCTGTTTTCATTCCACTTTTCAAGCGCATTCAATGCCGCTCCGTAAGCTCCCATGACTCCTGCGATATCAGGCACAACAACTTTTTTTCCAGTGATAATTTCAAATGCCCTCTGAACACACGGATTTTTAAATGTTCCTCCCTGAAGAATGACATTCTGTCCGATTTCATCCATATCTTTGAGTTTCAGAACCTTGTAAAGAGAGTTCCTTACAACCGAAAAAGCAAGACCCGCACTTATATCTTCAATTCCGGCACCTTCTTTAAGTGCCTGTTTAACCTTGGAATTCATAAAAACCGTACATCTTGATCCAAGATCGCATGGAGCTTTGGATGAACACCCTTTATTGGCAAATTCTTCGACACTAAGTCCCAGACTTACCGCAAATGTCTGAATAAAAGAACCGCAACCTGATGAACATGCCTCATTTATTTCTATATTCGTGACATTTCCGTTTTCAACAAACATCGCTTTCATATCCTGTCCGCCGATATCAAGAATGAAATCCACATTACCATTTGATATTTTCTGTGCGGACTTAAGATGAGCAAGCGTTTCGACAATCCCGAAATCAGCTGAAAAAACGGACTTTACGAGATCTTCACCGTAACCAGTGACGGCAACAGCCTTTACATGATATCTGATTCCTTCCGAAGCAAGCTTTTTCTGGATTTCAGTAAGTCCTGACCTGACTGAAACAATATGATCCCCGCCATTACCCCTGTAATACTCGGCCATGATTTCGCCGTCTTTGTTTATCACAACGATTTTAGTTGTCGTCGATCCTGCATCTATTCCCAAAAAACAATCACTGTTTTCAGATAGTTCAGGAACAGCACGAGTGACTTTCATATAACGGTTTTCATACCATTTTCTGAAATATTCCTCAGATTTAAAAAGCGGATCCAGCCTCCCGCCGCCGGCAGTTTTGCTTTCCTTACTCGAAGTGATAAGTGAAATAAGTTCAGAAACTGTCATGGAAAGTTCATTATCCTTTGCGTAGTAAGCGCTTCCCATGGCAGGAAAAAGCTCCGGCTTTTCCGGAATAACCGCATCTGATTCAGTCAACCCGATTCTTTTAAGAAAAAGATCACGAAGAAACGGAATAAAAGCGAGCGGACCACCTGAAAAAAGCAGTGGCGGCTTGATACTGCTTCCTCTCGCAAGAGTATTCATAACCTGAGTTACAACAGCATTAAAAATTGAAGCAGCTATATCGCCTTTCGGAATTTCGCGGCTCAGCAGATTCTGCACATCGGTTTTTGCAAAAACCCCGCATCTGCTTGCAACCGGATAAATTTTTGTATGATCCGCGGCAAGATTGCTGAGTTCCTCAACCGGAACACTCATCAGAGAAGCCATCTGATCGATAAAAGCTCCTGTGCCGCCTGCGCAGTTGCCGTTCATTCTTATATCGGCATTTCCGCTTTCATCGAAAATTATCATTTTGCTATCTTCTCCGCCGATATCGAGTAAGGTCCCGATTTTGCCGAACAATCCTGACACAGCTTCGGCGCTTGCAACAACCTCCTGAATAAATTTCAGGCCGACTCTTTCTGAAATACCTATCCCAGCAGAACCTGTCACGCATACTTTCGTAACGACATCGCCTATTTTCTTCTTCATGTTGTCAAGAACAGTAAGCAGAGTTCCTTTGATGTCAGTGTTATGCCGTAAATAACTGGAAAAAACCACTTTCCCCGACTCATCGAGAACAGCAATTTTCAAAGTTGTAGAACCGGCATCAATTCCGGTTCTGAAAAACAGGTCTTTACTTTCCATTGGAAACCTCCGGAAACTTCAAAAAACGATTTGAGTTTCCATTGTTGCAAAATATTTCTGTTTGTCAAGATCAGAAAAGATAGTTTTTCAAGTAGCTTAAATATGTTTAGAAATGAATTCCTTTATAACTTCTTTCGGCACTGCACCGACCTGCTGATCGACTTCTTTTCCGTTCTTAATGAATTTTATTGTAGGAATTCCCCTTATCTGGAACTTTCTTGCCAGATCAGGATCTTCATCAGTATTGATCTTTACAAACTTTATTGAGCTGTTGTCTGCGTAATCTCCGGCAAGTTCTTCAAATATCGGTCCCAGCATTCTGCATGGTCCGCACCACGGTGCCCAGAAATCAATTATGACAAGTCCTTTGAATTCTTCGACTTCAGATGCAAAATTAGACAAACTGACTGAAAGCATCGGTTCCTCCGGTTAATTGAATGATAATTTCTTTATGTTGTTTCTGCTGAATTCCATCACTTCTCTTTCAAGATCAGGATAATCCACTTTATCTTCACGGTTCTCATTGCTTACAAGAACTTTATAAAAGCCTACTTTTACTGGCTCTTTTGCTCCTTCGATATGAAAAATGAACATCCTTTCATCAGATATTTCGATAGGTGTCTTCTCCTTTGAGGGTGTTTTCAATATCACATGATAGACGGATTTCATCGAACAGTATTTTCTAACCGGAACAAACCGGCCATCTTCAAAACAGGAAACATCGTCGCTTGATTTGAAAATTATCTCTTTAATATCCTTTATCTGGACAAGTATCTCATTCACACCCTGAGCAGCGTTAATCGATGAAACTTCAACGACATTCTTTCCGTCTATACTGCCGGCCTCGACCTTTGTCACAGTCCCGGAAACACTTTTCCCGTTCTTGAGCAGAACCGAAACTTTGTCAGCAAAAACAAATTGAAAAAACAATAATACAAAAAAAGCTGCGAATATTCTCTTCATAATAACCTCCTTAAGGCATCAAATAAACGAAATTGATTATAAGTCTATTGATAGAAATGGCAAGGTTTGACACAAAATATTAAACAAATAGTAATTTTTTTACTAAATATTTTGATATTAAAAGACTTTTTTGTATAATTCAGAGGCTTTTTAAATTTTATCCAGCAATATTAAGGGGTAACAGAATGAGCACTATTGATTTTATCGGTGTTGAAACAAAAAAAAACATTTCAGAGATTCAGGCACTTGCTGTAACAATTATGAATGCTCCGGCATCCGCAGAAGCAGACATTAAAGGTCTTTATGAGGCCGCACTTGAGCAGCCCACGGTTGTTGTTACGGATCTGTCTGTACCGAAGGCTTCTGAAATGGGAATTCCGGATGCAAAAGTGCTTGTAAACCTTACTGGTGAAGATGTACAGACTGCAAGCTGGGCTGTCAGAATAGTTCCATCAATTTCCGAATCTCTTACCAATCCAGGACTTGCTGATGAAAGAGGCGAACTTATCGGCATCGCCAGACAGGCAAGTTATGAACTTATCCAGAGAGAAACTCTTGTTCACAGCGTATATCTTACTGAAAATACTGAGTTCAACTGTAAAATTGATATATGCGCCCCCGTTCAGTTCGCCAAACTTGTTCTTGATACTGCGATACATTACTACCCGATAGATGAAAAAAGTTCAAAGATCTATTCCAAAACAAAAAAAATGAGTGCTTCTGCAATAAGGATCGTATGTTATCCTGACTGGGTAAATGAAGAATGGCTTTACTGGAAATCAAGGGAAACCGAAGAATCTTCCGAAGAACCGCCAAGAATCATGATGATTTATGACATTGAAGCTAACACTGCGTTCCTTCTGGGTGCAAAAAACTTTTCAGAGATCAGAAAAGCAATTAAAATACTCGGATGGAACAGCGCAGTTAATAATGTTGAAGCTCTTCCGGTGAACGGAGTTGCAAAATCAATAGGCATAACAAAAGGCGGAAAGAAAACCGAAACAACTTTTCTCACAATATCAAATTCCTGTCAGGACAGATCTTATTTCGGTCTTAATGTCCATGCGAACGAATTTAAAACAAAGAACGAAGAAGTTTTTATAAGCGGTGATTCCGGTCTTCTGATGATGACTTCTGTTCAGGGTCGCAAGAAATCACTTATTTCATTCGGAAAGAACTATTTCGGATCTATTCAGAGTGCAATAGTCAGATCTTCTGCCGCTCCTGTCGCTCTTTCAGCAGAGAATGTTGCTGTGTCCAAAAACGAAAAAGGGATCAAAAATCCGGTTATGAACGCTGCATTCTCACCTAACGGGAAGCTCCATGTTCCTTTCATTCAGGATGAAAAAGATCTCAGCCTTCCCGAGTATCTTGTAATGATAGTGAAAGACGAACTTCTTCCTCCGGTTGTTCTGATAAAAGATGCCGAACTCATTTCATCTTCATGGTTTACCTACTCGACAGAATGCGACTGCTGTTCCGATATGAACATCATACCGGGCGGAAATCAGAATGCAGTTTGGGACCTTGCTACAGAACTCAGCGTTTTTGATAAGGCTCTTAAAAAGACAAAATTCAAAATGATTGTTCTCAATGTAGGACCATTCTTCGGAACAACAGGCGAACCTGTTGAGATCACGGACGACATTCTTCTCTCCACTTATGTAAAGATCGCAAAAGGCGAAATGAAATGGAGAGAGTGGAAACTTATGCCGGGATATTTCATTCCTGAAAAGAATATCTACAAGAATGTTAAAAAGGATTTTGACACTGTTTATGACCCCTCGAAGAACTCAGACATGGAACAGTATGTTGATCTTATGAGAGATTCTGTGGAAATGAAAATCGACTATCTCAGAAGCATCAGTGCTCCTGCACAGTTCATTGCTCCGTTTTATAAAATCTTGTCGAAACTTGCATAATTAAGCCATGAAAAGCTCAAAAAAACAGTCCAGAAAGCAGCAGATACTTCTTGCGGCAAGCAGAGTATTCTCCAAAAAAGGGTATCACGCCACCAGCATTTCAGATATCTGTGCAAAAGCTGACATAGCCCGCGGTACTGTATATCTATATTTTGAAAACAAGCGGGATATTTTTGAAACTCTCATAACGGAATTCTCTTCATCAATGCTGGAAGATATCAGAATGTTCAGCCTTGATGAACCTTTAAGCGATCAATTTGACAGGAATATCAGGCACTTCACAGAGATTGTTGTTCAGAACAGGGACCTTACAAAGATAATCGTCAGTGAAGCTGTCGGGCTTGACAGTGAATTTGACCATCATCTTATTCTTTTTTATACCAAACTTGCCGAATATGTCGAAGGTGCGCTTGTAATGATGCAGAAATGCAAAGAAATCCCTGAAAAAACAAACGCCAGACTTCTTGCTTATTCAATAGTAGGAACAATGAAAGAGATCGCTTACCAGTGGGCGCTTGACGGCGGAAGCATACTCGATATGGATCCTCTGATCAAATACATGAGAGCGTTCACATTAAAAGATTTTATTCAATTCAAGTAAGGGAAAACTATGAAAAAAAATATTGAAACTGCTTTGAAAACCGTTCTGTCCAGTGAACAGATAGCTGTTTTGAAAGAAGAAATAACGACCGGCATCAGAAGGATCAATACTGCTGTGGACAACAACGAGAAAATGAAAGCAAAAAAAGACCTTATGATAGAAACTTTCATTAAGATAGACGAACTTATCGAGAAATCAGACAGAGCTCCGCTTATTTTCAAATCGTTTTATGCCATTGCCAAGTCAAATATCAGAAAACTTATTCAGCCTATACTTGAAGAAATGATGGAAGAGGAACAGATCAAAAACCTCGATGATATTCCTGATGTAAAAACCACAGAGAAGAAAAATGAACTCAAAGAGGAAACAGTCGAGAAAAAAGAAGAGAAAAAAGAAGAGAACCCTTCGAAACCTGCTCCTGACAGAAAAAGAACATTCCACAAAAATAATTCGGGACACAGACCGAACCCGAATCCTAAACCTAAACCCGAAGCTAAACCTGCCGAACCTCATAAAAACTTCAACAGAAAGGACTCTGGAAAAAATCATAAGGAAAGGTGATGTTAAAAAAGCTGTTACTGCTGTCACTTTTCATCCTTTTCACAAGTATTTTAACGAGCGAAGATCTTAATTCTAAAAATCTTAACTCAACAGATCTTGATATTACCCCTGTTCCTGAAGAAAACCTTTCGATAGTGGTTTACGATATAGATGCAAAAAAAGAAGTTGTCTCCATTAATCCCGATAAGCCGCTGTCATTTGCATCAAATGTAAAGCTTCTGACTACCGCATCAGTTCTCCAGAATCTTGGCGGAGGGTTCAGGTTCATGACCATGTTTTCATTCGATCCAGAGGACGGAATACTTTATATCAAAGCGGCAGGCGATCCTGAAATGGTGATGGAAAACATGTGGCTTCTTGCAACTGATCTGAAAAGACGGGGGATTTCAAATGTCCAGAAAGTTGTAGTGGATGATTTCATTTACGGAAATCAAGGCCGCTATATTTCAGACTCAGGGGAAAAGGGCGATAATGCATATCTTGCGTATATTTCACCACTCGGACTCAACTACAATTCAGTTGAAATGTATGTAAAACCTACAGTCACCGGAGGTCCGGTGGATATCACTATTTCAACTCCCGGACCGCATTTTATAGTTGAAAATACGGCAACAACAGTTAAAGGCGGCTACAACAGGCTTCTCATAACAGCCATACCTAAAGACGGAAAAACACTCATAACTGTCAAAGGAACTCTCGGCGAACTGATCAAAAAACCTTTTGCGGTATATAAAAAAATCTACGACCCGACAAATCATTATGTGGAAACACTGCTTTTCATGATGAACGAAAAAGATGGGATACCTATATCAAGGCAAAAGCTTAAAGAATCAATTTTTACAAGAGCAACTGCCGTGAACCATATTTTAAAAAGCAGCCCTATGAGAGATATTCTCCGGACAATGAACCGCTATTCTTCAAACTTTATTGCCGACAGCCTCGTTTTTTTCATGGGTGCTATTTTAAAGGGCGATGTTCATAAAGGAATTGACCTTCTCAAGGAATATGCGAAGCAGGAACTGGGTGAAACTGTAGATGTCATCAACGGAAGCGGACTCGGCAATGACAAAAATCTTCTCACAGGCCGTTTCTTTGTCAAACTTCTCAAAAAGATATACAGCGACCCTTACTTAAGTCTCGATTATTTTTCGACTCTTCCTGTCATGGGAGAGGACGGAACTTTAAAAAGAGCATCATCAGGTAACGACTGCACCGGCTTTATAAGGGGAAAGACCGGTTCACTTACCGGAGTGACCTCGCTTTCAGGTCTGATGAAAGCAAAAAGCGGAAAACTTTATCTCTATGCTTTTACGGTGAACAGTTTTCAGGGGAAAAAATTTAAGGATTCCTGGGGATTCAGAGATAAGATCATGCAACAGCTCTGGGAGAAGTACTAATGCAGATCAATTCAGTCTGGCACATTACAGATTCAGGAAGAAGCCTCCGTATTGATAATCATTCGGATAGAGCATCTTCCAAGGATGTAACCGTTTTTACAAAGCATATCAATATAACCGAAACAGTTAAAGAAAAGACAAGAATCATTCCGGAAGCTATAGTTCCGCAGATGATACTTCGTAAATTTCTGATGCTTACTGACGGAACTGCCATTTCTGCAGGACCTTTTGAAGTAAAGCTTGAAAGCGTTTCACCTGACATGAAACGCACAAATATTTCTATTAACGGTTTGCTTCTGTTTCTTGGCTTTATTCCTTCTTCGCAACTTATAATCCCTTTTAATAACACAGTTCTTCTACCTGCCGATTCAGAATATTATGCCATGACAGATATTGATAAGGTCCTGAGATTCATATCAATTTTAAATCCCTGCGATGTCATAATCTCAGGAGATCTTTCCTATCAATGGAATACTGTGCTCTTAAAGAAATTCAACACCAAAGTAGTAAATGAAGTAATACAGAATTCGATATTTAAATAGGCATAATTATGGAAAAATGTACTCTTTTCTACTTCACAGGAAGCGGAAACACAAAATTTGTGGTTGAAAATTTCGCTCTGAACCTGACTGGGAAATATTCAGTTGAGATACGAGAAATTGATAAGATCACAAGAGGTCTTGACAGTTTTGATGATGATTTCAATGTTGTCGGGATCATTTATCCGGTTCATGCATTCAACGCTCCGGCAATATTCTTTGAGTTCATCAAACATCATCTTCCGGAAGGGAAAAAGCGGAAAGCTTTTATTGTGAAATCTCCTGGAGATCCGTTTTTTCAAGGCGGCTCAAGTTATCAGGTTCGACGGGCACTTGTCAAAAAAGATTATACCGTCTTCCACGAAAGCGTAATAGTCATGCCGGCTAATGTATTTCTGAGATATCCTGATAATTTTATTACCGAGATCTGTATTAAATCTGGCGAAAAGATCACCTCAGCAGTCAGAGAAATATCTTCAGGAATCCGAAGAAGGCACAAAAACTCCATAATGATAAATATTTCAACTGCCATATTCAGTGCAATGGAACAACTCGGCTCGTTCTGCTTCGGGAAAGACCTCAAAGTTTCAGACCAATGCACAAACTGCGGAAAATGTATAATCGAATGCCCTACTCGTAACATCAAAGAAGGTCGTCACAACAAACCATCTTTCGGTCTCAAGTGCATTATCTGCATGAGATGCATCTACGGCTGTCCGGTCGACGCAATATCACCAAAATTCATGAAATTCTTCAAAGTAAAAAACTGGTATGACCTGAAAAAACTCTCAAATATTGACAGAAACACCTTCAAAGAATCTGAAGACATGAAACCTTTCTTCAACCGCTACAGAGAATATCTCGACGATAAAGATGCGTTCTAATAAGACTTTTCTTCGACTTTTCCTTTGGGATATAATACGAATTTTCTGACTATTGCGTTCTTTTCTTTGTCAGGACCTTTCACTACTACATTGATTTCATTGATCATATTCTCAAATACTACCGGAAGTGATATTTTTAATTCACCGGTCGTCGAATCGACTCTTTCATAAAAGATCTTTTTCTCGTTCAGGTATACAAAAACATCTTTAACATCGGCTTTTTTGACTGAAAAATCAATGTTCATTCTGCCGTCTGCCGCAACTTCAGGGTTTGTCGTAAAGGCTATTTGCGGCATAGAAACAGGATAATTTAGTGTAATGACCGGTTTTTTCGTCACTTCACCGGCAGGTTTTTTCACTGCATCCGATCTTACCCACATTCCGTCAGCAGTCTGATATACTTCACCGCACTTTCCGTTAGTTTTCAAATTCCCTTTTTCAGCAACTTTTCCATATACTTCTTTCAGGTCTGCGGAATTGTAGACAACAGTATCTTTTTCAAGTTCGATATCATCCGTACGGCTCTCAAAAAGACATCCGGCATCACTGGTAGAAACAGGGATCGTAAACCCTGCGCTGTATTTTGTCTTGTAGTCATAAGCAGAGATCACAAGTTTAAGCGGATCTTTGCTGTCAGTCGGAGCATTGTTGAGCTCAAATTTAAACTCGGCACTTTTTGTCTCGCCCGGAGCAAGAGTCAGCGACATCGTTCCGCTGTTGATGAACATGTCTTTGGAATTATTGGCATTTATTATCATCGCACGACCGTCGAGCATTGCACCATGCCCAATATTTTTCATATTCAGAATAAGCTTTACCTTTTCGCCGTACTGAATCCTGCCATCTATTTTTCCCTGAGATTCAACAGCAAGAACAGAAAAAACTATTTCCGGCTTTTCAGACGGCACTGTCTCTATCGGAATTATCTCAGTTTTGAGCACATTGTCAGGACTTCCGAGACATAGTTTAAACGATGCGGATTCTTTTCTCCACGGAACTGACTCAGGCAGTTTAACATTTACAGTCCTCTCAACAGAACCTGAAAAAGTGCCGAAAGGAACTTCAACCCTCTTCAGATAAGGTATTTTCGTTTCAAGAATACCTATAAGATTTTCTATTTCGCCCTGATATTCAGCCTTGAATGTAAGCTGAAGATCTTTGCCTCCTTCGAGCTTTGAACTGCTTAAAAGTAAAGCTTTGAGACTTGTGGCGGAAGGCTGTTTCAAAGAGACCATCTTTTTCCACGGAATACCTGCCGCTGAAAGTTTTGTAAGAATCTTATCCCATTCCTTTTCCTTGAGTTTAGATGCGGCATCGAAAGCTGTCAGTTTAGATGAAGTCATATTCGAGAGCATTTTAAGCGCGATTTCTATCTCTTCATCATTTTTGAACGCTCCCACCTTCTCCTGCCGTCTTTCTTTTATTATCTGATCTATATCCTTGTATTCCTTAAAATATCTCACAGTAAGCGCCGGTTTTTCAATAACAGCAGGAACATAATCGGAAACTATATGCTCTTTAAGGTTCGCTTCTTTAAGAATATCGTCACCGTCATCAAAAATAGATATTTTTGCCTTGCTTATATAAGCCTGCCTAAGTTCAATATCAGGAGTGATGCCTACGGACTGAATGGAAATATCACCGGGAGTAAGATATTGAGCTATAGTCAGCTTCAATCCGCCGCCGCCGGATATCCTGAAAAGGTTCTGAACACTTCCCTTTCCAAAACTTTTTCTTCCAATGACTGTCGCTCTGCCGTTCTTTTTCAACGCCGCCGTTACTATCTCAGCCGCTGAAGCCGTCCCTTCATTTATCATGACAACGATCGGAATATCCAGAATATCGGTATCTTCAACTGTTGCGTCGCTCACTTCTTTTTCTTCATCGCCGACAGTAGAAACAATAACTCCCTGCTTGAGAAAAATATCGCTTATTTTTATCGCCTGTGAAAGCAGTCCGCCCGAATTGTTCCTCATATCAAGAACAAGCCCTTTCATCCCCTTCTTTTTAAGGTCGTCAAGTGCTGAAAGCATGGCAGGATATGTGTTTTCCATAAACCCTGAAAGCTTTATATAACCGATACCCGGACTAGGCATATCCTTCACGACTGATTCAATATTTATCACCGCCCTGACCATAGTGAACTTCAACAGTTCGGGTACACCGGCCCTTTTAATTCTCAGAGTGATCTCGGTATCAGGTTTACCTCTCATCCTTTCAACGGCTTCATTGAGGGACATGTTTATCGCAGATTCATCGTCAATCTGGACAATGACATCGTTTGCCTCTATTCCTGCTTTCATTGCAGGAGTACCGTCCATAGGAGATACAACCGTTATTTCACCGTCATCATTTACACTTATCATTATTCCAAGTCCGCCAAAATTCCCTTCGGTTGAACTTGTGAATTCCTCAAATTCTTTGGGTGTAAAAATATAGGAATGAGGATCGAGCTTTTTCAGAATTCCGTTTATTGCAATATATTCGACATCTGTAATTTCCATAGGCTGTTCAGGCTTGTAATTCTTTTCTATGAATCCGTAAACCTGTTTTAAAACATAAGCAATATCATACAGATCTTTCATCCTTTTTACCTGAGCGGTATACTTGTGATTATATATCTGGACATCGACAATGCCTTTGTTCCTGTCATAATTTATTATCGTTTCAGGAAGCTGCTCCTGAATCGCATTTAACCCTTCAGTTAAAAGATCCGCTGCCTGAAGCTTGGATTTATTGAGATATTTGTTCTTCACTGCTCTAAGTGCATAGACAGTTATCTCGCCCTGAGATATCGAATATTCCTTCGAAGTTGAAAATATCTTCTCAAAAAGGCTCGCATTCAAAACAAGTGCGAACAAAAGGATCAAAGCTACAGCAATTTTTCTATTCATTTCCTTAACTCCCGAGGTTTTGATAACAACCTCCCGTATCAAAATCTGAATCCGAACAACTCAGTTACAATAAAATCAAACCTTCCGGTAAACAGGATCACTCTCGACAGGAGAGTATATCCAAAAGTGCAACCCAATGCAACAAGGACATAGAATCTTCCTATCTCCCCGAAGAAATGAGCAGTGTTGCCTAATTTATAAAATCTTGCTACAAAAAACCACATAACACTTACAGTTCCGAGTATTGATATCCATGAATTGACCGTCATGTCCCACACTACTCTGCCGTCACCACCAATATAGATTAGCGGAATGATTGATGCCGATATCATATCATAAACATATTTTTCGAAATAAAGCGGCAGAGCTATCGCAATATAAAGCAATGAAATGGATGCAGCAGGCAGATATACAAGTTTAGAATACCTGCTTTCCCTGCTTCTGGGCAGAAAAAGGATAAGTCCGGCAATGATAGGAATAAGAATCATCATATTGCCGTTTGCAGCTTCATCAATTGATGGAAATATTATCGAAATGAGCCAGACACATCCGAAATAACCTGCTGAAACACCGATAAAAACAGATTCTGTCAAACGGAACACCCTGTTATCTTTAAACAAACCCGACAAAACTGCAATTGTCAATGCCGAAGCGATCCATACTCCGATATCGGTACTTAATATCATTCCCGTCCTCTCAGAAATTTTCCTATGACTCCGGTCACTATTACGATCAGTATATAAAACAATACTGCGGTACATATAAAATATCTCTTGTCATCATTTGAATAAGGATTGAGAAGTTTGGTGGCGGCGACAACATTTCTGAACCCGCCTGCCATTGCATTTATTGAACCTGACCTGAGAAAAGGAATAACTTCTGCAACATTGTCCGAAGTGCAGAAAACCGTTTTAACAACATTTTGTCCGCCGGACATCATTGATATTAGAACAGCACCAGGAACATCATCTATTTTCATCGAGGAAAATTCAAAAAGACCCGAAAAATCTTCAAAACTGTTTATCCCGTTCATTACCGGCATATTTTTAAGTTCATTGCCATAGACATCCTTTTTTCTCATTTCTGTCAGTTTCCCGGCAAGCATACCGGCTGCAACAGGACCGCCGGCAATGTATCCCAGATTTATGTAGTCTCTGCCGTAAACATACCTGACCTCTGTCGCTTTCAACATTCCGAGACTTTTTTCAACAGACATGGAAATAGTTTCAATACCAGCAGGAACCATTGTTGCAAAAACGATACCCACTTCCTTTTTTGCAAAAGTGGTGATAAGTGTTGAAAGACTTTCCTCCAGCTCCGCTCTTCCTTCAGGTCCATAATTCACGAGAACCATTATTTTCGAGCCTGGCTTTATTCCGTTAATAACTTCAACAACATGCCTGCTCTCTTCAGAAACCGGAGATACAGTTGCAATATTGGAAAACCTTAATATTCCTATGATAAGAAAAACCGGAATTATCAAATACCATGACGGAATACCGGTAAGAAATTTTCCAATCTTTTCTGTCATTTCTTGTCCCCGTCAGATGAAAACATTTTCAGGAAACCGTTCAAATAATGGAACATGATCCCGGCTCCTGTTCCTATCATCATCGCGATGAAAACCGGCATTGAAAAAACATTCATCATATAACCCTGAGAAAAAGGACCTTGCAAACCTTCCGGAAGCGGAAGAAATCCGCATATTACAATGAAAGCTGAAACTGTTATGACCCCGAGTGAATATGATTTAAATGAAAATCTTCTGTATGCTACAGCTATCATTGAAACAAACAGCAGTGACATGAATGCACTGAAAAGCGGATCGTAAACACGGCGGTATATCCACTGAAGAACACCTTTTATTTTTGGAGATGATATTGTTTCAGTCTTCAAAAAGGCAAAAAACACTCTGGACGAAACATCTCTGGAAATATTTTCATCAAGCGTTGCACAATATTGTGATATTACCATCTGCCCGATTCCTGAAAAAATGACAAAATCACGGTAATTCACCAGAATATCACCCTTTTCTATCTCCGGCAGATTGTTTTTTTCAAGATATCCGGCAATTGCACTTTTCAGCATAACCCCTGATCCCTCGATCTTTGAATCGTCCAGCACAAGATCGTTTATTGTACTTTTTCTTATCTCTTCAGCTGTAAGGACCGCATCAGGAAGAGACCCGACAGAATGGTCGAACCATATTCTCATTTCCCTCGCCGCCGGAAGTATTATCTTTACTGTTTCGAGGCTGATCTTTTTTGTTTTTTCGATTATGAGCTGAACATTAAAAACATCATCTTCGTTCAGTAGAAGTTTTGTCCTGCCTGATCTCAGATTGTTAAACTCATCTCTAGAAATATCAGCATTTTTGAGCATTTCTTCAGCGGGTGTAAACAGAGATGATGCTTTCCCGGCAACATAAAGAACCAGCTTGTTTCTTGCCGGATATTTTTTCAGATAATTATCTTCATTTATCAGAGTTCTTACTATTTCAGTCAGATATTCAGGATACTCTTTTATACTATTGTTCAAAACAGCCCTGTTGCTTTCAAAATTAAGAAGCCCGGCTGCAAAAGTGACCGTAAAAGAAAGAATAATGACTATTGGATGAATAGATCTTCCATTGCTTCTGTATAACTTGGAAAATTCGAGCTGAAGAAGTTTGAACATTCCTGCCAGAAGCGAGAAAACAATTACTATTTCGCCCCATTTAAGCATAATTGAGAAAACGCCTCTTCCGGCTCCTGCATAAAGCGTAAAAATAACGAGTAAAAGAGGAAACACTGATAAAAGTGCAGTCATCTTTCTGCTCATTTCACACCACCCGTCAGACCTGAAAAGAACTTTAATTCCGGGAAAAAGACACTTAGCGTGCTCAAGACAGAAAGAATTATTATCATAAACGAAACCATTATCAGAAAAGTGTAAGCTCCTGAAGATTTCAACTCAAAATTCTTTGCTTCATTGCTGACTTGCGATGAAATCATGAAAGGCTCTATTGAAACAAGACACTTCCTTCCGCTGATGGAATCCATTCCAATCCCTGAGACAGTTGTTGATAAAGATATCTGTTTTTTGTTGTCAGGATTTAAACAGTCATTATAACTGGAACTTAAAAATCCGTCTGAAGCATGTATTGTAAATGTATCTGTACTGTTTCTCTGATCCTTCATAAGGTCAGATGAACCGCATCCGTAGAATGAATGGATTGAAATGCTGTCTTTCTGATGAAGAGTATTAATGAAATCTGCCGTTGTATAAAAAAGAATAGAGTGTCTGCTGTCTGAAAAAGCATGAAGCACCACTTTCCGGCAGCCTTCATCAATCATCATCATGAACTTGTGTATAACCGAGGAATAATGACTGTTCCTGTTATTGAAAAAAGAACCATTGAAGAAGAACGGGATTAAAATTGAAACTATAAAAATAAAAAGAACCGCCAGCATGTTGAAGTTTATTCTGCTGATATATTTTTCCTCGTAATAGCATTTTTTTTCTGTTGTTGTCACTGTTGAATCTTCTGAGTATATTTTCAGGAAATAACAAGTGCCGGGCTGTGCTTTTTCTGTAAAACTTTCCCCTGTCTGCATGAATTCAAAAATTATCGATGGCTGACCTTTCCCGGATTCTCTGTAAAGTTCAGCACCGGAAATACCCGAGCTGCGATTTGTAATTGAAATATTCACATTGCCTTCTTCGTCTGCCTTTAAAGTAAAGAGATCGGCTTTCTGTGCGAACATATTGGAAAAAGAAAGTAGCAGTACTATAAGGAAAACCCATCTTTTCATCAGCTTTTCTCTTTCCTAAGGTCAATAATGACTATTCTTGAACTCCTGCCTGTTTTCAGAACTTTCTTCTGTCCAGATCCCTCAAAAAACACTTTCCCCAGAGCCTGTATTTCTATCACGGAAAACGGTTCGACTGTCAAAAAATATCTTTTACCCCATGAATAAGTATTGACAACATCAGTATCATTGCCATTTATGTATAAGGATAGCGCCGGCTTGTCCTTTATAAAATCTCCATCGGGAATCACAATCCATCCGGCTGTAAAATTATCACAGTATGATGATTCTATAACCCATTCTGAAAAATCCGAACTGCTCTCCATAAACATAGCACCGGCAGCCAGATAGAGTCCATCCCTGTCAAAAATAAACTCGACAGCTCCTCTGAGAAGGTCAGGATCACATATAAGGTCCACGAATCTTTCAAAACTCAGATCATTACACACTGAAATACCGCTTATTCTGTCAAGTCTTATAAAATGAGTACCGCTTTCGCCAATAAGAGGAAGAATATCATCAGTTTCTTTAAAAGCCTCGCTGCAACTTTTGATTTCAGCAAAAAATGACCGGTAACCTGCTGAGAAATTCTCCGCAGATAAAAAATCAATATTTCCTGAAATGCCGTACATTTTATTAAAATATTTTCCGCCTGCCCTTTCGGTCCGGCTTAAAACAGTAAAATTATCAGTGAAAAAGGCCGTGAGAACTTTGTTTGCATATTTTCCGCAAAAAACTTCATTGAATTTAGCCAGCACATCAAAATAGTGATATGTATCTGTTTTTCTAGGATCGGTGTTCAACGGATCACGAAAAGATTTCTTCAAGACAATCTTCCTGTGAATAGAAAAATCCAGAAATATTGAAGGATCGTCAATAAAATTATCAACCTGAAAAAAATCCGTGAGAGAAGAAAAATTATACTGGGCAGATGAAGTTGCCGATTTGCTCCCTGAAAATATAACCGCAGGCCTGTTTTTCAGAAAAGAATCTGAATTTGAAATGGTTTTAATCATTTCGTTTATATATTCATTGCCTGAATTTTCATATCCGCCGCAGAGAACTATTGCATCAATATTATCAAAAACAAGCTCTTTTCTGATGTCTGTCAACACCCCTCTTTTTTTAATATTAAAAAAAAGTCTTCCCGCCAACAGCTCGGCTGCTTTTAATGATCCGTCTTTTGAAACACCAAAAACTGCACAGGACAGAAACCTGTCAGGAACAATGACTCTGGCTGAAGGATTTTTAGCTGATATGCCGGCTTTTTGGACCGGATCGACAGAAAAAGATATGTCCGAACCTGAAATCGAACCTTCAATAGAAATATATCTGGTTTTTGAATGTGTCGTAACTGCTGATATAAATGGTGCTGACATTATTATTTTTCCGGAAATTTATCTTTAGTTGCCGGATCGCATCCTTTTTCAAGAATTGTCCGGATATGCTCCATTCTTTCAGTACCGGCGAAAAGAGTTGCAAAAGGACATAACACAAGTGAACCGTAAGATAAAACTCTCCTGAATGGTTTGAAAACATCAATTATCAGCTGGAAAACTTCATCAAGCCCGCTTTCCTTGAGATCTGATCTGTTCATAACTGAGAATCGTAAAATAATGGTTCTCTTTTTTTAATAAATGTGGAGATAACTGCCAGAGCGTGGGCATCGAGGTTTATAAAACTTAACCCCATTCCCGGTTCCTGACCGCTTATTGTGGCACCGTCCACACCCCTGACCCATATAACCTTTGAATCAATATCAAGGGTCTCTTCACCGATTATAAGTTTTAACTGGAACTCAGTTCCTATGGGAAAAATCTGATGTGTAGCAACAAAAACTCCGCCTTCGCTTATATCCATCGTAAAGCTTGTAAAGAAAATGTGCGGACCCGTCAGAGTAACCTCGAATTCGACATATATCCTTACTTTTGTTCTGTTATCGCTTGAAGAAAAAAGAACTTCATCACCAGTAATATTTTTATTTTCATCTAAAACTTTTTTTGCTGAATTCTTTTCTTCTTTGGATTGACCGCCCATTTCAATTTCCCCCTGAGATAGTGAATTTACTGTTCGAGAATAAATTCAACTCGTCTGTTCTTGGCTTTTCCGGCATTTGTTTTGTTTGAAGCGATCGGCTTATCAGGCCCATATCCCTTTGCTTCCAGTTTCGATGACTGAACACCTTCATCTACAAGGAATTCACGCACAGACTCAGCTCTCTTCTGGGAAAGCGTAACATTAAAATTTCTGTTTCCCACATTGTCAGTATGTCCTTCAATTATAACTTTCTTCACTGAAGGAGCATTTTTCAATGCATCTGCGACTTCCTTTAACATTTCGTAAGACTGTCTTTCGATGACCGCTTTACCGCTCTGGAAATAGACGACCTGCTTAAGTTCGATCTTCTGAGCAGTCACAACTATAAGTTTATATTTCTTCGGACAACCGTTCTCCTCCTTTATTCCCGGAACATCGGGACATTTATCTTCATCGTCATTGATGCCGTCACCATCTTTGTCAACAACTTTAGGACATCCGAATAATTCAGTAACACCAGGAACATCAGGACATTTATCGTCAAGATCTGCTATTTTGTCGAGATCTCTATCAGGACACCCTTTCAGTTCCAAAGCGCCTTTGTCATCAGGACATCTGTCGGAAGAATCAGGTATAGTGTCTCCATCTCTGTCAGCAGCCGGAAGACATCCGGAAAGTTCTTTTGTGCCTTTGATGTCAGGACACTTGTCTTCCAGATCGGCAATACCGTCACCGTCTCTATCAGGACAGCCTTTAAATTCAAGAGTTCCTTTTTCATCAGGACATCTGTCGGAAGAATCAGGAATTGTGTCTCCGTCTCTGTCAGCAGCGGGAAGGCACCCGGAAAGCTCTTTTGTGCCTTTGATGTCAGGACACTTGTCTTCCAGATCGGCAATACCATCACCGTCTCTATCAGGACAGCCTTTAAATTCAGCAAAACCTTTATCATCTGGACAGCGGTCCTCTGAATCGGCAATTCCGTCTAAATCCCTGTCTGAAGCTGGAGGACAGCCATTCAAATCTTTTATACCGGGAACATCAATACATTTGTCATCAATATCAGGAATTCCATCCTTATCTTTATCAGGACAGCCTTCAAATTCAGGCAGCCCCGGTTCTTTCGGACACTTATCTTTTTCGTCAGGAATTTTATCTCCATCTGCATCTTTAATTAAACAGCTGTCAGCCTTCATCGAAGCTTTTGTGGCATAAAGATCTTTGGAAGTGAGATATTCTTCGGCACGGAAATGATTTCCGCTTTCAAGCTCAAGTTTGGCAAACTCAACCAGACTTTCAGCCATAGCAAATTCATAGGGAGCACACATATCTGCTCCTCTTTTTTTGTCTACCTCAAGCCTTTTGTTTTCAAGAAGCGAACTGCGATAAAGTTTTCCGCCTGCCGTACATCCGCTTATTGCGACAATTACAAACAGAGTAATAATAAGTATTTTCTTCATTTTGCACCTCCCTCAGGTGCTTTGTCATCTTTCTTTTCTTTATCTTCCTCTTTTTTATTTTCCTTTTTATCTTCTTTCTTTTCGTCCTTTTTTTCTTTTCCCGTTTCTTTTGCTTTCTGTTCTTCCTGTTTTTTCAAATACTTCTGTCTCATTTCTTCATAAACATCATAATATGACGGCTTCTTTTCCTCTTTAGGTTTTTCTTCAACCTTTTTATCTTCTTCTTTCTTTTCAGCAAAAGGATCACCTTTCAAAGAGGGCTTTTCCTCCTTAACAGGTTCTGCTTTCACTGGTGCCGGTTCTGCTTTCACTGGTGCCGGTTCTGCTTTCACTGGTGCCGGTTCTGCTTTCACTGGTGCCGGTTCTGCTTTCACTGGTGCCG
>Ga0116171_10000871_pt1 | contig 31354 bp, 21 predicted proteins | sample AD_JPNHW2_MetaG_FD_89798 | JGI IMG/M metagenome (GOLD analysis project Ga0116171, IMG submission 89798) | Active sludge microbial communities of municipal wastewater-treating anaerobic digesters from Japan - AD_JPNHW2_MetaG | ecosystem: Engineered > Bioreactor > Anaerobic > Digestate | place... | reverse complement strand
ATACTCGACAGCATCAGGATAGATGCTGTCGGGTGCTACAGCCGACTTTAATTCTCAAATTTTCGCTCAGCAGAACCGTTCTATCCTGCGCGGTTCTGCATGTGCACATCCTGTGCAAAACAAGCTTCCGAAAAAGCAATCCCGTCTTCTCGCCTCGCAATTTTATTATAGAAATCTATGAATTTTGACCGAGAATAGCTGACCATACTTATAAAACTTTGACAGACGGCCTAAACACTTTTAGAATAGCAAAAACATAAATGACGAAGAACGAAAGGTAGCAGACATGACCCAGGAATCAGAAAACGAACAGTTACAACACGAAGCACCAGGCAGTTTTGTCGAGGTGCTCCCTCCGTCGGCAATCCAGGATTTCAGCGCCCCATTGCAGGAAGCAATCGGCCGCCACGGCTGGAAGGAATTGATGCCGGTTCAAGCAGGGGTTGCACCCTATCTTCTCGCGAACCGGGATGTAATTGTTCAATCTAGAACCGGCAGCGGCAAAACCGCAGCATTTCTTCTGCCTTTATGCGAGCGCCTCAGGGATGACATCAGCGGCTGCCAGGCATTGATTCTGGTGCCAACCCGCGAACTGGCACAGCAGGTTTTCAGTGAATTCCAACTTTTGACCACAGAAATGCCGATCAGCGCAGTACCTGTTTATGGCGGAACCTCATACAAACCCCAGCTCGATGCCTTTAAAAATGGCACCAGTGTGATAATCGGCACTCCCGGCCGCCTTCTCGACCACCTGATTCGCGGGTCACTGAATCTAAGAACCCTGAAGTATCTGATTTTCGACGAAGCCGATGAAATGCTGTCGATGGGCTTTTATCAGGACATGGTCAGAATCGGCGAATTTTTGCCAGCCCGCCGTTGTTCAGCAATGTTTTCGGCGACGATGCCCGACAGTGTCAAGCGTCTGGCGGTAAGGTTTCTTAAAAACCCCGAATTTTTAACCTTCAGCGGTGATGGCGTGCATGTCTCAGAGATGGATCACCTTTATTACGTGGTTGATCCGATGCAGAAAGATCGCGCTCTTATGCGGGTCATTGAGCTTGAAGACCCACACAATGCCATTATATTCTGCAATACCCGCAATGAAGTTGAGTATGTAGCGGCTATTCTGAAGCGATTTGGCTATGATGCTGACCAGATAAGCGGTGACCTGAGCCAGAATGCCCGTGAAATCGTAATGGCGAAGCTCAAGGCTAAAACGCTGAGGTTTCTGGTGGCCACTGACATCGCTGCCCGGGGTATCGACATCAGCAATCTCGAGTATGTAATTATTTATGACATGCATAAAGACACCGATCAATACATTCATCGGGCTGGCCGAACCGCGAGAGCCGGCAACCGAGGTGTCGCCATCAGTCTGGTCAACCAGATTGAAGCGGTCGATCTGAAGAAGTTTGCCCGGCGGGCTGGCATTTCGCTCGAAGAACGGCCACTGCCAACCGAAGAGCATGTCAGAGCACGACTCTCAGAGAAACTGGCCGCCCATCTTGAGGGTGGTCTGCGTGATGCTTCAACCGCCGTTAAAGAGCGAATGAAGCGCTATCATGGCCTGCTCAGCGAATTAACCGACCATGAACACGGCCAGGATATGTTGTTGCTGCTGATCGATTCGTTTCATCAGAACCTGATCAGGCAGGGTCGCGGCATAGAACCGGAGGTTTTTCCAAAACCCGTTTTGCAAGCTTCTCCCCAGCGCCCTGAAAGCCAGCCACGCTCGCAAGGGCACCGCAATTCTACCGGCCCGGGCGGCCCACGCGGCCCACGCGGCCCACGCCGTCGTTAAGTTTCGGCGCTGTAAGAGCGTTGTGGCGTGCCCGATAAAATTGTCAGATGCAACATTGCAACTGGTGCAGGTTCTGACAATTATTGGTTACCGCTTAAATAAAATTTCGGCTGCCAGGTCATAAACAGGCCTGGAAAGGGCACGACCGAAAGTGTCTCGTGGCGGTCGTGTCTGGGCAAACTCTGTGTTGAACAAGATTGTCAGGGCGGCCCACCGGATCGCTCCGACCCAGTTTTTGCAGAGTTCGAAATATTCGGGCGTGGTACCGGGTGTTCGATCAATTGAAACCCAGTATTTTTAGCGCCCCAAGCGTCTGATGCAACTGGGTATTGCACTTTTTGGAAAATCTTGTTTAAATATGTGCCGGAAATATTATTGCTGCGCAAGGAGTTAATAGACGATGACCAGTTCAACCACTACTCACGAATTTAAAACCGAGGCCCGACAACTTCTCGACCTGATGATTCATTCGGTCTATTCGCACAAGGAAATCTTTTTGCGCGAACTGATTTCTAATGCTTCAGATGCTCTTGACAAGCTCAGATTCGCTTCGCTGACCAACGAAAACCTGCGGAAATACACCGAAGATCTTCATATCAGACTGTCGGCTGACAGCAAAAACCGCACCCTGACTATATCAGACAATGGTGTGGGCATGACGCATGATGAGATCATCAATTACATCGGCACGATAGCCAAATCAGGCACTGCTGAATTTGCTGACCTGCTCAAGAAAGCCAGTGAAAAGAAAGAAGGAACCCCTGAACTGATCGGGCAGTTTGGCGTCGGCTTTTATTCGAGCTTCATGGTTGCCGACAAGGTCGAGCTGATCAGCCGCAAAGCAGGCGAAACCGAAGCCTGGATATGGTCTTCGAGTGGCGAAGGCAGCTACACCCTTTCCGACAGCAGTCGCGAGACCTGTGGCACCAGTGTAGTTCTTTATTTGAAGCCTGAAGAAAAAGATGACGAAGATTTTCAGGATTTTACCCAGGAATGGGTGCTGCGCGAAGTGGTTAAAAAGTATTCAGACTTTGTTGGCTACCCGATCAAGATGCAGGTAGAGCGCACTTCTATCGAGCGTGACGAGAATGGCAAGCCCAAAGAAGGTGCCAAAGAGCAGACGGTGATTGAAGATGAAACGCTCAATTCAATGAAAGCAATCTGGCTGCGCCCTGAAAAAGATGTCAGCGAAGATGAATACCGAGAATTCTACAAGCATATCAGCCACGACTGGAATAGCCCCCTGAAATGGCTTTCATTCAAGGCCGAAGGCACTTCGAATGAATTCAGTTCTTTGCTGTTCATCCCCGAAAAACCGGGTTTTGACCTGTTCATGCCCAACGCAAAGCGCGGCATCAGCCTTTATGTCAAGCGTGTCTTCATCATGAATGACTGTGAAGAACTGATTCCGGATTACCTGCGTTTTGTTAAGGGGGTTGTTGATTCAGAAAATCTTTCGCTGAATATTTCGCGGGAAATACTGCAGCACGACCGCCAGATACAGACAATTCGCAAAACTGTTACCCGCAAGGTGCTCGACTCTCTGAAAAAATTACTGGCTGATGACCGGCAGAAATACCTTGAGTTCTGGAAGCAATTCGGTTCGGTGATCAAGGAAGGCCTGTTCAAAGAACCCGGCAACAGTGACAAACTTTTTGACTGCTGCCTGTTTCAGAGCACGGCATCGAGCAGCGACTATTACACGATGGCCGAGTATCTTGAACGCATGAAGCCCGAGCAGGATAAAATTTTCTACCTGACCGGCGAATCACGCGAAGTAATCGAAAACAGCCCGCACCTTGAGGCTTTCCGCGAAAAGGGCTATGAAGTGCTGCTGCTCACTGACCCGGTTGATGAAGTCTGGGTTCAATACTGCACCGAACACAAAGAAAAGAAGATCAAATCTGCGGCACGGGGCAGCCTCGAACTTGGTTCAGAAGAAGAGCGAAAAAAAACCACCGAAACTCTCAAGAAGAAAGAAGAAGAGTGGAAATCACTTCTTGAGCTTATTCAAAACAAACTCGACAAACATATCAAGGCCGTCAAGCTCTCGGGCCGCATGAGCAGTTCGGCAGCCTGCCTGGTGAGCGAAGAAGGCGAAATGACGCCACATCTCGAAGCGCTGCTGCGTGCTTCAGGAAAAGATGTTCCGCAGGTTAAGCGCACTCTTGAACTGAACCCCGGGCACCCGCTGCTGAACAAAATGCATGAGCTTTTTGCCCGCGACAACAAGAACCCACGGCTTGAAGAATATGCAGACCTGCTCTACGGGCAGGCCCTGCTGGCTGAAGGCGGCCAATTGCCTGATCCGGCCGGGTTTAACCGCAAAGTTGCCGAACTGATGGCAGGCGCCCTCTGACAAACTGCCGCCCGGGTCACCGGGCGGCTTAATTTTTTGAAAGAAAACACCATGAAGATCAAAGCACAGGAAAAGTCAGCAAGAGTAACGATTAACCTTAAAATTAAAGTAAAGGCCGAATTGCCTGAGGGCGAAAAGCTTTATATCAGTGGCAACCTGCCCCAGCTTGGCAACTGGAAACCTGACAGCAAACAGCTGGAAATGGACAGTTCAGGCATATATAACATGCAGATTGCGGTAAGCCCGGGCAGCATTCTCGAGTGCAAATTGACACGCGGCAGCTGGAAAACCCAGGCAATTACTGACCGAAAGAAGATTCCGCCCGACAATCTGGTAATCAAGGCCACAGGCAACCGAACCATTAATGTGACGATTCACGACTGGCTTGACCACCAGGTTCTCGAATCTGACCCCGTCAAGGGCAAACTGCTGAGATACAACGGTTTGCGGTGCCGCGACCTCAAGTACCAACGCCAGATACAGATATGGCTTCCGGAATCTTACTCTGAAAAAGCAGAACCATACGGGGTCATTTACATGCATGACTGCCAGAACCTCTTTGAACCGGCCACTTCCTTTGCCGGCGTTGACTGGAAAGTTGATGAAACAGTGAGCCGACTGCTTGAAGCCGATGAAATAAGGCCATGCATTGTGGTAGGCATACCCAATTCACCCGACAGAATGAAGGAATTGAATCTGTTTACCCGCCTTGGAAAGGCCTATGCCCGTTTTGTGGTCGAAGAGGTCAAGCCTTTTATCGAAAGCCGTTTTAATGTTTCGGGCGACCGCTTTGACAACGCGATCATGGGTTCTTCGATGGGTGGTCTGATGTCGCTGCAGATGCTGCTGGCCTACCCTCAGGAATTTGCCATGGCAGGCTGCCTGTCGAGCGCTTTTGAGCAAACTGGTGATAAAATGTTTGCCCAGGTGCGCAATGCCGACGAACTGCCACTCGACACAAAAATCTATCTTGACACTGGTGAATTTGAGCCACCGATCGCCGAAAGCTTCTTCACGATGACCGAGTTATTGAAAGAGCGTGGCTTTGTCGAAGGCGAAAATCTGCTGGCCTGGTTTGACGAAGAGGCCACCCACAGCGAAGCCGCCTGGGCAGCCCGCCTTGAAATTCCAATGAAATATCTTTTCGGAAAATAACAAATTAGTTTGACATTAAACCAATATGGTGTAATATCAATTTAGATGATATAGAATTAATATCAATTCAGGAGAAAAAAAATGAAAAGTAAATTTCTGTTCCTTGCAATAGCTTTGATTACCTCTTTTGGTGTAACTCTTTATTCAGAAGAAGGCTGCAGCAGTTGTTCTGCTGGCCACACTGAAGAAAAAGCCGTAAATGCTGCACCGGCAGCCCCGGCTGTCGATGGTTGCACTGATGGCACCTGCGCTCCGACTGATAAATCAGAAAAAGCAGCTGCCCCGGCAGCGGTCGAAGGCAAAGAAGAAGCTCCGGCAACCCTTAACACCGCCGGCCTCAAAGCTTTGATAGGCAGTGGCCAGCCTATTACCATTCTTGACGCACGCAGCGGCAAATTCGACGATGGCAAGAGATTGCCCGGCGCCCTGTCGTTGAACTCTGAATCAAAACCCGAAGAAATTGCAAAGTTGCTGCCCAATAAAGATGCTCTGGTCGTTACCTACTGCGCAAATCTTAAATGCCCGGCCAGTCACAACCTTTACACCCATCTTAAATCGCTTGGCTACTCAAACCTGATCGAATACCCCGAAGGAATCCAGGGTTGGGTCGAAGCCGGTAACCCGGTCAATGCGGCCAAATAACTGATTGACGACCTTACAGAGGCGTTGCCATACGGCAACGCCTCTTTCTTTTATATTGCCTTTGGCAGGTCGCAAGCGCAACAAAAGATTAGAGCAGGCTTCAATACCCCGAGATTTTGCTTTTAATCTGAGGCATTTATCACTATAATTGCAGCATACAAATCTGCCGGAGGCACACTTTGAAAAAGACTCTAACTACTACCCTGATGTGTTTCCTTTGTTTTCTGACATTGGCCAACACGGGGAACTCAGCAGTGATAACCCTTTCAGACGGGTCGACCCGCGACGTCGATTCTCTGGGTTACCAGGACGACAAACTTCTTATCCAGACTGGCTCAACCAGTGCCGAGATAATGAGAGACGGCATAAAAAACATCAGTTTCAGTGCCCGACAACAGAACAAGGAAGAAATGGCCACCGACAGTGCCGATCTGGCGGCCTTCATGCCCAAAGCTCTTGAATTGCAGAAAAAATACCCTGACGCCCAGTCTATTCTGGTCAGCGAAGAAGGCAATTTTCAGCATCGCGCCGATGGCACCAATCTTTCGAGATATCGCAGTATTTCATATATCGCCAAAGAAGAAGCCCTCTGGGAAGCCGAAGTCTCGCTGAGTTTCGACCCGAACCGCGAACGGGTAAGGGTTCTGCACGCCCGTTGTCTTCAACCCGATGGCACAGTACACAACCTGAAGCCTGAGCAGATCAAGATTTCAAAAGGCACTTCGGGCAGCGTTTATTTCGACCAGTATCAGGAACTGAGTTTCACGGTTCCGGAAGTTTCAACAGGCTGCATTGTTGACTACTGCTATGAAACCGAAGAATACAACCCCTTTGATCCGAACCTCTTTCAGGGTCGCAATTACTTTCAATGGAGCGCTCCGGTTGGCGAATCAATTCTGCGGGTCAGCGTGCCACACGGCAAAGACCTGCACTTTGTTGCCTACAACTGCCCCCCTGAAATGAGCAAACCCGAAAAGATTGATGCGGTTGACTCTGTTATCTACACCTGGAAAATGGCCGACCTGCCGCCAGTCATTTCAGAACCGGCAATGCCACCCTACCGCGATATCGTGCCGGCGGTTTATTTCAGCCTGCATAAAGATTTCACTTACGTGCATAACAAGCTGAAACCGATGTTCGAAAAGCGCTTTCAGCTGACCGACCTGGTCAAGAAAAAGGTCGATGAGCTTATTGAGGGCGCAAAAGATCTCAACGAAAAGATCGCCCGCCTCTACCTCTTCTGCCAGAAAGAGATCCGTTACATATCGATCAAAGGCAACCTCGCCAGCAACCAGGTTGGTCACCCGGCCGAAGACACTCTTAAAAACCGCTATGGCGACTGCACTGACAAGGGCATGCTCCTGGCAACCATGCTGAAGCACATTGGCGTCGAGGCTTACCCCGTCGGCGTCAGAACCAACGACTCCGGAAAAGCGGTTCGCGACATTTCGATCTTCGACGATAATCACTGCATTACCGAAGTTCACCTTGACGGCCGGATTTTTTATCTTGATTCTACCGCCACCGATTATCGCTATCCCTATTTCCGTTCTGATGACCATGATACGATTGCTGACAATACGATGCTCGGCAGTCGCAACCAGGTTCCGCTGCCGCCCCCCGAAGACAATGCCGTTCACATAACCAGAGAGATTGAGCTTCAGGCTGACGGCACCACGAAAATTCGTTTTGCATCCACACAGAATGGCTCATCTGAAGCTAGTTTTCGCGCATCGGCCCGCAACCTCAAACCCGAAGAATACGAAAAAGAGATACGCGAATCGGTTTCTGCCCTGACCGCTGACTACGTGCTCGAACTGGCCACTCACACCGACCCGCTCGACTTCGACACCCAATTCAAGGCGCAATCAGCTTATACCCTGAATCGTTTTGCCACTAAATCTGGGCGCTACATGATTTTTTCGGTGCCCTATTTCGAAATGTCGTTCTCAGAAGTCAGCCTTGAAAAGCGACGCTACAACATTCAATACAGCACTTCACGACTGCGCACCGACAGCGTAGAAATCAAGCTGCCGGCCAGTTACAATGTTAAATTTCTGCCCCCGGCTCTGCGGGTGCAGAGTCCATACGTTGAGTTCGAAATAATCTATGACCAGCAGGGCGATACCATCAACATCACCCGCAAAATCGCTTTTCCGCGCCGGGTAGTGCCGGTGGCCGATTATCAGGCCTTCAAAGGCGACCTCGAAAAAATCGCCCACGCATCAAAACAGAAAATTTTCCTTGAGGAAAAGCCCAGCGAACCCATCAGTTCAACGGCATCAGCAACACCCCAGGCTGATTCAGCCTCATCAAGCCAAACGGTCGAACCTGAAGGAGAAAGAGAATGAAAAAACTCGCGCTGACCATCATTCTGACTCTCGCCACCATTTTTGCAGTTAACGCTGATGTGCTTTATTTGAACGAAGGCGAAGAAATCGTTGGCCATCTCAAGGCAATCGAAAAAGGCAATATCACTTTTGAAGAATTAAACAAAGGCAGTCGCAACTTCACCGAAAGTGAAGTTGCCCACATTCTGATATCAAAAATTCGCAAAGGCGACGAAATCGACAATATTGCCAGCATCACCGAACCGGTTGCCGAAGGCATTCTCAAGAACCTTCCCGACCCCTCGCTGTTCAAAGATGCTGATTACGTCACACTCTACCGGCTCAACGATCTTGAATACCTCTCAGACGACAAGCTGGTAGTCAAAACCCGCGAAATTGTTCAGATTCTCAAAGAACCGGGTCTCGACGTGGCCAACCAGTCATTCTATTATTACACTGAACGCGAAAAATGCGATCTCGAATTTGCCCATACCTATTCGCCCGAGGGGCAGGTTTACCACGTCACAGACGATGCGGTTTCCGATGAGTCGCTCCTCTCCGGAACCCCAGAATTTGCGCGGCTCAAAAAATTCAAAATGGCCCTGAAGAAGGTCGATATCGGCAGTATCATCGACTATTGCTTTGTCAGAGAGCTTTCAGGGGTTGATGAAATTCAGCCATTCTCCATGTCGAATACCTTTGGCGAGCGCGAACCGGTTCTGCACGAAGAACTCTCGGTAACTTTTCCCGCAGGCATGCAGATCAACAAAGTTCAGATGCAGTGGCCAGCCGAGAACCCGCCAAAATTCCTCGAAAAATCGCAGGGTGGCAAAAAGTCCTGGAAATGGATCTTTTCTGACCCGAAGGGCTTTATTCCAGAGCAGAACATGCTGCCACGCAGTCGCATTTTTCCGAGGGTGGTGCTTTATCAGCCCTATGACTGGGCTAAAATTTCAAGCAAGCTTGCCGCAGCCTATGACGAAGCCAAGCCCTCTGATAAGCTTCTGGCTGATTTTATCGCCCGGGCGAAGCTCACCGACAACATGACCAGCTTTCAGAAGGCCTGCAAAATCTACGAGAGCATCAACCGCGATATTCGCGACGTTGGCATGGGCATCCCACAGATGGGCAGTTTTAAGCCGGTTCCCATCGATGTAACCCTGCAGAAAAAATACGGCAATACCCAGTCAAATCTGGCATTGCTGCACTTTGCCCTCAAAAAAATCGGAATCAAATCTTACCCGGGCTTCTGTTCAGACCGCCGAGAACTGGTGACCGCCAAAGATCACAGCACTCTGGCCCTGGTCGACAGCACCTTGCTCAAAATCATCATCGACGACCAACCCGTCTACACCGATGGCGGCTCGATCTATCTGCCGTTTTCTTTTATACCAGTGTATCTTCAGGGAACCACCGCCACCTTTCACGATGCCGAGAACGGCAAGTTCTTCACCGAAACCCTGCCGCGGCAGACCTCAGAATGGAACCGCTTTGACCGCACGGTCATGGTTAAGATTCTCGCCAATGGCTCCATGGATGTTCAGGAATCGCTGCTCTACCGCGGGCCTTATGAAGCCGGTATCAGAGAACTGAAGTCGATCAAGGAAAAAGAAAAGCAGAACTACGCTGAACGTCGGGTCAAAGGCGTTCACCCTCGCGCAGTTCTTCAGAGCTTTGGGCTTTCAGACATGAACGACCTGAACGGGCCGGCGGTTCTGACCCTCAAATACACAATCCCAGAAGCAGCACAGATGGCTTCTGACAAGATCATGACCTTTACCAATTACTGGGTCAATTACGATTCGGGCTCAGCCAGCCTGGCCACCAGAACCTACCCGATGCAATACTGGGGGACCGAAGAAAACCAGCAGACGATCGTTTTCGAATTGCCCGAGAATTTTGACTGGGTTACCTGGAACAAGCAATATCAGCATGTTTCGCCAGATCTGACCTTCATGTCGAATATCAACCAGAATGACCGGCAACTCATCTACGCTGATCGCTTCATCGCCAGGGCTGATGAGTTTCTCAGCGATGCCGCCTATCAGAACTACCGCCAGTGCATTCTCACCATGAGCGAACTGGCCAACCAGTGGATCATACTCGAAAAGTCAGACAAACCAAAACTCGAAGCGGCAAGAGCTGATGGCGCGACCGCAACCGCCGATATCAGCAAGGGCAGTGATTGAAGCCGGCAACCGAAAATTCCAATAGCATTCCAGCCAGGTTCACTGCCTGGCTGGTGCTTTTTATTCTGCCTTTCATATACATGATCAGCGAGCTGCACGCGACGCTGCTTATTGAACTGGCGGGTGCGGCGGCGGCTCTTTACGTTGCCATGATGCTGCAGAGTGGAAAACTGCGGCCGAATGCCTCTTTTCGAGCGCTGCTGGTGCTGCTGCTGACCTGGCTGTTTCTCGCCGGGCGCAGCGTGTTTATTTCGGTTGACCCGGCTGTTTCGTGGCCGGTCTTTGTGAAGGCGGCGGGGCTGGCGATGCTCTGCCTGGGCACCGCAACCGCACTGACCGTTTCGCGGCAGTATCTCATATTTTACCAGGCAGCGCTCTGGGCCGGCCTGCTGAACGGCATCATGGCCATCAATGAATACATTGAAGCGCCGCCGATCCCGTCAACCTGGCTCGACCCGGCTTCCCGCGAGCTGTTTCGCACCAGGTGTGCCGGCATCTTTACTGACCCCAACATTTTTGCGGCCTTTCTGGCAACCATAATGCTGTTGACCCTCGGGGCGCTCTTTGCAGCAAGGGGTTCCATGAGCAGAGTTTTGGCCGCCCTGGCGCTCACCGGCGCTGGAATCGCGATCATCACTACCTTGAGCCGTGGGGGCTGGATAGGTCTGGCATGCGGTCTCGCTGCCGGTGCCCTTATCTTTTTCAAAAATGGCTGCCAGACTGATTCGCAGGGGCGACGCCTGCTGTTAGCAGTCGTGGCGGTTTTGCTGCTGGTGTTTTTTGCCGGGCCTTTCAAGATGCGCCTTTTCAGCATCGGCAACCCCGCCGACATGACTTTTGCGCAACGCACCCTGATCAATAAAGGCATATTTGGGGCACTTGATCGCATGCCGGTCGCCGGGCACGGCCTGCATAGTTTTAATCAGGTTTACCCACGATACCGCATCGTTGGCGGCGATTACCCGATGAATGCTCACAATGAGTTTCTGCACAGCATGATTGAAACAGGTTTTCTTTCGGCCGGCATTCTGGCATTATTCGCGTTGCTGCTCTTGAAGTCAGCTATTGAGAAACGAGCATCCAACCCAGATGTGGCATGTTTTACGGGGGTTTTTGTAACGCTTTTGATTCAGAATCTGAGCGGTTTTTCATCGAGAATACTGCCAACCGCCGCAATTATAGCCATGAGCGCCGGGGCAATCATGTCGTTTTCTGCAACGGCCGGGGCGGCAGTTGTCAGACCGGTCAAGCGCCGCGCGGCCGTGATTTTGCGCCTGCTGGCCGTGCTGATCGTTCTATTGGCACCAGCCTCGTTTTATCTTCAACAACAGATGCAGGTCGCAGGCGAAGCCCTGGCAGGTAACCACCCTGAACTGGCAATTCAAGCTCTTCAAAATGTTATAAATTTTGAAGCGCGAAACCCGGCGGCGCATTCGCTTCTGGCGACCGCCTTTATGCAACAGGGCAACCTTGAAAATGCCACAAAAATGTTGCAACGGGCCGCCGCCCTGAACCCTGGCGAACCGATTTTTCTGGTCAATCTGGCCCGCCTGGCAGCCGGCAATGACGCAGCCGCTGCCACAGGCTATTACCGCGCAGCTCTGCGGCTTGACCCGGCTTCTGAGCAATTTCGGCTTGAGTTCGCCCGTTTTTTGCTGCGAACCGGAAAAAAAAGTGAAGCACTTGAAGAACTGCGAACCGGGCTGAAATTTTCACCTGGCTTTCACGATGTCTACAAAGGTTTTCGTGAAATTGAGACCATGATCGATCAACTGACGCGGTGATTTTTCATTCAGGTCAGGCAAAGCATCTGCCGATATTATTTCTGAATCATGATAAAGAGAATAATAAAGGCAACGATCCTCCTGGTGCTGTTGTTGCTGCCGGCAAATCTGCCAGCGGCGATGGATTTCATTTTCGAAGAAAGCATTTCGCAGTCGCTAAGTCGCATGGAAAGCCTGTATTCAGGCGGGAAATGGGACGAAGCGATGAGCGTCGGCCGGGGCATTATCAAGGACGCTCCAAAAGATCACCCGGCGGGTCGGCGTGCCCAGGATCTGATTGTTCTCTCGCTTGACGGCCGCAACCGCGAAATTCTTGCCAGTCAAGATCGGGAACGCGTCAAGAAACAGAACAGCACCGCCCAGGAACTCGTGACCGAAGGCAGCAAACTGCTCGCCGAGAAAAGTTACGAAGCTGCGGCAGAAAAGCTGTCACGAGCAGTTCGTCTGCATGGCGGCGACGCGCAGAATTATTTTCTGCTTGGTTACGCGAATCTCAAGGCCAACCGTCGCAAAGACGCCTATCTGGCTTTCAGACAATGCCTCAAGCTGAATCCGTCACATGAACGCGCCCTTTTTCATATTGCCGGCCTCAGTTATGAGTTCAATCACAGCACTGAAGCTGAAGATTACGCTTCCAGACTTATCGAAGCCCTCGAGAAAAAGCTGGTTGAATACCGTGATATTTTTCAGGATCAACGTGCTAAAGAACTGAATGACAAAGCGGTTGCCACCGCCAGAAAAATGGCAGCCCTGCGCAGCAACCTGGCCCAGGCTTCATTTATGCATGGAGTGCTGACCCAGAAACGAAAAGATTATAGAACCGCACTGCTTTCGTTTGAAAAGGCAACCAAGCTGTCTCCGGGTTCGGCTGATAACTTGTTCAGGCTTGGCACATGCTTTTTGCAGCTTAAGGTCTATCATCAGGCAACGGTTGCCATTGAACAATCGATTCTCATCAGGGAAACCATTCTCAAAGATCTTTCGACCAACGCCAGCCAGCTTCTTGACGCCGGCAAAAGCGACGCGGCCGTCGAAGCCGAGCTGAAAACGCGCAAGCTCAAAGACGAGATCGCCCGTTCCCTCTATGTGCTGGCCATTGCCAATGGGCGTAAGAAGGAAACCAGCACCGCTATCAGCAACATCGAACGGGCGCTTGAACTCAAACCGGATTTTGTGCAGGGGCGCTACACGCGTGCGATTCTGCTGGCCGAGAAGAATAATCTCGAAGAAGCTCTCGAGCAGATGCGCCAGGTTCTCAAAGACAGCCCGCCGAAGAGTGAACAGGCCAAAAAGGCCATCAAAACCATCACCTTTCTGATGGACCAGATTACCAGACGTGATAACCCGGTCGAAATTGCGGCGGTCAAGCAAGAACAGCCAATGGTCGAGGTTGAGGAATATGTTAAGGATATGCCCGGCATCGGCGGCAAAGCTGCTGAAACCAGGCTCGAAGATGTTTTTCCAAAACTTCGCGAGGTTAAGCAGCTGGTTCAGATGCGAAACATTGCCGAAGCGGTGCGACGATTGCTGTATTTGCGCTCGCAGCACCCTGATATCGCCGAAATTCATGCCATTCTTGGCCAATGTTACTCTGAAATGGGCCGAATCGACGATGCGGCCAAATGTTTTGCCGACGCCATCGCCGTGCAACCTGATCACGCCGAGGCCCTGAACGGCCTTGCCTACATCATGGCTACCAGGGTTGAGAACCTCGACATTGCCCTCAAATACATCAACAAAGCACTCAGCATCGACGGTCTGCGTGCCGAGTTCAATCACACTCTCGGCTGGGTTCATTTTAAAACCGGTGAAGTGCTCAAAGCAATCGATGCATTTGCCAGAGCGCTCGAAATCAAGCCGAACTACCTGCTGGCCCGCTACAATCTGGGGTTGGCAAATTACATCAATCAGAATTACCCGGCAGCAATAGCTGCTTTTAACTCGGTCATCGCCCTCAACCCGACCCACCACAAAGCACTTCTCTTCAAGGCAATCAGCCTGGCCAAAACCCAGAATGCCGAAGAGGCAATTGCTACCCTTGAAACCTTGCGCAGCAAACTGACCGAAAAATCGGTGCTGAACAAGGTCGTCGTCGATCTGCATGCCAAACTCAAACTGGCGCACGAACGACATGCCGAACTACCGGTTCCCGAAATCAAGTCACCGGCACCAATCGAAAAGCTCATGGCTGAAGCAGCGGCATTCCGCGCTCAGGGCCTCGTTACCAGGGCGAAAGAAAAATATCTTGAATGCCAGAGACTCGCCCCCGAGCGCTTCGAACCACATTACGCCCTTGGGGAAATGTATGCGATGGCGGGCCTGAATGTTCCGGCTCTGGCAGCCTGGGAAAGGGCTGAAAAGCTCAAATCAGATTATTTCCCGCTGCAGATGAGCCTGGGGAAAATGCACCACAAACTCGGCAAACCTGAAAAAGCCCGCGAATATTTCGATCGGGCGCAGGCTCTCAGCGAAAAAGATGCCGAACCTCGCTATTACCTTGGCCTGCTGGCCTTTGAAGAAAAAAGATTTGAACCGGCCGAGAGCTACGCCCTGGCGGCATTGCGCCTGAAACCAGACTTCTTTAAATGCATGGCACTACTCGGCATGACCCGCATCAGGCTTAATCGCCTCAGACCGGCAAGAGACATTTATGAAACCCTGTATGCCAAGGCACCGGCCGATTCATCGATTAAACGTCACGCCCGCAAAAAGCTGTGGGAAATTACCAGAATGATGGCACCGGCCCAATACCCATCAGTTGAAGACGCTCTGGAAGTAAAGGGCCAACTGGTAAGAAAAGTCAGCGATGCTGACAAAAAAGTTTCGGTTAAGCCAAGCACCAGCGAAGAAACCGCCATTGCCGAATATGGCAGAAACACCATGACCCTTGATGACAAAATGTGGGTTCTGAAACAGCTCGAACGATTCGGTTCGGTATCGACACCGACGCCGATTGCGCCGATCCGCAAGGAAGTCACCGCCCAGACCATGACCAGCAAAGAAAAACAATGGATGGTCAACAAGTTACAGGGCCTGGGCGACCGCAGCGGCAAGTATTCGCTGCCGGCCGATCTTAAAGCCGACAAATACTCGATCAAGGTCACCGAAAAGCCAGTAACACGCCAGGTTGACCCTGCTGATGGCCAGATAATAAAAGCTCTTGAAGCCGCCGAGAAGGGCTTCACTGCTGATGCCATGGCCGAGCTGAAAAAAGTCAGGGAAACTGCCCCCACCAATCTCGATCTGTTACTCAATCTTGGCTTCATGCATACGGTGCAGGGCAATTTTAAAGATGCCTTTGAGGCCTATGCGAACGCCACCGTCAGTCATCCGAAGGACCCACTCGCCAGACTGGCACTCGGCAATCTCTACTGGCTGGGCGGTCAGGCCGACAAGGCTGTTGAACAATGGCGCAAGATCAAAGGCGCCCTCAAGCCCGACCCCGAATTCAATATTCTCAAGCGCAGTGAAAAGATCTGGCAACGCATGCTCGAAGTCGACCCGATGGATGCCGATGCGCATTCAAATCTCGGCCTGGTCTACATGTTTGCCGGTGAGCACCGCAAGGCGCTCGCAGAGTTTCAGGCGGTAACGAGAATCGAGCCCACCAGGCGTGAGCATGAGTTCTACCAGGCACAGATCAACGTTCTGATTTATCTGCAAAAGAACAGCAGCACCAACCGCAAGGAAGCTGTAAAGCTTCTCGAAGCCCTTGCTGCTGGGCCAGAAGCTTTCCCGCATTCAGAAAGGCTAAAAGACTTTGTTGCCAACCTTTAATAAAACTGAACGAAGAGTCTTTGCCCGGCAGTGCCAGAAGCCAGCAACAGTTGCAATTCTGCTGTTGGTCGCCCTGCTGATGACAGCTGCCAGTGCATCAGCTGCCAAAACATACAATTCGGCATTTCCAGATTATGAAATTTATTCGCTCGGCAATTACAACCAGGCGCCGGCCAAACCGGTCGGGGTTCTGAAGTCTTCGCCAAGAAACGCCTTGAACAGCGATGGTCTTGGCGGATTCTTCATCGGCACGACTGCCGACAAGTTCGCGCCGAACCAGGTTATCTTCAGTTCGCGTTACAAGTATCACAAGCTTACTTCGAATCTCGGCACCGGGTTTCATTCAACCGAAAGCGGCTCGGTATCAACTTTTGAATCATCAGTCAACTGGTCAGGGAAATGGGCCGAATGGTCGGCGACCGTGCCGGTTCACGACTGGAGCCTCGATGCACCGCGCACTTTCGGGGGCTATTCCGACAGTAACACGGGGCTTGGCAACATGAAACTCGCATGGAAAGCAACTTATCTGCGAGACCACAGCTATTACCGGTTTGCCTATGGCGCGGTAACTACGATTACCACGGGGAACCCTGACAAGATGCTGCCAGCCGGTTCGACAAACAGTGACGAACTTAAAATTTTTGGTTGCGTAACCACGAGCGAAACTGACCGGGCCACCGGCAACCTTGAGCTTGGAACCATAATTGATTCAGAAGAAGAGGATGACCGCTTTATTTACCGGCTGGGCATGAGTTATGAAGCGACTGAGCATGTTTCGGTGCTTGGCGAAATAGCCGGTGAGGTTCAGGGCGGCGACGACAAAGACACCCTGGACATGGTTTTGGGAGTAAGGGTAGCCCCCAATGAGACTTTTACGTTGGAATTTGCGTGGTATCGCAATTTGCGAACCTACCGGGTTTATGGCTGGGATGACCAGTTACAGGCGGGCTACACAGTGCGCTGGTAGTCAGCGAACCCGCTTTTTGAGTTCGGCGATCATTTCTTGAGAAACAGCCCATTCGCGGGAATTCTCGGGTGCCCGGGCAAAAATCTTTTCGAAGCGTGCCAGAGCCATTTTTCCGGCTTCCTGGTCACCTTTGAGCAGCAACATATCGGTGTAGGCATTGGCGCTTTTCATCAGGAGCTGAAGGTTTTCAGGGTCGGCAACAAGACCGGTTTCTAGAACCGCTACCGCATCGGTCAGGCGACTTTCACGACTCAAGCGGTCGGCTTCTTCAATTATCTGTTCAACGCTCATTCGCTTCAATACAAAGTCGCTGGCGCGTGGTCGATCGATAACCTGAGAATCAGAAGCGCCGGCGGGGGCAGTGCTGGCCGCAAGAGCTTCTGAGGCGGCGGCAGCCCGGGCCGCAGCAACCGCATCAGACTGCTCTTTGGCTTTAGCGGCGCGAGCGGCTTTATCAGCCTCATAGCGTTCGATAATTCGGTCAGCTTCGGCAATAAACTGGGAGTTTGCGGTTTTTTTGTTGCTGGTGGCACTGGCGAGATAGCTTTTTAAATCAGGTACCGCGAGTTCTATATTGCCTGCAATATAGATGAGAAGGCCGCGATAAAAAATTCCATCGGGCATGCGGTTCGGCCGGTCTTTTAAATATTCAAGCCCTTTGCGGATCAGGCCGTTTTCAGGTTCTGCAAGCAGATCACGTTCAGCAATTATGCAGCTGACGTAGAGTTCGACAGCACGCTCAATCTTGTTGGCGTCGAGGGCTTCCATGGCCTGATTGAATATGGCGGCGCCCGGCCCTTTAAGGCTGGTGCGCACTGATTTATTTTCTTTTTCTTTCTCTTTGGCTTTGGCGAGACGTTCAGAAACTTTATCGGGCTGCTGCAAGGGCTTTTCGAGGGCAGTGTCGCGGGGCGGCGTTTTTTGTGAGGGTTTCTCTGGGGTGGGCGTAACGACAGCATCTGGCTCATTGCCACCATAGGGTTTGGGCTGCGCTGCCGATGAATCGACGAGATAAATCTGCGACTCTTCAAGGCCCGGAAGCGCCGGCACGGCTTCCCCGCCTTCGGTCATAGCCTTCAATCGCTGCAAAGCCTGAGCAAACGAAGGGTTGAGCGACAAAGCCCGCCCATAACTTTCGCGGGCTTCCTGCATGCGGCCCATCGCTTCGTAGCACAGACCCATATTGTACGGAACCCAGTAAGAATCAGGATTTATTCGTTCAGCCTGCTTATAACAATGCAGACTGTCGCGGTACTGGCCGCTCTTCTTGTAAAGAATACCCAGATTGTTGTAGGCATGAAAGTTTTCAGGATCAATGCGCAACAAAACGAAATAAGCCTCGACAGCTTTAATGAAATTATTCGCCAGACTGTATTCCATGGCGAGATTCAGGTGGGCCTCAATGTCGCGCGGGTTATCTATCAGCCGCTGCTGCAGCTGATAGATTTTTCCGGCGTTAATTGAAGCCTCGAGCCTGGCCGTATTCAACAGAATACAGAAGCACACCGCCATTACTAAAAAACTGCCGGTGTTGACGAGGCGAAATAAAATCAGGGCGAAGCCAGATTCAGCGAACTTCGACAAGAAATTTGATTGCTGTTTTTTCGTTTCCATCAATTTCGATTTTTGCAAAGGCGATCATGGTATATAACTCGATGCCTTTGGGGGCAACATAACCTCTGGTCACGGCAATAGACTTGACCGCCTGATTGACGGCACCGGCACCCACTGCAAGCAACTCTACCTGTTTATCCTGTTCAAGTACTGCGGCAATGGCTCCGGCAACAGATTTCGGATTCGATGATGATGCGACTCTAAGTATTTCCATATTGAGCCTCTCCTTTGTCTATGTGAATAACCCAACAACCTCTTCCTGTCAAAATTATAAATAAAATACCAATAACATGCAAATTAAATTGCCGTATGCAAAAATGATTGCCTTGTACACCCGAATAAAAAGCTGCCAGATGGCAGCTTTTAGAGGTCATTCAAATAATATAATCACGGGCAGAGAGACAAGAAAATCAATGTTTACTTAGCAATTCTCGGTCAAAAGCCATAGGCAACCCCCTGATAGGCTGAAGCTGCATTTATTAAAGACAACTTATTAAGCACAAGTGGCTTCTGACGTGAGTTACAAAACTCCCCGAGAATTGCTGATGCTTACTCGGGCTGAGAAAATAGGATGCTGGCATTCTGGCCACCGAAGCCGAATGAATTAACGATAGCGCCGTCAATCTTTTTGTCTTTGGCGGTGAGCGGTGCCAGATCTAGATCGGCCAGTTCGGGGTCGACATTTTCGAGGTTGATAGTCGGGTGAATAAAGCCTTGCTGCATCTGCAGAATGGCAGCCACTGACCCAACCGCGCCAGCTGCTCCAAGCAGATGGCCAATCATTGATTTGGTGGAGTTAATGGTAACATTTTTGATTTGCTCACCGAAAACACGGCGAATCGCCTTCATCTCGGCCAGATCGCCAATTGGGGTGCTAGTTCCGTGGGCATTAACATAATTTACGCGCTCAATCGGAAATTTCATGAAATCGACGGCTTTCTTCATGGCGCGAAACCCGCCCTCACCATCTGGGTGCGGGGCAGTAAGATGGTAAGCATCGGCGGTGGCGCCATAGCCCTTAATTTCGGCAAGAACCCTGGCACCGCGACGGCGGGCGCTTTCTTCGCTCTCAATGACCAGTACTCCGGCGCCTTCGCCCATTACGAAGCCATCACGGTCTTTATCGAAAGGGCGTGATGCTCTTTCTGGCTCGTTGTTACGGGTTGAAAGGGCTTTCATTTTAGCGAAACCGGCGACCGTCAGTGGCGTAATCGCTGATTCGGCACCACCGCAGACCATAATATCGCACTCGTCATGAATGATTTTTAGAAAAGCCTCGCCAATGCCATGCAAGCCTGAAGCGCACGCAGAGACAACGCAATAATTAGGGCCATTGAAGCCATATTCCATGGCAATGCAGCCGGCCGAAATATTACAGATCATCATCGGCACAAGAAATGGGCTGACCCGGCCAGGACCGCTGGCTTTATAAGTTTCAAATTCTTCTTCAAAGGTATGTATGCCACCGATACCGGTCGAAACGGTAACTCCGACCCTGAAGGGGTCAAAGTTTCTTTCTCTGAGGCCGGCCATATTGACGGCCATCGAGGTTGCTGCCATGGCAAACTGAGAATAGCGGTCGTGGCGGCGGGATTCTTTTTTCTGCATGAACTGCTCAGGGTCAAAATCCTTTATCTGACCGGCAATCTGCACAGTGTGCAGTGAAGGATCAAAACAGGAAATCGTGCTTACGCCGCTCTTCCCTTGTCTGAGGCTGTCTGCGAAGTTGTCAATTCCTATGCCAATCGGGGTAACCGCCCCAATACCGGTGACAAAAACGCGTTTCATGATTTGTGGTCCTCCTGAGTCATGCTAAAAAAACTTACCCAAGGGTTGTACCAGAGTTCTGGCCCTGAGTCAACAACCACGCTTTAATCGCGATTCTCAAGCCCCTGGAAAAACATTGCAAAAATTTCTGCGACCGACATGATCTTGTCGATTCGATAAACCTGTTCACCAGAAAAAACCAGACCTTCTTCAAGATTGCCAGCCCTGGCTTCAATCAGCGCCTGAATAATACAGAAGCTATGGGAGCATTTCTTGAGGCAACCGCCACAAACCCGAGGCGAGGCAGTGCCGGCAGCCAGTTTGTCTGTATACGGCGTTGGCAGGGCATTACCCCACAGCCCCACGGGGCTCTTTATTCTAAAGACATCGCCTTTTTTGGCCTTAAGATAGGTATCATGAAAAGCCTTGGCTACATTAGCTTCGAAGCTGGCAGCAAAACGGGTGCCAACCTGAACGCCATCAGCGCCGAATTCAAAGGCATCAATTATATCCTGGCGATCGATGATACCACCGGCCAGCAGCACCGGAATATTGACGGCAGCCTTTACTTCAGGAAAAATGCTTCTTGCAGGGCGTTCAGTACCAAGATGGCCACCGGCTTCGCAACCTTCGACCACCACAGCGGAAGCACCGAGCTTTTCGGCTAATACGGCCACACGATCACTCGAAACGATCGGAACAACCGGAATACCATGGTCACGGCCGATATCAAAAATATCACGCGAAAAACCAGCTCCGGCGATCAAAGCGTCAATACCAGCTTCAGCAGCTGCCCGCATAACCCTGGGGAAGCATGATGCGGCAACCATGGTATTTATGCCAACAATACCGCCATTGGCAATGCTCCGGGCGATCTTGATCTCACCGAGAACTTCTTCCACTTCCATGCCGGAAGCTGCAATCAGGCCAATGCCACCTTCTCGGGCCACAGCACCAGCGAGTTTGCCAGTTGAAACGCGGATTGCCATGCCGCCCTGCATCAATGGGTATTTCGGATGAAGGTTTCCGATTATCAGTCTGGGCAGTGATTTCACTGAAGTCTCCGATGACACTTGCCGGCCGGTTTTAAAAGCAAAACCGGCCGGCACAGCGTTAATTGCTCTTAGCCTTTTTTGTTTTGAATGTAATCAACAGCGTCTTTTACGGTTTTGAGTTTTTCGGCATCTTCATCAGGAATTTCAATCTCAAAATGTTCTTCGAGATCCATTACCAGTTCTACGGTATCAAGGCTGTCTGCGCCAAGATCATCAATAAAGCTGGCTTCAAGAGTTACCTGCTTTTCATCAACCTGGAGCTTGTCAACTACGATTCTTTTGATTTCTTCAAAATAGTTACTCATTTAATAATTCCTCCTGAGAATTTGAGAACGGGTCAGGACATTACCATTCCGCCATCGACGGTCAGTACCTGCCCTGTGATATACGATGCCTTGTCTGAGGCCAGAAAAACCACGGCGTTAGCCACGTCGCGGGGATTTCCAAAACTGTTGAGGGGTATCTGAGCGAGCATCTGCTCTTTGACTTTATCAGCAAGCACTGCGGTCATTTCAGAATTAATAAACCCGGGAGCGATGGCATTCGATCTGATACCTTTGCGACCGAATTCCTTGGCGAAACTCTTGGTAAAACCGATAATACCGGCTTTGCTTGCGGCGTAGTTCGCCTGACCGGCGTTACCCATCAGCCCGATGACTGAAGCGATATTGATGACCGAACCGCTCTTCTGCTTGAGCATGGTCCTGACAACCGCTTTCGACATTAGAAAAGTGCCCTTGAGATTGATTTTAAGCACCAGGTCCCAGGCGTCTTCATCCATGCGCATCAGCAAACCGTCTCTGGTGATACCGGCGTTGTTAACCAGCACATCAATACGCCCGAAGGTTGCCAGAGTTGTTTCGGTGAGTTTTTCGGCATCATCTGCTTTTGAAACATCGGCTTTGCAAACCGAAACAGTCTGATGGGCGGCCTCAAGTTCTGCTTTTGCGCGGGCCAACCCCTCTTCGTTGATGTCTGAGAGCATGATCCGGTAACCGGCTTCCCCGAGGGTGCGGGCTATTTCAAGGCCAATGCCCCGGGCAGAACCGGTAATAATGGCAACCGGCTTTTCTGCTGCTTTATTTTCTGAACTGTTCATGCTAACCTCGCGAAAAAATTTCTGAAAAATATTCAGGTGGCTGTTATTACCGCTTTTAGTGTGGACTTGTCAAGTCTGAATTTCCGTGAACCTGATGCCCTCCTGAAGGCAATTGCCGCATATCTTAAAAAGCAACGGCAAGCATAGCATGGGCCACAGCGGGTTTCATCATCAGCGTCGGGTCAGTTTTTTTTAACTGGTCTGAACTGCTCGAGACGCTCAAAAACCTTATAATAGTCTGCTTCAACACTTTGAATGATCTCGGCAGCAGTTTCTTCACGATGCAGCATGCCACTGATCTGGCCGGCCATTACAGAGCCTTCTTCGGTGTTACCGTCAACAACCGACATTTTCAGGCGACCGCGGCCAAGCTCTTCAAGCTCTTCAGCTGTCGCCCCCTTAAATTCTTTTTCGAGGTATTCTTTTGTGAGTTTGTTACGAATGACCCGCACCGGGTGCCCAAGAGTAATGCCAGTGGTAACCGTATCACGATCTTTAGCTTTCAGAACTGACTCTTTATAGTTCGGGTGCGCATGACATTCGCGGGCCAGAATGAATCTGGTACCCATCTGAACGGCTTCAGCACCCAGAGCGAAGGCAGCGGCGACGCCACGGCCATCGGCGATGCCGCCGGCAGCAATTACCGGTATGGCAACCGCATCAACTACCTGCGGAACCAGAACCATAGTAGTGATTTCGCCTACATGGCCGCCAGATTCTGTTCCTTCGGCAATCAGAGCGTCAACGCCAGAGCGTTCAAGGCGTTTGGCAAGGGCGACCGAAGACACAACCGGAATAACCTTGATTCCGGCATCTTTAAAGCGCTTAACCAGCGGCCCGGGGTTGCCGGCACCAGTAGTGATAACCGGGACTTTTTCCTGGAGGCAGACCTCAACCACGCCCGGGGCCGAAGGCATCATCAACATGATATTTACGCCATAGGGTTTATCGGTCAAACTTTTGATTTTGTGAATCTCGCTGCGAACCAGTTCAGGGTCAAGAGAACCAGAACCGAAAACGCCCAGACCACCGGCGTTACTGACCGCCGCCACCAGCTCTGCTGAACTTACCCAGGCCATGCCGCCTTGAAAAATGGGATATTTAATGCCAAGAAGCTTGGTAATTCTGGTTTCTATCATAATATAGAAGATCTCCCTTGAAAATATTGGCGGGTCAGGCCCGGAAGGGTCATTTAGACTGGGCAACCGGCTCAGCCATCTGGCCTTCTTTTGCGACCTGACTGTGCATCAGCTTGATAACGCCGGTTGAAGCACAATTGGCAGCCAGGGTCAAAGCATTCGCAATCACCGGAGCTTTTGATTTGCCGTGGCAGACAATTGAAACGCCATTTATGCCAAGAAGCGGGGCAGCACTGTATTCAGGAGCATCCGGGCTGAATTTTTTCAGGCCGGTTTTGAGCGCCATCAGCTTATCAGGGGGAATTTCTGCGCCCCTGGCTGCCTTGAAAAGAGCACCCTGGATCAATTCTGAAATGCTCTCGCAGGCTTTGAGCAAAACGTTACCGACGAAACCATCGCAAACCACCACATGGGCTTTGCCATAAAAAAGGTGGTCAGCTTCGACGTTGCCAATAAAATTCAAAGAACTCTGTTTGAGAGCCCCGTAAACGCTTTTGGTTAGTTCGTTACCCTTAGATTCTTCTTCGCCGATGCTGAGAAGGCCAAGTCTCGGGTTTTTGACCCCGCAAACCTTCTCGTAATAAGCGGTACCCATCAGGGCATGCTGAAGCAGATGCGGGCCGCGACTGTCAACATTGGCGCCAACATCAAGCAACAGAACACCATAGTCTTCAGAACTCGGCATCATAACAGCAATAGCCGGCCGCTCAACGCCTGGTATCCGGCCGATCTCAAGAAGAGAGGCCGCCATCTGGGCGCCGGTACTGCCGGCCGACAACAGCGCGTCTGCTTTGCCTTCGCGAACAAGACGAGCCGCCACTGCTATAGAAGCATTCTTCTTTTTACGAAGAGCTTGCAGCGGCGCCTCACCCATCTCTACCACCTCGGATGTGTCATAAATTTCACATCCGGCGGGAAGATCAGGCATGATCTCGCGAATGGCCGATTCTTTGCCGATCAGTATCAAACTGGCTTTGCCGCCAGAGTTAAGATACAATCGAGCACCTGATACCAGTTCCTGGGGGGCGAAGTCCCCGCCCATGACATCAACGGCGATTTTCATTCGCTATTTACCGGTATTATTCTTTTTCGACTTCGAGAACCTTAACTTTTTTGCCATAATAACCGCAGGCCGGGCAAACTCTGTGGGCTCTTTTAAGTTCAAAGCACTGTGAGCACTTTGCCAGAGCAACAGGAGCTGCTTTGTAATGCGTTCTGCGTTTTCTGCCTCTGAGTTTTGAAACTCTATTTTTTGGACATGCACCCATTTGAACTTCCTCCGGGATTGAAATTAGTCTGGTGAGTATAACAGATTATATTTTTCGAGTCAATCACAATAAGCAAAAGCATCGTCAGAGGGTACACAACGATTTAACCCTTATTTACAAGGGTTTGTCTACGGCCAGGCCGCATTTTCTGGGGTAGCGCTCTGGCACCGCAAAGGTTTTGCGTATGATCAGAAAATTACGCTCAAAAGGCATTTCGGGGGGTGCCAGACGCAGAATTTCGACATTATCGACCGCCACTGAGAAAATCGTAAAGGCGTTAACCGACTCTGCCAGCTCTTCATCAAGCTTCGGCCCCTTATAATACAGGGCGCTGCCTCCGGTTTTTGTCAATGGCATTGTGTATTCAACAAGAGTTCTGACCGACGACAAGGCCCGACACACCACCAGATCAGATTTTTCGCGGTATAACGGGTCGCGACCTATTTCTTCTATGCGGGCATGGGCAGTGGAAACATTGGTGAGGCCAGCTGCGGCCGCCATCCGGGCCACAAATTCAACCGATTTCTGCCGCGAATCAACCGCAATTATCCGGCTGCCGGGCAAGGCCACCGCCAGCGGCAAAGAGGGGAATCCTCCGCCCGTACCGAGATCCATAATCTGGGCAGATTTCCATTCAGGCAGGTTAAAACAGAGTGGCGCCAGACTGTCGAGAAAGTGCCTGAGGGCCATTTCCTGGGGATCGAAAATCTTGGAGACACTCTTGTATAACGGATCGGCAAGCATTGAAGCCGCCAGACAGTCAAGCTGGTCATATTGGGCATCTGAGAGACGAACGCCGATTTTTTCAAGGCAGGGAAAGAGAAATGCTTTTATGCTGCTCACAGTGATTTTCCATGGGTATGCTGATGTTTTCGGATCGACATGAGAATGACCGCGAGATCAGATGCCCTGACCCCCGGTATTCGCGCGAGGGCGCCGAGGGTTGCCGGGCGCACCGCGATAATTTTCAGGCGGGCCTCTTTGCTCACCGCGATGGGAATATCTGCGAAAAAGGCTGCATCAAGCGGCTCGGCCTGCATGCTTTCGCGAAGGCTGAATTCGCGGTCCTGCTGTTCAAAGTAGCCGGCATATTTAATTCTTGCCTCGATCTCAAGCACCGCAAGGCGGTCGAGACCAGCAATTTCGGGAAACAAATTACTAAAAGCCGCGAGCTGTGCCTCTGGCCGCCGCAGGAGCTGGGCGGCAGTTACCGCGGATGCAGGCGCCGGCTCGGCAAACTCAGGCAGCATAATCGGCAAATCACCCGGATTAATGCGGAACTCCTCAAGTTTCTGCTGGACATTGGCAAGGGTAGCGGCGCGAAGCCGCAGGGCTGCAATCTTTGCGTCGGGCAGAACACGGTTGGCAAAAGCGATTTCGGCAAGGCGCTCTTCAGCGTTGGTCATGCGAAGATTCAGCCTGAATGGCGACCTTGAAGTGAACACCCGGTATGGTTCACTGATACCGAGGGTGGTAATCTCTTCGACCATCAGACCGAGATAAGAACGACTGGCGTCGAGAACGAGCGGCGAATTGCCCAGCACAGCGGCAGTAGCGTTAATTCCGGCCAGAACCCCCTGTGCCGCGGCCTCTTCATAACCCGAAGTGCCATTGATCTGACCTGCAAGAAACAGATTCGGGATCGATTTTGACATCAGAGTCGGGTGCAGATCAATCGGATCAACGATATCGTATTCGATGCCGTAGCCTGGCCTGGTTATTCTGGCGTGCTCAAGACCTGGCAGGGTATTGACATAAATATCCTGAACTTCTTCAGGCAGGCTGGTTGATAAGCCCTGCAGATAGATTTCGCGACTGCATGCTCCCTCGGGTTCAAGAAAAACCTTGTGAGTATCCTTGTCAGGAAACTTGTTCAGCTTATCTTCGATTGACGGGCAGTAGCGGGCGCCGGTACCGGTTATCAGGCCGGCGATCAAGGCTGAACGGCCAAAATTATTTTTGATGACCTGGTGCGTCGCCGCAGTAGTGCGGGTAATGTAGCATGGCCGCGACGGCAGCCGCTTTTCGGGGTCTGACCAGAGCGAAAATGGCGGTGTTTCAGGTTCTTCTTCCTGTTTTTCGAGGCCCGAAAAATCAACGGTTGCAATATCAACGCGGGGCGGAGTGCCTGTTTTGAAGCGCATTATCGGCAGGCCGATGCGTTGAAGCGCTTCTCCAAGTTCTACGGCGGCTGGTTCCCCGGCACGGCCTGCGGCAAAACTAACTTCACCGATATGAATTTTGCCGCGCAAAAAAGTTCCGGTGGTCAGAATAACAGTCGGTGCCAGCCAGGTCTGCCCGGTTACCGTTTTAACACCGGCAAGATTGCCATTCTCGAAGCACAGATCGGTAACCATAGCCTGCAACAGTCTTAAACCAGGCTGTAGCAGAACCGAACGCAACATGCGCCGGCTATAGGCCTCTTTATCGGATTGAAAGCGGTTCGCCTGAACAGCTATGCCCTTACGGGTATTCAAGCGTCGGCGTTGAATGCTGGTTTCGTCAGCAACTACGCCCATTTCGCCGCCCAGAGCATCTACTTCTCGAACAAGCTGCCCTTTTCCCTGGCCGCCAATCGAAGGATTACAAGGCATAGCCGCCAGAGTATCGATATTGATTGTCAGCAGCAGGGTTTGCATGCCGGCACGAGCCGCGGCAAGTGCCGCTTCACAACCCGCATGACCGGCGCCAACCACGATGACCTGAAATTCGTTTTTTTTGTTCACTTTTGCAGTTGCAGAGCTTTTTCGGCCAGTGATTTAACCGTTTCATTGCTGTCGCAGGTCAGTTTCTGAAGCAGTTCGATGGCGTCTGGAGTTTTTTTGCGTGACAAAAGCTTGACCGCCGCAATACGAATGCTCTCGTCTTCGAGCATCGCCGCTTTTGCAATGAGCAACATCTGGTCATCGCCCATGACAAAGGCAATGTCTCTGGCTCCGGTTCTCTGTTCTTCGACGTTTGCCGATGCAAGCCTAGCATAAATCTCTGCAGAACGGGGCTTTGCAAACGCCGGCATTCCGGGAATATTGATTGCAGGCCGGGCCGGTGCCGGCGACACCGTGGCGGGTCTTGGCGGTGGCGTAACCGTAGATGGCATACGCCGGTCTGGAATAACAATTTTTGCCGCTGGCTGAGCCTGCGGTTTAGGCACCGCGGCCGGTGTCGGTGGCAGAGGTTTCGGCATAGTCGGCCTGGCAGGTGGTGTCATTTCTTCGATAGCGGGCAGACCCGTGTCAACCGCTGCCAGAGTTGGAAGTTCAGGCAGCAAATCACCAGGCACATCGATGGGCGCCGCAACGGGCGCGGCAGGTGGCGGTGGGGCTTTTGCCTGCACCTGAACCGGGGGCTTAGAAGGCGCCGTGGCCGGAGAAGCCGGCATGGCAGGAGCCGCCTGACGGTTCTCATCGCGAAGCGGGGTGTCTTTGATTTTTTCGAAAAGAGACGCGGCAACCTGCGCTACTACAGGGTCAGGATCACCACAGGCGGCTTTAAGAACCTGTCTGGAAGTATTATTGTTTATTCTGGCCAGCGCCTTGAGAACACTAAGCCGGATGCCCTGATTGGGATCTTTGAGAGCAGCTTTCAACAGAGTCAGTGATGCCTGGTCGCCTATTTCGCCGAGGGCGAAGATGACGCTGTCGCGCAACCAGACTTCGGGCGAGACCAGCATTGATCTGAGCGTCATAAAAGCCTGCTGAAAGCCATTTTTAACAAGATACTTGGCGGCATTAACCTTTACACGGTTTTCAGGATCTTCAAGTAGAGCGACGATATGCTTTTCACAACCGTGAATATTCTGTTCCTCGATAACTTCAACCGTATTGGCACGAACGCGAGGATCTTCATCCTGAAGGCATCTGACAAGAGTCTCAAGGCCTTTTTCCCGGCTGCTTCTCGCAAAAACCTTAACCAGGCCCGACTTGACGATCACGTCTTTTTCTTTGAGAAGAATGCTTTCGAGGCAGGCAGAATCAAGATCGACATCAGTTTCCATGATAATTTTAAGCATCAGAAAGCGGCGCTGCGAAGAATACTGTTCTTCGGCAAGCATCGGGGTAATCTGAGTCGGAACCCGCGGATCTTTTATGTTAAAGAGGCTCTGCAATGCGGTCAGGGCAACTTCTTCCATGACATGCCTGGCAAGTTGAAGCAATTGAGTAACATGCCCTGCCGGCTTTTTGGTTGCCAGCAGCTTAATATGCTGCAGCAGAGCGCCAATATCAGTCATTTTTTTCAGGTCAGGCAATGAAGGATCAATTGGTTCATCAAGCGGGGCCGGCAGAGTTATTGGCTGCGCGACCGGCGAAACAGAAGGAGAAAGCGGCACTGCCTGGGCGATTGATGGCGGGGGTGCGGCCGCCCCGGGTGTAAAAGCCGGGGGCAGAAAACTTTCATTGGCCGGGCCTGCTGGTGCCACTGGTGCGGTGGCACCATGCGTGCCAGCACCTTTCAGGCGGTTGATGGCTGTTGCTGCGAGGCTTCTGACGTTTTCGTCAGGGTCTTGAAGCACCACTTCAAGACAGCTGATTTTTTCAGCGGCAGGCATCGATGGCAAATTAACCAGCTGTTCAATCGACATGCTTCTTACTTCAGCAGAAATTGAACGAAGGTTTTGGATAATCAGTTCCTGACGCTTCTTGTTAATCATTTTTCTCCGACCTCTTTTTCTCCCACGCTGTTCTCACCAAGCACCGACAAAAGAATAGCAATTTCTGTGCGTGAAAGGCAATGTTTTCTTACCACCTGACTCAGATCATCGTATTTTGTTGAAGATAAAATTTGAACTGCGGCCTCAGAAAGCACGTGCAATCTTGCATCTGCCATGACCAGCGGCAATCGTATCTTTTCAAGAAAGGCGGTCTGAATGATTTTTTCGGCTTCCCGGTCAGCGTAGCCCCGGTATTTTATCTCAGTCTCGAGAGCATAAATCTCATCGGGGGCAGTCAGACCTGCGGCAGCCTGAAGCTGCATGAGCTCAAGAACTTCGTGGTAGTTGATACCTGGTCGCTGCAGAAGTTCGATTGCCGAAGCCGGTTTTTTTAAATCGCCGCTGTTGAGAGAGGCGAGGCGCTCCCGGGCTTCACTACTGGGCAAAAGGCTGAGTTCAGACATTCTGGCTATTTCTTTCTCGATTCTGGCTGACCAGGCGTAAATTTTCGCGAAGCGCTCCTGATCGATCAGGCCAATTCGAAAACCATCGGCGGCGAGACGACGCTCGGCAGAATCATCACGCAACGTCAGCCTGAATTCGGCATGGCCGGGGGTAATGCGGTATGGTTCGGGTTTTTCCCATGTTGAGAGGTCATCGACCAGCACCCCAAGATAGCTGCAGGTGCGTGAAGGCCAGTAGGGAGGCTGCTTTTTTAAAGACAATACGGCATTAATACCAGCAATAAGCCCCTGCCCCGCAGCTTCTTCGTAGCCAGAAGTACCGTTAAGCTGGCCTGCGGTGTAGAGCCCATCGAGAACGCGGCTTTCCATGGTCTTTCTGATCTGCCCCGGAGCCAGGGCATCATATTCAATAGCGTAGCCATAGCGCATGATAACGGCATTCTCAAGGCCAGAAACGCTGGCGAGAATATCGTGTTGAGCAGCGGGCGGCATGGCGGTGGTCAAGCCCTGCAGATATAGTTCCTGGGAATCCCAGCCTTCGGGTTCAACAAAAATCTGATGTTTGACCATACCTGGGAATTTAATAATTTTTCGGTCGATTGAGGGGCAATGCTTTGGCCCATCGTCGGTTATGTTTTCGAGAACCAGCGGGCTTTCACTCAGGTTTCGTTTGACTGCCTCGACCGATCGCTCATCAGTAAAAGTAAGAAAGCATGAAATCTGCCGTTCATAGCGCCGCAGGCGATTTTCCCACATAAAACCACCGGCATCGACATCACCAGGCAATTCAGTCATTCTCGTCAGATCGGCAGAGCCTTTGAGAATCCTGGGGGGGGTGGCAGTCTGCAGGCGCCTCAGACGGATTCCTGATTCAATAAGAGATTCAGAAAGCCCGAGAGCCGGGCTTTGATTCTGTGGCCCGCCTGGCCAGGTCGCCCGCCCGAGAATAATCCGGCTGTTGAGGTAGGTTCCGGAGGTGACAATAAGTTTTTCGCAAAAAAAACAGCTGCCGGTTTCGAGTTTAACGCCAGCAACCTTTCCATTCTCAACAATAAGACCAATCACATGCCCCTGCCTGACCGTCAGGTTGCTGGTAGTGAACAGAGCCTGCAACATTCTCTGTCTATAAAGGTATTTATCGGCCTGCGCTCTTCGAGAACGCACGGCCGGCCCTTTTGAAGTATTCAGCCACTTCATCTGAACACAGGTTTCATCGATACATCGCGGCATTTCACCGCCGAGAACGCCGATTTCCCTGACGAGATGGCCCTTGCCTGGGCCGCCGATGCTGGGATT
>Ga0116171_10000869_pt1 | contig 31391 bp, 24 predicted proteins | sample AD_JPNHW2_MetaG_FD_89798 | JGI IMG/M metagenome (GOLD analysis project Ga0116171, IMG submission 89798) | Active sludge microbial communities of municipal wastewater-treating anaerobic digesters from Japan - AD_JPNHW2_MetaG | ecosystem: Engineered > Bioreactor > Anaerobic > Digestate | place... | reverse complement strand
CTACCAGAAGTTTTCACCGGTCGACTTCTGCCCAAACTGCAATACCACGCTGGCCCGTGAGCAGGTACAGGGTGAGGACAGGCACTGCGAACGCTGCGGTACGCCGGTCATCCGCAAGGACCTGAACCAGTGGTTCTTCCGTTCCTCCAACTATTCCGAGGAATTGCTCCGCTTCAATGGGATTGATTGGCCGGAATTTATTCGTACGCTGCAAACCAAGTGGATTGGCAAATCTACCGGTGCTTCAGTTGTCTTCCCAACCGAAGCCGAGGACTCGATTGAAGTATTCACCACCCGGCCCGACACGCTTTGGGGTGTCACGTTCATGGTGCTCTCCCCTGAGCATCCTTTGGTGGACAAAATTACCACCCCAGCCCAGCGTGACGAAGTGCAGGCCTACAAGGAACAGGCAAAACGCCAATCCGATATCCAGCGCGAAGCGGTGGACCGTGAAAAAACCGGCGTGTTCACCGGTGGCTATGCCATCAACCCGGCCTCGGGCCAGCGCATCCCCATCTGGATTGCGGATTACGTTCTGATGAGCTATGGCACCGGCGCCATCATGGCCGTGCCCGCCCACGACCAGCGTGATTTTGAATTCGCGCGCAAGTTCGGCCTGCCCATTAGCGTGGTCATCCAGCCCGAAGGCACCCCGGCCATCAACCCGGACGAGATGACCCAGGCCGTTGAAGCCCACGGAATGATGGTCAATTCAGGCCCGCTCACCGGCACACCAGAAGCGGACACCATGGCCACCGCCATTCGCTACGTTGAGGAAAACAGCTTCGGCAAATCCGCCACCAATTATCGCTTCCACGACTGGTTGATTTCCCGCCAGCGCTACTGGGGCGCGCCCATCCCGATAATTTACTGCCCGCGTTGTGGCACCGTCCCCGTCCCTGAAGACCAGCTGCCCGTCCTGCTCCCGGATGACGTGGAGTGGCTCCCCACCGGCGAGAGCCCGCTCAAACTCCACCCCACCTGGCGCTTTACCACCTGTCCGACGTGTGGCGGTCCGGCTGAGCGCGAGACCGACACCATGGACACCTTCATGTGCTCCTCGTGGTATCACCTGCGTTACCTCAGCCCCGATTACGACCAGGGTCCTTTTGACCCGCAACAATACAACTATTGGATGCCCGTGGATACCTACACCGGCGGTTCCGAACATGCCACCATGCACCTCATCTACACCCGCTTCTTCCACAAGGCCGCCCGCGATTGCGGAATTACGCGCGGGGACGAACCGATGCTGCAATTGCGCAACCAGGGAATGGTGCTGGGCGAAGACGGCGAGAAAATGAGCAAGAGCCGTGGTAATGTCATCGCCCCGGATGACCTGGTGAGGCGATATGGCGCGGATACCGTCCGTGCTTATCTCATCTTCTTTTGCCGCTGGGAAATGGGCGGACCGTGGAGCAGCACTGGCATCGAAGGCAACAGCCGCTGGTTGCGCCGTGTTTGGGCAATGTTCCTGGAGCCGGCTGAAACCAACGCGGACGCGGCGTCCCTCAAGGCGCTCCGTCGTAAGACCCACCAGACCCTGCGCAGTATCACGTACGACTATGAAAACTTCGAGTTCAATACGATTATCTCCAGCCTGATGGAACTCCTGAACGAAATGGGTCGGTTGAAGAATGCTGGTGTCTATGGGACCCCGGAGTGGAACGAAGCCGTGGATCTCTATCTGCGCATGCTGGCGCCAGTCTGTCCGCACATCGCCGAAGAGCTGTGGGAGCGAATGGGCAAGCCATACTCGATTCATACCCAACCATGGCCCGAGGTGGATGAAGAAGCCGCCAAGGACGAGGAAGTGGTCCTGGTGGTGCAGGTCAATGGCAAACTGAGAGACCGGATTATGGTCGCGCCGGGAATTTCAGACGAGGAAGCTAAGGCCAAGGCTCTGGCCAGCGAGAGCGTCCAGTTGATTTTGGAAGGCCGCGAACCGCGCAAGGTCATCATTGTACCTGGCAAATTGGTCAATATTGTCGTCTAGGCCTCTACCATACCTAACATTTAACACGCGGCTTCCCAGAAGAAGCCGCGTGTTATCATTTCCCTGATAGTTTCAAAGCAACACCGTTCAGGCAAGGAGGAAGATGTGAAACCCGTCCTTTTGGTGATTGATATGCAGAAAGCGTTTCTTGATTTAGACCCTGCCACAAAAGCGTCCCTCGAATCAGCAACGGAATACATCAACGAAGCCATCCGCTATTTTCGGGAAAGCCACTTGCCGGTAATAGTCATCCAACACAAGAACGAAAGTGAGAACCTGGTCCCTGGCGTGGATGCCTTCGACGTGCTGGATACGCTCCATTTATTGGAAAGCGACGCGCGCGTGGTCAAAACGTACGGCAATGCTTTCAACCAAACCCCGCTTCTTGACCTTCTGCGCGAACAAGGCGTGGATACCGTCATTATCACCGGTTTCCAGGCCGAGGGCTGCGTGCTTTCAACCGAAAGAGGAGCCCGCGATCTGGACCTGGCGCCCATCATCCTGCGCGACGGCATCGCGACCGGTTCGGCCGAACATAAACGTTTCGTGGAGGAGATAAGCGACCTGGTTTCCTATGGCGCGCTCAAAAAGATGTTGGACGTCTTCGGTTGACCTTAATCCCAACTGCTGATTGCCCATGAGGTCAGGCCAGGTATGACCGCGCGAAGTTGGTACAAGGCCTTTAAAATAGAAATCCGCTGACAGGGTAAAATTAGCCCATTCTGGCCTGTTAATTACGGGCCCTTCGTAGTATTTTTTTTGGCAGCTGGCTTGCCGCTATCCGATTTGGCATTAATTTTTTACAGTCAAGAGCAATCCCATCCGGGAGGCTCGCCTGGTCAAAACCATAGGAGGTGACAATGAAGACTGTTGTCGCGGGGGCATTGGGGGAATGCGTCCATGTGGCTGGCATAAGCAATTTTCTACGCCTGGCCGAGATGGCTGGTTGGAGGACGGTATTTTTAGGCCCGGCGGTCCCGGTGGACCGTTTCATCCGGGCTATCGAGGAGGAAAAAGCGGAACTGGTCGGCGTCTCGTACCGCCTGACGCCGGAAACCGGTGAACGCCTGTTGGGCGAATTTGCTGAGGCAGCCTCCGAGCTGCACGAAAACGGTGTACGCTTTGTGTTTGGGGGCACGCCACCCATCAGCCAGCGCGCCCAGGTCATGGGGGGCTTCTTTGAAAGGACCTTTGATGGCAGCCAGCCAGCGGACGAGGTGCTGGCTTTCCTGCGTGGCGAAAGCAGAACTGCAAATAAACCCGAGAGCTACCCCGGGGATGTCATCAGCCGCATCCAATGGAAACAACCCTTCCCTTTGCTCCGGCACCATTTTGGCCTGCCCACGCTGGAAGCTTCGCTGGATGGGGTGGCTAAAATCGCGGAAGCCAGGGCGCTGGACGTCATCTCTCTGGGCATAGACCAGGATGCGCAGGAAAATTTCTTCCATCCCGAACGCCAAAACCCCCGCGCCAAAGGCGCTGGCGGTGTACCCGTTCGCTCCGCACAGGATTATCGTGACCTTTTTGCCGCCTCGCGCCGTGGTAATTTCCCGCTGATGCGCACCTATTCCGGCACGGATGACTTTATCCGCCTGGCAGAAATGTACACGGAAACCATCCATAACGCCTGGTGCGCCATCCCTTTGTTTTGGTTCAACCAGATGGACGGGCGCGGACCCATCCCGCTGGAAGAATCTATCCATGAGCACCAGCAGGTGATGGCCTGGTACGGCAGCCGGGGCATCCCGGTGGAACTGAACGAACCACACCATTGGGGCATGCGCGACGCGTCCGACGTGGTCTACACAGCCGCGGGCTATCTTTCCGCGCTCAATGCCAAGCATATGGGCGTGAGGGACTATATTGCCCAGATGATGTTCAACAGCCCCGCTGGCCTCTCTGACGCGATGGACCTGGCCAAAATGCTGGCCATTCTTGAATTGACTGCCCCCCTGGAGGACGAAACCTTCCACGTTTGGCGCCAAACCAGGACCGGCCTGCTGAGCTATCCCCTGGATGAGGACGCGGCCCGCGCCCACCTTGCCGCGAGCATCTATGTGCAAATGGCCCTAAAGCCCCATATCGTCCACATCGTGGGCCACACCGAGGCGGACCATGCCGCCACCGCCGAAGATGTTATCGCGGCCAGCAGGATGGCGAGGCAGGCCATTGAAAACGCCTTGCGCGGCCAGCCCGACATGACTGCCGACCCAGCCATCCTCCGGCGAAGGGACCACCTGGTGGCGCAAACGAAAATAACGCTTCAAGCCATGTGCAACCTTGGGGATGGAACCGCAGCGGACCTCACCAATCCGACCGTCCTGGGTTACGCGGTCCGGGAGGGCATCCTTGACGCGCCACAGCTTAAAAACAACCGCTTCGCGCCTGGCCGCGTCCACACCCGCATTATGAACGGTGCCTGCGAATCAGTGGATGGTAATGGACACGTGCTTTCCGAACAACAAAGATTACAGAAATACCTCTGAAGGAGACAAAATGAGCAAGGAATACACATTTGGGGTGATTGGCGCGGGCAATGGCGGCAAGGCCATGGCTGCTTACCTGGCATTATTGGGCATGAAGGTCGCGCTTTACAATCGCACCTACGCGCATATCGAAGTGATTGCCGAAAGGCAGGGGATTGACCTGCTCAACCCGGGGGGGGTGGCCGGCTTTGGCAAGCTGGAAAAAGTGACCGATAAAATTGATGAATTGCTGGCCGATGCCCAGGTCATCATGGTGGTTGTGCCTTCCACGGCCCATCGCGACATCGCCCAGGCGGCCACGCCCTACCTGCGCAATGACCATATCATCGTCCTCCATCCCGGGCGCACAGGCGGCGCGCTCGAATTCGCGGAGACCCTGCGTCAAAATGGCTGCCAGACCAACCCGATTGTCGCTGAGGCGGAAACTTTCATCTTCGCCAGCCGCTCCGAGGGCCCCAGCCACGCGCGCATCTTCCGTATCAAGGAATCCGTGCCGGTGGCCGCGCTGCCCGCCATCCGCACGCCGGAGGTTCTTGAAGCCATCCATACCGCTTTCCCGCAATACATCAACGGCGGTAATGTGTTGATGACCGGCTTGAACAATATGGGAGCGGTTTTCCACCCCGCGCTCGCCATGCTCAATGCGGGTTGGATTGAAGCCACCCATGGTGATTTTGAGTTCTACGTGGATGGCGTCACGCCATCCGTCGCGAGAGTCTTGGAAGTGATTGATCGCGAGAGGGTCACGGTGGCCTCAGCCATGGGGCTGCGGGCCCGCACGGGTATGGAATGGCTCGAGCTGGCCTACAACGCCCGCGGAGAGAACCTGTACGAAGCCATGCACAACCAGACCGGCTACTACGGCATCAAAGCCCCAGCCACGCTCAACCACCGTTATATTTTCGAAGAAGTGCCCATGAGCCTGGTGCCGATTGCCTCATTTGGTGAGCGCTATGGCGTCTCGGTCAACTGCATCCGCAGTATCATCAGCATGGGCTGTTACCTCCACAACACCGATTATTGGCGCAAGGGTCGGACGGTGGAAAAGTTGGGGGTCAAGGAGCTCAGCATTGGCGAGCTGACCCATTACGTGGAAACGGGCGAAAGGGATTAACCTCCCAGCGCAAACAACTTCCCAATTGTGGTAAAAAAAACGGCCGGCAATCAATGCCGGCCGATATGCATACTTGGGTTAACGGTCAGTTTGCGGGGTTCAAAGTCGCCTCGAGCGTAATCTCTACGCCAGCCAGCGCGAACGACACCGGGCAATCCGCCTTGCGTTCAGCCGCAATCCGCTGGAAGTCCTCCGCGGAGACGTCGGGCACATCCGCTACTAAAACCAGGTGGATGGAAGGGATGCGGGCCTTTCCCTCTATACGCCGGAGAGCCACCTTTGCCGTCACTTGTACCAATTTAGGGGTGTAGCCAGCCTTCGTCAGACCACTGCTCACGGCCATGGCAAAGCAACCAGCCAGCGCGCCTCCCAACAGCTCCTCCGGGTTGGTGCCCACGCCTTCTTCAAATCGCGAGCTGTAACTGAATTGCCCCGTGTAATCCGCGAATTTCATCACGCCTTTCCCTCCGGGAACGGCACCCTCCCACACCGCTGTCGCTTCTCGATCTGCCATCTGTCTCTCCTTTTTTTTAGTAATGTTATCGTTTTGACTGTTGTTCCCGCAACGCTGAGTTTGGACAAGACCCATAAAAAAGCGGAGGCTGCTGGATTTCAGCAGCCTCACAACGTAAGTAAACTTAAGCGGGTTTTCTCATGTCACATCATCAGGGTTTGGGAGCCAACGCGAAAGCCTTTGGTACCGCCCAGGCGTTTAGCCAATAAGCCTGGGTGTAGCCGTCGTAGGCAGTTGAATAGACTCCCAGGGTGGTCGCGAAGGCGGCCTGTGGACAAATTGTGCCATTGGCATTCAGCAGAGCTGTCACCAGCAGATCCTTGCTGAAGTGGCTATCGACGGAACGATTAAATCCATTCACCGGGTAGGCCCCAGGTGTCAGGTCGTGCACAGGCAGGGACTGATAAGTGGAGGTCAAGAAATTCCATCCGAGTGTGGCTGCCGGTATGTACCCCGAGCTGCCTTTCACCGTCCAGAACGTGAACACGGCGTGATCGAAAGCCTGCCTGGCCAGGAAGCGCAAATGGGCTGTCGAAGTGGCGCTTGAATTGAAGAACAGGAAACCACATGGACCGGACAACACGGCAGGATTCTCAAGCAGGTAGGGATCGTCGATCACCGCTTCGCAGGGGGTGTTATCCACGAACAGGGTCAGGATGAACCCGATCGTGTTACCCGACCCATCCTTGATCAAGTTAGCGGCCGGTGCAGGTATCTCAGTCATGCCTGTCGGCGGAACGAATGGCGCGGGGTTGTTGGTGATAAACGCGTCAATACTTTGTCCGGTTCCGGTTGGATTGTTCCATTTCACCAGGTTACCACTGCTGTCGAACAGCTCCAGCTTGATGTCATACTGCCCAACCGCCGGCGTGACGCCATCGCTTTCTTTAAGGCTGGCGGTCTCAAAATACGCCCAGGCAAGGTCAATATGCTCATTCATCACCGAGTTGTACCAGACGCCAACAGTCGGAGCGTTCGGCTGAATCTTGAACAGCGAATCAGCGCCGAACGGTCCCATTTTTTCGTATTTATATTGTGTTAGGAAGTGCGGAGGCATTCCAGGGATAGGAACCTTGACCTCATACGGTCGATAGACCTCGCGCAACATGGTATGCCAGGTATCCGCGACCGCGGTGGTGCCATTGCCCTGGGTCTTGCGGGTGTACGACACACGGTACTGCGTTACACCCAGGCTGATCAGGTTGCTGCGGCTCATATCCAGGCGCAGCTCAAGAGAACCAGCCAGGGGTTCGCCCGCGGTGGTCTTTCCCTTTTTCGGTCCCGGGGTTTTCTGGATCTCGCTCATGCTCAGCCCATTGCCGATGGTCTTGACCAGGACCTTATAGTCAGTGAGATCTGGATTTGGATAGCACCACGGTACGCGTGTATCCGTCACCGGCAGCAGCACTTCTTTGCCACATTCGTAATCCCAATGAACGTAGCAGCAGATAGGTTTGGGATTGTACACGGTCGTCCAGACACCCGCGATGGGGTATTCCACCCAGAAGTACAGATCCGGCTTGTCCCCCGCGCAGCGGTACCAGATGGTGGTCTGGAAGCCATCGCAATCGGTCATGACGGTGGCAATCTCATCCCACAGGCAAATGTAGGGGTGCAACCAGGGCCACAGACAGATGTATGGCAGGATCATCGGGCGGAGTTTGACCAATGCCGCGCTTACTTCGGTCACTGAATTCGAATTAAGTTGCTTCGAAACTTCGGCTGGGATGGTGTCAATCAGCAGGGGTTGCTCCTTAAGCTTGCGAGCGGACATGGTTTTGAGCGTCGGTTTGGCTGTTTCGGCCATGGGCAGCAAGCGGGGAGTAATGTACTCCGGCATTGGCGGTTCGGGCTGTGGATTCAACCAGTTGGTATGTGAAACCGCCGTATTGGGCGCCAGGTTGAAGCGATAAGCGCTTTCCTGAACCGCCGGTAAGTTGATTGGCGTCACCCGTTCTCCCTCGATTTCTTTATCGGGATACCGTACCGGGAAGAGGCGGTAGGGGTCGGGAGGCGGTGGTGGCCAGGGAAATTTCACAACAATCGGTGGATCTGGCAGGGTCCGGTACCTTTTCCAATCCTTGATGAGCTCATCGCGGAAGCGGAAGAGCACATCCTTGGGTAAACGCGGAATAAGTAGGAAAAGCTTATCGACCTCGCAGATATGGACCTTGGCTCCATAGACATTCTTGTAGACCACATGGCCATTGACGATGATCGGCCGTGCCACTCTCCCTTTGACCAGGCAGGGACACATCAGCCATAACTTTATCTTGTCAATCGGAATGGGTCGTAATCTGAACTCGGTTTTCGCGGGATCCAGTTCAAAGCCTGGCTCGAGCGCGCCAGCAGCCATCAAGCCTTCCAAAGTTGGTTTCTTTGGCCCGGGGAGGGCTGGTGAAACAAAGACTTTGATGTCCTTTTCCTGCAAAATTTCCGCGGGCAGGCTGGCTTTGCCCTTTTTAACCTTGGTGGATTTTAACAATTTGCCACCGGAGTCAAAGACGCAAACCATCAGGTCCAGTTCCTGCTCCGGCTTTTTATCAAATTCAATAGGGAATTCCAGAGTCGTCATTTTGATACTCCTTTGCTTCATATGTGAACAGCTTCATGGTTGGTTGGCAGAACACCTGGAAAGGTGTCCGCGTTTGGTATCGATGGATTTTGTTTTGTTTGGGTGTCAGAGACACGAGAGGACAGGCGAAAGTTACTATTAATACTATAGAACTTTTTTACATAATTGGCAAGTAAATTGGAGAGAGCCCCTGAAAAACGCCTCTCTGCCATAGGCAGGATTTATTGGTAAAAAAGAAAAAAGGGTGGAAAGTATTATTCGCGGGAAAGCCTGATTTCCGCGACCCGACGGACTTTCTCGCTTGGTTTGCTTATGGTATGCGCCAAATGATGAGCGGCTGCGATCGGGTGGCGGAAGAGCATGCGTGGGCCGGCGTAACGCATGACCTCTCGGATACGCGCGCGCATTTCAGGTTGGTAACAGTGCACCGGGCAGCGCCCGCACGCCGGCTTATCGGGCTGGAACATGCAGCGGTCAATCCGGTCGAGTGCGTAGTCGCGTAAAGCGGCGCAATCCGTGCACAGCGCGCCGTCGGAACCATGCCTCGCATGACAATACAGCGTAATCATCTTGCTGACGGTGTCTTTTTCACGCGCCACTCTGCGCGTCATGTTGGGGGTCAGGTTTTTTTGCATCCGCCTATTTTACCTGATTTCATTTCTCTTCATCACAGCCACAACTTCCTGCTTGAATCACCTCCACAAAGTTGTATACTGCAATTAGGAACAGCTTGGGTTCCATCGGCCTAATCCCGTAAACACAATTGAAGAGAGCAATTGAACGAAAGGAGTGGTATGGCTGTCATCACGCTTTCAAGACAATCAGGTAGCGAGGGCAACGAGATTGCCCGCCTGTTATCTGTCCGCCTGGAATACAAACTCTTGGATAAGTATCTGATTGATGATATGGCCAGGACCAAAGGCTGGGATCCTGCCGCCTTTGAAGGATTGGAAGAGGAGCAATTCCCGGTCAGAAGCTTTATGGAGAAAGCCCTGCAAAACTTCCAGTCCCCCATCATGTTTGGCCAGGGCTATGGCCCGCGTGGCGCGGACCCTGCGCTAACCAACGAAATGGCTCTGCGTAAAATCATCCTGTCCGCTTACGAACTCGGCAATATCATTATCGTTGGGCGGGGAGCCCAGATTGTCCTGGCCGGCAAGCCGGGCACCCTGCATGTCCGCATCATCGCGCCTGAAAGCAGGCGCATAAAGGTCTGGCAATCCAGGCAAAACATATCGGTGGAGGAAGCCCGGAAATTGGTTCGCGAACGTGATAAAGCCCACGTGGATTTCATTCAAAACGTCTTCATGGCCGACCTGAATGACCCCAACTGGTACGACCTCATCCTCAACACGGACCGCCTCTCCCCCTGTTCAGTCGCGGATATCATCGTGGAGGCGCTGGAGCACGTTTAAGTTCCAGCAACGCACCCCAGGTAGCAAAATGAATCCTCTAAAAAAAGACCGCCTGTAATCGTACAGGCGGTCTTCGGCGTTCATGCTAAGTTATATCCAGCCGCGCAGCTTCATTGCCCGCACGACTTTATCAATTGCGACCATATAGGCCGCGTCGCGCATGTAGACGGATTTCTTCAACGACATGTCCAGCACGCTTCCAAAAGCGGTGGTCATGTTTTCGTCAAGCTTCTTGAGCACTTCCTCGCGGGACCAGTAGAAGTTTTGGTCGTTTTGGACACCCTCAAAGTACGAAACCGTCACACCGCCGGAGTTGCACAAAAAGTCGGGGATGACGAAAATGCCGCGTTGTTTCAAAATCTCATCCGCGTCCGGGGTGGTTGGGCCATTGGCCGCTTCCGCCAAAATCCTGACCTTGGGACTGATGAGTTTGACACTCTCGCCGGTTACCTGGCCTTCGAGCGCCGCTGGGATGAGCACATCCACATCCTTTGTTATCCAGGCCCCACCATCTTCGATTTGGTAGCCGGCCGCCTTGGCCTTTTCCTTGTCAATGGTGCCATATTGGTCGGTGATGCTCATCAGGAACCGGGGATCAATCCCATCTTCCTTGCTGAAGGTGTAGGAGGTGCGGTCGTTGCGATCCCAGCAGGAAACACACAGCACTTTTCCGCCAAGGTGCTCGATGAAACCAAGCGCGGCGTATTGTGAAACATTGCCAAAGCCCTGCAGGGAAGCTGTGGTGGTCTTCGGATCGATGCCGAGGTGCTTCATGGCCTCCCGCACCGTGTAGATGACGCCAAAGCCAGTGGCTTCAGTGCGGCCTTCAGAACCGCCGCCGCCCAGGGGCTTTCCGGTAATCACACCGGGGGTGTACTGGCCGGTGATGCGTGAATACTCGTCCATCATCCAGCCCATCATCTGGGGCGTGGTGCCAACGTCCGGGGCGGGAACATCCTGTCGGGGACCGACATTCCGCCACATCACACGCATGAAACCTCGCACCAACCTTTCCTTTTCTCCGTCCGACAGGGTGGAAGGATCGACGATGACGCCGCCTTTACCGCCGCCAAGCGGGATATTGGCGACTGCGCATTTCCAGGTCATCCACATGGCCAGGGCGCGCACGGTATCCACAGTCTCGGCTGGATGGAAGCGCAAACCACCTTTGTTGGGGCCGCGCGCGTCGTTATGCTGCACGCGGAAGGCCTCAAACACACGGATGACGCCGTTATCCATGCGCACCGGGATGCGGAAGTGGAATTCGCGGGCTGGCCAGCGCAGCTGTTCGCGCACCTGGTCATCCAGCTCCAACTGATCGGCAACCCTATCAAATTGTTGTTGGGCTATTTCAAAAGCGTTGGTTGGTCCTGACATGATCTCTCCTTTGAATGGTCAGACTGAAAACAGTGAACGGGCACAAGGTGAACTGTGCCCGCCAAAATCGGGGGAAAAAAATTCGGAATGCTGTTTCAAAAACATGCATCTACCTCAAATGTACTGGCTTAAACTTATCGCATAACAGGCGTTTGGTCAAGGTAAACACCCCCTTACGTTCGGTGCTCTCAACCGCGCGTGGGCCTTTCCTGCTCAGAATTCCAGGCAATACACCGCCTGGTTTTCGCTGGCTGACTGCCGGCTGAAGCCAAGCCTTTCAAACATACCGGCGGTGCCAAGGTACTGGCGCTGGGGATGTTCTTTGGATTCAAACGGGAACCCATAAACTTTTTGGTAACCGTCCTGCCTAAAGCCTTCCACGGCCACCCCGAGTAGCTGGCCCGCCAGGCCTTGCCCGCGCGTGCGCGGATGAACCACGAAGCAGACCACGGCCCCGGCTTCTCCACGCGCCGTGGGTAGCTCGGGAAGATTCGCGATGTTCGGAGCGTCCAGCATATCGATGGTACGGCACTACCCCACAACCTCCTGGCCTTCAAAAGCCAGGTAGCCCGTCATTCGTCCGGAACGGATATTGAGTAGCGCCAACTCCCGGTTCTGGCTCGCGCTTCGCTGCTCCCATTCTTCCGGCGTGCAGCCAGAAAGGTAATACTGGCAGAAACAGCCCGCCCAATGCTCAGCATGGCTGAAGTCCAATCCGTCAAAATATTCCGTGAAGAGTTGTGCCTGGTCCGTTTGTAGCGGTTTGATGGTAATCATGTTCTCAGGTCTCCTTTATACCATCCATCAGAACGCCCATGGCCGGCCATCCCCAACCTGTGGAAACTTAGCAACCAAGGTTCACCCGGCCTGCCTAAAGGCTTTTCCGGAGAAATCTGTCAATTTTCTCAAGCGCCTGTTCCAACCGTTCGTAGGAGGTGGCGTAGGAAACCCGGGCGAAGCCAATCCCAGCATCGCCAAACGACCTGCCTGGCACCATGGCAACACGCCCTTCCAGCAACAGCCGGTTGCAGAAGGTTTCATCATCCATGCCGGTGGACTCAAGCGAGGGGAACGCGTAGAACGCGCCTCTTGGCTCAAAGGTCTTCAAACCCAGCGCGTTCAACCCTGAAACCACCAGCTTGCGCCGGCGGTCGTATTCCGCCAGCATTTCCTGCACGTAGGGCTCCCCCACCCGCAACGCTTCAAGCGCGGCATACTGCGAAATGGTGGGCGCCGACATGATGGTGTATTGGTGGATGCGCACGAGCCCATTGATGATTTCAGCCGGCGCGGCCACGTACCCAATCCGCCAGCCCGTCATCGCGTAAGCTTTTGAAAAACCACCCAGCAAAATGGTCCGTTGCCACATCCCCGGCAGGCTTGGGAAGCAAATATGCTCCACACCGTAAACCAGGCGGTCATAAATTTCGTCAGAAACGACCATCAGGTCGTACTTTTCAGCCAAGTTGGCCACTTTTTGGTAAGTCTGGGCGGTCGCCACGGCCCCGGTCGGGTTGCAGGGGGAACCAATGAAAATGGCCTTGGTCCGAGGCGTGATTGCCGCCTCAATCAATTCAGCGCGCGGCTGGAATTCGTCCTCAAAATAGGCGGGGACTTCCACGGGCACGCCACCGGCCAGCTCCACTTCCGCCTGGTAAGACACAAAGCAGGGCGTTGGGATGATGACCTCATCCCCCGGCTCAAGGATGGCCGTGAACACCAGGTAAAGTGCTTCTGAAACGCCCACGGTCATCACCAGCTCGCTTGCCGGGTTGTAGGTCACCCCATACAGCTCATGCAGATGCCGGGCCAATTCCTGGCGCAGCGTAATCAGGCCGTGGTTGGATGTGTAGTGCGTATCCCCGCGCTTGAGCGAAGCAATGCCCGCCTGGATGATTGGCTCAGGGGTGGCAAAGTCGGGTTCGCCGATGCCCAGTGAAATCACGTCCGCCATGGTGGCAGCGATGTCAAAAAACTTCCGGATGCCGGAGGGTTTTAAGTCTCTCACGCGCTTTGCCAGCACTTCTTTCGTCATTGATTCTCCTTTGAATTGGTTCGGGTCAGGGTGAGGTTTTCTCAGGCTACCAGTTGGCCCAGGAATTGTCGCCCATGTTGAACTTGCCCATCAGGCCATTGATGACCACATCATGCCCAAGCAGTGAACCTTCCAGGTGAGAGTTGGTCACATGCACAAGCGGGCTGAGGATGGAATCCTTGATGGAGCTGTTCTGTACGATGGCGCCAGCGCCTATCGAGGCGTAGGGGCCAATGATGGAGTTGTTCACCCGTGCTTCAGGGTGTATGAAAACCGGTGGGATGATGATGTTGTCCACCACGGCGCCTTCCTCATCCACGTTGGCGCGCCCGTGTTCCAGCAGGTAGCGGTTGGTATCCAGCAGGGCTTCAGAGGTTCCGGCGTCCAACCAGGTTTTTACCTGTTCCACTCGCATTTTCACGCCACCTTCAAGGAAAAGGTTGATGGCGTCCACCAGGAAAAACTCGTTCTTGAGCGAAATGTTCAGGCGGAATTGTTCCTGGATGGCCTGTAATAATTTCGCCCCTTGCTTGAAGTAATAACACCCAACCACAGCCAGGTTATTGTTCATCTCATTAGGTTTTTCAATCAACCGGGTGACATTCCCACGCGAGTCCACCTCTGCCACGCCGAAACGGCGCGGGTCAGGCACGGCCTTAACCCAGGCAACCGACTCTGCGCTTTCTTCCTGCAGGCGGGCTAAGGAATTTTCAATCAGTGTGTCCGAAAAGACCACCAAAATGGGTCCGTGCAGCAATTCCCGTGCCTGCCAAAGCGCGTCGGACTGCCCTTTCATCTCCGGCTGTTCCACGTAATGAATCTTTCGCTTGGGATAGTATTTTTGCATGTACGCCCGGATCATCTTATCCTGGCCAGGCGACATGATGAAAACCAGTTCCAGGTCTTCCGCATTGGGGATAGTGTCAAACATCCTCAGCAGGTGGTCCAGGACCGTGGCACCAGCCAGCGAAACCAGGGGCTTGGGCCGGCTCCAGGTCAGTGGGCGCAAACGGCTGCCCATTCCTGCCATTGGGATGACAATCTTGAGATTTTCAGGCATGTTTTTTCCTCCGTCAACAAGGTCATTCAGCAAGGGCAGCTTGCCAGGCAGCTTTCCCGCCTGAATTATATCCTGTTACACGCGAAGAGAACTTGCTAAGGCTGGTAAACAGCCAGGTCTGAAAAAAGAATGGTGCTCGCGCCATTCCCAGCGGATTGCGCGATGACCCCCAATGGCCCCTCCAGGTCCTGCCGGATGGGCACACTAAACTGGAAAGTGTCGTTAATGTAAACCTTCAGTTCGCCTGCCTCAGCCAGCAGGCCAATTTTGTTGCGCGCGGGCGCGCCGGGTTGAAACTTACGCGCCTGCTGCCAATCCGAAACCACGCCCACCGAAGCATAAATCTGCCTGTCCAGGCGCAGCTCCCCCGCGCAATTCATCCACAGCCGGTATGTGCCCGCGACGCTGTTCTGCCAGAGCAACAGCCCGTACTGGTCCCCCTCGGAACAAAGCGAAACGTCCACCATCACTTCCAGGAAGAAGCTGGCCGGCAGGTCATGCTGGCTGGTGCTGACGAGTAACCCCTTTTCACCTTTCAGGGCCACGGAAAGCGCGCCGGAACCCACCTTAATGTTACCCGTGCTCTGTGCCTGTGCCTGCCAGAAGGCCTCGTCGCTGAAATCATCCGAGAACAATGCCTCTCCCCGTGCCTGCGGTGTCTGTTTAATTTCTGCTGGCAAACTCCCTGGCTGCGTGGGGAAGGTCGCAGTCGGCGTGCGCGGGAACCAGTCGATGGTGGCGCTGGATTCAGGGCTGGCCGTGGCTGGCAGGGTCAATTCTGGTGCCTGCGTTGGCGTGCCGCCCACGCCCACGCAGGCACCCATCGCGCACAGGGCGATGACCATACCTACGAATTGGGCAAGTTTTCTGGGTATCAACACACTCCAATTTTACCCAAAACCAGCAGAGAGTTAACTCTGATGAAACAACCGGCCTCTGTCAACCCGTCCTGTCCGTTGGTTCAGCCCGGCGATTGATGGGGCAAAAATGTTATAATCCGCTGAGAGGTAACCATGAAAACATCGAAGAAGCTTGTAATATTCCTGCCCATCTTCGCGCTCATTCTCGCGCTTGGCGTTTTGTCTGCGTCCCCCAGCAGGCTGGGCAGCGTGACCGCCCAAACCGCGTACCAAACCCCCACCCCCAACGAAATCGGGCAAATCCTCTACGAGGTTCAGGAAGGCGACACCTGCACGCGCGTTTTCCTGCTGACCAACGTTTCCATCGCCGACATCATCTCCCTCAATGGGCTGGATGAGGCCTGCACCATTCAACCCGGCCAAAAGCTGCTGCTCGGCCAGTTGGAAGGCCAAATCCTGACCCAAACCGCCATGCCCACCGCCACGATTCCACCCGAGCTCATCACCCCCACTGCCACGCCCTCCGCCGGCTTTGCCAAGGTCTGCGTGGTTCTCTTCAACGACCTGGATGGTTCAGGCATGCGCACCGAAGGGGAAACCTACCTGTATGGTGGCGTGGTCAGCATTAACGACCGGGTTGGGAACGTCTCCCTAACCGGTAACACCGTGGCCGGCGACCCCGAAACAGTCGATCCGATTTGCTTTGAAAACATCCCAGAGGGCAGCTACAACGTCACCATGGCCATCCCGGATGGCTTCAACGCGACCACCGCCACCAACTACGCGCTCGAGGTCAAAGCCGGCGAGCTGGCCACCATCGACTTTGGCGCGCAGGAGTCCATGGCCATCGCGGAAGTTCCCCAGGCCGATACCGTCAGCCGCTCCCCAGTGCTCCTGGTAGTCGGGCTGGTCATTCTCCTGGGTGGGCTTGGGCTTGGCTATTACCTGTGGCGCCAGCGCAAGGTCTAAATCTTCATTTGGATATAAAAAGCAGAGGTGATTGCCTCTGCTTTTTTGTTCAACACGGGATTAATCCCCGTTCACTCGCTGTTCCAGCCAAATATCCGCCTCGTTGTGATAGCCCGCCCGTTCCCAAAATCCCGGCCGGTCCGTACGGGTAAATTCGAGGCCGCGCAGCCATTTGGCCCCTTTCCAAAGGTAAACATCTTTTAGGTCTTTTCTACCAGGGATGGCCCCAACCACGCCGCGCAACGGCGCGCCATGCTCAGGCGTGAGCGGAGCGTCCGCATAACCGGTTGCCAAAAGGAAATTTTCCGCCATCACCACCTCCAAAGGCAGGTTGGCTGTAAAGCCATGCTCTGCGTGTTGGATGACAAATTTCGCCTCCGCGGTGGGCACCACCAGCCCCGCGTCCAGCAGCGTTTTCAGGCTGACGCCTTCCCACTCGGTGTCCAGCTTGCTCCAGGTGGTGACGCAATGGATGTCCATCGTCAGCTTCGTGCGCGGTAGGGCGCTAAACTCCTCCCAGTCCATCACCAGGGGCCTTTCCACCTCACCCCACACCCTGAAAGTCCAGGTTTTGGGGTCAAATGGAGGCACAGACCCGTAGTGCAACACCGGGAAGCGCCCGGTGAGCAACTGTCCCGGGGGTAAACGGTCGTTCTTTGGTTTTTTGCTGAATAGTCCCATAATGCCTACTCCTCGCTCACTTTTCCAACAGGAAACTTTCTCCGGGTGCCAAAATGACCACCCGGCTTTGGGTTTCCTCTTCAACCTGCTTTTTCCAGGCCTGCACGTCCTGGTGAATCACCGGGAAGGTATTGTAATGGATGGGAATGACCGCCTGGGGGGCCAAAAGCTTCACCGCCCGCAGCGCGTCCGCCGGCCCCATGGTGTAATTATCGCCGATTGGCAGCACCGCCACCGCCAGCCCTTCTTCACCAATCAGCCGCATGTCACCAAACAACCCGGTATCCCCCGCCATGTAAATCTTGAGCCCATCTGGCGTGGTCAGCAGGAAGCCGGCAGGATTTCCGCCATCGCTTCCATCTGGGAGGAGGGAGCCATGCAATGCATTGGTCAGCTTCAGGTACCCAAACGGATACGTGAACCCGCCACCGATGTGTTGCGCGTGGGTTTTCAAACCCTTGGCACCAAGCCAGCGGCAGATTTCCGCGTTGGCCACGCAAGTGGCCCCACAGCGTTTCGCGATGTCCACAGCATCGCCCACATGGTCCCCATGCCCATGCGTAACCAGGATGTAATCCGCGCAGACGTCCCGGGCGCTGACCTTCGCCGCGGAATTGCCGGTAAAGTAGGGGTCCACCAGCAGCTTGTGTTGGCCGATGGTCAACCCCAGTGCCGCGTGCCCATAAAAAACAATCTCAGTTTTCATTTTTCCATCCTTTCCTAATTGTTACGGGCCGGCCCGCCTGACCCTGCCAGGCAGGTCCTCACTTCCCCAGCCAGGCAAACCAGGTTTCATCCGTCCGGGAAACGTCCTCGCAAACCAATACCCCCTGGAGCAACGGGAAGGTGTAGTGATAAAGCCCATCCTCCAGCAGGAGGTAAAACCCCTTGCCATCCCGCTGCCACACCAGTGCGCTGACGGAGCTAGAAGTGATTTCCTGCAACAGAGTGCCATCTGGCGTACGCAGCCGCGCGCCCTGCCCACCCCACGTCACCAGCCACGCGCCGTCCGGTGAAGCGCTGGCCTGGGCTTCACCCGCCAGGCTGAACTCCAGGCCATTGGTGGAAAAAGACACCAGGCCTATTTCACCGCTGGCAAAAAACGATCCTTCAGTCTGCGAATAGGAGAGGTGGGAAAAAGTACCCACGCTCACCAGCCCAAAAGCGTTCAACGCGCTGTTGGAAAGGTAAATCCCCGGGCTGACGCCGTTTTGCCTGGCCGCGTCCACCCCCACCGCCAACGCGATGACCCCATCGTCTGGATCCACCGCGATTTCATCAAAAAAACCGGAATAAATAACCCTTGGCGAGCCGCCCGAAGCCGCGTTCAGGACGCGCACGAAGCGGTTGCCCTCCTCCGTCAGGGTGTAACTGACCGCCTGGGCATTGTTTATCCACCCCACGAAAACCTCCGCCTGGCTGTTGGCCGGGGGCTTGTACAGGTAGTACAGGTTGCCGGGGTTGCCCAAGTTGAGGCTGGTGACGAGGTAAGGCTTCCAGGCCGACGGGTTGTTGAGCGTGTCCACCTCCTGGAAGAGCAACGTTTGTCCGCTTGGATTCCAGAGCGGGGAGAAGTTCTGCTGATACCGTACGGAAAGGCGTGTCACCTTCCCGCTCGCGGGTTGGTAGGCGCGCAGATTGGCCGCCACCCCCTCGATGGCCGCGGGGAACACCACGGACTGGCTGTTGGGCTTCCATGCCAGCGCGTTGGGCTGTAACACCGCCTGCAGGGCAAAAGATGCCTGCGGATCATTCCGCTCGCCGATGGACTTGATGACGAAATCCGCGAGCAACGGGCTCACCAGCTCGGGCGGGTCCACCGGGTTTTGCACCCTGTAAAGGCCAAGGTTTTCCAGTGTGTCCAGGTTGCCGGCCCGCAGCACCAGGCTGGAGCTATCCGGGGCAATTCCAACCGCGAGGTCGCCCAACTCCACGAGCGGTGGCAGGTTCAACGTAGCCAGCTCCCTCGTATCCCGGTCCAGGGCGTAGAGCATGGTGTTGTTTTCATTTGGGAAAATCAGCCAGGGGCCGTCCGCTGGGATGGCAGCGTCCGTCCGCGGCGTCGTCTCAGGCACCGGGGGCGTTTCCGTCGGTAGGGGCGGGGGTGTGGCGGTGGCGGATGGGGCGGCGGCCGTCTGAGTGAGGCCCAACACTTTGGCCGTGGACGTGCCAGACCATGCCACTGGTGTTGGAGAGGAAAACCGGCACGCAACCGAAACCACCAGCAGGGAAGCGACGAGAGCTAAGGACTTCAGGCCAAACCTGCTCATAAGTCAATCATAAACGAAAATAAAGCCGATCCGCGGCTTGTGAAATGGGTCTGGCAGCAAAAAAATTAAAGAATTTCGAGTTTGGCCAGGGACGCCACCAGGGCTTTCAGCCCATGCCCCTCAAAGTATACTTCCACGGTCTCATCACCGTGGTCCAGCCGGCTGGTCTTCACAACCCCGCGCCCGTATGTCTTATGTCGCACCTGCATGCCCGCTTTGAACCGGGTTTTTGCCGGCTCGGCCGGCCTGGCCGCCGACGTGAAGTAGGGCGATTCCCAGCGTGAGTAAGGTTCCTTCCGTCCGTCGGAAAAACGGCTCGGCAATCCACGCGCGCTGCCCTGCAACAGTTCAGTTGGCAGGTCATCCAGGAAGCGCGAGGGAATAGTGGCCTCAAAGCTGCCATAAGGGCTGCGCCGGCGCAGGGCCCGCGTCAGCGTCAGTTTCTTGCGTGCCCGCGTGACGCCCACGTAAAACAGGCGGCGTTCCTCGGCCAGCGCCTCTTCGTCATCCCGGGAGCGGCTGTGGGGTAACAGGAATTCGTCCAACCCAGTAATGAACACCTGGTCAAACTCCAGGCCCTTCGCGGCGTGCAGCGTCAGCATGGTGGGGGCGTCCAGCTGGTCAGGCAAGGTATCCTGGTCCGCCACCAGTGCCATGGCCTCCAGGAAGGCGGCCAGACCCTGTTCGTCGTACTCCACCAGCACGGCGCGCAGTTCCAGCACGTTCTCCCAGCGGTCCATACCCTCTTCGCTGTGGTCCTGGATGTAGGCTGTATAACCCGTATCCTCTACCACCCGGTCAAACAAAATGGCCGGCGTATTTTTGCTGGCTTGTTCGCGCCAGTCGCGTAATAAGCGCCCAAATTGGGCCAGGCGGGGTGTTTCCCTGCCCATCAACGCCTCCAATTCGGGGCTGCCGCTTGCCAATTCCAGCAGGGTCTCCCCCATGCTCCTGTCAAACTGTGTGGCCACCTGGGCAAGCTTTTCGAGCGTTTTATCGCCGATCCCGCGTGGGGGCACGTTGATGACCCGGCGCAAGCTTATCTCGTCTTTCGGGTTGTATACCAGCCGCAGGAAGGCAATCGCGTCCTTTACTTCGCGCCTTCCATAAAACCGTTGCGCGCCGACCAGCCGGTAGTTGATGCCTTCGCGCCGGAAGGCTTCTTCCAACAAACGCGATTGGGCGTTGGTGCGGTACATGATGGCGTAACTGCTGGGGTTCTGTTTTCCGCGGGTGATGCCTTCCCGGATGGACGCAACCACGCGGTCCGCTTCGTCGCGGTCATCCGCAGCCACCACCAGTGTGACCTTATCGCCCCCCTTTCGTTCGGTGAACAGCGATTTACGGGTCCGGTTGGGGTTGCGATCGATAATGGCCACGGCCGTATCCAGGATGGTTTGTGTGGAACGGTAGTTTTGTTCCAGCAAAATGGTGCGCGAGTCTTTGAAGTCCGTCTGGAAGCGCTGGATATTGCGGTAATCCGCGCCCCGCCAGCGGTAAATGGACTGGTCTTCATCCCCCACCAGGTAGAGGTTGTGATGCTGGCGGGCCAGGTTGCGCAGGATGGCATATTGCGCCAGGTTGGTATCCTGGAATTCGTCCACGAGGATGTGCTCGAATTTGTGCCCGTATGTCTCCCGCACCACGGGGAAATCCTCCAGCAATTGGCTGGTATACAGCAGCATGTCATCAAAATCCATGGCATTATTGCGGACCAGCCGTTGCTGGTATTGGATGTACAACCGCCTCACCTGGTCATCCCGGAAATTGTTAACTGGGAAGTTGTCGGGGGTGAGCAGCTCATTTTTTGCCCGTGATATGGCGTCCAGTACAGAGCCCGGGCGAAACAGTTTTTCATCCAGGTTATTCTCCCGGATGATGTTCTTCATCAGGGTTTCCTGGTCATCCGCGTCAAAAATGACGAAATTGCGGTCCACCGGTAGCAAATCCGCTTCCCGCCGTAGGATCCTCCCGCAAATGGCGTGGAACGTCCCCAGCCAGATGCCTTCCGCCTGGTCGCCCAGCAACTTGGTCACACGTTCGCCCATTTGCCTGGCAGCTTTGTTGGTGAACGTGACCGCTAAAATGTGATACGCGGGGATGTTCATCACCCCCACCAGGTAAGCAATCCGGTACGTCAAAACGCGCGTCTTGCCAGAGCCAGGACCCGCGAGTACGAGCGTCGGGCCGGCAGGCGCGGCCACCGCCTGCTGTTGTTGGGAGTTGAGAAAATCCAATAAATCTTCCATAGAGGCTGATTTTACCGCACTAAGTCGGCCAAACAGGCCGCTCTAGGAAAACAACGCGCGTCCAATCCCAAGCGCCAGGCCGGCGATGACCAGCGCGTAGGGCATTAGGTCAAACTGGACCAGCGCTACCAGGCCGGCCGCGAAGACCAGGATGGTCCAAATGTCCGTAAGGCTGTTTCGCGCGAGAGTGTAGGCGACCGCCAGGATGAGCGCGATGACCGCGGCGTTCACACCCCGTAAAAAAGCCCGGGCCAGGTCCGATTCCCGCATTTTCTTGACCAGTGGCGCAGTCAGCATCACGATGATGAAAGATGGCAGGAACACGCCAAACGTGGACGCCACCGCGCCCGGGAACCCCCCGGCCAGGTAGCCTATAAACGTGCTGGCTGAAGTGACCGGCCCAGGGGTCAATTGACCCACCGAGATGGCGTCGGTTAATTGTTGCGTGGTGAGCCAGCCAAAGCGCTGCGTGATGTCCTTTTCAACCAGGCCAAACAAAACCATGGCCGAGCCAAACAGAATGGAGCCAGTTTTGAAAAAATACAAAAATATCTGCAGGGTTCGAGACTGCAACCATCCCGACGCGCCTTGGATTGCTTTGCTCAGCCACGGGCTGCCCGCCAACAGCACGGTCAGGGTGGGAGTGCCCTTTGTGGGATGTTCCACCAGGTAAAACCACAGCATGCTCAAGGCGCCTGCCGCGAGCATGATAACCGTCTCATTTATGCCAAGTATCTTGGCCAGCAGCGCCAGCCCAAAGAAGACCAGCGATTGCCATTTTTTCAGGCTGGACTTGCCAATTTCCCAGGTGGTCTCCAATACGATGGCCAGCACCAGCGGGTTGAGAAAGTAGAAGATGCCCCCCACTTCCGGCAGCCCGCCATAGCGGATATAGGCCCAGCCAAGGGCCGCGCTGGTCACAAAAGCGGGCAGGATAAAGCTGAAGCCGGCCACCAGCAGACCCGGATAGCCGGCACGCACATATCCCACATGGTAGCAGGTTTCACTCGCGTTCGGACCGGGGATGAGGTTGGCCGCGGAAAGCAGATCCAAAAAGTGCTCTTCCGTTATCCAGTGGCGCTTGCGGACAAATTCCTTCTCCATCATGGCGATGTGGGCGGTCGGCGCCCCAAAACTGGTCGCCCCAATTTTTAGGCAGACCAGCATCAGCTCCAACAGCTTTTTCTTGATGGGCGCGTCTGTGCCCTGAGTCGCGGGCTCTGGGGTGTCACCAGGGGTCAAGCCTGGCGTGGGGGTATCGCTTTCCTGGGGGGGTACGGGCAGTTCCATGGGGCTAAACGTCCAGCTTTGGCAAGCGCATCAGCAGGTTTTCAAACACCAAACGCGGATTCGCGTATTTATCCAGCGCGGCAAGCGCTTCTTCATGCGCCTTTAGGATGGAAAGCGCTGTGGCGTGGTCCACTGCTCGCGCGGTCGCCTGGATGCGTGCCTCATACGCCAGGTTAACCAATGGTAGGCTTGCATTTTCGCGGCAAATCAGCACATCGCGCCAGAACGGCAGCCAGGCTGAAACCAGCCATGTGAACTGCTCCCTGGAGGGTGTTTTTTGCTTGCTCAGGCGTTCGGCGTACTGCAACCTCGCCCGTCGTGAACTGGATAACTGCTCAAGCAGCTGGTCCATCGCTTCCTGGTGGCGCACAAGCAGGCTTTCATCCCGCGCGTAGCGCACCGCGTATCCCACCCGGCCAGCCGAAAGGTGCGCCAGGAGCCTGGACTTTTCCGGTGCCAACGCGAAATCCGTCACCAGCCCTTTTTCAAGCTCCCCCACCGGTAACGGACGCATACGCACAACCTCGCAACGCGACGCGATGGTTTCCAACAGGCTCTCCCGGGCGTCCGCGGTCAGGATGAGCAAAGCCTTGGAAGGTGGCTCCTCCAGCGACTTGAGCAGGGCGTTGGAGGCCGCAGCAGTCGCCCGTTGAAAATCCGGGATGAGCACCACCCGGTACTTGGAACGATAAGGCGAAAGCGCCAGGGTTTGCTGCATCTCCCGCACCTGGTCTATGCGCAAATCGCGCGCCCCCTCAGGTGGGGTTAAAACGAACAAATCGGGAAAGGCTTGGCCGTCAATCTGCCTGCAGGGCAGGCATTGGCCACAAAACTCACCTTCAGCCGGCGGATGCTCACAGTTCAGCGCTTTAACGAACGCCAGGGCCAGTGTGCGCCTGCCTGAACCCAGTGGGCCGGTAATCAGGTAGGCATGCCGCAGCTTCTCAGCACGGGTGTGCTCCTTTAAAAAATTGACGCTGCCTTCATTCCCGAGGATGTTCCATGCCATGCCCAAATTGTACCATCCCCGTCTTTCAGCCAGCGTTCGTCCGCCGCCAATTTATTGCCAGCCCTGACGGGAGGCCGGCCTTTTCCAGACCTCCATCCGGCAGGCATGCCAGACATTTCGGCTATAATGAGAGTTTAGTGTAAATTATTACTACCAAGGAGGAAGGATAGTATGAGTGAAAATTCCGATAAGACCCAGGCCGCTCCCGATGAGAAGCTGAGCATCTCCTGGCACGCGCTTCAGCCCGAGCAGGTGCTCCAGGAGCTGGATGTGCCTGCTGAAACCGGTTTGAGCGCCGAAGAGGCCAGCCGGCGCATTGCCCAGTATGGCACTAACGAACTGGTCGAAAAGAAAGGCACCACTTTTCTCCAGATGCTTTGGGAACAAATCAACAGCTTTGTTATCTGGCTACTGATTGGGGCTGCTGCCATTTCCATGGTCCTGGGGGACTGGGTTGAAGCCGGCGCCATCCTCTTGATTGTGGTCCTGAATGCCATCATGGGCATTGTCCAGGAGTCACGCGCCCAGGCCTCGTTAGCTGCCCTGCGCAAGATGGCCGCCCCCGAATCCCAGGTGTTGCGTGACGGCCACCGCCAAACCATCCCGGCCCGTGAACTGGTCCCGGGTGACCTGGTGTTCATCGAAGCCGGTAACTTCGTACCCGCGGATATCCGCCTGCTGGAGGCCATTAACCTGAGCATCGAAGAAGCCTCGCTCACCGGCGAATCCGTCCCGGCGAAAAAGAGCGCGGAAGGCCAGCTGAACGCTGACATCCCCATTGGGGACCGTCAGAACAGCGCATTCATGGGCACCACCGTCACCTATGGCCGTGGCAAGGGCGTGGTCACCAGCACCGGTATGCACACGCAACTGGGCCTGATTGCCACCATGCTGCAAACCGTGGAAGAAGAACAAACCCCGCTGCAAAAGCGCCTGGACCAGCTCGGCAAGACCCTCGGCATCGCTGCCATGGTGGTGTGTGGCCTGGTCTTCGGCATTGGCGCCATTCGGCTGTTCATCACCCATGGCGGCCTCGACCTTGGCAGCAAGGTTATCCAGGACGGTCTGTTGGACCTGTTCATGATTGCTGTCTCGCTTGCAATCGCCGCTGTCCCCGAAGGCTTGCCTGCCGTGGTCACCATCAGCCTGGCTGGTGGCATGCGTGAAATGGTCAACCGCCACGCCCTCATCCGCAAACTGGCGTCCGTGGAAACCCTGGGCTCCGTCACCACCATTTGCACCGATAAGACGGGCACCCTCACCCAAAACCAAATGACCGTCACCAGCCTCTGGACCGACGATCAGTACATCGATATCACCGGCACCGGCTACGAACCGGTCGGCGACTTTATGATTGATGGCAACAAGATTGACATAACACGCTACCCCTCGGCCCGCACCGCGCTGTGGATTGGCACGCTCAACAACGACGCCCAGCTCGAAAGCTCCGGTGAAAGTGAAGGAAAATCCACGTACCGCATGGTTGGCGACCCAACCGAAGGGTCCATCCTGGTGGCCGCGCTCAAAGCTGGCGCATCCGCCAAGACACTCAACCAGGCCTACCCGCGTAAGCAGGAAATTCCGTTTGACTCCGTCCGCAAGCGCATGGTCACCATCCATAGCATCGTCAATCCGGGCGGTGGCGACATTTCCCCCTTCTTTGCAGACCAGGACCGCAACTGGCATGTGATTGCCGTCAAAGGTGCCCCCGATGTCGTTCTGAACCTCTGCAAGTACCGCGCGGATATGGATAACGCCCCCATTCCGATGACCGACGAGCTGAAACAGGCCGTTTTGGACGCGAACCAACAGATGACCAGCCGTGCCCTGCGTGTGTTGGGGGTGGCATATCGCCCCGTGGCCAAGCTGCCAGACGCATTGGAAAGCGAAGTCCTGGAACAGGACCTCATCTTTGTCGGCCTGATTGGTATGATTGATCCTTCACGACCGGAAGTGAAACCCGCCCTCAAGGAAGCGCAAACAGCCGGCATTCGCTCTGTCATGATTACCGGTGATTTCCCGAACACCGCCAAGGCCATTGCCGAGGATATCGGCTTGCTGCTGCCTGGTCACCAGGTGCTCACCGGCGCTGAAATCGACGACAAGACCCCCGAGGAAATGCGCGAAATCGTCAAGATAACCGATGTCTACGCACGCGTTAGCCCGGAACACAAAATGAAGATTGTCGACGCCCTGCGCCAGGATGGTGAAGTGGTCGCGATGACCGGCGACGGCGTCAACGACGCCCCAGCCATTAAACGCTCCGATATTGGCGTGGCCATGGGCATCACCGGCACGGACGTTGCAAAGGAAACCGCCGATATGGTCCTAACGGATGACAATTACGCCTCCATTGTCTCCGCCGTGGAACAGGGCCGCATCATCTACAGCAACATCCGCAAGTTTGTCTACTACCTGATTTCCTGCAACATCGCGGAGATTATGATTATCTTCCTTGCCACGCTGTTCGGTTGGCCGCCTCCCCTCACGGCTATCCAGCTGTTGTGGCTCAACCTGGTTACGGATGGCGCGCCGGCCCTGGCCCTGGGCACTGAAAAAGGCGACCCGGATATCATGCAACACCCGCCTCGCCCCACCACCGAGCCAATCATCAACAAGTACATGCTGCGGGGCATCATCGTCCAAACCATCGCCATCACCACCGCGACCCTTGGCGCTTTCATGCTCGGCTGGAAAGGCCTCAGCCTCTTCAACATGGAAGGCAGCCTCAAGCTGGCGGAAACCCTCGCGTTTGTCACGCTCTCCAGCAGTGAGCTGCTACGGGCTTACACATCCCGGTCGGAATACTACAACCTGACCAAGATTGGCATCTTCAGTAACAAGAACATGAACCTGGCTGTGTTGGTTTCCCTGGTACTGGTAATGTTGGTTATCTATGTGCCCTTCCTGCAGAACGTCTTTAACACCAGCTCCATAGACCTGGCCCATTGGCTGATTATCCTGCCGCTCATCCTGCTCCCCAGCATTGCCGCGGAAGTTATGAAAGCGATTGTCTCCAGGCAATTCGAAACCTCAAAGGCTTAAGTTACAGAGCTCTGATACCCAAACACCCCCGCTTCACGCGGGGGTGTTTCTTATTATCCATGGGGTGCGTGCTTAATCCAGCCCGGCCAGGTAAGTGAGAATTTCCTCGTTATCCAGTTCGTCGGATTGAGATTCCAGAACCCGCGCGAACCGCACCACGCCCTGTTTGTCCACGATAAAGGCCATGGGCGTGCCGTTCAACCAGTATTGCGTTATTCCCGAATAAACCGCCGCCACCTTTGAGCCCTTGTCCATCAAAACCGGGTAAGTGGGCTGGATTTCCGGCAGCGTCCTGCCCAGAAGGTTGGGCCCATTGGGCACGAGCACAAGCACGCTGGTCCCCACTGCGTCAAAACGGGCTTGGTCACGGCACAACTGCGCCATGTGTCGGACGCAGTGCCCTCAGGTGACCCCGATATTAAACACCAGCAACACCTTGCCAAGTGGATAGAGCTCTGAAAGCGTAAAGACGCGCTGGTTGATATCAGCCAGCGTGAAATCAGGTGCGTAATCGCCTTCCGCGACCGGTAATCGCCGGGGGTTTGTGATGGACTGTTGGGTCATGCCCCAATTCTAAACCACCGCGACCTCTTCCACCGTTTTGCCCAAGCTTGCCAGCGGGTCTCACCCCGCGCATTTCACACGCGAACGATAAGGGTCTGATACAATAATGCGGAAAAAATTGTTAGTCCAACCGGTCCTTTGAAACCATCATCCCAGGTGACTTATCCCATTTATCAATCGGCCGGAAATCAATAAGGAATAGGAATCATTTCATGGAAACATCCCCCAAAGCATTACTGGACCAAACTAAGTCCGCCCGCCAGGCCAGGCGCGCCTGGTACATGTACGATTTTGGCAACTCCTCTTACGCTGCCATTGTCCTGTTGGCCGTTTATTCAGCCTACTTCAAAAACGCCGTCGTCGGTGGGGCTGAAGGCACCCGTCTGTGGGGCTGGTCAGTCGGCATCGCTGCGGTTTTGGTCGCGCTCATCTCGCCAATTCTCGGTTCCATTGCGGATTTTTCCCGCTCCAAAAAACGCCTGCTATTCATCTTCACCACCCTCTCGGTCATTTTTACCGCCATGCTCTTCTTTGTACGGGCTGGCGATGTGATAACCGGCATGGTCTTTTTCATTCTTGCTGAAATTGGCTATCGGGGCGCGCAGGTGTTTTACGATGCCCTGCTGGTGGATATATCCACACCCCAAACTATCGGCTACATCTCAGGCAAGGGCTGGGCGGTCGGCATGGTTGGCGGGGTTATTTCACTGCTTTTCGTCCTTGTTCCCATCCAACTTATCGGCAACGCTTTCATCCCGTTCGCCTTCCTGATTGCGGCCTTCTTTTACCTGCTTTCCTCCTTGCCCATCTATTTGAAAGTGCGCGAGCTGACCGAACCGGAAATCATTCCAGCCGGTGAGTCCGTTTTCAGCGTCGCCCTAAAAAAGTTGGGCACCACTTTCCGGGACGTACGTAATTACAAGGAATTCATCAAGTACATGGCCGCCTTTCTGATTTACAACGACGGCATCATGATGCTGATGGATTTCGCGGCCATCATCGGCGCCACTCTCTTTGGCATGGAACAGGTGCAGCTCATCCTGTTTGTGATTGTCATCCAAATCACCGGCGCGCTTGGCGCGCTGTTGTTTGGCAAGATTTCAGACAAACAAAGCAGCAAGCAAGCTATCACCATTTCCCTTGTTGTCCTGATGATTTCCCTGGTTGGGATTTTCTTTATCAAGTCCATGACTATGTTCTTCGTCATCGGTGCCTTCGCCGGCTTCGCGCTCTCCGGGGCCCAGGCTGTCAGCCGCACGATGGTCTCCCAGCTGGCTCCAGCCGGAAAAACCACTGAGTTTTACGGCTTCCTTTCCGTCGCCGGCCGAACATCCACCTTTGTCGGTCCGCTGGTATTTAGCACGGTTTCCTATCGCATGCACAACTTCTACATCAACCACGGCATGGCCGAACTGGCAGCGGAACAGGCGGGGCTGTTCTGGGCGGTTGGTGCCATCATTCTCTTTTTGATTGTGGGTTTCTTCATCCTGCTCAGCGTGCGCAAGGTGACAGCCCAGGAACCAATGATTTATTCATAGAAAGCAGGTCCCATGAAAATTCTTATCACTGGCGGCGCGGGTTATATTGGCAGTACCATCGCTTCGGTCCTGGAGGATAACGGCCACACGCCCATCCTCCTCGATTCCCTGGTTACCGGTCGGCGCGAATTCGTGCGGGATAGGATTTTCTACGAGGCGGATATCGCGGACCGGGCGATGGTCCGTCGTGTTTTTAGCGACCATCCCGATATTATCGCCACCATCCACTGTGCCGCCCTGATTGTGGTGCCGGAATCGGTCACCCGGCCCTACGAGTATTACAAGGAAAACGTGGTCAAGTCCATGGAATTTTTCCATTTGCTCTCGGAGCTTGGCTACAACCGTGTGGTCTTCAGTTCCTCCGCGGCGCTTTATGATGTGGTCCCTGGTTTTATGGTTACCGAGGAATCCCCCTTGCGGCCAAACAGCCCCTACTCGCGTACCAAGTACATGATGGAAATGATTCTGAGCGATTTTTGCAGCGCGTACAACCTGAAAGGCATTGCCCTGCGTTATTTTAACCCCATCGGGGCTGACCCCAAAATGCGCACTGGCTTGCACATCCAGTTCCCAACCCACCTGATCGGCAAGTTGGTCGAGGTGGCCCTGGGGCGTGAACCCGTCTTTTACCTGACGGGCGTCGACTGGCCCACTCGGGATGGTTCCGGCATCCGTGATTACCTCCATGTTTGGGACCTGGCCCGCGCCCACCTGAACGCGGTGGAACGGTTCGACTCGGTCATCGAGGCGGAAGCCTCCGTCGGCACTCCCTATTCGGTAATCAACCTGGGGACCGGCAAAGGAGTCACCGTCAAGGAATTCATTGCCGCCTTCGAAAAGGTCTACGGCCAAAAAATTCCCGTCTCGATTCGCCCAGCCCGTCCGGGGGACGTGGCTGGCGCCTTCGCCAACGCGGACAAGGCCGCCCGCCTGCTTGGTTGGAAAGCGGAACTTTCCATCGAGCAAGGCATCGCCGATGCCCTCCGCTGGGGCCAGGTTCGGGACCGGGTGATCCACTATTAAACCCAAGCCCTCAAAAAACAGGCCGCGCGATTGGCGCGGCCTGTTTTTTTAAGAATCTATCGGTTTAGCTCCAAACGGGCGGTGCGGGCTTGGTCGCGGACCGGTTCTTGAACAGGAACCCAACAACCACCCCGAAAACAAATCCGCCGATGTGCGCCCAGAAGGCAGTTCCACCCACATCTGCCGCGCCAATGCTCAACACGCCATTGAAAAGCTGCAGCACGAACCACATCACCAAGACGATGGATGCTGGCAGCAGGGTGAGGCGCATAAAATAGCCCAGCGGGACGAAGGTGTAAACCCGTGCACGCGGATAGAAAATCAGGTAGGCTCCCAGCACCGCCGCGATGGCCCCGCTCGCGCCCACGGTCGGGATTTGTGAGCTGGGATTCACCAACACGTGCGCACCGGCTGCCACGAAGCCACCCGCCAGGTAGAAAAGCAGGTAGCCCACGTGCCCAAGGTGATCTTCCACATTGTCGCCAAAAATCCACAGGTAAAGCATGTTCCCAATAAGGTGCATCCATCCGGCGTGCATGAACATGCTGATGAGTGTCGAGCGGATGTCGCCAAAATCCAGGCCTGAGGTCACGTTGGCGGGCGTCATGGCGTATTGGTACACCAGGGAGTCCGCCTTTGGGCCAAGCAGAAGCATGTAAAGGAAGACTGCGACGTTGGCCAGGATGAGCAAATAATTCACAATGGGGGTCGTGCGGGTTTTGGTTTCATCACGGATTGGGATCATTGTTCTCCTCCTAAGCTTGGGGGGTTCTGGCCGGCCAGGATCTCACCCACCCGGGGGTATTCCGCGTAATAACCCCGCAGTTCCGCGGGCATCAGCGCGGCAATCTGGCACATGATTTCGTCCGTTGCGGACTGCAGCCTCTCTTTGTGGTGCTCAAGGTCCTCGATGGCCAACTTGTAAGGCTTGCCGAAGGCCACCCGCACACGCATCTTGCGAAAACGGAGCAGCGAGCGCGTCATCGTATCCGAGCCGGACACTGTCGCGGCGATGATGGGCACATCTGCCCGCTCCGCGATGAGCGCCGCGCCGGGTTTGCCTTCTTCCAGCTGGCCAGACCTTGAACGCCGACCTTCTGGGGCAATCCCAACCACCCAGCCTTTGGACAGGAACGACATGACTTCACGCAGGGCATCCATGTCGTTTTCCCCTCGCGAAATCCAGATTACCCGAAGCGCGTTGAGAACCCAGCCAAAAAATGGAGCACGCTTGTATTCCTGGGCCACAACGCCAATCACGTCTTTTCGTTCCGTAGAGAGCATCAGGAACGGGGTGTCCAGGCGGCTGATATGGCTTGTT
>Ga0116171_10000865_pt1 | contig 31493 bp, 27 predicted proteins | sample AD_JPNHW2_MetaG_FD_89798 | JGI IMG/M metagenome (GOLD analysis project Ga0116171, IMG submission 89798) | Active sludge microbial communities of municipal wastewater-treating anaerobic digesters from Japan - AD_JPNHW2_MetaG | ecosystem: Engineered > Bioreactor > Anaerobic > Digestate | place... | reverse complement strand
TTTTTTCAGATAAGATGATTCATGAACTTCTTTCCGGAAGATCACGCTTAAGACAGTACCACGTTAAACAGCTTGACGTTCAACTGGATTTGGGGTTCTAAAATGTATGGGACAGTAGTGATTAGAAATATTAAAATATCAGGATTGAGTGCCGGCACAAAATCAATTATAACAGGCTGCGGGGAATGTCAAGCCCGATATTAGAGCTGCCCCCTTGTCAGATCATTATTTCATCCAGACGCAGCTGCCGACGTTTGAATCCCGGATTTGAATAAATTATAGCTGAATTAAAATATGCAGGTAATGGAATCAGCGGCAAATTGAAAAGAAAATTTGTATTTCTCCGGTAAACCGGTGTCCCTAAAGCTGATTTTTTCCGGATACTACCTGAATCTCTCCGGCCAGAGTTTCATCAGCCTTTCCTTTATTGCTTTTTCACTTCCATTATCAGTTGGACTGTAGAATTTTAATTTTTCCAGTTCCTTCGGTAAATAAGTTTCATCAACAAAATTCCCTTCATAATTATGCGGATACCTGTAGTCCTTGCCGTATCCCATTCGTTTCATGAGACCTGTAGGTGCATTGCGTATATGCATCGGGATCTCGTAGTCACCGGAAAGTGCAGCATTCTTCGCAGCACTGATTGCCATGCACAATGCATTGCTCTTGGGCGCTGCTGCAAGAAAGATGGCACACTGGGCCAGCACCAGTTCAGATTCGGGCATACCGATACTCTGCACTGCGGTCATAGTGGATACTGCAAGCTGAAGTGCATTGGGTGAAGCGTTCCCGATATCCTCTGAGGCCAGGATAACCATCCTGCGGGCAATAAATTCAGGATCCTCGCCTGCAAGAATCATCTTTGACATATAGTATAGGGCGGCGTCAGGGTCTGATCCGCGCAGTGATTTTATGAACGCAGAGATAGTATCGTAGTGCCTGTCTCCCTTCCGGTCATAATAGATCATGGTATTCTCGAAGGCATCTTTCAGTTCTTTCGCTGTAACGAATCCCTCCGGGGAAAGCATGAAGGCAACTTCAAGTACGTTGAGCATCCGGCGTGCATCGCCGTTTCCAAGCTGGACAAGGTTTTCAGCTACACCTTCATCAAGTTTTATGTTCCCTTCTTCAAGTATGCGGTCAGTTGCCAGAGCTTTATCGAGTATTGATCGTAGATTTTCGTCCGACAAACGGTTAAGTTTCAGCACGCGAGCGCGGGAGAGTAATGGTGAAATTACACTGAATGATGGATTCTCAGTCGTGGCCCCGATGAGCACGATGTCCCCTGACTCAACAGCGCCCAGGACTGCATCCTGCTGCGCCTTGTTGAACCTGTGGATCTCATCAAGGAATAGAAGGGTCTGTCTCCCCATTGTCCTGTTTCTTTCACCGGACGCTATAACCTTGCGGACATCGGCAACACCCGACGAGACAGCACTCAGGTAATGATATTCCATGCCGCAGCCTTCGGCAATGATCTTTGCAAGGGTTGTTTTGCCTGTACCCGGGTCTCCCCAGAGTATCATGGAGAATGCCCTGCTTCCGTTTACAGCAGCGTGTATAATTCTACCCTTTGCGGTAAGGTGCTCCTGGCCGACATATTCCTCGAGGGTTGAAGGCCTGCACCTTTCGGCAAGCGGAGTAACCTGCTCCTCCTTTCCCCTGAACAGTGATGGAGTCGAGTCTTTCATATACCTGAACTGTCACCTCTTATTGAATTCAGTATTCAGCATGTTCACATTAAACTTCTGCGTACCGGCAATGTCAATCCGGAAAGACAAGATGCTGCTCCGAGCATAAAAAAAGGCCGCCCGTTTGGACAGCCTTTTTAGTGAGATAATGACAAAATTATTCTTTGCCTGCTGATCTTGTGGTTTTTTTGGTCCTTGTTGTCTGGACCTGCATACGCCTCATCTTTTTCAGCCTTCGCCTTTCAGCTTCTTCTTTTTTACGCTTCTTCTCTTCGCTTGGCTTCTCATAATATCTTCGGCGTTTAAGTTCCTTAAAGATACCTTCGAATGCCATCTTTTTCTTGAGATTTTTGAAGGCTTTTTCGATATCGCCGCTTACCTCAACTTCCAGAGGGCTTGTCATTGAACATCACATCCTTTATTTTAATTTTGAATCAGCTTCCGGTGTGTATGTTTTTTGTCAACGGAAAAATTTATATCTCAACAATATAACAGCCCTGGAATCAAACAAGGTTACCGGATAATATTCAGAAAGCCTCTTTCACCAGGAAATAAATACTCAACGAACCATTTTCATCAAAACCAAGATCCAGCCTTGCAGCAATATGCTCCTGTCTGTCGATTATCAGCCTTAGACCTGCACCTGCTGCGAAGTGTAGATCACCGGTATTATAATCCATCATGGAAGGCTGGACCTCCCCTGCACCCGCGAAGGCAGTTCCCGCGAACCTCCAGATTACCGGGAACCTGTACTCCGCCTGCGCTGCAATCGATGTCTTGTCAATGTACCTGTTCTCAAGGTAACCTCTCATCAGTTCGTCACCGCCGATTCCGCTTAAAGACTCAAGGGGAACATCACCTTGGGTAATTTTGGCCTTGAACTGAAACGCTATTACATGATCGCCCGTAATACCATAAAACATTCTTGCGTCGAACTCATGTCTGCCGAATTTATTATCGCTGACGAATGCTTTATGCTGGAAGCTGCTCCTTTCGTTAATAAACATCCCCCGTTTGGGATAAAATATACTGTCCCTTGTATCAATCTGTAGCGCAAAGCCCAGACCGGATTCAATATAGTGATTGATACCGGGAATATCCCCGCTGTCAATAATCCCGCCGGATTCATAATCCTTCTCGGTGTTGTTCCTGTAATGGTACAGGGGACCAATATATACTATATCGCCTGCCCTGAACATGACAGCAAGATCCCCCCACCATCCCACCTGCGTATACTGCTCCTTCGCTTTGTCCGGTGTATCCGGCCCCAGGCCCCAGAACAGAGTTGGATACCTGCAGGCTTCTATTTTCCCGGATAGCTTGATTTTGCCATCTGCAAAATACGCTTCAGGGAGGAAACCGAAAGCAATCTGCTTCAGCTGCGTATACGCGACATAAAAAGTATATTCATCTGATTTTGTAAACGGTGAATCTGCGGGTGGTTTATAGTACGGCACAATGTAAGCACCGATGGCCCATTTAGTGTCAGGCGTGTAATAAGGTGCAGCTATCGGCGCCACGTTCCACCCGCTTCCATCTTCAGCAATGAGTGCGGATACATAGCAGAGTGCCGCTATAACAGTAAAAGAAATAATACAAAGTTTTTTCACGCTTCCACCTGTAGAAAAGATGAAGCAGTCTGCAGGAAAAGTCAAGTTATATATTTCTTAAATGATTTGCTGCAGAGACACGGCGTTCTAACGAATATTCGGCCTCAAATGAATAAAGAAAAAACAAAGAATTGAACATGGATATCAGTATTTATATTTACTTTATCAGTTTTGATCTGTGTCCATCTGTGTCATACTTTAAAATTACCATCTCTGTACTCTCCGTATCTCCAGGAAATCGGGTTATGAATTATTCTTAACCGCAGCCCCCGCTCTTCGCGGCTTTTGCCTGGATCTTCACTTTCTTTGTGTACCTGATATTTTCTGGTACTGTACCGTGATCGCTGACAGGATTGGCCAGTTTCAGCTCACTGCCGTATGCCCTGTTAAAAATATAGCTTGAATCCTCTGATCCGGATGCTGCCGGATCTTTTTTCACAGCAATAGACTTATCAGCTCCAAAGACCGTGATCCAGTTGTTCATGCCGCCTTCAAGTATGTAGAGGTTCTGTACACCGTTAACCCTGAGGAACCTGTATGCTTCAGTTGAAATTTTCTCTCCATTTGAAACAAGCACAATTGCAGCATTAGGCTTCTCCTTTTTAAGACTTTCGATCATGCCCTGGCTGTTAACGTCTGCTGCCTGTATATTTTCAGCGCTGAGTATATGAAATATATTGAAGTCGCTTTCACTACGCAGGTCAAGTATCCTTGCCTTGAACTGAAAATTGTTCATCACCTCGAGCAGTTCAGCGGGGTGAATGTAAACGTCCCTGGCAGTGAGCTTCTGCTGTTCCGCTTCGGGGAGCATTTTCCACCTTGCGTCAAGCGAAGGTTCACCCTTGATGAGTATTATGAGAGAAAGAAGTACAAGTACACCTGCGAATACCGGGTTCACGTGTTTTACAGGATTGAGTGATATATTCTTCCATGGGATCTTTTCGCCGAAATACTTTTCACTGAGCCCTGCACCGTAAAACATCATGAGCGCCATCAATATGACCAGCACAACAACTACACCCGCCTCAACTCCAAGTAAGCTGTAAAGAGTAAGCCGCCCGTAATCACCCGCATTATAGAACATCTCGAGGGTAGTAATCGACAGAGTTTCACCAAGAATAAACACCCCGAATAATACACCAAGCACAAAGAATATTCCGTCAATTTTGAACGTTGAAGCAGCCACGATCGATGTCCCGGGACAGAATCCGCCAACTATGAAACCGATACCAAGAATAAGTCCGCCAACGATCTGCGGCCATATAAATGTTGTGTTCACCCAGATATTGTCGAAGTTGAGCCACCCGAATGCTGAAAATAAAAATATTAACAGCATCGCAACGATGATCGCAGTAAACATAACTTTCAACACAGTCATCTTCCTGAAGTAGAACTGGGCTGAAAGTATTCTCGAATCCCCGAAACCCGACATCTCCAGAGCCAGGCCGAAACCTATACCAATAGCAAGATAAACCATGTAACCTGCGAATTTTCCAAACAGTGCAATTGAATCATAAGGTGCCATTGTCTCCTCCTATAACCAGAGCCTGCGTACAAACCATGCGAGCATATACCCGCCGCCGAACACGCAGAACATGAATGCCCAGCTCCCCGCCGCGAGTACTGCACCGCCTGAAAGCGCCTGGCCTGATGTGCATCCCCGCGCAAGACGAGCTCCGTAACCCATGATCGCCCCGCCTATAAATGCGAATAGCCACCTTTGCTTATCCGTTATATTAAGACCACGCCTTGTCTCGAGCTTCAGCCTGCCGTTTATTAATCCTGAAATCATGCCTCCCAGGAAAGTCCCGGCAAACATCAGCACTGAACCCTTATCCAGCGCATTGAGCGTACCGCCGCCCTTTTCCGCGAAGTAAGCGACGCGGTCAACGTGTGACGGGGCCACAAGGTCGAGCAGGAATACCTGTATCCTGGTTGCTGCTTCAGAGGCACCAAGCCCGCTCCCTGTCATGTAGTATGCCATGAAAAGCACAATACCCAGAAACACACCACCGGCATATGGATTTATATATGGTTTTTCAACACTTCCGATCTTCATGCCTTACCCCCGCCTGTAATTTTCTTTATATTTGCGATGATATCCGCAATTTTTATTCCGCTGAGCTCCGCACGCGCATCATCAGTACCGGAAGATTCTTCTATCTCCTCGCGGCCTGTAATCATTGCCTTCAGGTTGCTGAAAACATTATGACCTGTTGGAACCAGGTACAGGTGAACAGCCAGGAACGCAATAAACAGCCATGCGAAAAAGTTATGCACAGGCGCAATTATAGTCAGCCCGTCCACTGCCGAGGAGAATGCCGGCGAGACAGAGACTATCCACATCATGATCCCGGTTACAATCTGTACAGGAAAGAGGATATTCAGCAGAATGACATAAGTAATCTGCTGCAGCGGATTGAGTTTCTTTTCAGTGGATTTCTCAAATGGATGCCGGGAGTTCCTGAATATCCCGTACACATAATACACGACCTGTACGATTGCATCGCTGCGGAATCCCCGCTTTATGCTGAAGTACTGCCGTATCTCGCCCGTAGCCAGGTGGTAGAACAGTGACAGGCCCGCGTTTACCGCCACTATAAGTGCGAACCCGTTGTGAATATCAACCGTATTGTCAAATCCGAATAGTGTAAAACTTCCCGCAAAATGAATCTCCAGCCCCGTGACAATCAGCATAATTACTGAAAATGCCATGCCCCAGTGCCATATCCTTTCATAGACCGGGTAAATTATCCGGGTTACAAGTTTCACTTCGCGGTGCGGCAGACTCTTGTTCGCCATATGCCTGATTATACCATGACCGGCAGCACCTGCAGCAGACAGGATGAATATCAGGAATCCCAGCACATTAAGCCATGCATAACTGCTGTATCCTAAAATATATCTGTTACTGATACTGCCGTCTTTAACCAGTTTCAGCTTTTCCTTTCCTTCAATTTCTCCGTCAAGATGAAAAGAGAGACCGTTCATGTTCACAGTGTCATTTGTCCCTGCAAACAATGCGCCTGCAGGGACAAATGATGCAAGCTCAACATCATCATTAAACCTCGAACGGCCCGAATGGCATGACAGGCAATCTTCCCTGATTGACTTTTCGTCTGCAATGCCATGATTGATCCTGTATGATTCTGTTACGCCCCTGATAAAGGGATGTTTTACTCCAAGACCTTCAAGACGATTTTTGATGAATTCAGTCTTCTGTATTGTTTCGAGCATGATTTCGTTATCGTCAACAATACCGTCTTTATCTGCATCGAATACCTTTACCACATCGGTATTAAAAGTTTTTCCATCCATGTAAGCACGTCTGACAGTTTCATATTGTACCGCTTTCCCGTCAGCATCAATCCAGCTCCAGCGTAAAATCAGGTTTACGGGGGAGATACCGTTTTTAACTCCGTAAATTTCTTCAGCACCGGGTTTCTCTTCAGTATGAGATAAAAGGAACGGTACGTATCCTTCAGTGTAGGCCGTATTCAGATTCTTATAATCCGCTTCCCTCCTTGCCCGATATTCATATCGAGGAGTACCGTTAACTGTGACAACAGTTTCATCTACAGACCTGAGCGCAGGACCGTAAAGCCTGGGTACATGGCATGACTGGCACGACAGCACTGCAAAGTGCCGTTTTTTGTACGGCAGGAAGTCATGCTTCTTCTCCGGGGTATGACAGGTCCTGCAGTCCGCGTGAACAAGGTTATGATCAGGAATGTAGAGGTATTTGCCTATTGAATACGATTTCCGGGGATCATTAGCCAGGTGGTCCTGGTCTGATTTACGCGTCTCAGCACGCCGCGGATCATTGCGGGTAAAGTGACATGACACGCAGGCAACCTCGCGCTGCATATGAACATCCCAGGGAAAATTCAGTTTATCTTTATCCTTTATGTTTATTAGTGAACCGGAGATATTTTCAGGAGAAAGTATTTCACCTGTTCTGCATGTTACCCTGAAACACTTCCCCCCTTCGAGGAATTCCTGTACACCGGGGAAATCATCAGGTATAAATACCTCTTTCCCTTTTACAGAACCCACCCCATGACACTTGAGACAGTTCTCATCCGAAGGAACCCGTATCTTAAGTATATCCTTATTTATTCTTCCATCAGGATTAAAGCTTCCCGGGGAAAGGGATATAACGCCGCCCTCAACGTGGCATTCGGAACATCCGATTTTAACTTTATCGTTATAGTGACTGTTGTGCCCATTAATAAACCGGGCATTATGACATTCGCCGCATGTACGCTCCTGTGAAATCATTGCAGCAATGCCTGTCCTGTTACCGGCTTTATCAAGCGGGAGTATATCCGGATGCATTACATAACATTTGGGACACGGTATTTTTTTTGCCGGGGCAGTTATACCTGTGTATACGGCAAGAACCGCAGCAGATAAAGCAGCAAATATGATTATATACTTTCTCATTGCGCACCTCCTGCAGACACTTTTTCACGTCCTCCTGAATCTATCGGATCGTCAGGGTAACCCAGGGCATTCCAGTTCATCCTGGAAACAGGTCCGTGACAGTCATTACACCTGAGAGCTTTGTCTCCCGGGGCAACCATATGCGAAAGCGGCCAGAACATGTCGGTCCTTGTAAATCCGTAACTGCCGCTGTACTTTATACCTGAAATCTTTTCCGACAGCCTGAATGACTTGTCCCAGTTGAACTCACTCCAGTAGCCGCCATCACCCGATGTAACCGGTTGAAGCAGGTAATCGAATTTTTTATCATACGGCTGAACCGCCCGATGTACCTTGAAGGGCCATATCTTAGCAGATTTGTCTCGTATATCTCCATTTGGCGGATTAATCAGTGTGACCTTCGAAGGATCGAGCTTATCATTCCACATGTATCGTCTTATCGTCATGTTAAACCAGCTGTATTCAGGAACAAGGTCCTTACCGTAAACAAATTCGCCTTTAATCTTCAGGTATGTGTGAGGATCATCTTTGCGTGAACTGTTCCCGGCCTTTGACCAGTCCCAGAATATCTTGGTTGCCGCCTTACGCGCAAACCTCGGTATATGGCATGTCTGGCATGCTACAGAATCAACATGAGAATTGATCCGGGTGTCCTTATGAGGGTTTTCATCATGGCAGTCAGTGCAGCTTATACCGTTCCTGTGATCTACACTTACAGAATACGCTGTACCCCTGATATTATGCTTTTCAGTTTTATGGCAGTCTATGCAGAGAATGTTCTGGCTCATGTGTATGTCGATATCTGCGTAAGCATTAAGTAGACTCTCATCAAGGTCGCCATGTTTGACTCCCATTCCCCCGCCGCCGTAATTATGGCACAACCCGCAATTTTGCAGTTTTGGATACCCCACACTCCTGGCAGCAGCAAGGAGGTCAACGTTCTGGTTAGGCATACCGTATGCGCCTTTGGAATAAGTGCCTGACCAGTCGTGACAAACAAGGCAGTCAACATTTTCACTTTTATTAAAATCGTAGGTCGCATCTTTCCATCCGTATCCCGCATGGCAGCTGTTGCATGACTTTTCATTACCCTGCACACCGAGACAGAAGTTGTTAGGGAGATTTTTCTTACCTATGCTGAAGACACCATCCTTTCCGGGTATTTTCACATTTGACCTCTCCCACAGCCAGTGAGCTGTCTTCATGAAGTCCGCGGCAGCATCTTCGTGACATGAAAGGCATTTTTTTGTCACATCCTGCGGTGTATTGAACTTCTCATAAATCACCGGTGTATGATTAAAATGCGGCCTGTAGCGTTTTATTCCGGTCCACGGATCCTTTGCAGCCGCTCCAGTATAAAAAAATAACAGAGTTAAAATAATCATCATCACCAGCAGAGTGATTGAAATAATCAATATCCTGCTCTTCTTCTTATCCATGATTACGCTCTCCGGACACGTTTTTTGGTATCTTCATTATAAAAGAAATGCTTTTTGTGAATTTACATATAAATCAGATCATGTTCAAGTTTTTCAAATAATAATTAAGAAGTCAATTAAATAATTAAATTCTCAACAACTGCTGCATTTCATTAATTCTTGACATGATAAAATTAAACCGGTACATTAACATGTAAAATACCCGGATATTTTAACACATCAAACTTCATTTAATAAGAACGAGGCGGTCAGATGACTTCATTTTGGAAAAAGCTCACGGAAATAAAATCAGACAGCGAAACAAGGATATCACGACTCATCAACCTGGTCATCAAAATCTATGAGGGATATTCTTTCGAAAATTCCATTTACAACAGGCTGATCAATTCAATCAAAGTATTCATTGTTGCAACAAGAAAGTTTATGATTGATGACTGCCTGACAAAAGCGTCGGCCATAGCATATACTGCAATCGTATCACTGATCCCCGCACTTGCAGTGGGTCTGACTTTCCTTTCAATATTTTCCAGTGAAAACAAGAAAGAGGAACTTTTCCGGAAAATATCACTCTTTATGACCGAACACAGCATAACAAATGTGGATTTTGTACTCGAAGCAATATCCGGTCTTATCGATAACGCTGCAAAAATCGGTATTATCGGTACAGTAGTAATGATTTTTACAGCCACTGCAACTCTCCGCTCTCTTGAAAAATCTCTGAACGATATATGGAAGGTCAAGCAGGCAAGATCTCTCTTCCAGAAAATTATTTATTACTGGGCGGCACTCACGCTGGGCCCTGTAATGCTGATTGCGGGCATGACAGTTGCCACTATGCTCTCGAATACTTTTTCATCAGCGCATTATAATTCAGCGACGGTATATGATGACAAAATCTGGCTCGCAGGCAGCAAGGGCACTATTGCCACCACATCAATGAAAAAAATTCATGTTACAAAATACGATGACAGTAGTTTTGATTATGAAAACCAGAGAATATATGCACACATATCACGCGACAATGTTTTTCTTGAAGAGGAATCCAGGCTCGACCCCCTGACATTTTCAAAGGCAAACTACAGCGATATACAGTTTATTGATAACGAAGGATGGCTTATCGCGGACAAGGGCGTGATCCTCAGGACAAAGGACAGGGGAAAATCATGGTCAATTTCGAAATGGGGTGAATTCACTCTTAACGACATCCTCATGCTTGACCGGAACAGGGGATTCATCGCTGCCAACAACGGTGTAATACTCGCAACCGAAACCGGCGGCAGGGAATGGCGCGTTATCAATACAGATGACGCATCCATCGACTTCAAGTCAATATCATCTTTCGGCAGCACAATTCTGATATCCGGAACCAAAGGCAAGATTATGATCACAAAAGACGCCGGTATCAACTGGAACCCGGTTGTGATCAATGAGGCAAAAAGAAAAAAGAAACTGGTAAACCTGAACAGCTCATTTATAATAGATGAACGGGAAATCTGGATCACGGGAAATGACGGCGTCCTGCTGCACTCGCTGGATGGCGGTTCAACATGGATCCAGCAGAAGTTCAAGGACTATAATTATTATGCCGTATTCTTTGTCAGCAGATCAGAGGGATTCATTGCCGGAGAAGACGGACTTATAATTCAGACAAAAGATGCAGGCGCCAGCTGGAAGAGTGAAACTCTCCCTGCATTCAAGGTCAACAGGATATTCAGTGCATCAGGACTGCTCTGGGCAATCGGTAACGGCGGCACCATTCAGTATTCAGGGAACAACGGAAACTCGTGGGGCGGCGTTTCAGGTAAAAGCTTTTTTGCCGTGATTATCAACTTCCTGGCGCCATTCCTGTTCATATGGCTTCTTTTCCTCATGGCTTATTCAACGCTCCCCAACACGAAGGTGCCATTCAAGTATTCTGCCATCGGCGCCGCATTTACAGGTGCAATCTGGGTTATATTCATACTGCTTTTCATTGTGTACATCAAGGCATTTGCCCAGGGAACATTTGCAATCTACGGGACACTGGCATCTATCCCGCTCTTCCTTCTCATGATATACACATCGGCGCTTATTGTACTCTACGGGGCAGAGGTTTCCTTCACACTTATGCACCCGGAAACATACGTAAACCTGAAGGATTATTTTGAAGAGGATAAAAAAGCTAATATGTTCTACGGGCTCACCATACTCCAGCAGATATACTTCAGGTTTGAATCGGGTGATGGTGCCACACATTATTCCGACTTTCTCAAGAAGGCAGGGTACAACTCAACAGATATTGACTTTTTCATAAAACTCTTCGCAGAGAAGCAGCTTATTATGAATGATACTGCCGGCAATTTCATACCTACAAACTCATCGGCCAACATTAAACTTACAGAGCTCTTTGACCTGATTAACGAAGCGCAGATAGTAATACCCGGCACTTATAGAAAGGGTGTCATGAAGAACAGTATACGCGAGCTGTTTGACCGGCTGAAAACCAGCAGGAACAAGGTACTTGCGGACATGACACTGAAGGATCTTATTATTTAATATTTGATTATGCGATTCATCGCTGTCATTGCGAAATATATTCGAATATGAAGGGGATGAGTATATACTCCCCTTCAATATCATCAGGGACCTTGCCGAAATTTTTTGAAAGCCTTATTGCATCCATGCATGTGGAATCAAGAGGAGTGTTTCCCATTGAGTCCAGGATCTCGATCTTTACCACTTCGCCCGTGCGGTCCATGATAAAATACATTTTAACAATCTGGCTTTGTATGCCCATAATCCTCATCCTGCCCGGGGCGTAACCCCCGAAATGGGCATTCCCCACCATCGGCGGATACCAGTTTGAAGATATCCGGTCTTTCATCGCCCGGAAATATGTAAAATTTTTAAACTTCGCGGTGTTGAATGAAAAGCTCCCGGTATTTGAATAAAAAATCGCATTCTTGCGTGTAACATCATTCTTGTCAGGAATTGCAAGTCTCTCCATTGCAGAACTGAGTTCACCCGATTTGGATGTGTACCTGGCCATGATAGTTACATGCACCTCTTCATCTCCAGCTCCATCCAGCTGCTTTTTGCCGTTACCGCCGGTTTTACGCTTGCCGGCAGATTTACCCTTCCCCTGTCCCAGTTTAAAATCGAGAGAATTGTTTAGCCACCTGTTACCCTTCTCCTTAGTAATGTACCCTTTCGCAGAAGAGTCACGGTCTGAAAGCAGTGTGTTCCGGTCGATTACCCGCTTGTCATCCTGGTTTATGTTGACTATTATATCACGGGCGCCGGACATCCGTGAATCCATCGCGGCGAGCTGTTTCTTCCTTTCGATAAAGTTTATCATGCCGCCGGAATCGGGAATCAGCCAGAACGAAAGCAAAATGAAATGCAGGAAGAATGATATAATAAGCAGTATTGGAAGATTTATTTTGTAGAATTTTTTCATATCTTTAACATGCAGATAAGCTTAAGACGCGGTAAACAAGGTTTTGTTACTAATTTTCAATTACGGTATTTATACTCTAATGATAAAACTTTTATATCAGAATGGATTCCCGCTTTCGCGGGAATGACATTCTGTATATAGATAATCTGTATACTTTACTTATTGGCTTCCTCTTCAAGCTGTTTCTTTCTCTCTTCAAGGATCTTGTCAGCTTCACGTCCCGAGATCGGATCATAGTGCGAGAACTCCATCTCGAATGTAGCCTTGCCGCTTGTCATTGCGCGCAGGTCTGTACTGTACCTGAGCATTTCAGCTTCAGGGACTGTGGCGCGTACAATCTGTATATTGCTGTTCCCTTCAGGGCTGTCCATGCCGAGTACACGGCCTCTCCTGCTTGTAATGTCGCTCATAATATCCCCCATGAACTCCTTGTCAGCAAAAATCCTTACATTCATAATCGGTTCAAGAAGCTGGGGCCCGGCCTGTTCCATAGCCAGTTTCAATGCAGTACGTGCAGCAATCTTAAACGCCATTTCCGATGAGTCAACATCATGGTATGAACCGTAATAAAGTTCAGTCCATAAATCCACTATGGGATACTTGCCCAGGACACCTTCATCAAGACCTTCACGAAGACCTTTTTCAACGGCAGGTATGTACTGTTTGGGGACAACCCCGCCCACGATGCTGTCAACAAACTCAAAGCCCTTGCCCCTTTCAAGAGGTTTAACCCTGAGGTAAACATCACCATACTGGCCGTGTCCGCCTGACTGTTTTTTGTGTTTATACTGTGCTTCAGCTTTCTTGGTAATTGTTTCCATGTATGCGACCCTGGGGATACGGGTTATAATATCGATCTTTAGTTTCTCTTTAAGATTATGGAGAATAAGATTAAGCTGCATCTCGCCCATTCCCGAAAGTACACTCTCGGCAGTTGATGCATTATACGCGTATGTAACAGTAGGATTTTCATCAACAGCCCTGTTAAGGAACTGACCGATTTTATCCTCCTCACCCCTCTTTGCTGCTTCAATGGCATATGAGAATACAGGGGTAGGAAGCTTAATAACCGGAAGTACAACAGCATTGGCCTTGGGATCACAGATAGAGTCAAGTGTTGTTGTTTTATCAAGTTTAACAAGTACCCCGATATCTCCTGTCACAATCCTGGGCATATCGTTCTGCTTGCTGCCGATCATAGAGAAAATTTTTGTAACACGCTCTTTTGTATTTTTAGTTGAATTGAATATCTCGCTTTCAGGACTGATCTGGCCCGCAAGTACCTTCACGTAATTGAACCTTCCGGCGTACTGGTCAATGGCAGTTTTCCATACAACAGCTGCGAGAGAACCATTCGGGTCACACTTGACTGAAACCTCCCTGTCAGGGTGGACCTGGTCAAATCCTTTATAAATCTTTGCTGTATCAGGTGCGGGCACAAAATTCTTGATTACACGTATCAGGTTTTTTATACCAATAATTTTATGCGATGAACCGCATATAACAGGTGTAAGTTTTGCATTTTTCAGCTGCGCCATGATACCGAAGATAATCTCATCCCTGGTCAGCTCCTCGCCTCCGAGGAATTTCTCGATAAGTTCATCACTTCCTTCTGCAGCAAGTTCAACAAGGTTCATCCTTTCAAGCTCGGCAAGTTCTTTCAGGTCTGAAGGAATTTCACCAACAGTAACATCTTTGCCGTCACCCTTGGGAGTATAAAGCTTCATCTCGAAGGTATCAGCTATACTGGCAAATTTATCACCTTCACCGTTGGGAAGGCAGAGCGTGGCAACATTAACACCAAGGCTGCTTTTTAAATTTTCGATAACCTTTTCGTAACTTGCCCTTTCCTTGTCCATTTTATTTACAAATATAATTCTGGGGATACTGTTTTCAGTAAGGTAACGCCATGCTTTTTCTGTCTCGATCTGCACTCCGTCAACAGAGTCAACAACAAGAATTACAGCCTCAGCAACCTGCATGGCAGATCTCTGGTCACCGACAAAGTCGGCAGTTCCCGGGGTATCGATTATATTTATCTTAACATCTTCAAACTCCACAAAACCCATGGAGCTTTTTATTGAAATTTTCTTTTCCTTTTCATCGTCATCAAAATCCGAAACAAGAGTCCCGGCATCAACGCTTCCCATTTTATCGATTTTTCCGCCGACAAAAAGCATTGCATCAAGCAGAGTTGATTTTCCCGTTCCACCATGTCCGATTATCGCGACGTTCCTGATTTGACCGGTTTTATACTCCTTCAACATTAAAGAACCTCCTGGATTATATCTTCCACATATTCGTTGTTTTAAATAATTATCATTACCGGATCCCGGATGCCGGTATCAAGGGTAGGCCCTGATACTATTTCAGCAGTAAAAATTCATACTTCCACGGCATTGAATCCTCATACGCAAAAAATTGCCCCTGCTTTAACAGGAGCAGCCCATGCGAAAAGATTGACAATATTCTTTTAAAAACTATAGATGACCATTTTTTTTGTAAAGCCTTTTATTTAACATGGGGAAAGTCTGCACGAAAATAAAATCAGTTCCTTATAAAGAGCCATTTAACCACCCGGTACATACCATAAAAAATATATCCAAGAGGACCGGGCTTAACCTCCTCTTCAATCCTGACACTTATTGTTGAATACCTTGCCAGGTGCGAAATCCTGGTTATCCGCCCCTTTAGCTCCTCGATCTCAACATTAAGCCTCTCAAGTTCACGTTCAACCTGCAGTGCAGCCTGTACATTCTCTGCCCTTTTCAGCAATTCAAGGTAACGTTCCCTGGCCTTCAGCTTGTTATCAAGCCTTATCTGTGTATCCCGGTAAACCTCTGTGACGTCCTCGCTGAATACCCTGACATCAACATCCTCGCCCATCTTTTTTATCTCACCAACAGCCTGCTCGAACTTATCCGCCTGCACCCTGATAACCACAAGTGACGATGATGTACTTACAACATAGCCTCCATACCTGGCCGCAAGAGATGCGACCTGTACAGAGAGTGCCGCAGTATCATCAGTTTGTATTGTAATGTCAGCATTAAAAATTATTACCCGGTCCTCTGACGAAATATCCTTACCTGAAGATTCATCGACTGTTTTTCCGCCGTAAGCAGCGGTTGATGTATCTTTCTGTTCATAGGATGTCGAGGCACATCCCGAAAGTATCATCACTACAGCAATGAAATTAATAAATTTCATAAAGAACCTCATCATTAAAATGTCTGAAGCCGACTGTTTTTTCAAAGTATTATTATCTATTCGCATACATTACCATCTCTCGCAAAGCCGCAGAGGCGCAAAGGATCCGCAAAGAAACAAAACCAGTCAAAAATCTTAGGTATGTTTCTTATCTATATAAACTTTGCGTCTTCGCGTCTTAGCGAGATGCATTCTTTTTTTTAAATACTCATATCCCGCATGATCCAGCAGAAGAAAAATAAAAAATAATGCAGCATAAAGAATAACATCGCCGGCAACCGAATAGAATGTCTTAACATTCCGTTCAGGATAAACAACACCTGTCATGTGCCCCTTGGTAAGATAGGGCATTGTGGCAGTAATCCTTCCCTGTGGATCAATAACCGCGCTTACTCCGTCATTACCCGCACGAACAACCCATAGCCCGTTCTCAACAGCCCTGAACACTGAGGCAGAAAAATGCTGGTAGTGACCGCCGTAACTGTCTGTCCATCCGTCATTTGTTATGTTAACAAGGAAATGGGCACCCATCTGCCTGTACTCCCTGCAGAGCCTGAAGAATATTCCTTCATAGCAGATCAGCGCACCGAAATCATAACCGTTTACTTTAAAAAGATCAGGCGTATTCCCCGGAACAAAGTCCGAACCGCCAAAATGTGACGCGATTTGTTTAACAAAAGGGAGCCATTTTTCATAGGGGAACCATTCACCGAATGGAACAAGGTTGATCTTGGGATAGGTACGGACAACCTGTCCCTCCGCATTTATCAGAACCGCGTTGTTCTGGGGATAGTACCTGATCCGCCTGCCCTCCTGAACCGGGATAAGTCCTATCTCGCCAGTAAGGAGCGGTTTCCCTGCTGTGCGGACATATTCGGTGAGTTTTGCATCAAACAGATCATGATCATTGACAAGCGCCCTGAAGGAAATAAACTCAAGGGTCGCTGACTCGGACCATATAATTAAATCCGGATTGTCCTCCAGGGCTCCGTCAGTGTGCTGTTTCAGTTCATCAAGGTAAAAAAACTTCTTCCTCTCCCAGTTGTCCCAGGGAGAAATACCTGTCTGCACAGTTGAAATTTTTAATCCGGCACCCTTTGCATCCTGGTTATAATAAAACAGCCTGTATGCTCCGGCAGCGGTTGCGGCCAGGACAAAAACAATTACAACGACCAGGGAAAGACCGTTCACACTCCTTAATGCGGACCTGACGCTCCCCCGCTCCCTTGCAGATGCAATAAAATCAGCAGCGCATATATTGAACATGACCATGACAAAATTTATTCCCAGTATACCGGTGACTGACGCGAGCTGTATGAACGGCCTGAACATGTACTGTGAGTAACCGATGTAGGGCCAGGGGAAAGCGAGGAATCCGATCGACTGTATATAATCCACAATTATCCATACAGACGGGAAGATGAACACCCTCAGTTTCCGGAACTTTCGCGACAGGAATTCTGCGGCGATAAATTTAATCGTGAAAAATGCCGAGAGGCTTGGGATAAGGAAGAATACGATCACAAAATAACCTCCCGGCTCCTTTGCACCGAAATTTCCGATCCAGCCGTAAGTGAGGTAATTGCCGAGCAGACCTGTTACGAAGGCTGCAGACATGACATCTTTGAGTTCCCGGCCCTGAATATAAATCATGAGCGGTACAAGAAATATCCATGCCATGAAAAAAGAATATTTTAAAACTGCAACATCATATGATGGAAATGCAATGAACATCAGCAACGCGGTCAAAAGATACCAGTGCCGGGATGCTGTTTTTACCGGATTAAACATTTGATTCCTCTTACAGCCATATTTTAATTTTTCTTGTAAATTCAAACTTTTTATCAGAACATGCCCTTAATCCCTCGGTGATAATATCATATGCCCTGTAAAAGTCCATCGTGCCGAACGACAGCAGGTCAGGTTCAACAAGGACGGTTGGGATAGAATACTTCAGCATGTTCTGTGTATTTACGTATCCCATGATATCGATCGATTGGGACATTACTTCAAAGATGCTCGGGTAGTACTGCTTTTCCTCTCCCTTCGACAACCACTGTTCAATGTTTTTAAACCATGCCTTCACGGGTTTTTCATCGGGGATTGATACTCCGCGCCCCCGGTCAACAGTCTCCATCTCGACTTTTTTTAGTATACCGATCTTTTTCCCCTGCCGCTTTACAAAATCGGTCATGGGAGAAATCGGCAGGCCCGGGTGAAGGTTTGACGCTATTGTAAAGCCTGCACCCATATTTTCAAGCACATCAAGAGGCAGCGGGTTCGCGACTCCCCCGTCAATAAGGAAAGAGCTGCCGTAAGCAACCGGGACAAAGACTCCTGGAATTGATATGCTTGCCCTCACGGCCTCGAGAATATTCCCGTTTTTAAAAATAACCGGTTTGCCCGTATAGTAGTCGGTAGCCACAATTGAAAGCGGTATCGGCATATCCTCGATCCTTGCATCAGCGGGTATATATCTCTTCAAAAACTTCACGAAGTCGTTACCTTTAAGCAGGCCCGATTTAGGCATGGTGATATCAAATACTGAAAAAAGCTCCTTCCTGGAAAAACCGAGCATCTCTTTTTTAAACTTTGCCAGGCTGCCGCAGCAGTAAACCGCGCCCACGGCAGCACCGATACTTGATCCAGCGATCATGTTAACGGGTATACCCATACCGTCAAGATACTCGATTACTGAAATATGGGCCAGACCTTTGGCGCCGCCGCTCCCCAGTGCAAGACCGACTTTCCTGTTCCTGAAAATTTTCAGAGGATTAAACATGGCTCTCTCCTGTATACAGTTCAGATTAATTGTCAGGTTAAAGTTCCGGTCAAATAATTTTCACATGGGAATGCATATTATTTGACTTGTTGTTTCTTCGATTTATTAAACGGAGCCGGGGCAGAGCCTCCGAATAAAGCCGTAATATAGGGGGCTCACCTGCCATGGTTCAACATGCTCACCAACCGTTGCAAAACTGAGTTTTGCAACAAGTCTGTTTATTTCAGGAATAAATTCAGTAAAATAATAAAAACTGTTGACACTTACAGGTGGTCGATTAAGTTTGCTTCACGATCGCGCGGTGGAGCAGTTGGTAGCTCGTTGGGCTCATAACCCAAAGGTCACAGGTTCAAGTCCTGTCCGCGCTAATAAAACGGCGGAGTAGCTCAGTCGGTTAGAGCACACGGCTCATATCCGTGGTGTGGGGGGTTCGAGTCCCTCCTCCGCTAAGTGGAAAAGGGCAATGTATATTGCCCTTTTTTTGTTACTTTTTATTCACCTCGCACCTGTTTCGGCCCTTTTCTTTAGCCATATAGAGTGCATCATCCGCCATCTTAAGAAGATCCTCATGTGAAAGGAACTGATTATTTTCGTCACCTGCCACACCAAGACTTATACTAACTTTTTTGTATGCTTCCGATTTTTCATGTGGAATATCAAGACTAAAAACATTCCTCCTGATATCTTCAGCAATTGAGACCGCACCCTGGACAGCGGTATTGGGCAGGATGATGATGAACTCCTCACCTCCGTACCTGGCGCAAAAATCACCTGGCCTCTTCAGGGTATTATTGATTGCCTGTGCCACCCTGCGAAGGCAGTCATCCCCCATGCTGTGCCCATAATTATCGTTATACTGCTTGAAATGATCTATATCCCCCATAATAATCGATAAGGGTTGATTGTCCCTTCTGCTTCGGTTAAACTCCTGCATAATACGTTCGGAAAAACTGCGCCTGTTTGGTATGCCTGTAAGCGCATCAAAAAGGGATTGGTGCCTGATTGTTGAATATGCCCTGTCAAGACGCATACCCCAGAAGACAATCGCCCACAAACCCGCAACCAGCCCGACCGTATGGCCCAGTATAAGCCACATTATGTGAGACCTTGGTTCATACGGCATGATAACACTGATACCGCCGCGGATATCGCCCTCCCTGTATCCTTGCTTTGCATGGCATTTAAGACAAGCCTTCTCTGTACGTAACTCAGCCATGTAAAAATAGTATAATTTCCCGTCATCAGTTACGCGCTCGCCTGTTTCCGGTATGCCTTTTTCAAATTTTTCAAGTGCGGTTTTCTCAAGAGGGGTCGGCCTGTTTTCAGGGCGCAGCGGATTCAGACTGGTAATACGGAACCTGATGCCCTCCCTTTTTGCCGCGATTTCTGAAACCTGCCGCGTCATGAACGCGGGATTTATCTTTGTAAGGGTCAGATCCCTGTTTACCTTTATTTCGCGCATTTCAGTATCAAGGTACGGGTTGGGACTGGTATCGGCAGTGACCGGTACATAAACTCCGCCATGGATCGAGTTCCACGCGCGGAACAGCAATACCTGCTGAAAATTAGTCCTTGCGACCTGAAGAACCAGGTTATCCTGGTCCCGTCTTATATTATAGCTGTTCCAGATGGCGGATAGTCCGGTGAGAATAAACCATACTATGCACACAATTATAATATTCTTTTTCATCCTTCTCCACTTGGCGGTATCAGTGATTTATTGACAAATATTTCATAAAGATAGATGTTCAACATGCAATTATCAACCATATTAAATAAAACCTGTTTACCAGGATTTTTTCAGTTCCGCAGCAACATCTTCGGGCTTCAGTGTGCTCATGGGCTCGTTGTGTATCATCTTCATATAATTTATCTCGGATGTGTCAAGGGGGGGTAAATTTGTCCTCGGGCACATTCGCAGGTGCGGTGTAAATCCCCTCTCACCGATAACGAAAAATAGTGAAAGATTAAAACTGATCATTTGCATTGATGCGATGAATTTTAAAACTTTCAGGATACCCCCGACCAGTGCATCGAGCCTGCGGCTATTCAGATCCCCTGGCTCAATATATCCCGAACTTATGGCCAACACGTCGAAGACACCCTGCGGAGCAAATGCCGCAATCCATGAAAAATAACCGTCATCTGAAAGAAACCTCTCACCTGCCTCTTTTTCATAATCAACAAGAGATTTAAAAATATTCCCGTTTAATGCACCCGCAGTTTTCAGAATATCGTTATAGTAATTGGTAGCGACAGCGGAGGCTGTGACCTGTAGATGCGGATGTATTATTGAACTGCCGGCAAGCGGCAGAAAATTCCAGTTGATAGACTGGAACACCGCTTCCGGCTGTTTAAGCGAAACATCTTTGAGATATTCCACACAGCATGAAAATGCATCGGCGATGAGTGCGCAGGTAAAGCTGTCAATACCGACGAAATGTTCGGGTGTAATGACAGTGACCGCGCCGTTCTCATCATATGGAAAAGCGTTGGGGAAACAGACTGCCTGCCCGGACCTGTAGCGTTCCATGCTGAAAAGTTCAGGATTAAATTTAGGTGTAATCTTTTCAACATTTTCAGGGCAGAAAGGGCAGAAACCGGTATCTTTTTTTAGAATCTGTTCATAACCGGCCACGGGAAGTTCACGCAGGGGGAAAAAAAGTATCCTGGAATTACGCCCGGTAAAGGGATCCGTCCTGATCTCACACTCCCTCCCCCCGGGTTTAAAGCCGTTAAAAGGATCAAGGAATACTGCCTTCTTAAGAACCTTTTTTAACTCCATTTGCACCTCACATCAGTTCACATTAACTGGATTGTGAATTCCGGAAAAATGTTTATACCAAGCTGCCGGCAGTATGTAAAAACAAAAAAATCATTGCAAGAAATAATCATATACTGCATTTTCAAACAAGATAAATATAGCGGTTTACGAAACGATCAGATCGGTACTTGTCATTGCGAACGAAGTGAAGCAATCTGTTTTGGCAGGAATGTGTTAATATATAATAGAATGATTATTTTCTGAAACAGACTGCCACGGCAGTGCATGCCTCGCAGAGACTTTATATTCACGAATTCAATCGAAAAAGGCTTAAGTTGCAGCTGATTAAAGGATTTCATATGGAAAGTCTGGTTAACAAAATACTCTCTGACAAAACAGTACTTATACTTGTACTTCTAGTCCTGTCGCTTATTATATATTTCATTCTTAAACGACTGGTTAAACTGATTATAATCGCGATTATAATGCTTGTGCTGTTCACGGGATACATGTATTACAAGGGTGAAAAAATTCCGAAGCCCTTGATGCAGATCATTGAAGAGGGAAAAAAGACCAGGGATTCTATTAACATGATAGGGAACACCGTAGAGACTATAACTAAAACCGGTAAAGAAAAGGTTCAGTCAAGCGGTTCTTCCAGGGGTTCCTCGTCCGAGTAGAGATAAAATTCCTTTTGATCAATCAGTACACTTTTTTCTGTTTTTATTTCGGTAAGAACAAGCTTGTAATCACCCGGTTCAAGTCCGCTGATTTTTCCGTAAACAAGCTGCCTGGTTTCATCAACATAATCCGCCGAGGTCATTATATCAACCCAGCCGAGTTCTTTCTTCATCAGAATTATGCCTATAGTCCTTTTACCTGTTACAACATCGAACTTGTATATCCAGTCAACGGTTTCTGATGCATCAAATTCAAGCCTGGGGAGGAGGTGTTTATATCCTTTATCATCTTTCTGCCTGAACGCAAATTCGCCGTGCAGTTTCCCGCACGACGCGCATAGTAAGGATATAATGAATACAGCTGCTGCTTTTTTCATAAGATCAGGTTATTCCACCTTGTACTGGTCGCGGTTAAGTTCAATCACATCTTTGCCTGATTTTGTATTACCCTGTGCGGATTTTTTTTTAGCCTCATCAACCCGTCTGTTAAATTCAGCAGTAGTGCGCCCCATATTGAAAATCAGTTTGATGAGGCTCCATACAAAATATGCGATTATGATATAAAACAAAAAACTGAACAATCTACCAAACATTAATTCCGCCTTTACAAATATTTATAAGAAGCAGATATCCCTGCTATTCTTTTGTTATCAGTACATTAACGCTTAAAGGTGTTACCTGGATAATTCCATTTTCATCATCCGCATCAATGCCCTTCACCTGTATATCCGCAGTTTTACTTATGCTTTCTTTGCCTGAAAAATCAGCATCACTGAAATCAATCTCGAGTGCATCGATATAAGCGCTGAATGATTTTTCATCAGGCGCACCGCTGCCCGAAGAGACAACATTGAGTTTCACTGACTCGGAACTCAGTGTATACCTGAATCCTTTTTTGCGGTTTTTTATAATCAACGGCACATCGATCTGCTGGATGCCGGTGTTTGCAAGCACGGGAATAATAACGGCTACTTTCTGTACCCCGAACTCAAGCTCATATTCGTTGAGACTTTCAATTTTAACGTACTCTTTTACTGTTACCTTTCTCTCATCAACAGAAATGTTTTCGGTGTAGACAGCTGTAATTTTATCAACAACATCAGCCGGCCCGCCGATCCTGACATATTCCGGACTTGGCCTTAACCTGCCCACAATAAATCCCTTCTGTACATTGCCGCTGTATTTAGGTATAATCCTGACATTTTTATAGATTTTTTTCTCCACAGTTACAGCGATCTTCTCCGGTTCATATTCGATTTTAAATCCTTCCGGAATATCGCCCTTCTGTTCCTGCACCCTGTATGTTTTTGAAACACCCGGTTCTGCGTTTGCAAGATCTATGTAAAGCTTGAGATTTCTTATGGAAACGTTTTTTAATTCCTCCCTGCTGCCGCGAATATCAACAAGTATATTTTTTGAAGATATTTTAGAAACAGAAAAACCCGGATCAAGATTGACATAGGTGACCGGCACCTTAAACTTCAGGCTTCCGGTTTCAATTGACGAAATGTATGCCCAGAATCCCACAGCAAGAATTATACAGACCAGTTTAGGTATAATATTTTTCTCGCGGATAATGCGCCATATTGTTTCCAGGTATCTGTTCATCTATATACTGTACTTCTCCTCGTAAGCAGTCTTCGGATTCATGAAAAACAGGATCATATTTTTCAGGTCGCTGTTTTTTACATTTGAAATCAGTTTGCCGTTAACCATGATCGATATTTCCCCCCTCTCCTCGGAGGTTACTATTACCAGTGCGTCGGTCTCTTCAGCTATACCGAGTCCGGCCCTGTGCCGCGCACCGTGCTGTTTCTGAAGCTGCTTGGAATCACTCAGGGGAAGATAGCATGCAGCGCCGCTGATTCTCCCCTCCTGTATGATCAGTGCCCCATCGTGAAGCGGGGTAAGCGGGAAAAATATTGTACGTATGAGTTCCTCTGAAATTCCCGAATCGACAACTACCCCTGACTCGGCAAAGCTCTTAAGCCCGGTGTTTCGTTCAATTACTATGAGGGATCCGACCTTTTCATCAGCCATTGCAAACACGGAGTTTACCAGTTCATCAAGCTGAAAAGTCTCGGTTGCCTCCTCCGTTGATAGCCAGTTCTTCTGACCGAACCGGGTTATCAGGCGCCTGAGTTCAGGCTGGAACAGGATAACCACAGTGATAACAAGCGAGGTTGTAAGATTCTTGATTAGCCAGGCCAGGGTTTCAAGCCTGAAAAATGATGAAGCGGCAGCAACGATAAAAATTACAAGTACACCCTTCAGCAGTTGAACCGCACGGGTGTTGAGGAGAAAATTATATGTCCAGTAGAAGATGTATGCCACGATGAGAATATCAACGATGTTCCGGAAATAATCCCAGAAAGATACAGCCCAGTGGAATCCGTTTTGGAGTAATTCAATCATCTTTATTCTTCAACCGATTTTAAAAAATCAATACTATCCAGTGCCAGCCTGTGCTCCTTTACATCGTGAACCCTGACAATATCAGCTCCGTGCAGAACAGCGGCTGAATTGAGTGCAATTGTAGCAGGGAGCCTGTCCTGGTCCTCATTGTAAAGTCTCCCTATAAGAGACTTTCTTGAAAGACCTATGAGCACCGGAAATCCGATCTCACGGAGCAGATGTATATTGTTCAGTATAACAAAATTCTGTTCAAGGCTCTTGCCGAAACCGATTCCCGGATCAATTATGATCTTCTCACGACTGACACCGGATTGTACAGCATTCTCTGACGATAGTTTCAAAAAATCAAGTATATCTTGCAGCAGATTGCCGTATGATGTATTTTTCTGCATATTTTCAGGAATTCCCCTGATATGGGATACTACAAGTCCCGTATTGTTTTCTGCTGCGATTTTTATAATACCGGGATCGAACGTAAGTCCGCTTATATCGTTGATTATGGCCGCGCCTGAATTTACAGCCTCTTGCGCCACAGAGGATTTGGTTGTATCGATAGAGACCGGGATGCTGACTGCACGGGTTATCCTTTCAATTACAGGGCAGACCCTGTCGATCTCCTCTGCTGCGCTGACAGATTTTGACCCAGGCCTTGTGGACTCGCCGCCTACATCAATAATATCCGCACCCTCCTGTGCCATCTGCATAGCATGTTCAAAAGCCCTGTCAGTATCCGCATACCTTCCGCCGTCATAGAATGAATCGGGCGTAACATTAAGGATGCCCATAATCCTTGTGCGTTCTAATGCCATTAAAAGAACATTCCCAGCGAAACAGTGTTGTTATAACCGTTATCAATCCGGTCAAAGCTCAAAGCGTAAGAACAGCTGAAAGATGACGTCCTGACTGTAAGGCCGGCAGTAAAGAAACTGTTATCAAGCCCTCCGTTTATTACCATATATTTTCCCAGAGCATATTCAATACCTGCGCCATATTCAAAATTGTCCTGTTCCAGTTTTTTTGATCCGCATAAAGAAAACCGCACACCGGAATCGCTCATGAAGAGGATTCCACCTTTTATCTGCGGCTTGATAAAATCATACCGGTCCTCTGAATCAGGCGCGTCATAAGGCCGCAGAAAACTCCCTGCATCCCGGATAATAAATCCCGCTTTTAAAAACGGCAGCAGGTAAACCTGTATACCTATATCCGTTCCAGCGCCCGCGTACATTGATTCGCCTATACGCTCATGTATACCCTTGATAGTCGCGCCGAAGGAAAAAATATCATTCGACATCGAGTACGAAAGATATGCTACAGAACCCGAATACCCGGTGTGACCGGTAAGGCTGCCGTTGCCGTCCCTGGTCTCTATGTCATTTGACATTATCGTGTAGACGCCGACACCCAGCACGCCGCCGAAAGCGTTGAATGCCACCCCCGAAAAGAGGGCGTCGCGTTCAATATCAAGCTGCGTTGCAGACATGCCTATGCTGAAAAACATCTTATCTGCTCCTGCCTCGGAAAAATTAAGCAGGTCATCTTCAGAGATATCAGAAACATTCCCCTCTTTAGCCTTGTCTGTTATCTGCTCTTCTGTGAGGTTCTTTTTTGTAAGCAGTTCGCTCAGGCCCGCGGGATTCCAGTATATGGCAAAAACATCGTCGGCCATAACCTCGCCAGTCATACCAGAGGCGATGTAGCGCGCACCTGCCCATCCGCCGTGAAGGAACACACCGCGGCCGCCTGCATTGTCAGCAAAGGCAATGCTTCCCGTAAAGAGAGCAGCAGCCAGTGAAACCAATGTTATAAAACATGATCGCGTATTGTTCTTCATCAGTAGTCCACCAGTATCCTGATAACCTTTTTACCGTAATTTCCCGCTGCATTTTCAGCAATAACTTTAATGATGTAGAGCCCGGGCTTAACATGCCTGCCGTTTCCATCACGCCCGTTCCAGATTACGGGATTAGTAGATCCACTCTTTGTGTAAACTATATCACCATTTATATCATAAATACTGATTTCGAGATTGTAGAGTTGCGGATTGCGTATATTCAGAATCATATCCTTCTTGGGATTGAATGGTACCGGCCCGACAACAACGTCCTTCATGTCATACGCGTTTACTGACGCAAAGGAAATTATGACCAGTACAAGCAGTGCGGCAAAAGTTTTCAGTTTTTTCATGAATACTCCGTTTTAAGGGAATCGGACTACATGTTCTGAGTATAACATGCGGCAAAGGTTACGGTCAAGAAATATTTATAATCACTGAATATGATTCAGAATAGATAATCTCTATGAATAATTTTGATAATCTGATTGACAAATTGACTTTTTGAATATAACAATTATGTATAACAATCGGATTATCAAAGGTCCTGATGCAAAAAAATGCTGATATAAAAAAAATAACCGGTGAAGTTGCAAAAAACGCCAGGGAGCTGTTCGGAAACAGATTATTTTCTGTTATTCTGTACGGATCATATGCCCGTGGAGATTACGACGATCAATCTGATATGGATATAATGCTTCTCGTCAATATGCCGCAGGAGGAGTATCAGCTTTTCCGTGATAGAATTTCGACGCTATCAAGCAGCCTTTCCCTTGAATATGATATCACGGTCTCCATAAAAGTTAAAGACAGCAATATCATTACACATTACAAGAACTCAGTTCCATTCTATAAAAATATACTTGAGGACGGAGTTACCATTGATGCAGGATAATGATCAAATTGCATTAGCCCGGATACGATTTGATAATGCACTCCGATGTATAAAGTCATCAAAACTTCTCATTTCAGATGAAGATTATAAGTCAGCAGCCAACAGGTCATATTACGCCGTCTTTTATGCTATCCGGGCAGTGCTTGCTTTAGACGGCATCGATTATAAAAAACATTCCGCCGTGATTTCACATTTCAGAAAAGAATACATTAAAACAGGAATATTCGATACTTCCCTGTCAGAAGTACTTTCTGAACTTTTTGACATCAGAACTGATAGTGATTATGATGATTTTTTTATTATTTCAAAAGAAGAAGTTATTCGCCAGATCAGAAATGCTGAAACATTTGTCGAGCTTGTCAGAGCGTATTTGCTCAACCGGTTCAAACAGTGAGTGAATAATAATACTACTTAATAACTTTCGTATTGGTTGAAACAAAATCATGCAGCCTAAAAAAAGCCGCCATTACCTGGCGGCTTTTTTTAGCATGAACACAAGGGGCTAAAGCCCCTTGTCCTGCGTTAAATTATTTTTTGAGGAATGTATACTTGTAAACCATGTGATCATCATATGTTTTATTAAGGATACCAACAACGTCCTCAACAAATACAAGTTCTTCGTTTGTAGGAATTACGAATACCTTGATTTTTGAATATGCTGTAGATATTTCGGTTTCACCGTGTTTTGACCTTGTGTTAAGGTTTTTGTGTTTGTCCACATCGATTCCCAGGCACTCAAGTCCTTCAACAACACGCTGCCTGATGTCGCCTGCATTTTCGCCAACACCGGCTGTGAAAACGATAGCGTCAACTTTACCAAGTGCAGCTGCATATGAACCGAGTATTTTCCTCAGTTTGTAGCATTCCATTTCAACTGCAAGCTGGCATCTCTTGTCGCCTGTTTCTGCGCCGGAAAGAATGTCCCTTCTGTCTGTGAATTTGCCTGTGATACCAAGGAGACCGGATTTCTTGTTGAGGAGAGTATCCATTTCTTTCGGGCCCACTCCAAGCTGTTCCTGCATAAACATTGGCATAGCCGGGTCAATGTCTCCGCTTCTTGTTCCCATGATCGCGCCCTCAAGAGGTGTAAGACCCATTGATGTGTCAACGCTGATTCCGCCCCTTATGGCTGCACATGAAACGCCGTTTCCTATATGCATTGTTATGATGTTGCATTCTTTAGCTGGTTTGCCAAGGAGGTCTGCTGCCCTTTTTGATACATAGAGGTGACTTGTTCCGTGGAAACCGTATCTCCTTACAGAATATTTTTCATACCACTCGTAAGGAACCGGGTAAATATATGCATACGCCGGCATTGTCTGATGGAAAGCTGTGTCGAATATCGCGCACTGGGGACATCCGGGAAGAGCTTCTATAGCAGCTTCAATACCGATAAGGTTTGCAGGATTGTGAAGAGGTGCAAGGTGTGATACCTCTTTAATCGCCTCGATCACCTTATCATCGATAAGTACACTGTGGTTGAATTTTTCTCCGCCGTGTACAACCCTGTGGCCAACAGCTGATATTTCGGACATGCTCGAGATAACTGCGCCTTCGCCTTTTACAAGCGCATCGAGAACAAGGTTGATACCAACCTTATGATCCGGAATAGATGTTTCATTCTTGATTTCTTTGTCCTTTGCTGGAACTTCGTGTTTGATAAATGATCCTTCGATACCTATCCTTTCAACGATACCGATTGCAACTACTTCTTTCTTTTCCCAGTCAAACAGCTGGTATTTAAGAGAAGAACTTCCGCAATTTAACGCCAATATTTTCATTAGGTCGCTCCTATTGATTAATATAACCAGAACCTGTTACCTCGAGGCTGCCCTTGCAGGAAATGACACGCCTGCAATGCGGTAACCGCAAATAGAATCATCCGCAGTTACTTCTGGATACCCCGGTGTAGTCTGTTATTGTATGCTTTATTTCTTATATAGAACCGGCAATTCTATATATAAGCTGATAGTTTTTAAAAAAATACTTAAAAATAATCAACAACAAAAAAATTAAAAATGTCATTTTTTATTCAATTATACCAATATTGGCGTTTAAGCTTCATTCTGCCGTACCAGGCAGAGGTTATGTGATTGCATATTGCGTATCCAGGAATTTCAAACATTCCTGTCGAGCAACTTATGGGCCTCATCAACAATAATCCTTATTTCCGAAGCAGTCACAGCAGTACCGGGAAATGTGTCTCCATCTGGACATTTTTTCAAATATGTAAGAAATTCAATATTGCCGGCTGGACCTTTTATGGGGGAATAAGTGAGTGCTGCAACATTGAATCCCTCACCCTTTATGCCTTCAATGACCCTTTCCAGAATATTAATGTGCTGTTCAGGATCTTTGACTACTCCCTTTTTATGCTGCGATGGATCGGCCTCAAATTGCGGCTTCACAAGTACAACTCCATGTATTGAAGAGAAGGTATCATAAACAGCCGGAAGAACTTTCAGAATTGATATAAACGAAAGGTCAGCTGTAAAAAAATCCACACGCTCTGCAAACATGCTGCAGTTTATATCCTTCGCGTGGGTCTTTTCCATGACCACGACCCTGGTATCAGTACGTAGAGAATAGTCTATCTGGTTGTATCCCACATCAACAGCATAAACCTTTGCAGCCCCATGCTTAAGCATGCAGTCAGTAAATCCGCCGGTTGATGCGCCAAGGTCGAGGGCAGTAACTCCATAAAGGTCGATGCGGAAAACTTCGAGAGCCCGCGCCAGCTTGTCTCCGCCCCTGCTTACGTACAATCCGCCGGGACGTTCAACTTCTATATTTTCAGTACCGGATATTTTCTTCGCAGGATCACGCACTGTCTCGCCGTTTATTTTAACCCAGCCCGATAATATCTCACTCTTCGCTTTTTCGAGAGATGCAGAGAGGCCGCTGTCAGTAAGGAACAAATCAATCCTGTGCTTTGCCGGTTTTTTATCCATTGTACTCATCTATGATATTTCCGAACCTGTTCATCAGCTCAACGAGTTCCTGGGAGTCGGCGTAGAGTTCATCGGCTCCGTTTGAATTTGACGTGGATATCACGTTGATTCCCGAGATGTGCTTGAGGATTTCGTTGATGCCCTCTTTCTGTTCATAGGCTGCAAGTGATATCTGCGATGAACGCTCGCTGAGATTCATGATGCTCCGAGTTACAGAATCTCCTGCGGATGTCTGCCTGTCCTTGTACTGTGCAAGGCCGCTCATTTTCAGGTTGATTGAATCAACCCCGCTGATTATGGATGTTATTATTCCGACGGTCTCTCTGATTACGTTAATTCCGGCGCCGGTCTCGGCTTCATTCGCTGCTATGAGCGATGTGATCTCCTTTATGCTCGAGGCTGTCTGGTCTGCAAGCTTGGATATTTCGTCCGCGACAACGGCAAAGCCCCTCCCGGCATCACCTGCGCGGGCTGCCTCGATCGCGGCATTAAGTGAAAGCAGGTTTATCCTGTCGGATATGTCGTTGATCATGCCCACTATATTTTTCATTTCTATGGAGCTGTTCATGATCCGCCCGACGTTCTGTTCCATCACTCCGAGTGACTTCTCACCGCTCCTGGCACTCTCGGTTATTTTTATTGTTTCAGCGAGCGTCTGAACCACTATTGAATCCATTGCCGCAATTATAGATGAAAGTTCATCGAGTCTGACCTTGATTTCATCAACGTCATGGTTCTGGATACCCGCAGTCTCCGCAATGTTCTCTATACCGCCTGTAATCTCCTCAATGTTAGAGGTTATCTCTTCAATGGTGGATGCAAGGTCCCTTGTGTTCTGAGAGAACAGGTCGCTCTTTGATGACATCTTTTTCATAGATTCGGTTATGGCAGTGGTATTATCGCCGAGTACTTTTTTTATGAAGTCATAACTGCGTATGTTTTTTTCAGATTCCTTTGTAACAAGCACTATGCTTTTATTGAAAATCCTTGATATTAGAAGTGATATGACCCAGAAACCGATGAATGAAAAAACTGTATTATTGAGAAATATAATAATCTGCTTCATGTTAACGCCCGGAACAATGCTCTTCATGATCAGGAAGACTGCCGTACTTGCTGCTATGAATGCCGCTGTTACAAAAGCAAGGAATTTCGGCTCACTGAAGACCACGCATAAAGCAAGGCACGGGTAAACAAAGAAGATATAGCTTGAGAGAGCAAATTCCGGATTCAGGAATGGTTCCCTGATAAGACCGCCTATCACGGCAAGGGAACAGACTGATATAACTATTTTTGATGCTATACCGTAATTACCCCTTTTAAGTACAAAGATACTT